>Ga0213872_10001026_pt1 | contig 19491 bp, 17 predicted proteins | sample VelepicomBERX_R2_FD_160071 | JGI IMG/M metagenome (GOLD analysis project Ga0213872, IMG submission 160071) | Rhizosphere microbial communities from Vellozia epidendroides in rupestrian grasslands, the National Park of Serra do Cipo, Brazil - RX_R2 | ecosystem: Host-associated > Plants > Roots >...
TGCCCTGCTCGAGGGTCAGCATCGCGGCGAGCATGTCCAGGTTGTCCCGGACGATCCGGGCCATGCGATGGAGCTTTTCCGCGCGTTCGGCCGCTGTGGTCATGGACCAAGTGGCAAAGGCTTGCTGTGCAGCATCGACGGCGCCGCGAGTTTCGGCGACGCCGGCCCACGGAATCGAGCCGATGCGCGACTCGTCGGCAGGATTCTCGACGTCGTAAGTGCTGCCGTCGTCAGCGCCCAGCCATTGGCCGGCAATGTAGTTCGCTTCCTTCAGCCAGCCCGCGGCCTTGATGCTGGCCAGCGTATCGGTACCCATGAAACCTGCTCCTTCATCCTTGAGATCAAGACATTGCGTCTTGAGATGAAATTTGGTTCCTCGGCGTCAATATTTCCAATATATTGAAACTGCAATGTTGATACGTATAAAATATTGATGTCATGGATCTCAGGCATCTGCGCTACTTTCTCGCCGTCGCCGACGAACGGCACTTCACGCGCGCAGCCGCCAAACTCGGCATCCAGCAGCCCCCGTTGAGCCAGCAGATCCGCCAGCTTGAGGATGAGCTCGGATCCAAGCTGTTCCGCCGGCTGACGCGTGGCGTTGAACTGACCGAAGCCGGTGCCTACCTGGTGCCCGAAGCTCGGCAAATCCTGGATCAGGTTGAGCGGACCAAAGTCGCCGTGCAGGGCCTCGCACGAGGCACCTGCGGCCACATTCGGGTCGGTTTCAGCAATGCCAGCTATTTCAATCCGGTGGTATCGCAAGCCATTCGCGACTATCGCGAACGCTTTCCCGACGTCGTGCTCACGCCCGTGCAGAGCGTGACAGCTGACCTGGTCAAGATGCTGCACGAAACCAAGATTGACGTTGCCTTTTTGAGGGCGCCCTTTGACGACGACGGGCTAGGCTCTGACCTGATCGTCGAGGAGCCGTTGATTGCCGTCATTCCCACAAGCCATCCATTGGCCAAACAGGCCGAACTGGATCTGGCAGCGCTTGCGAAAGAGCCGTTCCTCCTGTTCCCGCGCCCGACCAGCCCCGGTTTCTACGACTCCATCGTCAGCGCTTGCCAGCAGGCTGGCTTCAGTCCACAGGTGGGGCAGGAAGCACCGGACATTCCCTCGCTTATCCACCTGGTTGGCGCCGGCTTTGGCGTCTCCGTCGTTCCGATCGCCCTAACGCAGGTCCGTGCAGAAGGTGCCGCCTACGTGCCGCTTGCCGGAGAGCCGCCAATGGCCTGGACTCGACTCGGCTATCGGCGTCACGATGTATCCGAGGCGGTCAAGAACTTCATCTCGATCGCGAGGCGCCACCGGATGGTCGGGTCTGTCGTCCCGCGAGCGCATGGCGCTGGCGGCTGAATGACAACAACCCTGTCGAGGCAGAAGTACGACGACCCAGCGATGCCCATCAGGCGCTTCATTTGACGAACGCCCGAACTCGCCGCCCTGTCAGACTCCGGTGGTCGGGCGTATCGTCCCGATACTTTTGAGCCGGCGAGGCAAACTGCTTCCAGCATGAAAACACCAGGAGCGAGGGCGTCCCGATGAACCTATCCAGCGTGGTTCACCGTCTGCCGGCGTGGGTGGTCAATGGCATCACCGTGACGATGGGTCTCGCCCTGGTGCAATGCTCGATCAGTCTCGTCGCTGGCGCGCAGGCGGCGCAGACGGCCATCGCCACGGCCGTTTGTGCCAGCCTCGCCGATGTGGTGACGACGACCGACCGCGTGGCAAGGCGCGTGCTAGTGGCCGGCATTGCCAGCACGCTCGCAGGCACGCTGTTTCTGCTCGTGCGGCCGTATCAAGGCCTGCTGATCCCGAGCGTTGCGCTGATCGTCTTTGGCGCGATGCTGCTCTTGTCCTGGGGGCCGAAGGCGGGCTCGGTGTCCTTCGCGGCCTCGCTGGCACTGGTGTTCGCGATGTCGCTGCCCGAGTCGCTGCGCCTGAGCTGGGAGCATGTGGCTTGGGGGCTGATCGGAACGATCGGCTACTGGATCTGGGCCGTCGTCACTTCGCGCCTGCTGCAGCCGGCCTGGCGGCATTACGCGTTGGCCGCAACGGCCGCTGACGAGGCCAGGCTGCTGGCCGCGATCGCGCGACAGATCCGCCAGCCGAATGAAGCGGTCTGGCAATCGAGCGTGCTCGATGCCGAGACCGCGCTCGCCGATCGGCTGCAGGTGGCGCGCGATCTCATCTTCGACAACGATCGCGGCCCGCATGCGCGGCGCCAGACCGCGCTGCTGCTGAACATGATCGACCTGCGCGATCTGTCAATGGCCGTCAATCTCGAGTCGAGCCAGTTCCTGACTCAGCCTGTCACGCCGCGCCAGAGTGAGCTGGCGGCGCTCGTGATCGAGAGGATTGGCGACGCGCTCGCCGTGGTCGCCGCGCATCTTCATGGCGCGACTCAATCAACACCCGACGCCCAACTGGCGCCGGCAACCCGAGCCTTGCTGACCGAACTCGAACAGAGCACGGCCAAGGACCGCTGCGCCGCCATCCTCGAGGTGAACAGCCTGCTGGCCATTCAGCTCGATCTGCTGCAGGCGATCGCGCGACTGTCCTCCGCTGACGCCGAGGTGAACCTGAGCTGCCAGCGTGCCGATCTGCGCCGCTACATCTCGCCCGATGAATGGCGGCTGGCCGCGGTGGTGGCGAATCTTCGGCCGGGAACGCCCGTCTTCCGCCACGCGCTGCGCACCGCGATCACGGCGGGCATCGCCTACACGGCGTCGCGCTTCTCGCCGTGGACGCCGCATCCGCAATGGATCATCCTGACGATTGCCGCGGTGATGCAAGGCAGCCTCGCGCAGACCGTAGTTCGCCGCAACGCTCGCGTGCTCGGGACGCTCGCGGGCTGCCTGGTCGTCATGCTCTTGACGCTCTATCCGGCGCCGATGTTCGTCGCGGCCAGTTTTCTGGTGGCCTCGGGTATCGCGCATGCGTTCTTCGGCGTCAGGTATTCGGTCACCGCCGGCGCGGCCGCCGTCATGGCCGTGCTGCAGGCCCATCTCGCCGCGCCGGGCGATGGTTTCGGCACGCTGGAGCGCTTTGCCGACACGGTAGCCGGCGCGCTGCTCGGCTGGGCCGCGACCTATGTGCTGCCGACCTGGGAGCGCAGCACGCTGCCCAGGGTAATGCAGCAGGCCGACAGCGCGCTGCGCGCTTACGCCGCCGAGGCCACCGGCCTGCGCGATGTCACGATCGGCGCGCCGCGCTTTGCGCGTCAGCGCGCCTATGACGCGCTGCGCTCCTTGAACGCGATCCGCGCTCGCAGCCTCGTCGAGCCCGAGACGGTGCGCGTGCCGATTCCCGCGCTGACGGCATGGCTGACGGCGGCGTATGGCGTGATGTCCCATCTGTCGAATCTGCGGCTCACGCTGACGCTGCATGCGCGCGAGTTTGTTGAATCGGCCGAGCTCGCAAACGCGATGGCTGCGGCCTCGCAGGCCATCGACGGCTTGCTCGACGCAAGCGCGACGGCGACTGCGCCTGCGTGGTCGTCAACGCCCTTGCTGAGCGCCGAGAACGAGCTGGCACTCAAGGCCGTGCCGCATCTGGCCTCGCGCGTGCGGCGCACGCTGGATGCGGCTGCGCGCATCGCGCCGCAACGCGCGCAGCTCGAGAGCCGGGCTTCAAGTGCGAGCACCACGTCGTAGGCGCGCGCCGCGCGTCGCCTTGGCCGGGCCGGCGGCTTGCTCCTGCGCCACCTCCGCCACCAGCGCGCGCAGCCAGCCGTGCGCCTGGTCCTGCCGGTAGCGCACATGCCAGGCCATCTCGACCGGGAAGCTGCCAAGGTCGACCGGCGCGGGCAGCACCTTCAGGCGCGGATCGCTGGCCAGGCGGCGGCAAATCAGGCTCGGCAGCGTGGCGCAATAGTCGGTCACCGCGACGATCTCCGGGATCGCCATGAAGTGCGTGACGGACACTGCCACCTCGCGCTTGAGCCCCTCGCGCTCGAGCATCTGGAACAGGCCGACGCGCAGGCGGCCCGGCGGCAGCATGTTCACATGCTTGAGGAGCTCGTACTGCTTGCGCGTGATGCGATCGTCGATCTGCGGATGGCTGCCACGCACGATGCACTCGAGCTTCTCCTCCATCAGGTGCTGGACGATCAGGTTGTCGGGTGGGTCGACCATGCGGCCGATGGCCAGCGCTGTCGTGCCCGAGGTCAGGCCTGTTTCCGCGATGTCGGAACCAAAGGGCACCAGCCGCAGCCGGATGCCGGGCGCGCGTTCGCGCAGCTTGGCAACGATGGCCGGCATCAGCACATATTCGGCATAACTGTTCGGCGCCAGCGTGAACAGCTGCGTGGCCTTGGCCGGATCGAAGGCCTGCTGGCCGAGGATGAGCGCGTCGAGATTTCCGAGCGCCGCCGCGATCACCGGGACGAGCTCCTCGGCTTTCAGCGTCGGCTGGATGCCGTAGCGCTCGCGCACGAATAGCGGATCCCTGAGCATCGTTCGCAGCCGCGTCAGCGCGTTTGACAAGGCGGGCTGCGTGATGCCCAGTCGCGCCGCGGCGCGGGTGACGTTCCGCTCTTCCATCAAGACGAGAAAGATCGGCAGCAGGTTCAGGTCGTGGCGCATCCAGTCATATTGAATGCCTGATAGCTGAAATTCAACAAATAAATTTCATGAATTCAAGGAGAGGCGCCAATATTCGCAAAACGCGAGCAGACATGCAGCGCGCAGCCCACCGGGCTCTTCCACATCACGTCCGTTTTCACAAGGATTCACCACCATGGCACTCAAAGACCTTCTCCCCGGCAAGCTCGGTTTCGGCACGGCGCCACTGGGCAACATGTTCCGCGACATCCCGGAAGCCGAAGCGCACGCCACCGTCGAGGCCGCTTGGAACGACGGGATCCGCTATTTCGACAACGCGCCCTTCTATGGCGCCGGCCTGGCCGAAATCCGCATGGGCGAGGCGCTCGCCGATCGCCCGCGCGACGACTACGTCATCAGCACCAAGGTCGGCCGGCTCATTCTTGACGAGATCGAGGATGTCAGCGGGCGCGACCTCGGCGAGAAGGGCGATGTCTTCAAGCATGGCCGGCCGAACAAGATCATCAACGACTACTCCGAAGACGCGACCCTGCGCTCCATCGAGGACAGTCTGAAGCGCCTCAAGACCGATCGCATCGAAATCGTCTGGGTCCACGACGTGGCGCAAGACTTTTACGGCGATGAGTGGCTCAGCGTCTTCGAAACAGCGCGCAAAGGCGCATTTAAGGCGCTGGACCGCCTGCGCGACGAGGGCGTCATCAAGGCCTGGGGCCTCGGCGTCAATCGCGTGGAGCCGATCGAACTGCTGCTGGACCTGCAAGGCCCGCGCCCCGATGGCTTCCTGCTGGCAGGCCGCTACACGCTGCTCGACCATGACCGCGCGCTGCAACGCGTGATGCCCAAGGTGGCTGAGCGCGGCCTGGGCATCGTCGTCGGCGGCCCCTACAGCTCGGGTGCGCTGGTCGGCGGCCCAAACTTCGAGTACGCGCCGGCCACGCCGCAAATCCTCGCCAAGGTCGCGGCCATCAAGGCGATTGCCGATCGTTATGGCATCAGCATGAAGGCGGCCGGCCTGCAGTTCGCACTCGCCAATCCAGCGGTGGCCGCCGTCATTCCCGGTGCCAGCAAGCCGGGTCGGATCGCCGAGGATCGCGTGGCGCTCAACGAGGTCGTGCCGCGCGACTTCTGGCTCGAACTGCGCCAGGCCGGACTCGTGAATCCGGCAGCGCCGCTGCCCGTCGCGGCTTAGCGCGAGCCGCTGCTCGGGGTTCTGGACTGAGAACGCCTAAGGCAGACCGACGTTGCCTGTATCCTGCGCGTCACCAATGGCGTAGAAATGCCCTCCGGCGACGTAGTGCAGGCTTCGTAACTCCGGCGCCGCTGTCTCGAATGTCCAGTGGCCGTTGCTGAACACGCGCGAGTCCGCCCACGCCGACACAACTTCGCCGATGAACAAGTCGTACGTCCGCTGGATGTGCGGTTCGGAAATCACGCGGCAGGCCAGCCAGGCGGAACAGCCGACGACAAAGGGCAGGTCATGGCCTTCCATGCCGAACAGCTCGACACCGCATTGCGCGAGCTTGTCCACAGCATCATGCATGCTGCGATGCCCCACCTGGTAGGTGAGTTCAAGCTGCGCCACGGTAGGCACCTGGATCGCGAAGGCACCACTGCGCTCGACCAGTTCGCGCGTCTTCGTCGCCTTGTCCAGCACCACGGTGAGCTTGGGCGGCAAGAAATCCAGCGCGCAGGACCAGGCCGCCGCCATCACGTTTTCAACTCCGCCATGACGGGCTGAAACCAGGACCGTGGGTCCGTGATTGAGCAGGCGGTAGGCCTTCTCTTGTGCGACCGGTGCAATGTGTTCGTTCATCTTGGTCGGGGCATAGCCGTGAAGATCACCGTTTTCTGGCCGGAACCTCTGCGTTATTGAGCAGGCAGGTAAATGTCTAGCGGCGACTCAGGCAGCGGGATAGCGTACTTGAGGCGCGTGAAACAGGTTGGCCCGCACGGCGGGCTGCTTTTGGCGCCGATGAAGCCAATTACGGGATGCTGCCTTCATCGCCTGGCGATCACGAAGGCGAACCTGACTGACCGCGCGCTTGATGTCACCATTGAGTAGCTCATCTGGATTGAGTTCCGGGGCGTCACCAGGCAGGAAGAACAACACGATCTGCTTGCCGCGAAGCTCCGGCCCGATCGGCAGGCACCACCTTCGGCGCAGGCCGCCTGAGCGGCCACGCGTGCCAAGAATCCCATCTCCGTAATCGTTGTGTTGTTGTCGAAGGTAGTTCAAGCAGAGACGATCCATCCTTCGAGGTGGTCGATTTTGGCCGGTTGGCCGAAGGCGGGCCGGCTGTCCGCCCAGGCGGCCTGCATCAGACACAGCACTGCATCGAGCTTGTCGCCGCTACCGTCGTCGGCGAGTTCGTCGCGCTGCGCGTGCGAGAGTTTCAGACGTAGTCCCAGCCGGGTTCGGCCCTGTTCAAGGGCCTCGAGGATGTCCTTGCGAGCGATGAGGCGATCCGGAGTCTGTTTGGCGAGCGTGTCGCTTTTGTAGCTGCGGTGGGCGATGAGTTCACGCGCCAGAAGTCCCGGATACGCCTCGAGCGCTACGCGGGACGGATCGCCCGGGTGCAGGCCGGGCAAGTCAACACCGGCTCGCAAGAGTCGCGGCACGCCCGCATGCAGCATATAGGCGACGGGCGGGTTCACCCACTTCATGCTGGGCGATGAACCAGCGGGTCGGTCGCAGGTGCGGTGCGCGAACTTGGAGCCAGCGGGCCGTGCGTTGCAGAAGGCAGCGAAAGTGTCGCGAATCTCGGCGCGAGACATCTTCGCGTAGTGGGTGATGAGGGGCAACCAATCGGTCGGCCAGTTCAGCGATTCGACGAGTTCGCGCGGTAGCCCGAACGGCAGATCGAACCCGCCAAGCCAGGGGCCGGGTTGATCGAGCCAATCATCAAAGGCACTAAGGGACGTCAGTGCCAGCTGGCGCTCAAGCGTCACGATCGAGCCACGACGGCGGCCGCAGGCCAGGCGAATTGACTTGCGTGCGGTGGGAGCGCTGGTGAAGTCGACGCCCACCAACAGACGGTCTAACGGTTCTGCGGAGTCCGGAGTCGTGACCTTTGACATGCCGCAACTGTAACTATCGCCCCATTGGGCCACCGTGCACTTTGGGGAACGGGACCCCCTAGTTCCTCCATACCCCGAGCGGTAACGGTTTGCGGGCCAATCGAATATCCAACAATGGCCGGTCGGAAAGCCATCGTCATGGGTGGCTGTTCGGCTGGTCACGATATCTACCCAATTTGTAGACGTGATTGGTTTCGACAAGAGCGAGGATCCCTCCAAGCAGACGGTCGACCGGCTGATCGCCCGCAAGGACTTGATCAAAGCCTTGGAGCAGGGCCGTACTCACTTGAGCTTGCGGCTCAAGCTCACGAACGCGCTGCGGGACGTGCTGAGCGCCGACGCGCGCGGCGACCTGCTTGATGCGGAGCTGTGCTTGATGCAGGCGGCTTGGGCGAGCGGCCAGCCGAACTACGGCCTACCGGCAGAGATGGATCCGCTCGAAGGCTGGATCATTTCAGCTTGAGCTTGATCTCGTAGAGCTTGGGCCAGAGCTTGCCGGTGACCCACAGTCGCTTGGTGGCGGCGTCGTAGGCGATGCCGTTGAGCACGTCCACCTGCCGGCCTGCGCGCTCCGCAGCGGGCAGCAGGCCGCGCAGGTCGATCCAGCCCTTGACCTTGCCGGATTTCGGGTCGATGCGGGCGATGCGGTCCGTTTGCCAGATGTTGGCGAAGATCTCCCCCTCTACCCATTCGAGCTCGTTGAGCTGGTCGACGGGCTTGCCCTCGGCCGTGACCTTGATGCGGCGCTTCTCGGTCAGGGTGGACGGGTCCAGCACGCGCAGCTCAGACGTGCCGTCGCTCATGTAGAGCTGAGTGTCGTCGCGGGTCAAGGCCCAACCTTCGCCGCTGTAGTTGAAGCGGCCCTTGAAGGCGAAGCCGTCCATGTCGAGCACGTAGCCGACCTGGTTCTTCCAGGTGACGCCGATGATCTTATCGTTCCAGTCGACGATGCCTTCGCCGAAGATCTCACGCGGCAGGTTCACGCCGCCGACGACCTTGCCGGTCTCCAGCTCGACCTTGCGCACCGAGGAGGCGCCCTCCAGCCCGGTGCTCTCATAGAGATAGCCCTTGTGGAAGAAAAGACCTTCTGTGAAGGCGCCCGGGTCGTGCGGGTAGCTCTTGACGACGGTGAAGGTGTAGACGGGCAGGGCGGCCTGGGCCACCGCGGCGGTGAGCAGGGCCGCCGCCAACACAATGCGCTTGAACATGTGCTTACTTGCGCATCAGCGTGGACTTGCCGAACAGGGACTCGATCAGGTCTACCGCCAGCAGCGCCGTCTTGTTGCGCACATCCAGCGCCGGGTTCAGCTCCATCACGTCGAGCGATCCCATGCGGCCGGTGTCGGCGATCATCTCCATGCAAAGCTGGGCCTCTCGATAGGTGGGGCCGCCGGGGATGGTGGTGCCCACGCCGGGGGCTATTTCGGGATCGAGGAAGTCGACGTCGAAGCTCACGTGCAGGTGCGTGTTGGCATCCAGCGTGGCCAAGGCCAGCTCCATGGCGTGGCGCATGCCCATCTCGTCGATGTAGCGCATGTCGAAGACTTCGAGGTCCTGCTCGTGCACGAAGCGCTTCTCGCCCTCGTCCACGCTGCGGATGCCGATCTGGCGGATCCACTTCGGGTTGATGGCCGGAACCTGGCCGCCAATCTCGATCAGCTCCTTGGGCCCGAAGCCGCACAGGCAGGCCACGGGCATGCCGTGGATGTTGCCGCTGGGAGTGAGGGTGCTCGTGTTGAAGTCGGCGTGCGCGTCGAGCCAGAGGATACGAAGCTTCTTGCCGGCCTCGCGGCAATGCCGGGCCACGGCGCTGATGGATCCCAGGCCCAGGCAGTGGTCGCCGCCGAGCAGGATGGGCAGGCGCCCCTTGGCCAGCTCGCCGTGGACGGCCTCGTGCACGGTGCGGTTCCAGGCCGTGACCTCCGCGAGGTGGCGATAGCCGTCGATCGGCGGCAGCCAGGGATTGCTCGGGCCGCTGAGGTTGCCGAGGTCCTGCACCTCGCAGCCGCGGGCCGTGAGCGCTTCGGCGATATTGGCCACGCGCATGGCCTCGGGGCCCATGCTGGCGCCGCGGGCGCCGGCGCCCACGTCGGTGGGGGCTCCGATCAGGGAGACGTTTCTCAGCAGAGTCATGGTGTCTTGGAGGGAGTCAGTTCGTATTCGGAGTCGAGCAGGGCCCAGGCTTCCTCGGCGGTCTCGACGAAGCGGAAGAGCTTCTCGTCGCCGGGGCTGATCATGCCGGTCTCGATGAGCAGCTCGAAGTTGATGAGCTTTTTCCAGAACTCGCGGCCGAAGAGCAGGATGGGGCGCTGGCGGCTCTTGCCGGTCTGGATCAGGGTCAGCGCCTCGAAGAGCTCGTCGAGCGTGCCGAAGCCGCCGGGGAAGGCAATGAGCGCCACCGCGCGCATCAGGAAATGCATCTTGCGCAGCGCGAAGTAGTGGAAGCGGAAGCACAGCTCCGGCGAGATGTAGGGGTTGGGCGCCTGCTCGTGGGGCAGCACGATGTTCAGGCCCACGCTCTTTCCGCCCGCTTCGAAGGCGCCGCGATTGCCCGCCTCCATGATGCCGGGGCCGCCGCCGGTCACGACGTAGATCGGATTGGCGCTGTCCTTGGTGGCCGTGGTGACGAGAGTTGCAAATCGGCGCGCCTCCTCGTAGTAGTGCGCCATGCGGATCTGCATCTCGGCGCGCCGAATGGCGCCTTGCTCGCCGCCTCGCTGGGCCAAGGCTAGCGCCTCGCGCGCACCATCCCTGGAGGGAATGCGCGCGCTGCCGAACATCACGATGGTGTGCTCCACACCTTGCTCGCTTTGCACGAGTTCGGCCTTGAGCAGCTCCAGCTGCATGCGCACGGGGCGCATCGATTCACGCAGCACGAACTGCTCGTCCGTGAAGGCCAGGCGGTAGGCGCTGCCGGGGGCGTCATAGTCGGGCGCCGGCACGGGCGCCATGGCGTCTTCGTGCGCGGTCGGGAAATTTCGGGCCTTGAGTTTCTTCTTGCTCATGGTGGCATTGTGACTCCGCAGACCTGGCAGGCGACGTCGCGCGCCAGGGTGAGGCTGCTCCACTCGGTGCGGCGCGCATCGAACATCAGCAGGCGCCCGGCGATGCCGGGCAGCTCGGTGCCGAGCAGCTTGAGCGCCTCGGCCGCCTGGGACGCGCCCATGATGCCCACGAGGGGCGCGAAAACGCCCATCGTCGAGCAGGCGACGTCCTCCACCGGCGCATCGGGCGGGAAGAGGCAGGCATAGCAGGGCGCGCCAGGCTGGCGCGTGTCGTAGACGGCCAACTGCCCGTCAAAGCCGATGGCGGCGCCAGAGACCAGCGGCTTGCGGTGGTGCACGCAGGCCTTGTTGACGAGCTGGCGAGTGGCGAAGTTGTCGGTGCAGTCGAGCACAACGTCAGCCTGGCGCACGAGCTCGTCGAGCAGGGCTGCGTCGGCCTTGTGGTTGACGGCGCGCACCTTCACGCCCGGGTTGAGCATGGCCACGGCCTGCGCCGCCGACTCAACCTTGGGCTGTCCGATGCGGCTGCTCGCATGGGCGATCTGGCGCTGCAGATTGGTGAGCTCCACGCGGTCATGGTCCACGAGGATCAGGCGGCCGATGCCGGCGGAGCCGAGGTAAAGCGCCACGGGGGAACCGAGGCCGCCCGCGCCGATCACGAGGGCGGTCGAGTCGAGCAGCTTCTGCTGGCCCTCGATGCCGATCTCGTCGAGCAGGATGTGCCGCGAGTACCGGAGCAGTTGATCGTCGTTCATGAGGTCCGATGTTAAAACGGCCCGCATAGCGGGCCGTTTCCGGAGCGTTGCCGAATCAGGGCTGCTTGTCCGCCTTGTCGGCCTGGGCCTCGGCCTTGATCTCGGCCGGCGCCTTGGCGAGCACCACGGGCTTGCCCTTGAGCTGGTTCAGTGCCTGCAGAAGCGGGAAGTCCTGCTCGCTGCCGAATTCAGGCAGGGGCTTGATCTCCTTGTTGGCGGCGCGCTCCTCCTCGAGCTTCTTGCGGGCTTCATCGCGGGCCTTTTCACGGGCTTCGTCCTTGACCTCGTCGCCGTTCTTGAGATGCTTCTCCAGGTCGGCTTCGCGCGTGAGCAGCGCGGCGAACACATTGCCCTCGGCCGTTTCGTCCACCGCCACGTCCGGCGTGATGCCCTTGGCTTGGATGGAGCGTCCGCTCGGGGTGTAGTAGCGCGCCGTGGTGATCTTGAGCGCGCTGTCCTCGCCCAGCATGCGCACGGTCTGAACCGAGCCCTTGCCGAAGGTCTGGGAGCCCATCACGATGGCGCGCTTGTTGTCCTGCAGCGCGCCGGCCACGATCTCGCTGGCCGAGGCCGAGCCGCCGTTGACCAGCACCACCATGGGCACGCTCTTCAGCGCGGCCGGCAGGTGGCGAAGCGGGTCGGTGTTACCGCGGCGCACGTAGTCGGAAGGATCGGCGCGGAAGTCCATATTGGAGTCGCGCATCTGGCCCTTGGTGGACACCACCTCGGCATTGGCCGGCAAGAAGGCGGCCGAGACCGCCACGGCGCCTTCGAGCACGCCGCCCGGGTCGTTGCGCAGGTCCAGCACGACGCCCTTGATGGACGGGTCCTGCTTGTAAAGGTCTTCGAGTTTGCGCGCGAAGTCGTCCACCGTGCGTTCCTGGAACTGCGTGATGCGGATCCAGGCGTAGCCGGGCTCCACCATCTTTGCGCGCACGCTCTGCACCTTGATCTCCTCGCGCGTGATCGTCACGGGGAAACTGCGGTTCTCGGACTTGCGGAAGATCACGAGCGAGACCTTGGTGCCCGGGTCGCCGCGCATGCGCTTGACGGCCTGATCCAGCGTGAGGCCACGCACGGCGGTGTCGTCGATCTTGGTGATCATGTCGCCGCTCTTCAGGCCGGCGCGGAAGGCCGGCGAGCCCTCGATGGGCGAGACGATCTTGACGAGCCCATCCTCAGCACCGATCTCGATACCCACACCGACGAACTTGCCGCTGGTGCTCTCGCGGAACTCCTTGAAGGACTTCTTGTCGAAATACTGGGAGTGTGGATCCAGGCCGGAGACCATGCCGCCGATGGCGTCGTTGATGAGCTTTTTCTCGTCAACGGGTTCGACGTAATCCTGCTTGACCTGCTCGAACACGGCCGCTAGGCGGCGCATTTCCTCGAGCGGCAGGGGGGCGAGGCTGCCTGAAGCATTGGCTTGCAACTGCAGGGTGGCGAGTGCGCCGGCAACGGCACCCAGGGCCATCCAGCCCGCGACTTTCAGTTTGGAGCCCATGATGCTCTTCCCATCCAACAAAAACTGTCGCGCCCAGTATAGGGCGGGAGGCGGATACCTGCCGATAGTCAGGGCCCCCTCGGACGAGGAGAAGAGCGGGTGTTTCGTCGCTTTTTCCCGTTCACTGCGGCGCAATGCACGTTTATTGCGCGAAATCGGGGCCGCAAACTGGTCCCGCCGACAGGAATCGAACCTGTATCTGCCGCTTAGGAGGCGGCCGTTCTATCCATTGAACTACGGCGAGAAGTGCTGGATTCTGCCATCGTCGTCGCCCTGGTCCGCTCCGCCGTCATCGGCGAACTTGTTCGCCTCCCCGGCTCCGCCCGCGATCGCTCAAAAGAAGCAGCGACCATGTGTGCCCATTGCGATGAGCTGGCATTTGTGCTTCGACGTTTCCTCAACGATGACATCCGCGACGCGCGCCGTTGATGGATATCCTGAAGGTGGCCCGGAAGTCGAAATCTTCCTAAATGATCTTGCCCTTGAACTGCGGCGAGCGGGGCTGACTGCTGCTCCCAAATGCGGCGCCAGCTTCATGAAGCGCCAATTCCGCGTCATGTTGATTTGCTGACCCCAGGGTCGATCAATACAGGTCTCGTGCCACCTGCCTCACCTCGTGCAGCAACTGACGCGCTCCCGGCGGCAGAAGATGGCCCTCGCGCGTGATGACGCCGAAGGCATCCATGTGGCAGGGCAGCTCGATCGGCAGGATGGCCAGCACGTTCAGGGACGCGTAGTAGCGCGCTACCTCAACCGGCATCACGTGCAAGGAGTCGGTTTGCTGCAGCAGCGCCGTGATCAGCAGCAGGGCCGTGGTGTCGACCGCATTGCCCGGCGGCTCCAGCGCCGCGCGGCGGAACATCAGCTCCCAGCGGTGGCGCAGCACGCTGCCAGGCGGCGGCAGGATCCAGGGCTGGTCGGCCAGGTCGGCCAGCCGGAGGTTGTCCCGCTTCAGTAGCGGGTGGCCGACCCGTGCAACGGCGCAGACAGGCTCCACCGTCAACTCCTCGTAATGCAGCCCAACCGCGTTGTCTTCGTCAACGATTCGCCCGATCATGAAGTCCAGCGAGCCGCGCTGCAGCATGTCCAGCAGCAGCTTGCTGGCCTCCATGTGAACGCCGATGCGCAGCAGCGGCGCCTGCAACTTGATGCGCGAGATGGCCCGCGGCAGCAGGCCCATCGCGGGCGTCATGATGACGCCCACCTCGACCTGGCCCGAAAGCCCGTTCTTCAGCGCCACGATGTCGTCGTGTGCGGCAGAGAGCGAGGTGAGGGCCATTCGCGCGTGGCGGATCATGGTCTCGCCATAAAGCGTCGGTTCCATGCCGCGCGGGTGGCGCTCGAAGAGCCGGACGTCGAGCATGTCCTCCAGGTCCTTGAGCTGCTTGGACGCGGCGGGCTGGGTCATGCACAGCACCTCGGAGGCGCGATGGATGTTGCGCTCGTCATCGAGCGCGATCAGCAGCAGCAGTTGGCGTGTCTTGAGCCGGGCCCGCAGGAACCAGTTGGGGTTGGGGCCGGCGTCGGTCAGCGGCGCGGGCGCGGCATCGTCGTCCATCATGTTCATGCCAGGTTGACGCGGCCGTCGGCGGCCAGCACGGTACTGAGGTCGTCTCCTGTCTCTTCCAGCTGCACCATCGTCGCCTGGCGGGCGCCGAAAGAGTCCCGCGCCTGCAGCGCCGTCAAGATGGCCTTGTGTCGCGGCAGCGAGAGCTCGTGTGTGTTGGGTAGCTGGCTGGACAGGATGATGGACTCGCGCAGCGCCAGCGACAGCATATTGCCGATATAGGCCAACAGGTCGTTGCCCGTGGCCTCGGCGATGCGGCGGTGGAAGGCCAGGTCGGGCTCCAGCAGCTCGCCCGCCGTCGTCGCGGATTCCATGCCCTCGTAGGCGGCAGCGATGGCCACGAGTTGCTCGTCGCTCGCGGCACGAGCGGCGAGCGCCGCGGCGGCCGGCTCGAAGATGCGGCGCACCTCAAGCAGTGTCCGCACGAACTCGCGCTGGGGCTGGGCGTGGATCAGCCAGTACAGCACGTCGGGGTCCAGCAGATGCCACTCGTTGCGCGGCCGCACGATGGCGCCGGCGCGCTGGCGCGACATCACCAGGCCCTTGGCGACGAGTACGCGCACGGCCTCGCGCAGCACAGGGCGGCTGATCTCGTAGCGTTCCAGCAGCCGCGCCTCGGGCGGTAGCTTGTCGCCAGGCTGCAGCTCGCCGCGCACGATGGCCAGGCCAAGCTCGCGCACGATGCGGCCATGCTGGCTCTTGCCCTCGGTCAGCGCGCTGTAGGTGGAATGGTCCGCTCGGGTTCTCATGGGCGGCAGGCTAGCAAAAGCGCTCATTGTCCAAAGCGCGCGACGAAGCCGCCGTGGGGCGCCAACATAAGCTGGGTGGCTGGTGCGGTGATGCGCGACTCGGCGAACTCGCGGGGGCCTTCGCCGTCGGTCAGCAGTTGGCCCGTGCGATGGCCGAGCCAGGACAGGTCGAGCTGGATCTCGCGCGGCGTGTCGTCGGCGTTCAAACCCGCCACGAACCACTGCCGGCCCGCGCGGCGCGCCAGCACCACGAACTTGCCCGGTTCGCCGTCCAGGAAGCGCACCTCGTCCCAGTGCCGCGGCAGCTCGCGCAACAGGGTCTTGACGCTCTCCGGCACGGTGTCCATGCCCTCGGGCGTCTCGGCGTAGTGCTGGATGCCGGAGAGGAAAAGCACGCTCTCCGCGAGTTCGAAGCCGTTGCGTGTGGCGCGGCTGATGTTGGGGATGTCACCGAAGACCATGGGCGTGAAGTCCATGGGGTCGAAGAGATTTCGCGCGAAGGGTAGGGTGGCTGCATGGCGGGCGACCTTGTCTTGGTCCTCCTGCGTGAAGGTTGTGTATTCGAGGCCCTTCACGGCCTCGGTCGTCATCAGGTTGGGATAGGTGCGGGTCCAGCCGCGCGGCAGCGTGGCGCCGTGGAAGTTGACGAGCAGCCCGGCCGCGGCCGTCTCCTTCAGCAAGTCGACGTAATAGGCCTGCATGGAGGCACCGTCGCCGCCGAAGAAGTCGATCTTGATGCCCTTGACGCCCAGGCCCTTGAGCCGCGCGAACTGCTGTGCCCGGGACTGCGGCGTCAGCAGCGCGCTCTTGGGCGTGTACTCGGTGTCGTTCCAGGCACCAGAGGAGTTGTACCAGACGAGGATGCCGACGCCCTTGGTACGGGCGTAGTCCACCAGTTTCTTCATCTTCGCGTCGCCGATCTTGCGGTCCCAGTCGGCGTCCACGAGGGTGTAGGGCCAGTGCATGTCCGCAGCGAAGTCGACGAAGCGCTTCTGCACGTCGAAGACCGTGCCATCGTCCTTCAGCAGGGCCCAACTCCACGAGGCCGGTCCGGGCTTGACTTTGCTCTTGTCGAAGGCGATGGCGGGTGCGGCCAGGTCGGTCCCAAGCGTGGACTCCATGACCGTCGTCATCGGCCCGTCCACCTCGGCCAGCAGGTGCCCGCCGGTGAAGACCTCGCTCGGGTCGGGCAGGCCAATGCGGTAGGTGCCGCCGGTGGAGTCGGCTTGCAAGCGGGAGGCGTGGAAGCGCCCGTCCATGCCGGCCTCCGTTAGCGCGACCCAGTTCGTGCCGCTGCGAAAGAGAGCGGGGAAGACCCAGCCCGCCGGCGTCGGCGCCGGCGTGCCGACGGCGATTTCGGCCTGGTAGTGCTCCTCGTAAGACGGGTTGGTGCGCTTCCAACCCGTCTTGGCGACGGCCATGGGCTGCAGCCAGGCGCTCGATTCGGGCGCGAAATGAAAACTGGTCAGCTCGTTCTTGAAGTGTTTGCGCTCCGGGCCGTCGACCGTGTAGCGAAGCGCGATGCCATCGTTCGAGGCGCGCAGCTGCAGCGCAAACTGCCGCCCTTGAGCGTTGGCGAGCAGGAAGCTTTGCTCGTTGGCCCGGTAGTCCACGCGGCTGCGTTTGCCGGCCGCCAGCGTGTACTGCTCGTGATGAGGCCGCACCGGCGACATGGCCACCAGCTTGAGGTCGTCGGCGAAGTTGCCCTCCTCGAGTACCAGCGCCCAGGCGCGAAGCCAGCAGCACCGGCTGTCCGGCGCGGTGCACCGTATAGATGAGTTGCCGTTCGGCGTTGATCGACACCTCGACCTGGAGTCGGCCGTCGGGGCTGCCCAGTGCGTGAGCCAGGGCGGGAAGGCCGAGCAGGAGCGTTGCTAGAAGGCGCATGGCGATCTCAGGTGGAGTAGGGGCCATCGTCGCGGCGGGGCTCAGCGGCCCCAGCGCAGCACGAGGGGATCGAGTCGGCGGGCCGCGTCGAGCAGGCCGGCGCGCACTTCAGGCGTCATCTCGGGGAAGGGGTGGCGCGGTGCGTCGCTCGCGATGATGCCGCCCTCCTTCATCAGCGCCTTCGCGGTCAGGATGCCACCCTGGCGGTTCTCGTAATTGATCAGCGGCAGCCAGCGGCCATACTGGAGCACGGCTTCCTCGCGGTCACCGGCGCGGAAGGCGTCGAAGATCTTGCGGATGCCGTCGGGGAAGCCTCCGCCCGTCATCGCGCCGGTGGCGCCGGCGTCCAGGTCGGCCAGCAGGGTGATGGCTTCCTCGCCGTCCCACGGCCCTTCAATGGCGGCGCCGCCAACGCGGATCAGCTCGCGCATCTTGCTGGCCGCCTGCGGCATCTCCAGCTTGAAGTATTTCACCTGGGAAATCGTGTTCGCCATGCGCGCCAGCAGCGCTACCGACAGCGGCGTGCCGGCTACCGGGGCGTCCTGGATCATGATGGGGATGTCGATCGCATCGGACAGGCGCTGGTAGAAGGCCTCGATCTGGCTCTCCGACACGCGCAAGGTCGCCCCGTGATAGGGCGGCATGACCATGACCATGGCGGCTCCAAGCTGCTGTGCCAGGCGGCTGCGCCCGATGCAGATCTGCGTCGCGTAATGCGTCGTCGTGACGATGACGGGTACGCGCCCAGCCACATGCCCGAGGATGGCGCGCGTCAGTGTTTCGCGCTCCGCATCCGACAGCACGAACTGCTCGGAGAAGTTGGCCAGGATGCACAGCCCGGTCGAGCCCGCGTCGATCATGAAATCGACACAGCGCAACTGGCCGGCCAGGTCCAGCTGGCCGTCTGCATGGAAGATGGTCGGAACGACCGGAAAGACACCGCGGTAGGGGCGGTTGGCCGTTGGGCTCATGGAGCGTCCTTTGTCTCGATGGGCGGCACTGAGGGGCGGCTGCGTGTGCGCCCGCCCTTGGCTGGAATGCCGGAATATGGCCATTAAAGTATGACTAGTTTGATTCAGTAATCGGGGAAGCCCGGAATTGAGCCTCTACCTAAGAAAAAAAGTATGACTAATAATGCTTGGAGAGCAGGCCCAGCGAGGCCTGGGATTGCCCTTTGATGGAGACATTGGATGCCTGCATTCGCTCACTACCCGAGCCTGCGTGACCGCTCGATACTGATCACCGGCGGTGCCACCGGCATTGGCGCCACGCTCGTGGAGGCCTTCGTTGCGCAGGGCGCGCGAGTGGGTTTCATCGACTTGGCGGTGGCCGAGGGCGACGCTTTGGTGGAGCGACTCTCGGGCGCGGGCCTGCACGCGCCGCATTTCGTCACCGCAGACCTCGGCGACGTCGCTGCGCTGCGCGCCGCCATCGCGACCCTGCGCGAGCACATCGGACCGATCGAGGCCTTGCTCAACAACGCGGCCAACGACAAGCGCCATGCGGTGGAGGAGACCACGCCCGAGTTCTGGGATGCCAGCGTGGCGGTCAACATCAAGCACCAATTCTTTGCGGCCCAGGCCGTGCTGCCGGATATGAAGGCCGCCGGCGGCGGCAGCATCATCAACTTCGGCTCGATCAGCTGGTACCTGCGTCAGGGCGGCATGCCGGCTTACACGAGCAGCAAGGCCGCGGTGCAGGGCCTGACCCGCGGCTTGGCGCGCGACTTCGGCGCGCACGGCATCCGCGTCAACACCCTCGTGCCCGGCTGGGTCATGACCGAGAAGCAGCTGCGTCTTTGGGTCAACGAGGAGACGCGCCAGGAGATCGCCAGGAGCCAGTGCATCAATGCGCCCGTGATGCCGGAGCACATCGCCCACATGGCCCTGTTCCTCGCTGCCGACGACAGCGCCATGTGCACGGCGCAGAACTTTGTCGTGGACGGGGGCTGGGCCTGATGAATCTTCGGGATCGATTCTGAAATGCAAGGTCGAGACTATGGCCGTCTGCCTGGGCTTTGCTACGCCGCTGACCCAAGAATCCTCGGAGAGTGAGCATTGGCGCGGGCTGGCGATGAGTTGAGGCGCTTCGTCTAGGGATTTCTGGTCCCGACCACTGCTTGCCACCTCGACGGCAACGGTGGGGTGGCTTGCCTACCGGAGCTCGGTTTAGGGGCCTGCCACTTTGGCGCTGGACGGGTCTGCTTCTCTGCAGGCCCCGCTCGTCGGGTGCAACAACCGCCTCCTTAAGGCGCGAGTGGCTCTGGCGCGGAAACCCCCGCGCAAGTGCAGCAGTCGCCCCTTCAGCATGCGGCTCAACCGTGCTGCTAGACATCATGGCTGCTAGCAAGGCGTAAGAGGCTCGTCTCCGGTAAC
>Ga0213872_10001027_pt1 | contig 19464 bp, 17 predicted proteins | sample VelepicomBERX_R2_FD_160071 | JGI IMG/M metagenome (GOLD analysis project Ga0213872, IMG submission 160071) | Rhizosphere microbial communities from Vellozia epidendroides in rupestrian grasslands, the National Park of Serra do Cipo, Brazil - RX_R2 | ecosystem: Host-associated > Plants > Roots >...
AAGTCAGTCCCACCCCTTCCCATCCCGAACAGGACCGTGAAATGACTCTGCGCCGATGATAGTGCTGCAACCAGTGTGAAAGTAGGTTATCGTCAAGCTAGTTATTAGAAAAAGCCCGCCAGGTCCATGACCGGCGGGCTTTTTTGCGTTCTGCGTGTTCACTAACTGCTGAAAGATTTTCACCTCAGTTCTCAATTCATTTCATCCGCCAAATCCGGTTTTGGCGCTGGTGCCAGATTTACACTTCTCCTCGATATAACAAATACTACTTTGGAGGAGAGCATCATGCAGGCCTGGAGTCAGATCTATACACCCTTGGGCAGCCTGTGGCTGTCGGCATTGGTGGCAGCCATTCCCATCATCTTCTTCTTTGCTGCGCTGGCGATCCTGCGCATCAAAGGCCACGTGGCCGGCGGAATCACGCTGGCACTGGCGCTGCTGGTGGCCATCTTTGCATATGGGATGCCGGTGCCGCAGGCGCTGGCTTCGGCGGTGTATGGCTTTGCCTACGGCCTGTGGCCGATCGCGTGGATCATCATCACCGCTGTGTTCCTGTACAAGGTGGTGGAGCGCACCGGCCAACTGGCCATCATCCGCGCTTCCGTACTGGCGATTACCGATGACCAGCGCCTGCAGATGCTGCTGATCGGATTCTCCTTCGGCGCGTTCCTGGAAGGCGCCGCGGGCTTTGGTGCACCGGTGGCGATTACCGCCGGGCTGCTGGTGGGGCTGGGCTTCAATCCACTCTACGCAGCAGGCATGTGCCTGATCGCGAACACCGCGCCGGTGGCTTTTGGTGCGATGGGTATTCCGATCATCGTGGCAGGCCAGGTGACGGGCATCGATGCGATGCACATCGGCGCCATGGCTGGCCGCCAGCTGCCGCTGCTGTCGCTGTTCGTGCCTTTCTGGCTGGTGTTCATGATGGACGGCCTGCGCGGCATCAAGGAAGTCTGGCCCGGCGCCCTGGTGGCTGGCGGCAGCTTCGCGCTGACCCAGTACTTCACTTCGAACTTCATCGGTCCTGAACTGCCGGACATCACCTCGGCCCTGGTCAGCCTGATCTCGCTGACCGTACTGCTGAAAGTATGGCAGCCTGTCTCCGCCAAGAATGCGGCGCGCGGCGCCATGAACATGGGCGGCGCTGTTGCGATGACCGGCTTTGGCTGTGTCGCTTCGGCGCCTGCCGGCGGTAACGTCGGCGGCCGTACCCGTTCGCCTTACACTCCTGCACAGACGATCCGTGCCTGGGCGCCGTTCGGCATCCTGACTGCGATCGTCACCGTCTGGAGTCTGCCGGTATTCAAGGCACTATTTGCCAAAGGCCCGCTGGCCTGGACCGTCATCAAGGTCCACGTGCCTTACCTGGACCAGCTGGTAATCAAGACCGCGCCGATCGTGGCGTCGCCCAAACCATACGAAGCCTTGTACAAGCTGGATGTGCTGTCCGCAGTGGGTACGCCGATTCTGCTGACTGGCCTGATCTCGATGGTCCTGCTGGGCATGAAGCCTGCCGATGGCCTGCGCGCCTTCAAGGATACGCTGGTGGAACTGCGCCGTCCGGTGCTGTCGATCGGCCTGGTGCTGGCGTTTGCCTTCGTGGCCAACTACTCCGGCATGTCGTCGACGCTGGCCCTGCTGCTGGCTGGTACTGGCGCCGCCTTCCCGTTCTTCTCGCCGGTGCTGGGCTGGCTGGGCGTGTTCCTGACTGGCTCCGATACGTCGTCCAACGCGCTGTTCTGCTCTCTGCAAAACACTACCGCTCACCAGATCGGCGTTTCCGATACGCTGATGGTGGCGGCCAATACCACTGGCGGCGTGACTGGCAAGATGATTTCGCCGCAGTCGATCGCGGTGGCTTGCGCGGCGACCGGCCTGGTTGGCCGCGAATCGGAGCTGTTCCGCTTTACGCTTAAACATAGCCTGTTGTTTGTGGTGATCGTCGGCTTTATCACGGTACTGCAAGCATATGTTTTACAGGGGATGATTCCGCATTAAAATGGCCGAAAGCCGCGCAACGCCCGTGCCTGTGTGGACGGGCGTTATCGCGTTTTGAGGAATCATTTTCCGAGAGCGTCATGCCTAAACGTTTCCCACCTGTCCATGCGCTGGCAGCCTTCGAGGCGGCGGCGCGCACTGGTTCGTTTGCCGTGGCGGCCAACCAGCTCTGTATCACGCCTTCCGCTTTGTCGCATCGCATCCGCCTGCTGGAGGAGTTTGTCGGCGACCGGCTGTTCATCCGCGATGGCCGCGCGCCGACGTTGACACCGTTTGGGCGCAGCTATCTCGATGTGGTGTGCTCGGCGCTGCGCACGCTGACCGAGTTTCCGCTACCGGGCCGCTCTGCACCGGTGCAGCCGCGCATCAAGCTGACGGTGCCACCAACGTTTGCGCGTTGCCTGCTGATGCCGCGTTTGGCCGCATTCATGGATGCGCATCCTGATATCGTGGTCGACGTGTTCCTGTCGGTGCCGTTGTATGACCTGAGTTTGGCCGAATCCGATCTTGAGGTGCGCTTTGGGGCGGGTAAATATCCCGACCTGGAGACGATCAAGCTGCTGGAGGAACCGGCGTTTGCCGTCGCCAGTCCCTCTTATCTGGAGCGGATCGGCGGCGTCAATACGCCTGCGGATCTGTCGAAAGCGGTGCTGCTGCGTTCCGCGCTGGAGCCGTGGAAGCCGTGGTTTGAGGCGGCGGGGCTGGATTGGCCGGAGCCCGCTGCCGGCCTGAGGGTGGACGATCTTGGTCTGCTGCTGGAAGCGGTCAGACATGGCCACGGTGTTGCGTTGTCGCGTCAGCACTTCGCCCAGCAGGCCATTGCGGATGGCGAAGTGGTGGAGCTGTTTGACATCCGCCTGGCGTCGCCGCCGCATGCCTATTACCTGGTGTATGACCCGAATGTGAGCCTGCGGCCGGAGCTGAAGCTGTTTATCGACTGGTTGCTCGGGGCCTTCGACGACGCATGAAAATTTTCGGATGCAGCGGTTAATTCTTTTCACCGCTTGAGGGAGCGCGCTGCCGCTACACTGGATTGTGTCCCATCACATCATCCAGTTCCTCATGAATGCGCCCAGCCATGAAGCTTTACTGATCGTTGAACGCCGCCGTGCCGTCGTCGCCGCGCTGCGTGCGCTTGTGCCGCCGCACTGCCTGCTGTTCAACGAAGAAGATACACGCCCTTACGAATGCGATGGTCTGACGGCCTATCGGCAGTTGCCGTTGGCAGTCGCCCTGCCGGAGACGGAAGAGCGGGTGGTGGCGGTGCTGAAAGCCTGCCGCCAGCTTCAGGTGCCGATCGTGCCACGTGGCGCCGGCACCGGGTTGTCAGGCGGTGCGATGCCGATTGCCGAGGGTATCGTGTTGTCGACCGCGAAGATGAGCCGCATTGTCGCCATCGATCCTTATGCGCGTACGGCCACTGTGCAGCCGGGCGTGCGGAATCTGGCGATCTCCGAAGCGGCGGCACCGCATCAGCTCTATTACGCTCCGGATCCTTCTTCGCAGATCGCTTGCACCATCGGCGGCAATATCGCGGAGAACGCGGGTGGTGTGCACTGTCTGAAGTACGGACTGACCGTGCACAATGTGCTGCGGGTGCGGATGGTCACGGCTGATGGCGATGTGGTGGAGCTGGGTTCGGGCGCGCCGGATGCGCCGGGCCTTGATCTGCTGTCGGTGTTTATCGGCTCCGAGGGCATGCTGGGCGTGGTGACGGAAGCGACTGTGCGGCTGACGCCTAAACCGGCGCTGGCGCAGGTCATCATGGCTTCGTTCGACGATGTGGTGCAGGGCGCCGACGCGGTGGCCAGCGTGATCTCGGCGGGCATCATCCCGGCGGGGCTGGAGATGATGGACCGCACCAGCGTGCGCATGGTCGAACCGTTTGTGAAGGCTGGCTACGATACCGAAGCGGAAGCAATCCTTCTGTGCGAATCGGACGGCCTGCCGGAAGAGGTGGAAGAGGAAATCGCCCACATGCGCGCGGTGCTGGAGAAGTCCGGCGCCACTGCGATTGCCGTCTCGCGGGATGAGGCGGAGCGGCTGCGGTTCTGGTCGGGCCGCAAGAATGCCTTCCCTGCCGCTGGCCGCATCTCGCCTGACTACTACTGCATGGACGGCACTATCCCGCGCCGCAAGCTCGGGCAGGTGCTGACCGGGATCGAGGTGCTGGCGGAAGAGTATCAACTGCGCTGCGCCAACGTGTTCCACGCGGGCGACGGCAACCTGCATCCGCTGATTCTGTTCGATGCAAATCAGTCGGGCGAGTTTGAACGCGCGGAGCGCTTTGGTGAAGCGATCCTGTCGCTGTGTGTGGAAGCTGGTGGCGCCATCACCGGCGAGCATGGCGTGGGCGTAGAAAAGCTCGACTCCATGTGCGAACAATTCACGGTCAAGGAAATCGCGGCCTTCATCGCCGTCAAGCGCGCCTTCGATCCGGCCCAGCAGCTTAATCCGAACAAAGCCATTCCCACGCTGGACCGCTGCGCGCAGTACGGCAAGCGCAAGGTGGATGGCGGCAGATTCAAGTTCGCTCAGTACGCGAGGCAGTATGGATAATTTGTTGAAGGACTTCCGCGAGCGCATCGAGCGCGCGTCGCGGGACAAGGCTCCCCTGCGCATTCGCGGCAGCGGTAGCAAGGACTGGTATGGCCGTTCGGTGCAAGGCGAGGTTCTGGATACTTCCGGCTATCGCGGCATCATCAGCTATGAGCCGACCGAGCTGGTGATCACTGCGCGCGCCGGCACGCCGCTGCGCGAGATCGAGGCGACGCTGGCGGAACAGGGACAGATGCTGGCATTTGAGCCGCCGCATTTTGGCCCTGGTGCCACCATCGGCGGCGTGGTCGCCAGCGGACTGGCGGGGCCACGCCGTCAAGCTGCGGGTGGTGTACGCGACTTTGTACTGGGCACCACGCTGATGGACGGTCATGGCGAGGCGCTGCGCTTTGGCGGCCAGGTCATGAAGAATGTCGCCGGTTATGACGTTTCGCGCTTACTTGCTGGTTCGCTGGGGATGCTGGGTTTGATTCTTGAGGTGTCGCTGAAGGTGATGCCGCGCCCGCAGGCAGAATCCACGCTACGACTTGCGCTAGACCAGGAAGAAGCGCTGCAGCGGATGAACCAATGGGGCGGCCAGCCATTGCCCGTCTCGGCTACCGCCTGGCACGATGGTTTGCTGACGGTGCGTTTGTCTGGCGCCCATGCGGCGGTACAGGCGGCGACTGCACGCATTGGCGGCGAGGTGCTGCCGCAAGATGCTGCGAACGCATACTGGAGCGATCTGCGGGAACAGCGTCATGCCTTCTTTGCCGATGAAGGTACGCCGCTGTGGCGTTTTGCCTTGCCGACAGTGGCGTCTGCGCTGCCGCATGCCGGTCCGCAGTGGATTGAGTGGGGCGGCGGCCAGCGCTGGCTGCGCAGCGACGATAGCGCGGAAGCCATGCAAACGCTGGCTGTCCGGCATGGCGGTCACGCGGCCCTGTTCCGTGGCGGTACGCGTGAGCAGGGTGTCTTCCAACCGCTGGCTCCCGCTATTCACGCGATTCATCGCAATCTCAAGAACGCCTTTGACCCGGCCGGGATTTTCAATCCGGGCCGCATGTACCAGGATCTGTAACCATGCAAACCAATCTCGCCGCCCAGTACAAAGACACCCCGGAAGGCATTGAAGCCGAGGAGATCCTGCGCCAGTGCGTGCACTGTGGTTTTTGCACTGCGACCTGTCCGACCTATCAGTTGTTGGGCGATGAGCTGGATGGACCGCGCGGCCGCATCTATCTGATCAAGCAGGTGCTGGAAGGCGCCACGCCGGGCCCCAGCACTCAGCTGCATCTGGACCGCTGCCTGAGCTGCCGCAATTGCGAAAGCACCTGTCCGTCCGGCGTGCAGTATGGCCGTCTGCTGGACATCGGACGGGGCCTGGTCGAGCAGCAGGTGGCGCGGCCGAAGACCGAGCGTGCGGTACGCACTCTGCTAAAGGAAGCGCTGCCGCGCCGCTGGATCTTCAAGCCGGCGATGGCGGCGGGCCAATGGCTGCGGCCTGTCCTGCCTGCGGGCCTGTACGGCAAGCTGGCGCGTCCGGCGCCGGCAGGACAGTGGCCGCATGCGAGCTACGCGCGCAAGATGCTGTTGCTGGATGGCTGTGTGCAGCCTTCGATGGCGCCGAACATCAATGCCGCCACGGCGCGTGTTCTGGATGCGCTGGGTATCGAACTGGTGATTGCGCCCAAGGCTGGCTGCTGTGGCGCCATCCGCTATCACCTCAACGACCAGGAAGGCGGTTTGCAGGATATGCGCCGCAATATCGACGCATGGTGGCCGCTGGTGGAGGCGGGGGCCGAGGCGATTGTCATGACTTCCTCCGGCTGCGGTGTGACGGTGAAGGATTATGGCCACCTGCTGCGTGGCGATGCTGCCTATGCGGAGAAAGCGGCGCGCATCTCGGCGTTGACCAGGGACGTCAGCGAAGTGCTGGTCGATTTGCAGGATGAGATGGTGGCAAAGCTCAATGGCGCTCATCGCGCGCAGGCGCAGCGGGTGGCCTACCATCCGCCGTGCACTCTGCAGCATGGACAGAAGATTCGCGGCAAAGTGGAGCAGCTGCTGCGCGCCGTCGGCGTGGACGTCACCCTGTGCGCCGACAGCCATCTGTGTTGTGGATCTTCCGGCACCTATTCGCTGTTGCAGCCGGAACTGTCAATCCAGCTGCGCGACCGCAAAGTGGCGGCACTGGAGGCGACTGGCGCAGAGCGCATCGTCTCGGCCAATGTGGGCTGCCAAAGCCATTTACAGACCGGGACCAGCACACCGGTGGAACACTGGATCGAGCTGCTCGACCGGCTGCTGTAACAAAGGAGACAAACCATGAAATCCCGCCAATACCCGGCCGCGCGGCCGACCGACGTTTATCTGTTCGGCACCTGTGTGATCGATCTCTTTATGCCGCAGGCCGGACTGGATGCCGTGCGGCTGCTGGAGCGCGAAGGCGTGGCCGTGCATTATCCGCGTGGCCAGAGCTGCTGTGGCCAGCCGGCCTACAGCAGCGACAATCCGCAGCAGGCGCGCGAAGTGGCGCGGGCGCAGATGGCGCTGTTCCCGCAGGATTGGCCGGTGATCGTGCCGTCCGGCTCCTGCGCGGGCATGATGCGCCATCACTGGCCGGAGCTGTTCGCAGATGATCCGGCCATGCTGGCACAGGCGCGCGCGCTGTCTGAACGGATCTATGAGCTGAGCGAATTCCTGCTGCACGTGCTGCATGTGCGTTTCCCTGCCATGCCGGGGCAGGCGGATGAGGATGTGGTGCTGCATACCTCGTGTGGCGCGCGCCGGGAAATGGGTACGCGCGCGCACGGCGTCGAGCTGCTGGACGATATGCCGGGCGTACGCCGTCTTGAACATGCGCGCGAATCGGAATGCTGTGGATTTGGCGGCACCTTCTGCCTCAAGCATCCGGACATCTCCGGTGCGATGGTGGCGGAAAAGGTCGCCTCCGCGTGTGCGACGGGCGCGAGCCGTGTGGTATCGGCTGATTGTGGCTGCCTGCTGAACATCGGCCACGCTGCGCAGCACAGCGGTGCGCGGCTGGAGGTTGAACATATGGCCAGCTTCCTGTTACGGCGCACCAGCGCGGCGGGAGAGCAGCCATGATGAATGCACGTGAACGCATGCTGGGCCGCCTGCGGGCAGCTGCACCGCAGCCGACACCCCAGAATATAGCGGTGCTGGACCATCGTATCGCCGGGCACTATGCGGGCGAACGTCCTTCTGCGGCAGCGCGGGTGGATGCACTGGAGGCGGCGTTGCGGGTCTCGCGTGCCGAAGTGTGGCGCGCCACGTCGGCGCAATGGCCTGAACAGCTGGCGCACAGGCTGGCGGTGCATGGCGCGCGGCGTCTGCTGCTCGATACCGCCAGTGCGGAAGGTGCGGCGCTGACCTCCGTGCTGCCGGACGATGTCAAGGCGACGCCATTCGGGCAACCGCTGGAGGAATGGAAGCGCGAGCTGTTCGATAGCGTCGATGCTGGCTTTACGGTTGCGCGGTCCGGCATTGCCGCCACCGGTACGCTGATTCTTGCGCCGGATGCGAGTACGCCGCGCACGGTGTCGCTGGTGCCGCCGCTGCATGTCGCACTGGTATATGCCGATACGCTGCATGCGACTTTGTACGATGCGGCGCAGGCGGAATGCTGGGGTGACGGCATGCCGACCAACCTGGTACTGGCATCCGGGCCGTCGAAGACTTCAGACATCCAGCAGACGCTGGCCTTTGGCGCGCACGGTCCGCGCTGGATGTGGGTGATCATTGTGACGGAAGAGGAGCAGCCATGAGCGCACAGCCTTTGAAATTTGTGGCGCCGGAAGACTTCCATCAGCGCGCCCGCGCCGCGCTGAACGATCCACAGCTGCGCGCCAGCTTCCGTGGCGCGATGGACTTCCTGCAGACCAAGCGCAGCACCCAGTTTCCCGATACCTCGGAGCTGGAGCAATTGCGCGATCTGGGTGAAGCGATCCGCCAGCATGCGCTGGCCAATCTGCCGCAGCTACTGGAGCAGCTGGAAGAACAGCTGACCGCCGCCGGCGTGCACGTGCACTGGGCCGAGACGGGCGAGCAGGCTAACCAGATCATCCTTTCCATCGCGCAGAAGCACAAGGCGCGCAGCGTCATCAAGGGCAAGTCGATGGCGAGCGAAGAGATCGAGCTGAATCATTATCTGGGCGAGCATGGAGTCGACTGCATTGAATCGGACATGGGCGAGTACATCGTGCAGATGGCGGGAGAAAAGCCATCGCACATCGTCATGCCCGCGATTCACAAGACGCGCCAGGATATCGGCACACTGTTCGAGCAGCACATTCCCGGTACGGCCTACAGCGACGACGTCGATACGCTGATCCAGACGGGACGCCGCGCCTTGCGCACGGCGTTTGCGGAAGCGGATATCGGACTCTCGGGTGTGAACTTTGCTGCCGCCGATACGGGCACGCTGTGGCTGGTGGAGAACGAGGGCAATGGCAGGTTGTCGACCACGGTGCCGCCGGTGCATATCGCCATCATGGGCATGGAGAAGGTGGTCGCGAAGCTGGAGCACATCGTGCCGCTGGCCAGCCTGCTGACGCGCTCCGCCACGGGGCAGCCGATCACCACCTACTTCAATCTGATTTCGGGACCGCGCCGCGCGGGCGAGCTGGATGGGCCGCAGGAGATGCACCTGGTCCTGATCGACAATGGCCGCACCCAGGCTTATGCGGATGAGCAGCTGCGCTCGACCCTGCAATGCATCCGCTGCGGCGCCTGCATGAATCACTGCCCGGTGTATGGGCGGATTGGCGGCCATGCTTACGGCACCACGTATCCGGGGCCGATCGGCAAGATCATCTCGCCCCATTTGCTGGGACTGGAGGCGACTGCCGACCTGGCGACAGCGTCGAGCCTGTGCGGCGCTTGCGGGGAGGTGTGCCCGGTGCGGATTCCGATTCCGTCATTGCTGGTGCGTCTGCGTACGGAAGCCAACCGTAATCCGGCCGAACAGGTGGCGCATCCTTTGAAAGGGCAGGGCGCAAAATTCAGCCGGGGCGACCGGCTGGTATGGCGCTTCTGGAGCGGTGCGTTCTCGCAGCCGAAGGCTTATGCGATGTTCCGCTGGGCGGCGACCCGCATGCGGGCGCTGACGCCCAAGGAACAGCTGGGCTGGACGCAGCACCGGGTGCCTTTGCAACCGGCGCCACGCAGCCTGGCGGACTTGCTCAATGACAGACAGCAGCCGGAGTGACTCAGACGCCCCAGACGATGCTTTCCTGCTCCATCTTGGCGAGGCGCAGCATTTCCAACAGGGGATAGGCGCGGGCCGCAAAGCGGACGCGCTGCATCAGGGCATGCTCGCGCGTTTCCCCTTCTTCCTGTTCGGCAGGGGTATGCGCGTCGTGTTCAACGTCTTCATCCGGATGCGTCTTGGTGTGCTCGATTTCATCTTCCAGCAGACTCAGGGCATGGGCGGCCTCGGTGGCCGTGATCACGCCGCGGATGGGATTCTTGTGCAGGAGATCCAGGATGCGCTGGGCATGTTCCTGGTACATCAGCACTTCAGGGGAAGACTTGGACTTAAAAGTAATTAACATGATGCGTTCTTATTAGTTCAGCTTGAAAGAGCTTATAAACGTTTCCACAGCGTCGTCAGTTATGTGCTTATCATTGCCCATCACAATGACCTGGTAGACCCGCGTATCCTGTGCAATAAAACGGCCAATCAGCCGCATTGGTGTACCGTTCTGGGCGCCTTTGGCGTCCACTTCGATCACGGTTTGTGCCTTGCCGCCAGAAGAAGTACCCGTCACCTTATCCACACTGACCGTGCCGCTGATATTGCGCACCAGCGCGGTCTTCATGGCCAATGCCGCCAAAGGCGCCTTGGTGGCGTCGCTGACCTGGGTACTGCCGACTGCAAAGGTCACGCCATCCACTTCCGCCGCCGTCATGGTCATCTTGACTTCCTGGCCATCCAGATTGATGCCGCGTGTCTGGGTGGCGGGCTTGCCTGGGAATAACACTCCATACGGTGCGTCATTGCTGCGGTAGTCCCGCCAATCGAACTTTGGACTGCAGGCAGCAAGCAAGCTTGCCAGAATGATAGGGTAGATAAGTTTTCGCATACTCGATGGTAGCAGGCACAGCAATTTTCTGCACCGTATCAAAAGTCAATGTAGCAGATCAAGGTTAGCGCTACCTTAAGAAGAACTTTAATGCCCTGCGATATTGAATGGCTTCTCTGACATGATCGTAGGCAATATTTTTGCTGCCGGCCAGGTCGGCGATGGTGCGGGCCAGGCGCAGGACGCGGTGGTAGGCGCGGGCCGACCATTGAAAAGTTTGCATGGAATTGCGCAGCAGCGCTTCGCCGCGGCGGTCCGGCTTGCACAGGCGGTCGATCTCGCGCGAGCTGAGGTCGCGGTTGCGCTTGCCCTGGCGCAGCAGCTGAGTGTTGGCGGCACGCTGCACGCGGGCGGCAATGGTGCTGGAGGGTTCGCCTTCGGCATCGGCGCAGAGCAGCTCCGGCGGCACCGGATTGACGTCGATCTGGATGTCGATGCGGTCCAGCAGCGGGCCGGACAGGCGATTCTGATTGGGCATCAGCTTAGTTGTGCGGACGCACTGATTCCTTGAAAACAAGCATTTGAGCAAGTTCGGCTTATCTCTTTCTACTTCGGATTGTTTAGAGTTAGGCCGAAATTTGATATGCGACTGGTGGAATCAGCAGGATCACGCCCGACCGGAATATGCCAGCAGCCTCACCGATGATCATCAAAACTACTGAATGTCGCCCGTAAACGTTGATGTCTGCCAATAACCTCTTTAACAGCCGCATCCGCGCGTCGTAGACATCATCTAGATTTTGGGGACTATGCGGCGATGGGATCGCCCCTTAAGAAAAGGAAAAGCCCGCCATTTAAGCGGGCTTTATAAAATAATGCTGGGCCTCTTGGTATACCCGCCTTTGGCGGAGACCAATCCTAGCGACTGGCGGCATGGGCGCTACTTCTGACGAAGACACCAGCTAACGCGCTCCACGGGCTCATTCTACCTCGTTCTCGAGGATAACTGATAACCATGTGACTAATCTCCTGTCAAACCCAGAGTTTGTTGCCAAAACAATACCACCAATTATCACAATGCGGCCATTCCTTGACCAGCGGCATTATCCTCTTAAAACTATTCCCTGTGCGTTACTTCCAGAATGACTAAAACGATTCATTTCGCAAGCGTTACAGGGAGTTTTGAGTATCTAGTTCGGCGTCACGCGTTTCCAGTTCATTGCGCAAGAGTCGGATTCCCTACCACGTTATTTCATTAACTCAGGAGAGTATGGACATGCCGGATTCGACTCCAGCGGTAACCGTTGCCGATCCCTTCGACTCGTGGATAGCGTCCCGCCCAAAATGGTTGCAGACGGCGGCTTCAGACATGCTTGAAAAGCGAGCCCTTCCCGATACGGGTGAAATTGAGGTCCTGTCCAACCTTTGCATGGAGGAGGCTGCAGGGGCCGGCAAAGACAAGTTCAAAGTGCTTAGCGCGGGAGCGCTGGGAGCGGCACAGAAGGGCCCCCATCTGCACCTTCTTGGATTGAACAAGGTCAACGGCGTCAACGCGATTTCCAGCGATGCCGAACTAGAATTCGGAGACGCGACCCTCGTTGCAATCTACGGCCCGAACGGGACGGGAAAATCCGGCTACTCCAGGCTCTTGAAGCATGCGTGCGGCTCGCGTGCCAAGGAAGAGATTCTACCCAACATATTCTCGGACAAGCCTATTGCAGCCAGCGCTTCCGTCAGTCTGACCTACGGAGGCGTGGAAAAGTGTATTGACTGGACGTTGAGCGGCACGACGAATGGAATGCTGAAGAAAGTGCATATTTTCGACGCCCACGCGGCCGCGCTCTACTTCGGCCCAAAGAATGAAGCGTCGTACGAGCCTAGAAGGATTCGGTTCGTCACCTCTCTTATCAAGATTTGCGAGGAAGTGGCCACTAACCTGGACAACCGAAAAAGCGCGCTGCCGTCAAAGCTCCCCACCGTCCCGGCCAACCTGCTCCTCACCGCAGGAGCGAAGTGGACTACGGCGCTTTCCGCAACGACGAAGGACGCCGATATCGATGCGCGCTGCACATTCAGCCAGGAACTAGAATCCGAAAGGCTCGGCGCGGAACAGGCCATCCACCAAAAGAACGTTCCGGAGCGGCTCACGGCCATAGCTACGAGCCTCGGTACCATTACCACTGCTGAGAAATACATCTCAAATCTGAAGACGGCATTTCACGACGATACTGCGATAGCTATCGTGAAAGCGCGTTCGGACGCTATCTCCAAGCGAAAGACTGCCAGCGAGGAAGCGGACAAGGTATTTGCTAAGGCGTCTCTCGAAGGTATCGGACAAGACACCTGGCGGTCCCTTTGGGAGGAGGCACGGAAGTACTCGGAACACTCCGCATATCACGGAGAGGCATTCCCTGTCACGGCCGAGGGAAGCAAGTGTGTCCTTTGCCAGCAACAGCTTGATAACGACGCTAAGGCGCGACTAATTTCCTTCGAGCAGTTCGTCAAAGGTGGCCTTGAAGCGGCCGCTGCGAAGGCCGAAAAGGATCTCAAGACCCTGCTATCAAAGGGCCCGACCATGCCAGAGGAAGGCGCCTGGAAGCTCCAATGTGGAGTGCTCCAAATGGAAGCTGCCCTAACGGATTCTAGCTATGCGCTGTTGAAGTCTCGGTCGGACTTGATTCAATCGTCGGTGGACGCCGGAAGCATCCCTCTGTTCGACTGGGCGCCGTTCGAGCAAAAAATCAACGTACTCAGGGGCACTTTGGAGACGGAACAAAAAACCCTCAACGAACTCAAGAACGACGACAAACGCAAGGCATTAGAGGCCAGGCTTGCCGAACTCCAATGCATGAAATGGCTATCGGAGAACAGGCAGTCCGTCATGGACGAAGTACAGCGCCGCAAGAAGCTAAAGGAGATTGATGCTGCGCTGGCGCTGACGAAGACGAACATGCTGACGACGAAGGCCAACGAACTAAGCGAACTCGAAGTCACGAAGGACTACCAAGACCGCTTCCTGTCTGAATTGTCACTGCTAGGAGGCAAGAAGATACCGATCTCGACCTCCAGCAAGAAACAAGGGAAGGGCAAGGTAAGTATCGGCCTCTCGATCAAAAGCAGCAAAGCAGCTACTGACGCGAAACACGTCCTGAGCGAAGGAGAGAGCCGCGTGGTAGCTCTTGCGGCGTTCCTCGCAGACATCGCGGGATCTGGCGAGCCAACGCCCTTCATCTTCGACGATCCCATTTCCTCCCTCGACCAGACCTATGAAGAGGCCGTCGTCAATCGGCTCGTCGAAGTCTCGAAGACACGGCAGGTCATCGTGTTTACACACCGCCTTTCCATGATCGCATTGCTCGAGGAGGCCGTTGGCAAAGTCGAAAAGCAGGCCGAGGCGGCGAAGGAGACCCCGCCTGTCAAGCTAACGGTCCACACGCTTCATAAATTAGGTTCAAGTTCGGGCATTGTGGAAAAGTCGATAGTCAAGAATTCGAACACACAGAAAGCTGCCAACGCATTGCGCGACCAGGAAATGGCAAAGCTTCGGAAATTCTTGGAGGCCAAAGACTTTGCAGGTTATGAGGTGCAGGCAAAGTACATCTGCAGCACTTTCCGAACGCTGGTCGAAAATTCTGTCGAGAAGGTTCTAGTGAATGGAGTCGTCGCTCGCTTCAGGAGATCCGTGGAAACCAAGAATAAGATCGGGGCGCTCGCGAAGATCAAGCCTGACGACTGCGCTTTGATTGAAGACCTGATGACCCGCTATTCGGTATTCGAACACTCGCAATCGAACGAATTCCCGGCCGAAATCCCAGATTACGACCAGTTAAAGGAAGACATTGAGAAGTTCGCCACGTGGGTGAATGAGTTCACGACCCGCAAGTACGGGCCCTTGGCTTAGATTCGATAAAGTGTACTAGCCCAAACTTGACCTGACACAGACTGTCAGATGAGTTCGAGTTTCGCGAGCCGGAACGGCGCAATGTCCCCCTAGATAAACGTGGCTGCCCTATTACATGAAGTACGGTTTGTCACTGTCTGTATTGGGCTTATTAACTCCTACATTTCCATGCATATGTAGGGAGGGCTCTGCAATGATCCTGGCGATCAAATCCGCAACACTCCGACGCGAGACAACAGTGCCCTTGAAAGGCGCGTGTCGTTCAGTAAGCTCATAGTCGACCTCATCCTCGTCGGTCAGCCAGGCCGGCCGAATGATGGTGTAGTCCAAGCCCGACGCTTCAATGTCATCGGCCGCTCGGCGGAAGGGTTGCAAGTCTTCACCAATAATGTTCTTATTCCACACACCGAAAGCACCTGGCACTTCGCCATAAATTCCGAGCGACAGAACGAACACTAGACGTTTGACGCCAGTCGCTTGCATTGCGGCGATGACGTTCTTTGCCTGAACGTCGAGATTTTCACCAGTCAGGTTGGCATACACGACGTCTTGGCCGGCGATGGTTTGTCGCAGAAGTGCTTTGTCCAGCACATCACCGATCACGACTTCGGCATTTGACGGTTCCTGTCCCGAAAGCCGCTTAGGATTGCGTAGTAACAAAGTCATGGCAATTTCGCCTTGATGTGCCAGCTCCTTCACCACCCATTGTGCAATCTGGCCACTGGCTCCCAGGATAAGGACCTTTTTCATTTAGAGATTCTCCTTAAAGAACGGGACAACTTTTGACAGCGCAAATGCGACCGGCTCAACTTTGTCGTACAGGTCATAGTGTGACCAGCCTTCCGCTACCACAATGTGCTTGTTCGTGGACGCAGCACGACCGTAGATTTCCCAACCATCGCGATACGCGCCAAAGCCGCCCGGTTTGTCGCCAATGACTACCATCAGAGGTTGGGTCAACAGAACTTCGGCGTGCAAGAAAGCTTCCCAGCCCATGGCCGCGCTGTTGAAGGAAAACAGTCCGCTGGTGGCCCCATTAGGCTGCTGGCCACGGCCCGATTTGTAGTAATCGGTAGCCTCAAGCACATCAATGTCGGTCACGCCGTTGCGCCGGCCTTCTTCCACTGATGGCGGCAAGTAGTTGATGACGTTACGTGCTGTGCCTCGGGCTTCCATGGTGCGCTGCTTGCCCATCGATTCCAGTGCTTTGACGGGATCGAAATTGCTAAAACCCTCGCGGATCAGACGTCCGAAATTTACGCCTGTAATAGATGTCAATGCTTTAATGCGATGATCTGTCATCGCGGCGTGGATCGTATAGGCGCCACCACCACAAACGCCAATGGCACCGATACGCTCTTCGTCTACGTACGGCAGCGTGACCAGGTAGTCGATGGCGAAGCGAATGTCTGACACGCGAATCGCCGGGTCCTCGATGAACCGAGGGGCACCGCCGCTGGCACCTTGGAAACTGGCATCGAAAACGATGACAACAAAGCCTTCCTTCGCTAGTGCGGCTCCGTACACGTTGCCGGCTGTTTGCTCTTTGCAGCTGCCGATTGGATGCGTGCTCACGATTGCCGGGTATTTCTTTTTCTCGTCAAAGTTCGGCGGAAGGTAAATATCAGCCGCCGAATCCCAACCGAGATTCTTGTAAGTCACAGTTCTGATCTTGTTCATGATAGTTTCTTCAATTTGAATGGTTTTAGATGCCACGCTCGTCAAAAACAAGACGGGCGATACCCAATGCTGTGGAGGCGGTTGGCCAGCCCGAATAAAAGGCGAGATGAGTAATCAGTTCGACCAGTTCCTCACGTGTTACGCCATTGTCGAGCGCCTTCTTCAGGTGGAATGGCAGCTCATTCGTTCGATACATCGTAACTAACGAGGCGACGGTGATGAGACTCCGATCACGCGGGGCTAATCCGGGCCGCTGCCACACGTCTCCGAACAGCACTTGATCGGTGTAGTCGGCTAACGCCGGAGCCAGGTCGCCCCACGCTTGCTGGGCTGCAGTTCGCGGCGCGAGGTCATTGATGCTGCTCATGAGCTTTCCCTATTGTTCGTTATTGAATGTTAAGGCGAGCGCATGCAGCGGCTAGGCCGACCTCATGCACTTCGTTTTCAGATTTATTTCAGCGTGCGCTGGAAGAATGGCGCGAGGACCGATACGGCTTCGTCCACGTGTTTCGGAAGATCGTACAGAGACATATGATTTGCGCCTTCAACAACATGGAAGTTCTTGTCGGTGCTGGCAGCACGTTCGAACAAATCATCGCTCATCCACTTGCTGCCAGCGGCGCTGCCAGCAACGATTTGCAAAGGCTGGGTCAGGAATGCTTCTGCCTTGTTGTAGGCGTCATAGGTGATAATTTGGTTCAGGCTACGAGCAGTTGCGAAGCCAGGTGCATTTGGATGCTCGGCACGAGGGGTGTGGTAATACTCCCATGCCTCCGCCAGTTCTGGATTCGGCGCATCTTCTTTGCGCAGTGGTGCCAGTGGAATGGTCACAGTCGCCACGCCACCAGCCTCTGCGGTCCTGGCTTGAGAACCACCATCCAAGGCAGGCATGGCATCGGCGTCACGGATATTGTTTTCCCAGCCGTTGCGGAACATGGAACCGATGTTGACGGCGCTTACCGTACCCACGGCCTTGATTCGGCGGTCGTTGATGGCCGCGTTAGCGGTATATCCGGCACCGGCACAGATGCCCATTGCACCGATCTTGTTCTGATCCACGTATGGCAAGCTACTCAGGTAGTCAACAACGGCGCTAACGTCCTCGGTGCGGACATACGGGTTTTCCAGTTGGCGTGGTTCGCCAGTGCTCTCGCCCTGGTAGGAGGCGTCGAAGGCAATCGCCACCAAGCCTTTCTCAGCCAGTTTCTTGGCATACAGGCCCGCAGTCTGTTCTTTGACGCCACCACCGGGGTGAGCTACAACGACCGCTGCGTATTTCTGGCCCTTATCAAAGCCCTCCGGGAAGTTGATGACCGCTGCCATCGTGATACCTTGGCCGTTCTTGTTTTCGAAGTTTACCTTTTGCATGATCGTGCTCTCCTTGTGTAGGTTCAGGTGAAGTGAGGAAACTGTTTTCGCATTCGATGAACCAAGTGTAGGATTCAGATTGGTACGCAACAAGCCCAGATACTCGACAACAGTGGTAAGCAAGGCTTTACAATACATTTATGGATCCTTCTAAACTACCTCCACTAGCCTGGTTTTCCTATATCGCGCAGCATGGCAGTTTCACTAAGGCCGCCGCCGAAATGGGGGTGTCCAGAGCAGCCTTATCCCAAAGCCTCAAAACACTCGAAGAACAGCTCAACGTCAAACTTATTTACCGCACAACACGTGACATGTCCCTGACCGAAGAGGGGCAGCGATTGTTCGATCAGCTGCGTCCTGCTCTGAACTCGATTGATCAAGCGGTTAGGGACATAGGCAACGCGAATGTCACCCCGTCAGGCCAACTGCGTGTCAATACATCCAGGATCGCCGCCAGGACCTTGCTTGAACCTCACCTGGCAGAGTTTTTCTCTCGCTACCCTGAGTTGAAGTTGGAAATTGTCTATGACGATGGGTTCTCTAATATCGTCGCAGATGGATGTGATGCAGGGATACGCATGGGTGAAAGCTTGGCGTCCCACGTGGTCGCGGTTCCGATCTCACCAATGCTTGAGATGGCAGTTGTAGCGTCACCGGAATATCTGGCACGCAATGGAACGCCAACTACGCCGGCTGACTTGGCGAAGCATGATTGTGTTTCGTATCGACACAACTCCAGCGGCGCGATCTTCCGCTGGGAATTCACATCCCCTGAGCCAAGCGGTCATGCCTTTGTCGTAGAGCCGCACGGCCGCCTGGTGACCAACGACGACGACAGCATGACCCGAGCCGCATTGCAAGGCGCAGGACTGGTCCAGCACGTCGATATTGCAGTTGAGCGGCATATTGCAGATGGCTCCCTCGTTCGCGTCCTAAGGGACTGGTGCAAGCCGTTTGCGGGATTTTATCTATACGTCCCATCACGCGAGCAGATGCCAGCGAAAGTGCGAGCGCTAATGGAGTTTTTGAGAGAAAAGCGAAACTTGCTGGCCTAAACCTCGAGCCCCGAGCCCCGCGTCGACTAGTTGCTCCGATAGCGACTGCAATTGCAAATCTAAGGGGCATCGCTCTTGAAAATCAAGACTGCATCTGACAACGCCTGCCAGATCAAGTCTGAATTACTACAGATAAAGAGCCGTGGTGAACGAGAGACCATCCCCAATTTTTCACAAGTCATGCCCACCTCTGCTTCATAGAAATCGGAGGCGTTGAACGGGGTATTATACTGGCGCTGCCGCCCTAGAAAGTTCTCTCCCATCCGCCATACTGGTGAAGACCCTAGGTTAGTTTTGGCCTCGCTCGCGGGGCCACTCAAATTCCAGTCATTTCGTCTCTACCGGGCACATCAGCACCCAGAAAAACGCTGCGAGAGTAGCTCGTCACAAGATGAGCATCACTGGTGGTTCACCTTTTAAACGTCTCAATGCTTCTTGAAACTCGCTGATTAGGGAAAGTCCCCTTGCATCGACGTCGAAATCTGGCCCAAGGCATGGCCAGTAATGAATTCTGGTTTTTCCCAGATTTCTGAGCGCGTCGAGAACGTTGAAGTTGAAGAGCGAGTACATCTCGTAGTCTTTTGACGAAACAGACATCGACTGCGGGCGCCCCCATGTCACAGGATACACAGACTCCTGCGCAGCTATCATTATTTGCAGACCTCGCCCGATAGTCGGAAAAACCTCATGATGAATCAATGCTTCAAGGACGTATTTGGGCGCGATCGACGCTTGCGCTTGTACTTCCAGATCATTGAACTTCACGCCTGGTATTAGTACGTCAGATACGCGTGCAAAAATTAGTTCGGAAATTTCTTTCTTATGTGCACCGAGAAGAACGGCTCCTACTTCGGACTTAAGATAAGCCGATATC
>Ga0213872_10001028_pt1 | contig 19460 bp, 19 predicted proteins | sample VelepicomBERX_R2_FD_160071 | JGI IMG/M metagenome (GOLD analysis project Ga0213872, IMG submission 160071) | Rhizosphere microbial communities from Vellozia epidendroides in rupestrian grasslands, the National Park of Serra do Cipo, Brazil - RX_R2 | ecosystem: Host-associated > Plants > Roots >...
TAAAGCCGCCCAAGCAGCATAGCATAGAGAACGGTGTATAATTCTCACACAATGTTGCAGTCGGACAACAATAACCTGCAAGCAAGCGATTTTTTTTATTGCTCTTGAGTACGATATTGCATGATGTTGTACAATTGTGTATATATTCTGAAACTTGTTAAACCGGAATTCCTTCCGTGTGTGAATTCGTTCCTTGGTAAAGGATGAACATGAACGCAGCAAGAGCGAGCTCCGAGTGTTTTTTACTTTGCAGGACAAACTTTATTTAAGGAACAGACGAAATCATGACAAACCAAGTCGGCATTGATATGAACAACGATTCGGAAGGCGACGACCTGCTCCAGTACAACCCGAATCGCCTGCTGGATACCCTGATCGAAAACCTGCGTCTGAAAAACGATGCGGCCCTGTCGCGTGCCCTGGAAGTGGCGCCGCCAGTGATCAGCAAAATCCGTCACCACCGTCTGCCGGTCGGCGCTTCGCTGCTGATCCGCATGCACGAGGTGAGCGATCTGAGCATTCGCGATCTGCGTTACCTGATGGGCGACCGCCGCAACAAGTTCCGCATCAGCGACAAGCAGTTCAAGCCTAAAGAAGGCGAATCGGGCGGCGGCAACAACAATCAGTCCTGATTGTTGTAAGTTGTCCCGATTGGCGCCCTGCCCTCGCGTGAGGGACAGGGCGAAAGCGTGTGCGTCCCCGGTCTGAGGCTTCAGGCCGGGAAGACACCCGTCGACAGATAGCGGTCACCGCGATCGCAGACGATGAACACGATGGTGGCATTCTCCACCGTCTGTGAAATGCGCAGCGCGATCTCGCATGCGCCCGCCGCCGAAATCCCGCAGAAAATCCCCTCTTCCGCCGCCATCCGGCGCGCCATGCGTTCGGCCGCACTCTGGCTCACCGATTCAATGCGGTCCACCCGCGCCTTGTCGAAAATCTTCGGCAGATAGGCTTCCGGCCATTTGCGGATGCCGGGAATCTGCGAACCTTCTTCCGGCTGCGCGCCGATGATCTGCACGTCCGGGTTCTGCTCCTTCAGGTACTGCGACACGCCCATGATGGTGCCGGTGGTGCCCATGGCGGAGACGAAGTGCGTCACGCGGCCATTGGTGTCGCGCCAGATTTCCGGGCCGGTGCCCTCGTAGTGGGCGCGCGAATTGTCGAAGTTGGCAAACTGGTCCAGGATCACGCCCTTGCCGTCTTTTTGCATCTGCTGCGCCAGGTCGCGCGCATATTCCATGCCGCCGGTCTTGGGCGTCAGCAGGATCTGGGCGCCATAGGCGGCCATGCTCTGGCGCCGTTCCACGCTCAGGTTTTCCGGCATCAGCAGCAGCATCTTGTAGCCGCGCAGTGCGGCCGCCATCGCCAGGGCGATGCCGGTATTGCCGCTGGTGGCTTCGATCAGGGTGTCGCCCGGCTTGATATCGCCCCGCTCCTCGGCGCGGCGCAGCATCGACATGGCGGCGCGGTCCTTGACCGAACCGGCCGGATTGTCGCCTTCCAGCTTGCCGAGAATGATATTGCCACGGGCTTCGGCTTCCGCGCCGGGCAGGCGCTGCAGGCGCACCAGCGGCGTATTACCGATCGTATCTTCCAGAGTCTTGTAAGCCATTGTTGTGTCGATAAGTATTCGCTAAAACATCCATTTTAATCGCGAATGCGATAATGCGTCTCGGCGGCCTCTCCCCTACGGACTAGCTGGAGGCAAGTTTTCCCCGCTGAGTGCCGCCATGCGCTAGACTTCAACTATCTTTCCTTGCATTCCTGGATTTCCCGTCATGGCCATCTCTCAAGTCGATTTCAACAACGCCACCGAGGAGCAGGACGATCCGGCCCTGCCGCCGATGTCGCCCAACCTTGAGTCGCGCCGCCACCAGATGTACCCGGTACTGTCCGCGCTGGACATGAAGCGCATGCAGCGCTTCGGCCATATCCGCCGCTTCGAGGATGGCCAGATGGTGTTCGAGGCGGGCCGCACCGCCTTTGGCCTGCTGCTGATCCTTAAAGGCCGCATTGCTGTCAGCCGCTACGACGGCATGGGCAACAGCTCGCCGATTACCGAGCATGGTCCGGGCAATTTCAGCGGCGAAGTGGCCCAGCTGTCCGGCCGCCCTTCGATGGCCAACGGCACCGCCATCGGCCCGGTGGAAGTGCTGGTAATTCCATCCGAGCAGCTGCGCGCCCTGCTGATCGCCCAGGCCGAACTGGGCGAGCGCATCGTGCGCGCCCTGATCCTGCGCCGCGTCGGCCTGATCGAACAGGCTTCCGGCGGCCCGGTGATCGTCGGTCCGCGCGGCCACGGCCGCGTGCATACGCTGCAGACGTTCATGGCTGCCAACGGCCACCCTTTCCTGGTGCTGGATCCGCAAGTGGACGAGCAGGCTGCCGCCCTGGTGGCGCACTACCGTCCCGCCGCCGACGACTGGCCGCTGGTGGTCTGCCCGGACGGCGTGGTCAAGAAGAACCCGACCGTGGTCGATCTGGGCCGCTGCCTGGGCATGCTGCCGGACCTGGACAGCGAAAAGGTCTGGGACGTGATCGTGGTCGGCGCCGGTCCTGCCGGGCTGGCGACAGCGGTGTATGCCGCCTCAGAAGGCTTGTCCGTGCTGGCGCTGGAAACGCGCGCCTATGGCGGCCAGGCGGCCGCCAGCGCGCGTATCGAGAATTATCTGGGCTTCCCTACCGGCGTCTCCGGCCGCGCCCTGGCGGGCCGCGCTTACGTGCAGGCGCAGAAGTTCGGCGTGGAGATCGCCATCCCCGCGCCGGCCGCGCGCCTGATCTGCAATACCTATCCGCTGCAAGTGGAAATGTGCGGCAGCCATCAGCGCCTGCAGGCACGCACCGTGGTGCTGTCCTGCGGCGCGCGCTACCGCCGTCCTTCGCTGGCCAATCTGCGGCAGTTTGAGGGCAAAGGCGTGTACTACTGGGCCTCGCCGATCGAAGCCAATCTGTGCAAGTCGGAAGAGGTGGTGCTGGTCGGCGGCGGCAACTCGGCCGGACAGGCCGCCGTGTTCCTGGCCAGCCATGCGGCCAAGGTGCACATGATCATCCGTGGCGACGGCCTGGCCGCCACCATGTCCAACTACCTGATCGAACGCATCCAGGCGACGCCGAACATCGAGCTGCACATCCACACCGAGATCGTCGCGCTGGAAGGCGATGACGAAGGCCTCAAACAGGTGCGCATCCGCCACCGCAAGGGTCCGGAAGGCGAAAGCTATGAAAAGGACTACGACATCTGCCGCGTGTTCCTGTTCATCGGCGCCGATCCCAACACGGCCTGGCTGAGCGACTGCGGCGTGGACGTGGACGACAAGGGTTTCATCCGCACCGGCTTCGACGTCACGCGCGCGCAATGCCGCGCCAACTTCGACAAGAACGTCTATCCGACCGACCTGCCGCCGCGTGCCGCGCTGGAGACCAGCGTGCCGGGCGTATTCGCCATCGGCGACGTGCGCGCCAGCTCCACCAAACGCGTGGCTGCGGCTGTCGGCGAAGGCGCGGCCGTGGTCTCGCAGATCCACAACTTCCTGGCCAACGTCCCCGCTGACAAAGCCAAGCTGACGTAAAAGCCGGCGCCTTTACCCGTCCGACGGCGAGCCCCTTGCGCAAGCGGGTGCTCGCCGTTATCATTTTTTCTTTTGAAAAAAACAGGATAACGCCGTGGCCGAACAGGAAATCGCAAAGCACACCAAGAACGTCATCAGCCTGGTCAGCCGCAATGAGCATGGCTGGCGCCACAAGCTGAGCGAGGTCGGGATGGAGATCGTCACCATCGTGTTTGCGGTCAGCCTGAGTATCTGGCTACACGGCTGGGGGGAGCATCGCCACGAGCAGGAGCAGGTGCGCGACTTCCTGCTTGGACTGCGCAGCGATCTGAAAGGCGATCTTGAAAACATCGCCGAGGTGGAAGCCTACGACCACAAGCTCGACGCAAATTATGCCTATCTGATCCAGCTCGATCCCGCGGCGGCGCCCGATCCGGACAAGTTCCCGCAAGCCTATGACCTGACCTGGTCGAATATCTTCTTCACGCCGTCCACCAGCCGTTACGAAGGCTTCAAGTCAGCCGGACGGCTGGGCAATATCGAGAACGAAGCCTTGACCTCGAAGATGCTTGAGCTCTACGAGGGCGACACCAAGCATATCCACTACTCTGAAACCGCATGGGGCCATAACCAGCTCGTCTACCAGGACTACATGGAAAAGGCACAGGAGGACGGCGATGAAAGCATGGCGCGGCACTATCGCCTGCTGACTTCACTGCCCGTCAAACGCCTGCTGAAACACCAGGTGGCGCAGGCGCAGCTCTACCAGCGATATGACACTTACGCCAAGCGCGCCAGGGAAATCATCGAAGAGATCGAGCACGAATACCCTTCCTACATCAAGCCGGAAGCGCCAGCGCCAAAAGTCTGAACGTTCAGGTCCCGCGCTTTAATACGGGCCAGCTGCGCTGCCTGATACGCGCCGAAGGTGGCGTCATCAAACAGGCAGCGGATCAGCGGATCGTCAACGATGTCGGCATCGTCCGGCGCACCGCTGATGCGCATGTACATCGAGGTCAGCGACTCGCCCTGCTTCAGGCCCGCGTAGAGTTTGGCCAGCGGGATTTCGGTATGCCAGCCGGGCGCCGCGCCCTCCTCGGCTGCGGCGATGGTGTCGCCCTCAATACGGTAGCGGAACTGCTGCTCCGCGCCGTCATGATCGAAGACTGACAGCAGCCACACGCAGGGCTGCTGGAAGAAACTGTCTTCCGCCAGCTCCATCTCCACGTATTTTTCCGGCAGCCCGAGGACGCAGAAGTCCAGCGCCAGCCTGGCCTCCTGCGCTGTCAGCGGTGCAAAGTGGCGCGCGATTTCCGATGTCGGCGGTGGCGTCATGCCGGGGCGGAAATCGAAATCGATGTCCTGATCGCCGACCGGAATCACCCACGGCAGCGGCGCGGCAGGCGTGAGTGTATCGGGCGTCAGCGCTACTGTAACGCCGGGATTCAGGCGCACCACGCGCGCCTGCGGCAGCCACTGCGTGGCCTCCTGCTCGAAGCGGCGATACGTAATCGGGAACATCGCGTGGTTGTACCAGGACCAGGGCTCCTGCACGAACTGGCAGGAACTCGGCACGACAAAGCGCGGGTTAAGCGCCTGCAGCTGCTCCGGCCATTCCTCCGGCAGCTTTGCCTCGCCCGCTGGCGCTCGTGCGGGCGCGATCACCTCCGCTTCGCGCATGGTCTGGAAAGGCCACAGCACCATATCCCACGGCGCAAACGCCGCCAGCTGCGGCAGCACTTCCGGATCCATCCAGGCATCCACCACGTTCAGCACATTCAGGCCGTCTACGCGGATGTGGAACATCGAATCGACGTCCGACTCCAGCGCGCGGCGCGGGATGATCTCAAACGGGCCGATATGCACCGGCTGATCGATATGCAGCGTAATCACATGCGTGAAACCCAGCTCGCAGATCATATCGAACAGTTCATCGAACAGGCAGTAAAGATAGATCGGCGTGGCGCGGTCCAGCAGGTCCAGACTGTCGAACGAGCAGTGGTCATCGTGGAAGTGCGAGATGAATACCGCAGCGGGCTTCAGCCTGCGCACCACCTCCAGGTCAAAACGCACGCTGGGAAAAGCGTGGCAATTGCGGCTGAAGGGATTCTCGAAAATCGGGTCGAAGATGATCTGTACGTTCTCGGACTCGAACGCGTAGCCGGCGTGCAGGATGCGGGAAATGTGAAGAGGCATGGCGGCTGATATTTTATGCTAGATTCACATGACTTATTGACAATATCAACTCTTACATCGCAAGGGATAATCCATGTTGAAGCGAACGCTCGTTGCGGCACTGTTGATGATGGTGGCAGCCGTGCCCCACGCTGCCAATCCCAAGCCCGCGCCGGATCCCTCCATTGGCAGTTATTTCTGGTTTGTCGCGCTGAATCAGCGCTGCGAGGCAGCCGACCCGGCGCGCGACGCCGCGCTGGCGCGCTTCCGGACGCACTTCCTGGTCAATGGAAGAAAGATCGCGGCCTCACTGCCCGCCGCTTCGGCGACAGGTTTTCTCAACGCATTGAACGACATGGAGAAAAACGGACCGCCCAAAGAGTCGATGGATCACGTGAACGCCATACTGTCCCAGGTCAATCCGGCCGAAACCCGGCAGCTCTGCCTGCGCGCGGCGGTCGACATCGACGATCGTATCGGCATCGAGAACAAGCTCGCCCAGGCACAGGCCCAGTCACAATCAGGCGTCTGGCGCGGCGAGGATGGCAAGCCGGTCGCCGAAACGGAATCGATGAAATCCCAGAACGATTTCGCCGGCTCGATGCTGCTGACCACCGACGAGGACTGGCAGGAAAAATGGAACACACCGCCAGAGAGCAAGCCTCACTACAACAAGGCCGAGGTGGTCCCCTACGGGAAGAAAGTGTTCACCATGATCTTCTTCTCCAATCCCCTGCGCGACACGGACGGCGTGGTGAACGTGAAGTGCGGCCTGAAGATTTCCGACCCAAGTGGCAAGGTGTCTTTCGACCAGCAGGACATGGTCTGCTATAACGGCAAGCTGGCCGGCAGTCCCTACCACCTTTACCTTGGCGCCCCGGTGGTCGCCTTCTCCGGCGATCCGGGCGACCCGTCCGGCACCTGGTCGGTGAACGTGACGCTGCGCGATGAGAACCGCCACATCACGCTGCCACTGCGCTCCACGTTTGAACTCAAATAGGCACTGCTACAAATCCCGGCGCAGGCGCAGCATGGCAAAAGGCTGGGTGCGGACGGTGCTGTGCTCAATCAAGTCGATCATGCCAACCAGCCTGTCGCCGCCGGCATAGTGCGTGCGGTCATTGGAGATCACCCGTCCGGCCAGGTTATTCAGCTCCAGCGTCAGCAGGGTCTTGGCGGCGGGACGGAAGTTGACGAAGGCGCGCGCCCAGGCCGAGCCGCTGCTGCTGTCGTGCTCCGCCACCTGCCAGCTCTCATTGCTCCAGCCGTTATCGACGGAAAAGCCCCAGGCGCTGCGTTGCAGCGGCAAGTCCTGCGAGAACTCGACCCGCCATGCGAGCGGCTGTTCGCCCGATAGCCGGCGCGGCGCCAGCGTGGTCGGATCGGTGACCGTGGACGACCGCCAGGTGGTCGACAGCTTGAGCAGCCCTTGCGGCAAGGCCCAGCTGTCCGTGGGCAGGTTGAGCATCCCGGTCACGCTGTCGGCGCTGGCCTCGCCGATATTGCCGGCGGCGTCGTAGGTCGCATTCGCGGTACGGATCGGCATGCGGTCGATGACATCGCTAATGTGCAACTGCGTATAGCTGAGGGTCGCCACGCCGCGGCTCCAGAAGCGATATTCCAGCGCCCCTTCGCACAGCCAGGTCTTGGCCGGCACCAGATCCGGATAGGTGGCCCGCAGCGTCTTATCGACGATGCCGAAATACGCGGCCGAGTCCCACAGGTTGATCTGGCTGGTTTCGCGCTCCATGCGCAGGCGCAGCTGCAATGCGGGCGACGGCGACAGGACCAGGCGCAGACGCGGCTTGGGCATGACGTAAGCTTTGCCTTCAACCTGGCTGGCGCTGGTGTTCAAACTGGCGTGTTCGAGCCGCACGCCGGCTTCCGCGCTCACTCCGCGGTCCACCTGCCATTCCGACGACAGCTGGCCTTGCGCACGCGACTCCTGCACCCAGGCGCTGGACTGATTCGTGCCGCTGCTGTCATTGGCGTTGACGGTGCGCTCCAGGCCACCGCGTATCACCACGCTGTCCAGCGCTTGCCAGTTCAAAGCCCCAGCCAGCACCTGTTCACTAGCGCTGGTGAGCGAAAGCGAATGCGTCGCGCTGCTGCCAGTGCCATTGGCCGAATCCGTGGAGGCCTCGGCGCTGCGGTACAGTGCCCGCAAGTCCATGCTCGCGCCGCGCGCCAAGTCGTGCGTGTAACTCAAACCATGCTCCAGATTGCGGCCCGCATTGTCATTGATATTCAACGACGGACTTGCACCCTCATTACGGATCTGCGACTGATAGGACCAGGGCGCGAAGGTGCTGCTCCAGGCCAGCTGGCCGTCCAGCAAGTCCTGCGCATAATTGAACTTGAGCGTCTTGTTGTCGGAGACGCCGGCGCCGCTGAAGTCCACCTCGGCGGACTGGCTGGGATCGACGTTCCGCGAGCTGCGGTGGCCTTGTCCCAGGCCGTTATCCGGCGAGCGCCGCCAGCCGAAGAAGATAGCGACCTTCCTGTCTCCGCGACTCAGACTGTAGTCCCCCTCCAGCGAGGGCAGCAGGCTCCCGCTCGCCATCATCGTGCTGGAGACGATGGCGTTCATGGCCACCAGATCCATCGGCTTGAGAATGACATTGGCGACCGTGGCCTGGCCTTGCATATCGATGCCGCTGGCACCGCCGTTGATGACGTCGATGCGTTCCACGCCGTCTGCCGGAATCCGTCCCAGCACATCGCCCAGCGAATCCGTCTTGGCAGCCGGGCGCTTGCTGTTGATCAGCACATTCCCGGCGACGCCGCGCGCCGGATTACCACCGTCAAAGATAAAGCCCGGCAGATGAGACACCATATCCATCGCCGTCACCACCTGAAACTGAATAAAGTCAGCTGGCCCATACGACTGCGCGCAGGCCAGCCCGGAGGCAGCCAGCGAACAGGCGACTAGCACGGCGCAATGAATGGAAGTCAGACGTCTCATCACGCTATTGTGCAATGAATATCCCCGATGCGCGTATGCTAAATTCATATAAATTTTCAGCAAAAACAGATCGCAGAGGAAAAACCATGCCAATTCCAGAGACAACAGGTGCCTTTGCTATCGTTCCGAGCAACGACCTTGCAGCAGCGATCCAGTTCTGGGAGCGCCTGGGATTTGCTCGGACCGGAGGCGACAACGCGTACATCATCATGACCGGCTGGGGATGCGAAGTGCACCTTACCCAGGCAGGATCTGGCCCCTGGCAAGTCCCGGTTGAGCATAATCCGTTTGGCGTCTTTATCCGCACGCCGGAGGTCGAAGCCATTGCCGCGCGCGTCGACGACCTGATCATCCGCCCCGGCGGTGTACTGCGCCATCGCGAGTGGGGCTTGTACGAAGTCGGCATTGCCGGACCGGATGGAATGCTGGTCCGGATCGGCTGGCCGTCGCGATTGATGCAGGCTTAGCCCAGGAAGATTACTCCCGGTGTCTATTGGCCGAGCAGCAGAATACATCCCTTCATAGTCAGCGCAGCGGAGTTGGATAGCTGGCGGGGCTGACGTTGCCGTCCTTGTCGACCGCCTGCACGCCGAAGTAGTAGTTATCCTTCGACAGCGGCAGCTTGTACTCGGTGACCTTGCCGACGAACTTGGCGCCCTGCCAGTCGGCTGCCGAAGTATCGCGCCAGACGATGCGGTAGCCTGCCAGGTCCGGCTCGGTATTGGCCTGCCACAGCAGCGAGGTATCGTTCTCCAGCTGCGCCGTGCGCACCTGCACCTTCTGCGGCGAAGCCGGCGCCAGCGACAGCGAGGCCAGCGCCGCTGCGTTCACGCGCGCCACCTTGGCGATGTAGTTGAAGTCATCGTACTCGGGCAGGTCGCCAATCAGCTCGCCATGCTCGGTGCGGATGTTCTGGTGCTGGTGATTGAAGTTCTCGGCCGGTTCGGTAAAGCGCAGGGCCGCGTAGCCGCGCTCCAGGAAGGGCATGTGGTCGCCGCCGCGCAGGTAACGGTCGCGCCGCTGGATCACGTTCACTTTGAAGTTGGGCACATAGCGCTCGCCCGCCAGCTTGACCGCGCGCGCCAGCTGGCGCGACAGCGAATCGTTCTCGCCGCCGGTCTGGATCAGGGTGCGCACCACGTCACTGTTTTCCTTCTGTACCGGCAGGCCTTCCGCAAACAGGCGCACCTGCTTGTCGTCCACCTTGCCGTGTTCATCGCGCGAGCTGCCGATGATATCGTTGGTGAACATGCCGGCGATGTTGAGGTTCTTCTGTTTGGCCTGCTCTGCCCAGTGGGCGGCGCCCAGCAGGCCCTGCTCTTCCGCCGCGACAGTCATGAAGACCAGCGTTGCATCGAATTTGTACCTGGCCATCACGCAGGCCATCTCCATCACGGCGGCGGTGCCGGAAGCGTCGTCGTTGGCGCCAGGTGCAACGCCCTGCGCGTCCATCACATCGGTATTGCGCGAGTCGTAATGGCCGCTGACCACGTACATGCGCTCCTTCGATTCATCCTGCGTGCCGGGCAGCGTGGCCACCACGTTGACGATCTCGGTGGGACGGCTGATCCGTGCCGACACGGGCGTGATATGGCTGTCGAATTCCACCTGCAGGCGTCCACCTGCCGCCGCGCCGCAGCGCTCCATCTCACCCTTGATCCAGCGCCGTGCGGCGCCGATGCCTTCCGTCTCCGACGTGGTGTCGGACATGGTGTGGCGCGTCTTGAAGCTGACCAGTTTGCGGATATAGGCTTCGATACGCTGGGGAGAAATCTCCTTCACGATCTGGTCGATCTGCTGTTGATGGCGGGTCAGGTTGGGTTCTGCAGGATCGGCTGCGCTGGCGTTAAACGCAGCGGCAATGAGGCCGGCCAGCAGCAGGCGGTGAGGAAGTGCCATCGTGTTTCCTTTCGGTGTGGGAAGACTGCTTAACCACCCATCTTCTCACGAAGCCTTTCAGCTGTCGACTCCACGGCTGTGCAGGATGCCTTCCGCGTCCACAGCGAGAAAAGCGAAGCCGGAATCGTTCAGGAAGTTGAATCCTTCTTCACCTTTTAACATCGCAATGGTGGAACAGCTGCCCGCCGCCACCGTCAGCGGCGCCAGCACGCTCACCGAGCGCCAGTGCCGCACCGGGTAGCCGCTGCGCGGATCGAGGATGTGGCAGTAGCGCTGGCCGTCGATGATGAAGTAGCGCTCGTAGTCGCCCGAAGTGGCCAGCGCGCCGGATGCAACATCGATGCTGGCGATGGTGGCATCCGCATTGCGCGGATCCTGGATACCGATCGGCCAGGGCTTGCCGTCCGGCTGCGGCCCCAGCACGCGCAGATCGCCGCCCAGATTGACGTAGCCCGAGCGCACGCCTTGCGCCAGCAGCAGCGCCGCCGCGCGATCCGCCGCGTATTCCTTGCCGAAGCCGCCGAAGTCCAGTTCCATGCCAGCGCGCGGCAGGCGCAGGCGTGCACCTTCGCGCTGCACGGAAGACCAGCCGGTCAGCGCCAGCAGCGGCTGCAGCGCTTCCTGCGCCGGCACGCAGCGCTCACCGCCCGCAGAGAAATTCCAGGCCCGCCGCAGCACACCGGTGGTGATGTCGAACAGGCCGCCACTGATCTGGTACAGGTTGTCGGCATAGGCCAGCAGGCCGAGCGTCTCTTCATCCAGCTCGACCCACCCCGCGCCGGCACTGGCGTTGATGCGCCCCACGACGCTGTCGGCCAGGTAGCGCGAGTATTTGCGTTCGATGCGATGGACTTCATCGATGGCGGCCTGCCCAAGCGCCGCAGCGGCGTGATGATCCTGCGCCGCCAGCATGACGGTGCAGCTGCACGCCATGGCATTGAAGCGCAGGTCGAACACGCCGGGGACATCTACCATTGTTTGCTGATCCCCAGTTGCCAGATGCTGGCGTCAAAGCGCGCCAGTCCCGGACTGCCGTCGCCAAACAGGCGCCAGCTGGATTGCTGCCGGTAGCGCTCAAACTTGGTATGCACCGACCAGCCCTGTCCCAGCTGTTTCTCCACCTTGAGCCCCAGCGTGACGGCGCCGAAGGCCGACAGGCGCTGGTCCGCCGAGGTATAGGCATGCGCGGAAAAGTCATAGCCAGCCGGGAATGGCGGCCCGAAGTTCGGGTCATACACCGGGTCATAATAAAAAACGGCAGCCGACTGCGAATACAAACGCACCGACGGCGTAATTGACCAGCCATTAGCCAAGGGCTGGTCAAACTCCTCGCCCAAAGTATGGGCGTGGATGCCGAATGAATCGCGGTAGTAGCGATAGGAAGAACGCACTACCCAGTCGCCGTCGGCCGCGTGATGGTTCCAGCGCGCCAGCAGGCTGTTGCTGTCACGTTCGCGGGGACGGTTGTCGACATATTTGTAGGGATCGGAAAAATAGCCGCGTCCCCTGCTGTGAGTGAAGTCCAGCTTGACGATATCGCGCTGCGTCAGCACCCGCTCGACGCCGATCAGGAATTGCGCGGTGTGGCGCTTCTCGTTCACCACAATGCCGTTGACGGGATCGATGGTGTCGCTCGATTCGCCGAAGGACAGATTGCCGGTGGTGTTGTGGTCTTCCGTGGTCAGGCTGCCCGCCAGCGACCAGGCGCGCGAGTGGTAGTCGTTCTCGCCCGAATGCGCGGCGCCCAGGCTGATGGTGGCGTTGTCCAGATAGCGGGTCAGCCGCACGTCGGAACCGAGGCGCGTATCCGCCATGTGCGAAGCGCCGGAGATCACGGTGTGATAACGCGGCGAAGCGCCCGACACATGGTCCGACACCAGCCCTGCCTCCAGCAGCCATTGCCCCGCGACAGGCGTCAGCAGGTGCACGGCGGGCGAGTGCACGCCGATGCGGTCCAGGCCCGGCTGCGAGTCCTGGTAGTGCAGATAATCGACGCTGATCTGGCTGACGTCGGGAATGGTCTCGGCCAGCGCTTCCAGGCCGGGCAAGGCCAGCGCCGCCAGCAGCAATGCATTACCGGTATTGAGCTTGTCCATCATCAGTTGCACCCGCATCCGCCGCCGCCCACGCTGCCCGCGCCGGATGCCGCTTCCTTGCTTTCATAAACGTGCGAAGCAAATCGCCCCTCGGCGCCGCTGCTGTCAAAGCGCATGGCTGGTTGCGCCAGCATACCCTTCTGCCACGGCGCCACCGGTTCCATCATGCTGCAGCCGCTGGCGCCTGCGCCGATGAGCACAAACGCCGCCAGCCGTGCCGCCCTGCCTGTCCATCCTGCCCATCGTGCCATCTGATTCTCCTACTGTTTCAGTCCTGCCTGGACCTGCGCTTCCAGCGCGGCCTTGTCGGCGTCATTGAATCCGGTGTGGGTGTACAGCACGCGGCCGTCGCGGCCGATCAGGGCGCTGCTGGGCATGCCCTTGATGCCGTATTGTTGCGCCGTTGCGCCTGCCGCGTCAAAGGCTACCGTAAAGCCGGCCGGTACGCTGTGCAGGAAGGTATTGGCATCTTCACGCTTGGCATCCAGGTTGACGGCGATGACTTGCAGCCCTGCCCCGCCATACTGCTTCTGCAGCGCCGCCATCCACGGGAAGGAGCGCTTGCAGGGCGCGCACCACGAGGCCCAGAAGTCCAGGTACACCAGCTTGCCGCGATAATTCTCCAGCTTGACCGCGCCATCCACGCCAGGCAGCTCGAAGCCAGGTGCGGCGCTGCCGGTGACCACCAGCGGCGCGGCCTGCGCGCAGTGCTCAACGCCATGCAGCAGCGCAAAGGCGCACACCAGCGCCAGCGGAATCAAGCTGGAACGGCGGCGCGGCAGCACATTCATCATGGTGTCCATCATGGCGTCCCCGCGGCAATCCAGGCGCCGATGGTGGCGCGCTCGTCGTCAGTCATACCGGTCATGTTCGCATACGGCATGGTATGGGAACGCACCGCGTAGGTGTTGATGTCGCTGACGCTGCCCCGGATCTGGGCTTCGGTATCGAACATGATGCCCAGGGGCGCAGGGTTAAAGCCCGCGATGGTCGGATGCGCCGAGTGGCAAGGCACACAGCGCTGCTGGATGATGGCCTGGATGGTCGAGAAGGTCGGGCCGCTCGGCTGCACCGGCTTGCTGGCGTTGAATACGCCGCCGTCGCTTGCACCCGTGGTGTTCCAGAAGCCGGTCGCCAGGCCATTGGCCAGATTGAAGCTGCCGCTCAGGTCCACGCTATGACCGCTGCCGCTCAGAGTGATGGTGAAGCGTCCGCCCGGCGCGATGCCAGCGACACCGGTCAGGTCCGCATTCACGGCAGTGGAATGCAGCGTGCCGGTCAAGGCGCCGCTGCTGGTGACCGTCAGGACCAGCGAGCCGCTGTCCGTGCCGCGGAATGTGCCGGTGTAGGTGTTGGTAAAGTCGGTAGCCGGATTGGATGGCGCGCTGGTGCCGAAGGGAACGAATTCGATGCCATTGCGGATGGCCGGCAGCACCAGGTCCTTGTTCTCTTGCGACTCCGAGAAACCAAACAGCACCACGGCCCGCGTCAGCACCCGGCCACCGGGATTGGTGCCCTCCAGATTCCCGACGTGGAAGGCCAGGCCGGCGGCGTCCGGTGCACGCTTGAGCACATTGGCATATAACAGGGTCACGAAATTGACGTCATTCAGAGCGCCGTAGGTATTGGCGAACTCCTGGCTGTCGATGAAGTTCTGCGAAATCTGCGCCAGGCTCAGGCCCACGTTCATGCCATTGATCTGCGCCCCCAGCCCAGGCAGGTCCGGCTTGCGGTTAAACGCCGCCTGATACAGGCGATAGGCCTGGCCGGGAATGCCATCGATATCCAGCGACACGGTGGTATCCGCAAAGCGCAGCAGGGCATTGGCCGGCACCGCCGTCACCGTGCCGCTGACGTTGTCCGTCACCGTCAGGTTGGCGTTGGAAATCGTGTACTGGCTCAAATTACCGGAAAAGGTGTTGCTGGCGTCCGGCCCTGCCCCCTGGCGGATGCCGCCCATCAGCAGACGGGGAGCGGCAGCGGCGGGCATGGCGGAATCCTGGCTGCCTGCGCCGCAGCCGGCCAGTGCCAGCGCGAGGCATGCGCCGCAGGTGCTCGCAATGAAGCGGTAAGTGGTCATTGGTGGTCTCCTGTACAAGTCTGAGCGTTAATTCCACTTGCAGGCCGGAAGGTTCATGCTACCGCAAAATAAAAAACGCCCCGCGGCAGAGCCTGTGGGGCGTTGGGCAGCGGCGACGCCGCAGCGAAATTATTTCTTGGCAGGAGCCGAAGCGGCCGAAGCAGCAGCCGAGGCGGAAGCGCCCTTCGATGCGGCGCCCTTGGCGCTGGCAGCCGGCGCCGAAGCCATGGCGGAAGCAGCGGAAGCCTTAGGCGCGGAAGCGGCAGCCTTCATCGGTGCGCCATCCTTGGATTTGCCGTTCACTTGCAGGCCGGCTTCCGACAGCTTGGCTGAGTTCTTGTCGCCGATGCCTTTCACGCGCTTTTCAAAGTCGGCCCAGTCCTTGAACTCGCCGCCCTTGGTGCGTTCCTCGATGATAGCCTTGGACTTGGCCGGGCCGATGCCCTTGACGCTGTCCAGCGCCGCCGCATCGGCTTTGTTGACGTCAACCTGTGCAAACGCAAAGCCCATGGTGGCGATCATGGTAGCTACAGCCAGCAGAATTTTCTTCAACATGTTCGATTCTCCGTAGTGAGTGGTCATAAGGGCGGCGCCCTTATGCCACTAACGGCCATGCCGAAGTTCGGTTGACATCAGCCGAACAATTCCTCGCGCGTAACAGTGGCCGTACCCAGCTTGCCGACCACGATGCCGCCGGCGCGGTTGGCGGTCTGCACCGCTTCCTGCCAGCCCACGCCGGCGCCCAGCATGGCGGCCATGGTGGCGATCACGGTGTCGCCCGCGCCGGAGACGTCGAACACTTCGCGTGCATCGGCCGGCATGTGGAATTGCGCGCCGTCGGTGTACAGGGTCATGCCTTCTTCGGAGCGGGTCAGCAGCAGCGCGTCGAGCTTCAGGTCCGCGCGCAGTTGCTGCGCCTTCGCCGTCAGCTGCTCTTCGCTGTTCCAGCTGCCGACGATGCGCTTGAATTCCGACTTGTTCGGCGTCAGCACGGTCGCGCCGCTGTAGCGGGTGAAGTCTTCGCCTTTCGGATCGACCATCACCACCTTGCCTGCAGCGCGCGCGGTGGCGATCATGTCGGCCACATTGACCAGGCTGCCCTTGGCGTAATCGGACAGCACGATCACGTCGTAGTCCGGCAGCAGCGCCTTGAACTGTTCCAGCTTGTCGCGCAAGACCGTATCGGTCGGCGCTTCTTCAAAATCGATACGCACCATCTGCTGCTGGCGTCCGATCACGCGCAGCTTGATGATGGTCGAAATCGCCGGGTCGCGCCGCAGATAGCTGTGGATGCCGCCGCCTTGCAGCAGCTGCTCCACTTCCGCGCCCGCTTCGTCCGCGCCCACCACGCCCAGCAGGCCCGCGTGCGCGCCCAGCGCGGCGGCATTGCGCGCCACGTTGGCCGCGCCGCCCAGACGCGCTTCGCGCTTCTCGATACGCACCACAGGCACCGGCGCTTCCGGCGAGATGCGGCTGACGTCGCCGAACCAGTAACGGTCCAGCATCACGTCGCCCACCACCAGGATGCGGACTTTTTCCAGCGCAGGCGCCTGGTACTTCACGACGGCAGTGCTCACCATGAACCTCTTACACGACGGTGTGGATGGAACGGCCAATGCCGTGGTATTCGAAGCCCGCTTCGGCCATCACTTCCGGCTCGAACAGGTTGCGGCCGTCGAAGATCACGGCGTTCTTCAGCGCCGACTTGATGCGGTCGAAGTCCGGGCTGCGGAAGGCCTTCCACTCGGTCACGATGACCAGCGCGTCGGCGCCGGCCAGGGTATCCATCGGGCTGGAGGCAAAGCGTACCTTGGCCAGCTGTTCCGGCGTCAGGTCCAGCGCCAGCACGCGCTGTGCTTCGGCCATGGCGACCGGGTCGTACACGGCCACGGTCGCGCCGGCGTCCAGCAGCTGCTTGAGCAGCACACGCGATGGCGCTTCACGCATATCGTCGGTGTTCGGCTTGAAGGCCAGGCCCCACACGGCGAAGTGCTTGCCGCTCAAGTCCTGGCCGAAGCGTGCCACCACCTTCTGGCCCAGCACCAGCTTCTGCTTGTCGTTGACGGCTTCCACCGCGCGCAGGATCAGCAAGTCCTGGTCGTACTGGCGCGCGGTGCGCTCCAGCGCCTGCACGTCTTTCGGGAAGCAGGAACCGCCGTAGCCGGCGCCGGCGTACAGGAAGCTGTGGCCGATGCGCGGATCCGAACCGATACCATGGCGCACCGCTTCAATATCGGCGCCCACTTCGTCGGCCAGGTTGGCCAGTTCGTTCATGAAGGAGATACGGGTCGCCAGCATGGCGTTGGCCGCGTACTTGGTGAACTCGGCCGAGCGCACATCCATCCAGAAGGTACGCTCGTGATTGCGGTTGAACGGAGTGTACAGCTTCTTCATCAGGCCATGGGCCTTCTCGCCTTCCGGCGTGCTGTCGCAGCCGATCACGATGCGGTCGGGGCGCATGAAGTCTTCCACCGCCGCGCCCTCTTTCAGGAACTCGGGATTCGACACCACAGCGAAGGTGGAAGCATCGCCGCGCTTGCTCAGCTCATCCTGCACGGCCGCCTTGACGCGGTCGGCGGTGCCGACTGGCACGGTGGACTTGTCGACGATGACCTTGTACTCGGTCATGTGCTTACCGATGTTGCGGGCGGCGGCCAGCACATATTGCAGGTCGGCCGAGCCGTCTTCATCCGGCGGCGTACCGACGGCGATGAACTGCAGGCAGCCGTGCGCCACGGAGGCGGCAACGTCGGTGGAGAACTGCAGGCGGCCGGCGGCACGGTTGCGCGCGACGACTTCTTCCAGGCCTGGTTCATGGATCGGGATGCCGCCATTGTTCAGCAGGTCGATTTTCTTTTGATCGACGTCGAGGCAGAATACGTCGTTACCCAGTTCGGCCAGGCAGGCCCCGGTGACCAGGCCAACATAGCCGGTACCAATAATAGTGATCTTCATATTTCCGCCTTCTTAATTCATTACATTCAGTTCTTCGGTGCGGCGCGGCGGGTAGGTCTCCCACTTGCTGCACCCCGGGCAGTGCCAGTAGAACTGGCGCGCCTTGAAACCGCAGTGGCTGCACTGGTAGCGCGCCAGCTTCTGCGTATAACCGTGTACCAGATTCTTCACCAGCGACAGTTCGGGAATCACATTCGCCGGTACATCCATCAGGCGCACTTCGAGGAATTTGTCCAGACCCAGCAGGGTCGGCGTGCGGCGCAATTCGGCGCTCACCAGCTGGCGGGCCGCTTCCACGCCATCCTGCTCCAGCACCACCTTGAACACGACTTCCAGCAGGTCGATCGAGGAAGCCTGCTCCAGATACGACTTGAGCAGGTTGATGCCTTCCTGAGGACGGCCTGCCTTGACGTAGCCATCCATCAGGCGCTGTGCCACCAGGGCCACGTGCGGCACGCTTTGCTGCTCGACGCGGCGCCAGGTCAGCAGCGCGCCTTCCACATCGCCTTGCGCCAGCTGGGCGTCGCCGATCAGGATGGTGGCACGCACATTGGTGCGGTCGGCCTGCAGGGATTTTTCCAGCAGCGGCAGCGCGTCTTCCGGATGCATGTGCACCAGGGCGTCCTGCGCCAGCTCGCAGTAGAACTGGGCGATCTCCTTCTGGCGCGAACCGGCACCCGCTTCCTGCAGGCCCAGCGCGGCTTCGATGGCGCGCGGCCACTCCTTCTCGCGCTGGAAGATCTCCAGCAGCGCGCGGCGCGCCTGCACGCCATACTGGCCGCTCAGCAGCTGATTGAAGGTTTCTTCGGCGCGGTCCAGCAGGCCGGCCTTGAGGTAGTCCATGCCCAGCTCGTAGGCGGCATGCTCCTTCTGCTCCTGCGGCAGGTCGGGACGCGCCAGCAGGTTCTGGTGCACGCGGATGGCGCGCTCGGTCTCGCCGCGGCGGCGGAACAGATTACCCAGGGCGAAGTGCATGTCGGCCGTTTCCGGGTCCAGGCGCACGATCTCGATGAAGGCGTCGACCGCCTTGTCATGCTGGTCGTTGAGCAGGAAGTTCAGGCCCTTGAAATAGCCGCGCGGCAGGCTGCGCGACTCCGATACCAGTTGGCGGATATCGACCCGCGCGGCAATCCAGCCCAGTCCAAAGAAGACGGGAATGCCCAGTAACCACCAGAGTTCAAATTCCATGTGTTTTTTTAATTCGTGTTGACGCTGTCCGGCGCCGGTTGCGCCGTGGCTTGCAGGGCCGAGGCCTGCAGCGTGGTGATGGTCGTTTTATGCTTGTTGTTCTCGCGGCGGTGGCGGAACACGGTGGGCGTCAGCGCCAGCACGCCGAGGAAGGCGCCGGCCACAAAAAATCCCAGCAGCATCAGGACCAGCGGTCCGCGCAGCTCATAGTGGAGGAACAGATGCAGATCGACTTCCTGCGTGTTCTTCAGGGCGAAGCCGAAAAACAGGACGAAAATAATAAATCCAACGATAGTGGATAGGAATTTCATCAGACAGTTCCGTTAGGTATTTCCAAGTTCGCCAGTATGGCACGTAAAACGTAAATCGGGGACAGACCACGATTTACGCGTAAATCGTGGTCTGTCCCCGATTTACGTTTTGCGATCTATAAAAAAAGCGGCATCCGAAGACGCCGCTTTTTATCTAGAAACGCTAGACGCTTCAGTCCTCGATAATCGGTTGCCCGACCATCGCGTCGACCCGTTCGCGCAATTGCTTGCCTGGCTTGA
>Ga0213872_10001029_pt1 | contig 19442 bp, 12 predicted proteins | sample VelepicomBERX_R2_FD_160071 | JGI IMG/M metagenome (GOLD analysis project Ga0213872, IMG submission 160071) | Rhizosphere microbial communities from Vellozia epidendroides in rupestrian grasslands, the National Park of Serra do Cipo, Brazil - RX_R2 | ecosystem: Host-associated > Plants > Roots >...
TTGAATTTTATTTTATTTTTTTTATAGAAATTATCGTACTCGGCGATGTATGAGCAGAGGGCGTAATAAATTAGCGAGATAAAAGCGGTTATTTCCGTAAAAAAGAACATCTCTCGCCGATAAAAAGAGAATCGATTTGCTATCGATATTCCTGCCGCTGACCATGTTCTCGGAGCGGCATTCTGGATCAGGTCATATTCGTCCCCCCCGAATATTCCGCGTATATCTGCCGGCAGATCCGTGTCTTCGCTCTTCTTGCCGACCAATGGCCAAAATCCCGCCGCGGCGAAATTATCTCTCGCATAGAGCATGTCGTCGTAAAATTGCTTGCCTGGATTCGTGTAAAATCCGTCACCGAAATCCCATCTCTGTGGAAGGAGAATATAGGTAATTCTCCTCAACATCTGATATCTCCACATGGCGAGAGATAGATTTTTGTTGTCGTATAATATTTTTCTTGTTTCATCTGTGCGATTAAATGCGCTTTCGATCGCCTGTCGAAGCTCTTTCTTTCTTGATGAGGTCAGTTCCGGCAGGAATACGATGAATTGATCCGCGATATCATCCGGCGACGTTTCCTCGGCCAGGCCGGATCCTTGTGTTTTCGGAACCAGTTGGGCGAGTTGGAGGATCGTGTCGTCAGCGCCGATCGGTTTGTCGGCACCTGTCCCGGCCGACGGAACGAAGACGGAGTAGGGAACGACCAGGCTGATATCGAGACGATCCGGCTGCTGCGAAATGAGCCGCCAGAGCGCCGCGCTGCGATGGTGTTCGACGCCATTGAACTTGCGGCGCATCTTGGTGATCAGATCGAGCAGGAATTTCACGCTTCGGGGGTCGTCGTAGGGATAGCCGTCGAAATCCAGCGTGACGCCGTCCCACGCCGTCGTCGGCAGCGTGAGTTCGGTAGGAAACAGCCAATATTGCAACCGGTCGAGGAAACCGTTCCGCCGGGTGCCGACAAGATCCGCGACATTTTGCGTCAGGGTTTCGGCGAGCGCATCCGGGGAGCCGGTAACCAGGTTCAGCCAGTCTTCTTTCTTCATTCGCCGGAAGATCACCAGATTGACGGCGGTGGTGAACCTGCGTGCCAGTTCGATCTGTTTCGTCGCCGTAGCCTGGAAATTCGCCGGCATCGTCAAAATTCCGCGATCAGTGAAGCTGATCCCGAGCCAACCGATCCGGTTGACCAGGCCGAAATCGATCTCGTCGGCAGCAAACTTCCCTTTGTCGCTCTTTGCCGCCCCATGGGGCCAAAAGCCATAAACCGGCTGGGCAAGCGCATTGTACATGGGCGCCGACCAGCGCGGTTGCCAATCAGGACCGGAATTCGCGTCCGTGGAGGCTTTGCAGGCGATTTCCAGTACGGTTTTCCGATAGGGCTTGATGTCTGTCGCGAGGGTCTGCCCGATATCACGGTTGAGGTCGGCGTCCGTGCCAAGGTTCCGCGCGGGAGACGTGGAACTCCGAACGGCATAGGCGAGCGCGTATTCGAAGAGGTCCGTCGACGGAAAGTCGGTATCTAGCAGGACCGGCAAGCCGTTTTGAATCTGCTCGGTCAGGGGAATCCTGCTCTGAAGAATGTCGAGATCTTCCTGCGTCAAGCGCCAGGATACGGCTTGGTTCCCGTCGCCGCAGCGAACGAAGTCGTCCTCGGCCGCCTTTGAGGCTGGCGCGGGTTCCGGTTTCCGTTCGGGCTCCGGCTCTGGTCTCGGGAGTGGCGCGGCCGTGCAGGCTTGATCTCGTGAACGCTGCAGCGCCTCGTTCGTTTGCCGGCCCACGATACCGTCGATATTTTTGGCCGCCCGGTCGCGGTAACATCCCCTGCTGTTCAGGCAGGCTTGCGCCTGGCGAATCTTGGCATCACCTGTCAGCTCCGGAAGATTGTCCGGTACCAGCAGGCTTTGAGCCTCCGGCGAACAGGCCTCGGCAGCGCGCGCCGGAAGCGGCGCGAGGCACTTCAGGGCTAGCAGGAGGATAGCCAGCCCAGCCGTTCCGCGGTGCGTCATCCGCATGACTTCGTTCCGTTCATCGCCATTCCACATAAAGCACCCGGGTCATCCAGGGATGACGGATTACGCCGAAGCTCCACGGCAGGGCGTCCAGCAACATGTCGAAGGTGCGCGGCTGCACCAAGAGGTGCCATGCGTCATTCGCCAGGGAGAGGCGGCCCTCGCGTTGCAGAAAAGATTCGCGCAGTCCGCGCGGCGAGGTGTTCCCGATCACCCGCCAATGGGCGATCATCGTGCGGATGAGTTCCTCCGCCGTCTCCTTTTCGGCGTCGCTCAGATCGATGTTCCGTTGCGCCGGCCAGTCCGGTTCGAGACCGCAAAGAATCTTGTTCAGCGGCAGGAGGTGTTCGGGCGACCGCTCGGCCGTTTCGTCGGTTACGTATTGCAGGAGATGAAGGGCGCGTTGCGTTGCCTCGGCGTCGCGAAACCGGCCCTCGCTTATCAGGTCCGTCATCTGGAACAGGAGGGGAAGATAGGGCGTGGCCAGAACCAGGCCCGCATTGCCCACATAGATGTGCTGATGATCCGCTTCCGTCCCGGTCGGCCGGGAGATGGCGGGGGCGGGGTGGCGCGGGCTTTCCCGTTTCTCGACCGGCGCCGCTTTCACCGGCGGCCGGGCCGCCGGTTTTTGTTCTGCGGTCGCTGGGTTTCGCTCGGGCAAGCCCTCCACCAGCGAGACCAGGGTCTCGCGCAGGAGATCCGCCTGAGCGGCGCCTTCCAGGGCACCGTTGATCGAGATCAGCAGATCCTCGTACCGCATATTGTGGTGCGCTGCCATGCGCCGGATGAAACTGGCCAGGTAGGAGCGCCGATTGAAGGCGCTGCCACGCTCTTCCAGCAGGTAGGTCAGCGTGAAGGCCCAGCGCAGGCGGTCTAGTCCAGGACTGTCCTTGCCGGCGGCCGCGGCGACGCGAAAGGCCTGGTGGTTTCCGGTCACGTCGGTAATGAGGCCGATCTCGGTGGGCTCCAACAGTTCGGCAATGTCGTGCAGCATGAACTTGGGGAAAGTCTCGGCGATCGCGAGGCAGGTCGCCGGCGCGGCGCCGAACCGCCGCAGAAGCCGCTCGGCCAGGGCTCGCCCGTCGCGCATCAGGGCTGGCCAAAGCTCCTCGATCAGGGCGGCATCGCCGCGGGTCAGCGCCAGTTCGATGAAATCGGCCCAGTGATCGGGCGTGGTGGCGGCGCATGAATCGCTGTCGCGAATGTCCGTCAGCGACGCCAGCAGCCGCGCGCCCGCCGCATTCGCCTTTCCATCCTTGATCAGCGCGGCCGCCAACCAGTCCCGCATGTCGCGATAATCGGCGCCGCTACGTTCGGCCAGCTGACGCACGACGCTGGCGAGATAGGCGCGCCGGTCGAAGGCGCCGTCACGCTCGGTCATCAGATGAATCAACGTGCATTCCCACAGATGGACGCGGGTCTTGGGCCAATGCCGCTTTTGCCGCTCGAAGGCGGCGCGGAAAACCTCCGACAGGCCGATGAGCTCCTCGATGGGGGCGGCGGCTTCCGGCGCCAGCAGGACCACGATTTCGAGGAGTCTCGAATCGGGAAGCCCCCGCGCCATGGCTCTGCGAACCGTGTCGCGGGCGCCGTGCCGCCGGACGATGCTCGCAAGCAGGCTGGGGCTTTCTTGCCGCAACTCGGGCCAAAGGCGGCTCAGGGTCTTCTCGTCGCCGTGGATCAAGGCCTCCGTGACGTCGAGTTCCGGGGCGGGGGGCGGCCGCGCGGTTTCGCTTTCGGGCGTCTGGCCACGCAATTCGGTCAGCAAAGCGGCCATCCGGATGTGCGTTCCGCTCGCGGCTTTCATGCGTTCGAGCACATTGATCAGCGAATCGAGCAGGACGCCGTAGCCCTGGTTGTAGTGCGCCGCCATTTTTCTCACGGCGGCGGCCAGATAGGCACGCCGGTTGAAATGACTGCCGCGCTCGGCGAGCAGATAGGCCAGGGTGAAGTCCCACAATTGCTGGCGAACCGCCGGTTCGGTCGGCGGTAAGGCGCCGATCGCCTCGCGAAAGATTGGTGGCCTGCCCGTTACCTCTTCGACGAAGCCGCGGGCATCGGGTTCCAGCAGGCCGGCGATATCGGCCAGCATGGCGTCCGAGAGCCCCCGCGCCATCGCCATGCGGATCTCTTCGCGAACGCCGTGGCGGCGGATCAGGCGCTCCAGCAGATCGGGATCGTGACGCAGCAGAGAGGCCCAGCGCGGCTGCAGGACGGCGCTGTCTCCCCCGATCAACGCCCGCTCGACAAGCCGCGCCGGGATATTCTCCTTTGCCCGAGTCTCGCCGCGGGCGGGCCCTTCTTTTCCCAAATCGGCGAGCAGGGCCAGCATCCGCGTGCGCGGCGCGGAGGGCGCCTCCAATTTCTTCAGCGCGGCGACCAGTGAATCGATCAGATGGCGATAGCCGATATTGTAGTGTCCCGCCATGTGACGGATCGTGCTGGAAAGATAGGCGCGCTGGTCGAAGCGGCTTTTACCTGCGGCCAGCAGATAGGCCAGGGCGAACTCCCACAGTCGCGCGCGCGTCTCCGGCCAGCTTTCCTTCCGGTCCTTGGCGGCCTCGCGGAAGATCGCCGGCCGGCCCGTCACCTCGGCCACCAGGCTGGCGGAGTCGGGCTGCAGCAGGGTCGCGAGGCCGGTCAGTACCGGATCGGGCAAACCCCGCGCCATCGCTTTGCGCGCCTCCGCGCGCGCGCCATGGCGGCGAAGGGTGCGCTCGACGAGAGCAGGGTGGTTCCGCAGCAGCGCGGGCCAGAACGGGTCGAGCGCGGTGGCGTCGCCGCGGATGAAGGCGGCCTCGAGAAGGGCGTCTTCGTGGCCGGCCTCCGTCAACAGGGCGGTCAGAGCGTCGCGCGCCGTGCCGGATGTCTGCCAAGCCAGGCGCCGGGCGACCCGCACCTTGTCGGGGGAGCCCCGCATAAGCGCCGCCAGATCGGATCCGCGCGCGGCGATGACGCGCGACATCAAGCCGTCCAGTCCGCCGGTGGCCAGAGGGCGCCCGTTCCAGGGCAGGTAGCCGTTCTCGAGAAACCGGGCCAGCAGATCCAGTTCATGATCGGCTTCGCCGACGATGCTCTCGCTCTGGCCTGGTCCGGCTTTGCTCGACGCCAACTCGGCCAGTTTGGCGCGCAGGGCCTCTTCAAGTTTTTGCCGAAATAGCCTTTCCGCCTCGTCATAATAAGTGGCTGCGGCGATCGCTCCCAAGTCGATGGCGAGGCTGTCGATCCTGACGATTTCGCCATCGGCGAGCGCCACCTTGTCGAAAATTTCGTCCGCCACCGCAACCAGGCGCTCGGAGACGAAGGATGAGAGCCGCTCATGCTGTTCGAACGCCTCGGCTTCGGACGAGAAGGTCACATCGAAGGCGAAATCGCGGATGAGGTGGGGCGCCGCCGTCACGTTTCACCCTCCTGGCCCCTCAACCGATCGAGAAAATCCCTGAGCGTGCGCGCCGTGCTCTCCGCCGTCTGGCCGGCATCACGCGCGCCTTCGCCATAAAGCCGTTCGCGCCGGGCCGCGGGACTGGCCGTCCACCAATCTTCGTACAGGCTGTCGAACTGGCTCATGTCGTCGGCGTCGAGCCAATGGATGTCGGCGTGGATATGGGCCGGGCAAGATGCCTCGACGGCATCCCGGACGGCCTTGCGGAAATTCCTCGGATCGTCGCCGCAATAGCATCCTGTCGACAAAAGGACGGAAATGCGAAAGCAGGGTTCCGCCGGAACAGTGCCGTCGCCGGACCGGGATGCGAGCAGGATATGTTCGACCACGCGAACCTTGCCGTCTTTGAGCGCGCCCTCGCAGGTCAGGCCGAGCAGGTGACTCAGTTTCCGCTCAAGGCCCGACTGGTAGCGCCGGCGGCCGGGCGGCAGCGACAGGTCGGCGCCGGCGCCGCGGTCGCGTGTCAGCTGTTCGACGTCCTGCAGATAGGCTACTCGGGCGGCGACCGGGGATCCGTCATGCGGCAGCAGATCGTCCTCGAAATTCTCGCCGTAAAGCGCCAGCTGGTAATCGAGCAGGCGAGTCGCCCGATCGGCGTGCCGCGAGGATGCGCACAACCGATTGAGGATGTCGCCGGTCGGCTTCGCATAGAATTCGGTTATGCCGGGAAAACTGTCCTGGTCCAGCGGCTGGGCGTAGTAGCTGCACTTTTTGTCCGATCCGGCCGAAAAGAGATGCCGGAGATTGCCCAGCATGGCTAGGTAATCTGCCATTGGCTGATCGAACATCAGCAGATAGCCCTTGAGCTGGCGCGCGAGCGTTTCACGGCGAAATCCCTCTGCTGTGGCGACGCCGCCGGCTCCGACGCCATAGAGGGCGGGCAGATGGTATTGCGCCGACTGGTATTCGGTGACAATCCGGTAATCGCTTCGTGGGCGCGGCAGGATGGTTCCGATGGTGTCGGGCGTAAAGGAGGATCCACGATTGGTGAAGTCCAGTTCCTTGAAGCGCAAAGTGAAGTCGTGCAGGGAAACCCTGATCCGGCGCCCTCCGCGGAACAATTGGACCTCGATCTCGGCTTCCGTGCGCGGCCACCGCAATTGGACGAAGAGCGGCTCCGTGCCGCGCGCGGTAAAATCACCGGGGGCGACATCGCTGACCGCCACGATCCCGTCGACTTTCCTGATCTGTGCGATGATGTCGGCCGCCGAGAAGGATCGCCCCGGCCCGATCTCGCCTTCGCCGGCGAGGCCGGACCGCGCGAAAGGACCGGTGAAGATCTCCTCCGGTTGCTTCCCCGCGGCGACCGCACGGTCGTAAGGCGTGAATTCGATGCCGTCGGTGAACCAGGCGCGGCAGGCGAAGTAAATTTTCGCCAAGGTTTCCGCCGGGTCCGAGCCTTCGTCAAGATCAATGTGCGCCTTCAAAGAGTGATAGACGACCGGCACGATTTCGATCGACGCCAGGTCTTCGCAAAGATTGCGCGCCGCGGCGAAGACTAGGTCGACCTTTTCCTTGATTTGCGCATGAGACGGGCGCGCCTTTCGTTCCGAAGCGGCCTCCGCAGGCTCCTCGATGTCATCGCTCAGTTTCAGCCGCAACCGGTACAGACCGGAAGGCTTGGCCGCTCGGTTGTCGACCGGATCGATCCAGACATTTTCCACCTCCTGAACCTTGTCCAGGATGACGGCGCGGTAATCGTGGCCGTTGGTCGGGCGGCAGGGGAAGGCGGCTTCGGGCGGCAGGAGATTCTGGCCTTCCCAGTCGATCACGCCTCTTTCGTTGGTCAGGAGATCCACGACCGGAAAATCCGCCCGGTAGAGCAGATCGGTCAGGGCGTAACAAACGACCTCGAGCAGGGTCACCCCCGGATCGTGCGCGTTGTAGTCGGTCCACACATTTCCCGCCAGCTCCTGGAGACGGCCGATTGCCTGACTGCGCAAGCTTTCGAAACTGTCGTCGTCCGGTTCGCCGCGATGTCGGGGAATGAATGTCGCTTCGGCCATCGTCCCGCTCCTCCGGCCTAGGCTCTGCACTGGGCCATAGTGGGGTCGAACCACAGCTGGGTGATCGAATATTGGATATCGATCATGTCGCCGTAGGAGGTCAGGCTTTTCAGCATCAACCGGTATTGGTGCGGAGAACGCGTCTGGTCCGCAACCTTCTCCCAGCGCAGCTTGAGGCGGTCGCCGCGCGCGAGATACCAGGCCTGGGTTTGTTTTATCCGCGTCTTCGTGCCGAAGAGATTGAGAAAAAAGCCGTTTGGATTGAAGGTGTTGAGGGCCACGGCGTGCAGCAAGGCATAGCGGCCTTTTTTGGCCCCGGCGAGGCCTACTCCGGCGACGATCTCGAAGGCGTGGCAGCCGTCCAATGCTTCGGTGATCGGGTGCCATTCGCCGTCGGCCGGAACGAATCCGGGCCGACGGGCGGGAAGTCGGGCGGTTCCGATTCGTCCTTCCGCCCGGATGGCGCCGCCGACATCGAGCGGATAGGTGGGGTCGGCCATATGTACGCCGACATTCCCTTGCTTGGTCAGCGTCAGGACATCGGGGTGCTCTTCTGTCTCTTTCGAAGCCGCATCGCCGATGGGCGCCGGCGAAAGCGGCTCGCTGACCCAGGTGAAGGTCAGATTGGCGTTGCCAGGGTCGCTGGCGACGGTCCAGTCGGGCGTCTCGGCCTGTCCCTTGCTGAAAAAACTCATCAGGCGGCGCTGTTCTCCCACCAGCGAGAATTCGACGCCGTTCGCCACCGATCGGGAAAAGCCGTCATCCTGCATATTGAGCGTCGAGTCGACCAGATCAGCGAAATGCTCGGCCGTCGGCCGCATGCCGTCTGAAAAGTAGCTCTTGAGCGTTTTGCGGTCGCGGTGCGTCATGGGCGGGTCCAGTCAACCAAAATTCGTCATGACGAAACTATTGCCCACTTCCATTTTGCCGATTCCCGTGTGCTCGGGGCGGTCGTCGTCGCCATCCTGCAAGGTTTCGAGAATGTGGGTGAGGTTGGGAATCGCCAGGCTCCAGGGGTGGCGCGGCGATATCCCGGCTGTGGTGATGGAGGGAATGCCGCCCGGGCACGCCGTTTCGTCCAGCCGGTATTTGCCGGTCTCGTCACGCGACAGGCGCAGCAAGGACAGGCCCGAAACGGCGTCGATATAGGGCAAGCTCCGGATATAGGCGCTTACTTCGTCATTTCTGAGGGTCCAGCCGAAACGGGGCGGCGGTCCGATCGGACTCCAGGGGGAGATGTAGTCGATCACCGCCTGGGTGAGTTCGTTGAGATAGAGTCCGCGGTGATGCGCATAGGCTCGATTGAACCTTACTTTGCATCTGACCAGCAGACGTTCATAGGAGGGATTGCGGACTTCGAGGGTGACATGAGGCGAGGAAAGGGCGGACAGGAAGGCGTGAATCCGGTCGAGTCTGGTCGCATCGAGCATCGGGTCGAACGTCGTCGCCGAATCGCTTTTCGGCGCGTGCGGCACCACGACGACCAGAACCCTGCCGGGTTGCGGGAGAACCTTGTCGCCGGTGATGACAGCCTCAGACGACAGGGAGGGAAAGCATTTGACCTTGAAGACGTCGGGGAACGCGTCGAGAACCAGGCGCTCATAGTCCCAGGGGGTGACCGCGCGCGCCTTGTGGCGCAACCGTTCCGAAGAACGTGTAATTTTCTGCCGCTTGGTTTCCAGTTCCTGTCCGCCATCGGAAGCGAGCGGTTGCGTTACCGAGCGCAATCCGGCGATCGACACGAGCGGTCCCTTGATGGATCCGCGCGGAAGCGGCGCCGCCATCACCGCCGGTGCTTGCGCCGTCAGCCGCCGGGTGACTTTCAAAGCCTGGGTCTTCACCGCGTAAAGGCTGCAAAAAGAGGAAAAATTGCTCTGGGCCGACACCCGCAGCCAAAAGAGGTCGGGGGGCATCACCGTGTTGTCGCGGTTGATGTCGTCGGGTAAGTCGAGCACGACGATGCCCGAAGACAGGAAGCCGCGGGTGGTGTCGGAGAGCAGCCGCGTTGTGTCCAGCCGGTGCCACTGGTCCGAGGCGAGATAGAACCACGCCACCGGTTCAGGGGAGGCCGCGATGCTCGTTACCGAATCTTCGCGCAGATGGAAGAAAAGGCTGAGGGGGGCGCTGAGATCGCTGGCGGAAAAGCCGATGAAGAGATTCCCGTCATAGTCGTAGACCGGCAACATTGCCCAGGGTTTGCGGGGGTCGACGGCTTTGAGGCCGAACGGGTGGATATAATAGAGTTTCTCGGCGAACTGTCCGGCGCTTTGGGTTGGTCCCGCTTCGATCGCCGTACTGGCCTTGTAGTTGAAGGTGATGCGGTTCAGGACTGGTGTATAAGGCGGGTTCGGCAGCGGAACGGCGGGCCGTCGCAGCCACTTTGACGCCAGGGCGTTTTCCGACAGCGTCTTGGACAGGAGGGCAGGATAGTCGCCATGTCCGAACGCGGCGCCGGGGGCCGTCAGCGAAATGCGGAAAAACCCTCCGCGCGCCTTGTTGTCGTACCGGAAACGGCTTTCGGCGATGGACGGGTCCATATGTTTGAAATAGTGCGGGATATCCATCTCGACGACGGTGGTGTCGGCAAGCCGAAGATCCTGGCCCAGACTGAAAAGTGGGGCCGTGACCCCGTCTTCTTTCGCGGTCGGGTGCCAGCGCCCGTCGCGCAGCACCGACAAGGCCGACAAGAAACCCTCGGTCGGGTAAGGCGTCCCGTATCCCCTGTAATAGGGGGCGAAACCGCCCACCGTGTCCGGCAGACCAGCCCATTGGAGCTCGATCTGCAAACGGGTGAGGGGCGCCGCCGCCGCATCGTAATGGCCGACGACGAAATAGGAACTTGTGCTCGGCAGCGGGCCGAACGGCATGCAAGGCTTGAAGGTGTCCAACTGGCCATATTGGTTCCAGGCGACGACATTGGCTGCGTCGGATACTTTGGTGTCGATCCTGATGGAATCGACGGTGACGCCATAAAACAGGGAATAGGCATAGATCACGGCACGCGGGTTCAGACGAAAGCGCAGGATCGGAAGCGTGCTGCCGAACCCGGCGCCATGAATTCCGGGCACACAGGCGGTGACGGGAGGCACGTCGGGCTCCAGCGTCAGGGTGAAACAAAGCCGCCAGGGGTCCGCCGCGTCGCGCTCTGGGATGGTAACGGAGTAATCCTTGATATCATGCCATTGGGACGCGGTGGTGATGCTGACATTGAAGGCCCGTTTCAACACGGTATAGAAGACGTATCCCATGTCCTGCCGAAGCAGGTCTTTTTCGCTATCGAATTTCAGCGAGCGAATGGATGAAACGAAGTCGGCTTCCTCTTTCTCGCTCCGAGGCTGTGTCAGGATAAGCCGCCTGAACCACTCGCCGAGATGAGCGGGAGGACCGTCGCTGCCACCGTCGCCGGGAATATTGAACGACACCGTGACGACGATTTCCCGGTGACCCTCGCGCAGGCGCAAAATCGGACTTGCGATGGCGAAGCCGATGTCGGCCTCCTTTGCCGGCGCCACGGCGCGGTCCGATCCTCCGACGCCGAACAGGGGCCAGGACGGCATGTTATCGGAATCGTCGGTCACCAGGTCTTCGGTCAGGTTGGCAATTCTCAGACCGTCGACATAGCCCAATTGGTTTTCCGGCGAGATATGCGGGTCGCGGCGGCGATTGAGGGTGAGGAGTGTGCGCACCTGTGCGTCCGTCACCGTCAGGGTCGTGTCAGCTCGGTAGATGAGTTCCTCGCCGCGTCCTGCCTTTCCGGCGGTAAAGTCGGTCCCGGCCGGTATCGTTAGGGGGCGGCGGCCCTGATCGATTTCCAGCAGCAGAAACGTCGTGTCGAGTCTCTGGTCCCTGGCTTCGATCCGGAGCGCCTCGTCATAGTAGAAGTCGCGGTGCCGCGCGGTGAAGCGGTTGGCCTTGTCGTTCGCTTTGCCGAAAAGCTCGGCGAAAGTGAGGAACAGCGCGACAGCCGGGTTGTGATTGCCGCTGGTCAGGCTGCGGCGCAGTTCGCTGTCCGCCAGCGGCTTCAGGTAGGATGTGGCGCTGGCGAGGGAATAGAAGGCCGAGAGAAATATTCTCCGGCCGCCTTCATCGTCATGGTCCAAGCGATGTGTGACCTGGGGCGTTGTGTCCCGCCACTCGGAGAATTTCCAGATGCCATGGAATTTGTAAAGAAGTTCGTCGTAAATGGCGGCGGCGGCTCCCCCCGCACGGCGGGACTGCAGCAGAGCGGTGGCGGCGTCGCGCAGCGCTGCCTTGAGCTTTCTATTGACGGTGACCTCGATTTCCCTGCCCATCGCGGCTCCCGCGCCGGAAGGCATGTCGATCAAGCGGCGATACCACCCGTCGATGCGTAGCGCGAAGTGCAGGAGATATCCGGTAGCATCGACCGGATTTGCCAGCAGCGGCGTAAATTCGGCTTCCATGCGCGCCGAGTCGGTGGAGACGATCTCCGCCATGATGACGGCTTCATCGGAGGCGAACAGTTCGTGCCAATTGTTCTCCTTCTCGCTGCCTTCTTGGTAATAGCGTACCGACTTGGCGAATTCCGTCGTCCGCACGATCAGATCGGCGAAGGAACGTTCATCCACCTGGAAGTAGCGATCTTCCAGCGCTTGTGGAAAGCGATCGCTTTGCGAGGTGCCGTCGGTTATCGACGACAGGCTGCGTGGCCTCACTTTCACGCCCCTTTCCTTGCTATTGGATCACGGCTGCGCATGGGTCGCTTCGAGGAGATAGAAGGGATAGACCATGTTGCTGCGCGTGTTGGTCGTCCGTATCGTGTAGGAGAGGTCTAGCTCGACGATGCCGCCCATCACGTCGCGAATGATCACGTCGGTCGCGGTGAGGATGATGCGCGGCTCGAAAAACAGGATGGCCCGCTCCACCAGATCCTTGATCTCGGCGATCATTCCCTCGGAGATGGGGGCGAAGATCCGCGACCTGAGGCCGCAGCCATAGTCGGGCAGCATCACCCGCTCGCCGGGATTGGTCGAGAGCAGGATCTTCAGGCTTTCCCGGATGTCATCCTCCTCGGAAACCATGCGAACGCCGCGGTTTCGTCCGGCGAACTCGGGTGGAAAGCCCCAGCCGGTCCCCAGAAACGATGGATTGTCGCTGCTCGCCATCCCCCTAGCCCCCGATCAGCACGGTGAAGCAACCCAGGACGATCTTGCCGCCATGCGCGGTGGTGTCGCCGATGCGCGCGGCGGGCAAGCCGCCGATCATGACGGTGGCGGAACCCTGCACGATGCTGTCGGGCGGCCCGACGCAGACGCAGTTGTCGGTCACCACCGAAGCCGGCAGCGCGCCGATCAGAACCGTAGGGATGCCAGGGCCGACAATCGGCCCGCCGACATGGGGAACCGGCGGCAATCCAGGGGTCACCATCGGGCAGACATGCATATCGGTCAGTCGGGCGGCGGGCGGCATCGAGGGGGTCTCTTCTAATTGATCATCACCAGCGCACCTTTGACGGTGGTCTGGCCGGCCGCCGACAATTCCGCGGTCGCGTTTCCCTTGGCGGTGTAGCCGACCTGTGCCGTGTTGGTCACATTGAGTCCGGTCACGCTGACGTCCGCCTGGGCTGTGACGGAGATTTCGCCGACCGCCGACATGGTGATCTTGCCCTTGGCGTTGATGGTAATGTCTTTCGGGCTGTCCAGCAGGATGCCGGTCGGGCTGAGTTCGGCTTTGTTGGCGTTCTGGTCTTCGAGCAGGATCGACTTGGCGTCGTCGCTGACGACGATCTTGTTCCCGGCTGGCGTGATGATCGTCACGACCTTTTTTTCGTCGTCGAATATCAGGCGCAGAAGGCTCCGCGTAACGATGGCCTTGGTGTAGTTCTCGGCGGTCAGCTCATAGGGCGGCGCCCGCTTGCTGCTATACAGGCTGCCCAGGATGACCGGATGGGACGGGTCATCATTGAGATAGCCGAGCACCACTTCATCGCCGATTTCGGGGATGAAGAAATCACCGAAGCCGTTCGACGCGTAAAAATTGGCCAGCCGGGCCCAGACACCGTCGGCGTCGGCCTTGAGCAAGGGGATCGAGACCTGAACCTTCTTTTCGCCGTTGGGATCCGCATCGAGTTTTTTCACCACGCCGAGATGCAGTCCTTCGATGCCGGGTGTCAGCCCCGCCGCCGGTGGCGCCGCCAGATCGCGCTGTTCGGCGAACCATTGCGGCGGCATGCCGAATTCGGCCTCGGTGGTCCAGTCGCCGTCCACCAGCTCATGGGTGACCGCGCTGACGAAAACGACGCCGCTGAACCGGTTGCCGACGCCGACCAATTCGATGAGCTGCCCCGCCTTGGCCTTGACGTCGCCCTGGAACTTCATGCGGCCGCGAATGCGCGCCAGGCCGGCCTTGATCTGTTGGCTGTCCGCCCATGCCTGCAGGGCCGTCTGTTCCATCGGCGATGGCGTCTGCAGGCGGAAAGAGTTCGGGCTGCCAACCTGCGCCAGCACCGACGAACTGAGGTCGCCTTGGCGGTTCAGCTGCTTGGGAGCTGCGGTCTTTTCGACGATGGCCTGAGCTGCCGGATCCCATGTGGCGCTGGTAACCGATTTGAGCTGAGAACGGCTGTCGATGTCGGCGTGAAATTCCATCAACTCGACGCCATACGTCACTTTCAGGGACGCATCTCCGGATGTCTGGGGAGGCTGTACGGTGACCTTGTTCTGATCGACGATGACCAGCATCCCGTTGACCTCGGCGCGGGACACCAGGAAATCCCAGTCGGTGCAATAATGCTGGACCAGCTCCTTGTGCTGGATGGCGGTCGCACTGACGTCGCTGGTAACGCCGCCGTAATTTCCGAGCAATTTCGCGAAGATGTCGCTGTCGGTCTGGTCGACATAGTTTGCGTTCTTGCGCCCGATCGTCATCGCCACGGCTTTGTCGCGGCATTCAATGACCAGCCGGGCATAATTGTCGCCGCTGATCTTCAGCCCGTGGCGTATGACGAGTCCCTTGAAGATGACTTCCGTCCGTTCGTCGTAGCCAGCCTCGATGACGATTTCGGCGCCGGGCTTGAAGAGGTCGCTGTCGCTGACCGGAAAGGAGTCTCCCGGCATGTCGCCGTCGAGCAGGACAATCTCGGCCGAGGGTATTCTGTTGATCGCCGACTGTGTGGTGATCGATACGATCTGGACCGTATCGGGCACCGGCGCTCCATTGCTGACAAGCTTGTAGCTGAGCAGATGACCGGATTCGAGGCTGGGTGACTCGGCCATCTGTTCAACCCAGGGGAGGGAAGAGGAGCTGGGTTCCCGGCTTCAGGCGCCGAAAATCGGCCAGTTTGTTGATGCGGGCGATTTCGGGGTAGTAGGAGCTGTCGCGATAGATGCGGTCGCAGAGCAAAGGCAAGGTGTCGCCGGCGACCACCGTCACCAGATGGCTGAGGTCGGGCGACGACCGTTTGGCTCGCTTGGCTTCCTCCTGCGCAGTCATCGCGCTGCTGAAGGCAAGCTTCACCTTCGCGCGCAGCGGATCGCCGTTCGGTTTGAAAAGCGTGTAGTTCACCGACATCGTGCTCAGCCGGCAGTAGAAGACGAAGTTCCCCCAGGCCAGCTTGACCCAGGGCGGCTCATGCTTGTCGCCGACATAGGTGTATATGACGGCGGTCAGGGCATCGATCTGCGTCTTGACGTCGCTGGCGGTGCCGCCCGCGGCGAGCGGCACCGCGCCGGTTCCGTCAATGATGATGTCCTCGAAGGTGATTACCTCGGGGTCGAGCGAACTGAAGGCGTTTTTTGGCCCCAGCGTGCCGAGGGTCTTGGTCGCGGACAGATTGATCTTGCGCTCGCGGCGATAACCGGACGGGTTGATCATGACCGTGAAACTCGCGCCCGTGGGCTCAACTTTGCCGCTCTGGGTAACCGAGCAGGCGGTCATTGTCAGCTTGGTGGATGCCGAGGCGGTATTGGGCATCTCAACGTTCCCGTTCCGCCCGCAGGAGCTCGAGCACTATCCTCCGGCACTCCGGCAGGATCTGGTCCTTGAGCTTGTCCGCCTCCCGACGCCGAACCGATGGGCTGTCCTGGTCTCCAGGTGCGGAGACGATGGAATTGACTATGACCTGCCGGACTTCGATCGCCATCGTGACCTCGTCAAAAAACTCGACTGCAATAACTGTAGCTTAGCGATATCTTTTCGATCGCGACCTCGTTCTTGGTGGATTTGAAGTCCTCGATCTCCCACTTCACCGGAAATGCGTTGCCAAACGACCAGGAACGGACCGGCTGACCTTGAGCGTTGAGAAGCGACACGTCGACCACCGATGGAGCCAACGGCACCGCTAGGCCGGACTCGAAAGTGGAACGGCACCATTTTACAAGCGGCGACTTCAAGGGCGCGATCCCTCGTTTCAATTCGAGCAACGGGTTCTTTACCGCTTTTGGCAGGCGATGAATGAACCTGTTTTCGCCCCCTTCGACCACGTCCTCGGTTTGAATTTCCGGTCCGATTCCTCTGACTTCCTGGAAAGAGGTATCGGAACCGGGGCCGAGATTCACGATCTTCACCCGGAAGTAGAAGGCGGGCAACGGGTAGGTCGCCGCCTCCGCCGGTGTTGGTTGCGTAGCCACGATAAGGCCTAGTCAGGCGCCGGGATCAGGCATTGGCGATCGTCAGGCCCTCATGGGCGATTTCGATCGATTCCACTGCCACCTCATTGCCGTCGGATTTCATGTCGGTGCCGGTGATCTTGGTCGGCCAGGCGTTGCTGAGAGTCCACACCATGGTCGGGGCACCGGCTTCGTCCAACAGACTGATGGTGACCGGCACGCGCTTGATGGTGTTCATTTTGATGCCGTTGAACCAGTCCCAGAACTTGTTGTCCGACTTGAAAACGCCCTTTTTCATGGTGACGTTGCCGGTTTTCTTGATGCCAGGCATCTTGATCACTGAAAATACCGGGCTATCGCCGTGCCTATATTCGATCGGTTGGGCTTCCATATCGAGGCCGGATACTTCCTGGAACGACATCACATTGGAGTCCCACTTGACCTGAAAGTGGAACTTGGGCAACGGCCATACCGTTTTGGATTGCGAGGAACCATCATCCGCCATCGGATTTCTCCTTCCGGTTTATTGCTGTAGACGCAGAATCACGACTTCGGCAGCTGCTGCTGGAAGGTGATTTCGATGAATTCCGCCGGGCGAACCATCGCCACCAGAACGGTCACACGCAGGATTCCCTCGAGCACATCGTCGGCCGTCATGGTTTCCCCCAGGCCGCAGAAGACCGCGAAGGCATCGTCGGGAACGGCGCCCATCAAGCCGCCGCGCTTCCAGATGCCGGTCAGGAAATTTCCGATCATGCTTTTGATCGTCACCCAGGTGTTGGCGACATTATTGTCGAATACATAGGCCTTGGTGGCGAGCTTGATCGACTGTTCCAGCATGATCATGGTCCGGCGCACATTGACATAGCGCCAATCCAGGCTGTTGCCATCGAGCGTTCGGGCGCCCCAGATCAGTACGCCCTCGCCGGGGAACGCTCTGATCGCATTGATCGATTTTCCCTGGATATCGACATTCAGGTTTTCCTGCTCGTCATGCGAGATGGACACCGTCGGTCCGACAACCGAGGTCACGCTGACATTGGCCGGGGCTTTCCAAACGCCCTGGGAGCCGTCGACCATGGTATAGATTCCGGCGATCGCCGCAGACGGCGGCAGCTGGTTCATCTGCTGGGCGATCTCGGCCAGGATTTGCGAGAAGACCGGACTGGCCGCGATCAATGTCTTGTTCAGCAGCAGTTCGGTGTATTTTGCGGTCAGGTTCTTTACTTGACCGATGTCATCGGCGGAAAGCACGGGCGTGAGGTTGCCATTCGTTCTTTCCGTGGCCTCTTCCGTCAGCAGTGCCGTCAACTGGTCGGCGTTGACGTTGCGGAAGCCGAGATCACGTGCGGTCACCAGGTTGGTGTTCAGCCAGGGATAATAGGCGGCGCCGTAACTGAGTTGGTTGATGCCGAGATCATCGCGGAATTTGGCGATGCAGTCCTCTTGCTCTTTATACCCGTCATAAATGTCGAGGATGGCGATGCGGCTTTGCATTTTCACGCCGCAATGCTGCAGGGCCGCCTGCTGCACCGCGATGCAGTCGGTCTCGGCGGCCAGGTGCACCGCGTCGGGGATCACCACCATGGTCGGCTCTTGCTCCTTGAGCAGGAGATTGATGCCGCCGAGCAGCCCGGAGGAATCATCGCCTTTGTCTATGGTGTCGCCGTAGCCGCCGACCGAGACGATGTAGCAGGGGCCGCCGCCATTTTGGAAGAACAGCATCATGCTGTAATAGAGCAGATACTGCTGCGGGAGCGCCTCGGAGCGGACGACCTGGTAATCCGTGTCGCCCAGGGAAAATGCCTTGACCTGTGCCGGTGTGGCGGCGGGGTCGATTTTGGTGGCCGCGAACGTCGCCGGCGGCGGGCCGCCGAAATAATCCCTGAATTCAGCCATCGAACTAATGCGTTTGGGAATTCGGGACAGGGATTTTCCTTTGTTATCGGCCTTTTCAGTGTAACCGATGAAGGCTGGCACCGCTGTCGCTACTTCGACGATCGAATTCGGGAAGGCGTCTTTCTCGACTATGTAGACACCAGGAGTCTTCATCGCTGCGGGCATGGGATTCTCCGTGGACGGCCTGCGGTTGTTTTCGCATAGGAGTGCTACTTTGAAGTGTGTTTTTGAAACAGGCAATACTCATTTTTTGAGACGATTAAGATGATGTTTTGTGAATATTTTTTTGAATCCATGAGTGAATTTTTCGGCTAAAAATAATTATTCCGCTAAATTGTGATTTTTTATTTTTCTGTAAAATATATTTATGTACGATTCAGTATAGATTTAAATTTTTTTATTAAAATTTGAATTTTTATTGTTACTTTTTAGTTTTATTATTTTAAATTTGAACATTTTATTTTAACATTTTTATCAACTATAGGTTGTCAAGTCGATTGTTGAGTATATTAAAATATTAATAATCGCGTTTTGCGCGATAGTTGCGAGGACGTGGAGTGGGGCTCTCTTCGGACCTTCCGTCGGTTTGCCTGGAACTCAGTCAGACCGGTGTCGGAGCAGTTGGCCTGACCGCCGCTATTCCCGGCCGAGCTCGCAGGTTGCCGAACCCTAGTCTAACTTGCTGTTGAACTGGGCCATGTGCTACACGTTCGTGTGTCACACGGTCTAATCAAGATCTTGCGATGCAAAGGGTGAGGCATTCCAACCCCTAGCGGATGACTTGCCGAATCCTCCCCGTGGGGACGCCAGGCAAACGATCAAAAGGCCGCCTTCGGGCGGTCTTTGTCGTTTCGGGGGCTGCTCAATTCCGAACCTCGGCATGTTCACAGATTTTCCGACAATCGGCCGCGGGGCAAATTCTTGCCCTATCGCCGTCGCGATAGGTGGAAAAGCAACTTTTAAGAGAATTTTCTAATCACTCTGTGTGGCATCATATCCATTTTTCCCATTTCTATGGGAAACATTTCAGCCTTTTGGCTGCACGCAAAACTTGCGCTAATGGAAATTTCCCGTAAAGATTGCGCTCCGAAGAAAAAAGGAGGGCGGTCATGCACGCATCAAGAGTGGTGGGGGCGCTGTTCATGCTTGCAATCGCTGGCCGGGCCAGCGCGCAAGATCCGGTTTTCCGTCCCGAGCTCGACATCCAGCAAACCGACCTGCTGAATAATTGCCCGGTCGCGACGGATGCGGCTTGCCATTACAAGCTCCTGGACGTTCTGAATTCGGGTGGCGATTTCTGGACCACGCCCTTTACCCCCTATGATCCGGTCACCAAGACCGGCGACGGCTATGGCGAAGGCGAAGACGGCCCGCGTGCGGATCAGCGGCACGCCTTCAATCCGCTGCCCCAGAAGCCTCCTTATCGCTTCCTCCGCATGAACGGCCTCGACTCGCAAAGCTGTTTCGAGTGCCACAACTCGATCGGCAGCGATCCGGTCGATTCCCGCGGAGCGCTGAC
>Ga0213872_10001030_pt1 | contig 19433 bp, 12 predicted proteins | sample VelepicomBERX_R2_FD_160071 | JGI IMG/M metagenome (GOLD analysis project Ga0213872, IMG submission 160071) | Rhizosphere microbial communities from Vellozia epidendroides in rupestrian grasslands, the National Park of Serra do Cipo, Brazil - RX_R2 | ecosystem: Host-associated > Plants > Roots >...
CGGAAGTTGATGGCGAATTCGCCAAGTCGCTGGGCGTGGCCGATGGCGACATCGCCAAGATGCGCGACGACATCAAGGTCAACCTGCAGCGCGAAGTGACCGGCCGCATCAAGGCACGCAACAAGGAAGCCGTGATGGACGCCCTGGTGAAGAGCGCCGAACTGGACGTACCGAATGCCCTGATCCATCAGGATACCGAGCGTCTGGCCGAAATGACCCGCCAGGACATGGCGCAGCGCGGCATGAACGTGCCGAAAGACATGAACTTCCCGCTGGACCTGTTCAAGGACAAGGCTGAGCGCCGCGTGCGCCTGGGCCTGATCCTGTCCCAGCTGGTGAACGAAAACAACCTGCAAGCCCAGCCTGAGCAAGTCAAAGCCCAAGTGGAAGACTTCGCCCAAAGCTACGAAGACCCGCGCGAAGTGCTGAAGTACTACTACAGCGACCGTCGTCGTCTGGCGGAAGTGGAAGCCCTTGTTTTGGAAGAAAACGTCGTCAACTATGTGCTGGGCCTGTCGAAAACCTCGTCCAAGGCCATCGCCTTCGACGAACTGATGGGAAGCACCGCCCAGGCCTGATAAGCCCGGGTGTCATGCAGCTTCGGCCAGATGCGCTATCATAGGTGCTCTGGCCGAAATGCTTCTTCACAAGGAAAAGGAATGAAGGTATGAACCGTAATCCAGCGCTGGACACTGAAATGCTCGGCCTGGTGCCGATGGTGATCGAACAAAGCGGTCGCGGCGAGCGCTCCTACGATATCTACTCGCGTCTGCTCAAAGAACGCGTGATCTTCCTGGTCGGTCCTGTCAACGACCAGATGGCGAACCTGATCGTCGCCCAGCTGTTGTTCCTTGAAAGCGAAAATCCCGACAAGGACATCTCGCTGTACATCAATTCTCCTGGCGGCTCCGTGTCGGCCGGCCTGGCGATCTTCGATACGATGCAGTTCATCAAGCCTGACGTGTCGACCCTGTGCACCGGCATGGCCGCCTCGATGGGCGCCTTCCTGCTGTCGGCCGGCGCCAAGGGCAAGCGTTACTCGCTGCCGAACTCGCGCATCATGATTCACCAGCCTTCGGGCGGCTCGCAGGGCATGGCTTCGGACATCGAAATCCAGGCCAAGGAAATCCTCTACCTGCGCCATCGCCTGAACAGCATCATGGCCGAGCGTACCGGCCAGAGCGTTGAGCAGATTGCCAAGGACACCGACCGTGACCGTTTCCTGTCCGCCGACGAGTCGGTGGAATATGGTCTGATCGATAAAGTCCTGACCCATCGGGCTTAATGCGTTATTAGCTTATAAGCAAAAAAGAACGCCTGGACGCTCAAACGTTCGGGCGTTTCGTTTTTATTTCGGGTAGCATGTAGCTGTAGGCAGTTTTCCCGGCTGCATACATGATTCCCGTAACAGCATTTCCTAAAGATAATTGCCCATGTCTGACAAAAAATCTTCCAGCGGCGAAAAACTGCTTTACTGCTCGTTCTGCGGCAAGAGCCAGCACGAAGTAAAGAAACTGATCGCCGGCCCGTCCGTGTTCATCTGCGACGAGTGCATTGACCTGTGCAATGACATCATCCGCGATGAAACCTCGGCTATCGAGTCCGTCACGGGCGCCAAGTCGGATCTGCCGACTCCGCAAGAAATCAAGGACTTGCTGGACCAGTACGTCATTGGCCAGCAAACCGCCAAGCGTATCCTGGCGGTGGCGGTCTACAACCACTACAAGCGCCTGAAGCACCTGGGCAAGAAAGACGACGTCGAACTGGCCAAGTCCAACATCCTGCTGGTCGGCCCTACCGGCTCCGGCAAGACTCTGCTGGCCCAGACCCTGGCGCGCATGCTGAACGTACCATTCGTCATCGCCGACGCCACCACGCTGACCGAAGCGGGCTATGTGGGTGAGGACGTCGAGAATATCATCCAAAAACTGTTGCAAAGCTGCAACTACGACGTGGACAAGGCGCAACGCGGCATCGTCTACATCGATGAGATCGACAAGATCTCGCGCAAGTCGGACAACCCGTCCATCACCCGCGACGTCTCGGGTGAGGGCGTGCAGCAGGCCCTGCTGAAACTGATCGAAGGCACCATGGCTTCGGTGCCGCCACAGGGCGGCCGCAAGCATCCTAACCAGGACTTCGTGCAGATCGACACCACCAACATCATGTTCATCTGCGGCGGCGCGTTTGACGGCCTGGCCAAGGTGATCGAGAACCGTTCCGAGAAATCGGGCATCGGTTTCGGCGCCACGGTGAAGAGCAAGTCCGAGCGCAACGTCAGCGACGTGCTGCTGGATGTGGAACCGGAAGACCTGATCAAGTTCGGCCTGATCCCCGAACTGGTGGGCCGCCTGCCGGTGGTGGCGGCGCTGGCCGAACTGACCGAGGAAGCCCTGATCCAGATCCTGATCGAGCCTAAGAACGCCCTGGTCAAGCAGTATTCCAAGCTGCTGGAAATGGAAGGCGCCGAGCTGGAGATTCGTCCTGCGGCCCTGCATGCCATCGCCAAGAAAGCCTTGGCGCGCAAGACCGGCGCACGCGGCCTGCGCTCGATTCTGGAACACGCGCTGCTCGACATCATGTATGAGCTGCCGAACGAGCAGAACGTCAGCAAAGTGGTGATCGACGAAAACACCATCACCAGCGGCGCCAAGCCTCTGCTGATTTATCAGGAGCAGGCCAAAGCCTCCGGTGAAAATTGATTAAGAGGTGCACACTTACCCCGCGCCGACGAAAAAAGCACTTCGTCGTAGCAGGGTGAGGCGGTACAATCAGAATCAACAAAAAGAATACGGGCTTCACTCGAAAAGCCACTCGTGACACTGGTGTTTTCACTGGTCCGCGCGTGGCTTTTTTACATTCTTTTGGAGTAATTGCTGTGGCCGGTAAGAATTATTTCCCGGTGCAGCCTTGTGATCTGGCAAAACAGCGCCATTATCATAAACACGCTTTCTCATAAGGTACGCCATGACAACTTCCAAATTAACTGAGCAAACTCAACTGCCGTTATTGCCGCTGCGGGATGTTGTAGTTTTCCCGCATATGGTGATACCGCTGTTCGTAGGCCGCCCGAAGTCTATTAAGGCGCTGGAAGCTGCTATGGAGCAAGGCAAGAGCATTATGCTTGCCGCCCAAAAAGCCGCTGCCAAGGATGAACCATCCGCCTCCGACATTTATGAAATCGGTTGCGTGGCCAATATCCTGCAAATGCTGAAGCTGCCGGACGGCACCGTGAAGGTGCTGGTCGAAGGCGCCCAGCGTGCGCGCATCAAGAAAATCACCGACACGCCGACTCACTTCGTCGCCGACCTGACGCCGCTCGAATCCGAGCTGGGCGACGAGTCGGAAATCGAAGCGATGCGCCGTGCCATCGTTCAGCAGTTTGACCAGTACGTTAAGCTGAACAAGAAGATTCCTCCGGAGATCCTGGCTTCGCTGTCGGGCATCGACGATGCCGGCCGCCTGGCCGACACGGTGGCGGCGCATCTGCCGCTGAAACTGGAGCAGAAACAAGTCATCCTGGAGATCTTCAGCGTCGCCAAGCGCCTGGAGCATCTGCTGGGCCAGCTGGAAGGCGAGCTGGACATCCTGCAAGTGGAAAAGCGCATCCGTGGCCGCGTCAAGCGCCAGATGGAAAAGTCGCAGCGCGAGTACTACCTGAACGAGCAGGTCAAAGCCATCCAGAAGGAACTGGGCGAGGGCGAAGACGGCGCCGATCTGGACGAGCTGGAGAAGAAGGTCGCCGCCGCCAAGATGCCGAAAGAGGCACTGGACAAGGCCAATGCCGAGCTGAAGAAACTCAAGCTGATGTCGCCGATGTCGGCGGAAGCGACCGTGGTGCGCAACTACATCGATACCCTGGTGTCGCTGCCATGGAAGAAGAAATCCAAGGTCAACAACGATCTGTCCAACGCCGAGAAAGTGCTGGAAACCGATCACTACGGCCTGGAAAAAGTCAAAGAACGCATCCTGGAATACCTCGCGGTGCAGCAGCGCGTCGACAAGCTGAAGGCGCCGATCCTGTGCTTCGTCGGTCCTCCAGGCGTGGGTAAGACCTCGCTGGGCCAGTCCATTGCCCGCGCAACGAACCGCAAGTTCGTGCGCATGGCGCTGGGCGGCGTGCGCGACGAGGCCGAGATCCGTGGCCACCGCCGTACCTACATCGGCTCGATGCCGGGCAAGGTGCTGCAGTCGCTGTCGAAAGTCGGCGTGCGCAATCCGCTGTTCCTGCTGGATGAGATCGACAAGATGGGCGCGGACTTCCGTGGCGATCCGTCGTCGGCCCTGCTGGAGGTGCTGGATCCGGAACAGAACCACACCTTTGCCGACCACTACGTCGAAGTCGATTTCGACCTGTCGGACGTGATGTTCGTGGCGACCTCGAACTCCTACAACATCCCGCCGGCGCTGCTGGACCGGATGGAAGTGATCCGCCTGTCGGGCTACACGGAAGACGAGAAAGCCAGTATCGCGCTGCGCTACCTGCTGCCGAAACAGGTCAAGAACAATGGCCTGAAGGAAGAGGAAATCTCGGTCAGCGAAGCGGCCATCCGCGACATCATCCGCTACTACACCCGTGAAGCCGGCGTGCGTTCGCTGGAACGCGAAGTGTCGAAGATCTGCCGCAAGGTGGTGAAGATGCTGCTGCTGAAGAAGTCGGACAAGAAAGTGGCTGTCACGCCGAAAAACCTGGACAAGTTCCTGGGCGTGCGCCGCTACGACTTCGGCGTGGCCGAGAAGGACAACCAGATCGGCCAGGTGGTGGGTCTGGCATGGACCGAGGTGGGCGGCGATCTGCTGACCATCGAAGCCGTGCAGATGCCGGGCAAGGGCGGTGTGATCCGTACCGGCACGCTGGGCGACGTGATGAAGGAATCGATCGAGGCAGCACGCACCGTGGTGCGCAGCCGCGCCAACCGCCTGGGCATCAAGGCCGAGGTGTTCGAGAAGAGCGACGTCCACATCCACGTGCCGGAAGGCGCGACGCCGAAAGATGGTCCATCGGCCGGCGCGGCGATGACGGTGGCGATGGTGTCGGTGTTCACCGGCATTCCAGTGCGCGCCGACGTGGCCATGACGGGCGAGATCACCCTGCGCGGCGAAGTGCTGCCGATCGGCGGTCTGAAGGAAAAACTGCTGGCGGCACAGCGCGGCGGCATCAAGACCGTGCTGATCCCTGAGCAGAACGTGAAGGATCTGGCGGACATTCCGGACAATGTGAAGAACAAGCTGGAAATTGTGCCGGTGCGCTGGATCGACAAGGTGCTGGAGATCGCTCTCGAGCGTCTGCCGGAGCCGCTGCCGGCGGAAGTGCCGGTGGAAGCGGTGGCTGCAGCGGCCACCAAGGCTGACGGCCAGTCCGAAGTGGTCAAGCACTGAAAATAGTTTTATGTCACTAAACAGGCGCCTTCGGGCGCCTGTTTTTTTATTTAATCGTGCTTTTTAGACCATTTACCCTTGACACAGCAGGAGGGCCGCTTGTTTAATACGGCCTGAGATTTTTCTCGGTCCTTTAAATGCCATATTTAAGGGCCAAAACGATATAACCTTTGTGACGGGGATAGCAAGTGAATAAGACTGAATTGATCGACCATATCGCAACCACCGCTGATATTTCCAAAGCGGCTGCCGCACGTGCACTGGATGCAATGATCGATGGCGTAACCACCACCCTGAAGAAGAACGACAGCGTCACCCTGGTCGGCTTTGGCACCTTCTCCGTGAGCGAACGCGCTGCCCGTACCGGCCGCAATCCGCGCACCAAAGAAGAGATCACCATCGAAGCAGCTAAAGTTCCTAAATTTAAAGCTGGTAAAGCTTTGAAAGATGCTGTAAACTAACGGACTTCGGTGAGCAGCTAATGCTCACCAAGCAGTTTGACTGGGCGCTTAGCTCAGTTGGTAGAGCGGAGCCCTTACAAGGCTTAGGTCGGGAGTTCGAGCCTCTCAGCGCCCACCAGTCAGACTGATGTAGTGCCCTGTATTTGCTGGAGCGGTAGTTCAGTTGGTTAGAATACCGGCCTGTCACGCCGGGGGTCGCGGGTTCGAGTCCCGTCCGCTCCGCCAACAAATACAACAGACGCAGTAAATAGTTCTACCGAGGAGCGGTAGTTCAGTTGGTTAGAATACCGGCCTGTCACGCCGGGGGTCGCGGGTTCGAGTCCCGTCCGCTCCGCCAGAATAAGATACCCCGCAGCTTTAAATAAGCTGCGGGGTTTTTCTTTTTAAGCGCCGATATTATCCGATTTAAATCGCGCTATTAATTCCTTATTACCAGGCTGGTCCTCAGTCCTGCGCCGCACCTGATGCAATGTATCCGTTTTGCCAAGGATTCCACTTGCTATAGGGGGATCGCCCCTGTAGAATCGTGCGACATTGCCCTAAAAGGCGAACGAGAGTTCGCCTTTTTTGTATCTGCAAGTTCTACTCAACCTGAATTGGCTGACCATGTTTGAATTTATTCGTACGCATCAACGCTTGATGCAGATTTTCCTGGCGGTCCTGATCATCCCGTCGTTCGCATTCGTCGGCGTCAGCAGCTACAAGGGTTTTGGCGACAACGCCAACACCGTGGCCAAGATCGACGGCCATCCGCTCACCCAGCAGGAATTCGACAACGCGCTGCGCACCCAGCTGGACAGCTATCGCCAGCGCCTGGGCGCCCAGTTTGACCAGAAGATGTTCGACACCCCTGAATTCAAGCAGAACATCCTGGACCAGCTGATCGCTGAGCGTTCGGTGGCTGCGGAAGCCCAGCGCGCGCACCTGACCGTGACCGACGCCATGCTGCAAAAGGCCATCCTGGAAGTATTCGGCGACGGCAGCGGCAAGTTCGACAAGGACCGCTACATTGCGATCCTGGCTTCGCAAGGCATGACGCCTGAAATGAACGACGCCCGCATGCGTCGCCAGTTGGCGCTGATGCAGGTTGGCGGCGCCATCCAGAACACCGGCTTCGTGCCGCATTCGGTGGCCAAGAACCTGTCCGACTTCGCCGCGCAGGAGCGTGAAGTGCAGGAGCTGGTGCTGCCGGTGGCCGACTTTGTGCCGCAGGTGAAGATCACCGACGACATGGTGAAAGCCTTCTACGACAAGAACGCCAAGCTGTTCGAAGTGCCGGAACAGGCCAAGATCGAATACGTGGTGTTCAATGCCGACGCCGTGGTCAACCAGACCGCCGTTACCGACGCGGAAGTGGCGGACTACTACAGCAAGAACCAGGCTGGCTTCACCACGCCTGAGCAGCGCCACGCCAGCCACATCCTGGTCACCGTGAAGAAGGGCGCCAGCGCCGCCGACAAGGCCGCCGTGAAAGCCAAAGCGGAAGCCATCCTGGCCGAGGTACGCAAGAATCCGGCCGACTTCGCCAAGATCGCCAAAGCCAAATCGGAAGATCCGGGTTCGGCCGAGCAGGGCGGCGACCTGGGCCAGATCGACAAGGGCGTGCTGGTGCCAACCGTGGAAGCCGCGATCTTCAAGCTGAAGCAGGGCGAGATCAGCGACCTGGTGGAATCGGACTACGGCTACCACATCATCACCGTGACCTCGCTGAAGCCAGCCGTGGTCAAGCCGCTGGATGAAGTGAAGACCGAAGTGGCCGCCGCGCTGAAGAAGCAGAAGGCCGCCAAGAAGTATGCTGAACTGGCTGAATCCTTCACCAACACCGTGTACGAGCAAGCGGACAGCCTGAAGCCGGCCGCCGACAAGCTGGGCCTGACCATCCAGACCGCCGAAGGCGTATCGCGCACCCCGTCGCCAACCACGATCGCTGCACCGTACAACAACGCCAAGTTCCTGACCGCGCTGTTCAACAACGACTCGATCAAGACCAAGCGTAATACCGAAGCTGTCGAGATCGCGCCAAGCACCCTGATCTCGGGTCGTATCGTCGACTTCAAGCCAGCCAGCAAGCGTCCGCTGGCGGAAGTGGATGCGCAGATCCGTCAGCGCGTGACCATGGAAGAAGCCCTGAAGCTGGCCCGCAAAGCTGGCGAAGACAAGCTGGCCGCCCTGAAGAAGGCTGACAGCACCGCCGGTTTCGGCGCCGCCAAGCTGGTATCGCGCCAGAAGGCGGAAGGCGTGAACCCGCTGGCAATGAAGGAGATCGTCAGCGCCGACGTGACCAAGCTGCCTGCCTTCGTTGGCGTGGAAATTCCAGGCATGGGCTACGGCGTGTATCGCATCGGCAAAGTACAGCAGCCAGCTGAAGTGGATGCTGCCCGCCGCAAGTCGGAAGAAGAGCAGATCGGCGGCATCGTGGCACAGCAGGATCTGTACAGCTACGTGGAAGTGCTGAAGCAAAAGGCCAAGGTCAAAGTCCTGAAGCCGATCAGCAAAGTGACTGTCGAAGAAGTGAAAGAGTAAAAAAAGAGCCGCTCAACTGAGCGGCTTTTTTTATTGCAGCTTGCGCGCCGCAGCCAGGAAGGCCTGCGGCGTGATGTCTTCCAGCTCGAGCAGCTCGGCCTGGTCGAACTGGGTGAAGTTGCGGTGGATCGAGCGGGTATAGGCCGGGTCGTAGTGGTCGACAAGAAGCTCCTCCACCAGCGCGGGCATGGCGCCATCGCGCGCCATCTGCTGCCAGCGTGCGATCTTTTCGTGGCCGTGCAGGCTGACCAGATAGCCTAGCTGTTCGTTGAGCGATTCCGGCGCGGCGGTGAAGTGGGCGTAGTCTTCCATCAGCAGCTTGACGCGGTTCTCGCGCGACAGCGTCAGCGAGATGCAGGGCGAAGCGCGCATCTTGTCCATCAGCGCGGCGGGCACCCGCAGGGAGCCGACCTTTTTGCTCTCGGACTCCACGAACACGGGACGGGCAGGATCGAACTTGCGCAGCGTGTTCCAGATGCTGGATTCGAACAGCTTCTGCGAGGGCTGCGGCTGGCTCGGCAGATGGCCAAGCACGGAGCCGCGATGGGCTGCCAGCTGTTCCAGGTCCAGCACCTGCGCGCCATCGGCATGCAGCGTCTCCAGCAGGCGGCTCTTGCCGCTGCCCGTGGTGCCGCAGATCACGCGGAAGTCCAGCGTAGGCGTCTGTTCCAGCGTGGCGTTGACGAAGGCGCGGAAGTCCTTGTAGCCGCCGTCCAGCTGCACTACCGGCCAGCCCACTTTGGCGAGGATGTGCGCCATCGAACCGCTGCGGTTACCGCCGCGCCAGCAGTAGATCAGCGGGGTCCATTCGCGCGGCTTGTCCAGCCAGTTGGCTTCCAGATGTTTGGCGACGTTCCTGGCCACCAGGGCCGCACCGACTTTCTTGGCTTCGAAAGAGCCGATCTGCTTGTACATGGTGCCGACGCGGATGCGCTCTTCGTCGTCCAGTACGGGGCAGTTGATGGCGCCGGGCAGGTGGTCGAGTTCATATTCGGACGGGCTGCGCGCGTCGATGATGGCATCGAACTGGTCCAGGCGGGCCAGCACGTCTTCGAACTTGAGTAATTCAGGGTACTTCATCGGCTACGGATCATTTTCTGCAAAGTGGGCCAGATATTGGCCAGGATGGTTGGATGGGCCACGGCCAGCGGGTGCAGGCGGTCGGGCTGCAGCAGTTGCGGCTTGTCGGCCACACCTTCCAGCATGAAGGGCACCAGCGGCGCCTTGATCTCCTTGCTGAGCGAGCCGTACATGGCGTAGAACTGCTCGGTGTAGCTGCGGCCATAGTTGGGCGGCATGCGCATGCCCACCAGCAGCACGCGGGCGTCGGCCTTGCCGGCGGCGCCGGCCATGGCGCGCAGATTGTCTTCGGCGGCCTTGACCGGCAGGCCGCGCAGGCCGTCATTGGCGCCCAGCTCGATCACCACCAGCGCAGGATGGTATTTCTCCAGCAGGGCAGGCAGGCGGGTGCGGCCGCCGCTGGTGGTCTCGCCGCTGACGCTGGCGTTGACCACGGCGGCGTCAATCTTCTGTTCTTTCAGGCGCTGCTCCATCAGGGCGACCCAGCCGCTGCCGCGCGCGATGCCGTATTCCGCAGACAGGCTGTCGCCCAGCACAAGCACGGTTTTTGGTGCAGAATAGGCGATCGCCGGGGCCGAGATCAGCGCCATGGCCAGTACCTTCAACCAGTGTTTATACAAATTCATGCCTGATTTTCCCCAAGCGAGTTCTCAATGGATTGCCGAAGTACCTGCGCGCCAGTCCGCCATCGTGGTCGAAGGCCTGGCCAAGCGCGTGGCGGATGCCAGCGGCGAGCTGACAATCCTGCAAAAGGTGGATTTTACCGTGCAAAGCGGTGAGACGCTCGCCATTGTCGGGGCTTCCGGTTCGGGCAAGTCGACTTTACTGGGGCTGCTGGCGGGCCTGGACACGCCTAGCGAGGGCCGCGTGGTGCTGGACGGCGCCGACATCTATGCCATGGACGAAGACGGCCGCGCCGCGCTGCGCAAGGAAAAGCTGGGCTTCGTGTTCCAGTCCTTCCAGCTGCTGTCGCACCTGACGGCGCTGGAAAACGTCATGCTGCCGCTGGAGCTGCGCGGCGAAAGCCAGGCCCGCGCCAAGGCGGAGCGCATGCTGGAGCGGGTAGGGCTGGCGCAGCGCCTGCGCCATTACCCCAAGTATCTGTCCGGCGGCGAGCAGCAGCGCGTGGCGCTGGCACGGGCCTTTGTGACGGAACCGCCGCTGCTGTTTGCCGATGAGCCGACCGGCAGCCTGGATGCCGCCACTGGCGAGGCGGTGATCCAGCTGATGTTCGAGCTGAATCGCGAGCGCGGCTCGACGCTGGTGCTGGTCACGCACGACCGCTCGATTGCGGAACGCTGCGCGCGCACCATCACCATTGCGGCGGGCCGCCTGGTGTAATCAGCGGCCGTGGTGCTGCACCATGCGGTTGAGCGCCACGCGAATCGCTGGAATCAGTTCCCCCGCACTGAGGCCGATCGGCCCAATGCCTTCCGTGACCAGTACATCGGCGGCCATGCCATGTAGCCAGACCGCCGCCAGCGCCGCTTCCCATTGCGGCCATTTCTGCGCCATCAGCGCGCCGCACAGGCCGGACAGCACGTCCCCCGTCCCTGCCGTCGCCAGGGCGGCATTGCCGGTGGTGTTGATGACCGCGTCGCCATTGGGTGCGGCGATCACGGTACCGGATCCCTTCAAGACCACGTAGGCCTGATACTGCGCCGCCAGTTTGCGCGCGGATACCACGCGGTCGGCCTGGATGTCGGCAATCGAGCAGCCCAGCAGGCGTGCCGCCTCCAGCGGATGCGGGGTCAGCACACTGGGCACGGTGCGCTGCTGCAGAGCATTCTGCAGCGCCGGTTCGGCCGAGATCATGTTGAGGGCGTCGGCATCGGCCAGCAGCAGGCTTTCGCTGGCGATGGCGCGGCTGAGCAAATCCTGCGCCAGTCGCGACGTGCCCAGACCTGGACCGATGACCAGCGTGGCGGCGTCGAAATCGAAGTCGCTGGCGAGGCGGCACATCAATTCCGCATGCACGCTGTCGTAGGCTGGGGCGTCTTCCGCAAACAGGGCGTAGACGCGGCCCGCGCCGCCGTACAAAGCTGCCCGTGCCGACAGCACCGGCGCGCCGCTCATGCCGCGCGCGCCGCCGATCACCGCCACGTTGCCGTAGCTGCCTTTGTGCGAGTTGTGCCGCCGCGCGCGCAGGTGGCGCGAGAAAAACTTGACGTCGTTCAGGTGCAGGCGGGTGGAGCTGAACAGGCTGGCGTCCAGGTCCAGGCGGCAGACTTCCACGATGCCCGCGTGATCGCGGCCGTCGCAGGTATGCAGGCCAGGCTTGTCGCCGATGAAGGTGGCGGTATGGGTGGCGCGCACCGCCACGCCATCCGGGCCGACGACGGCGCCGGTATCGGCATCCAGGCCGCTGGGAACGTCCAGCGCGAGGATCGAGCAGCGCAGCAGATTGACCGCTTCCACCAGCTGGCGCAGCGCGCCGTCCAGCGGGCGTTTGAGGCCGATGCCGAACAGCCCATCCACCACCAGGTTCCATTCGGTCTTGCCCACTGCCGCCGGTTCCAGATCGACAAAGCGGGCGTCGCTGGAGCGCGCGCGCTGCAGGGCGGCGGCCCGTTCATCGGACTGGGCGCCGGCAGTGTCGAAGTGCAGGATGCTGACCTGGGCGCCGGCGTGGGCCAGGTGGGCCGCCGTCTCCAGCGCGTCGCCGCCATTGTTGCCGGGGCCCGCCAGCACCAGCACCCTGGCGCGGTTGGTAGAAAAGGGCAGCAGGTCAAGCGCCACGTTGGCGCCCGCCTGGCCGGCGCGCTGCATCAGGGCGCCCGGAGGCAAAAGAGGGGCCGCAGTGTGCTCAATGGCGCGGATCTCGGCCATGGAATAAAGTGGATTCATAGGCTCTACCGGATGACACTACAAGGATCGCTTTATGGATCGTGCAATTTTAACATTGAAATAATCTGGCTACCTGTGCACTGTACTCTAGCCGTTCCTGAATTGGACGCACTACAATATGTCACTTCTTAGACGTGACGAGGTTTGCATGGATTGGCAATTCTGGATTGATCGGGGTGGTACTTTCACGGACATCGTAGCGCGTCAGCCCGATGGACGGCTGCGTACGCACAAACTGCTGTCCGAGAATCCGGAACACTACCGCGACGCGGCCATCGCTGGCATCCGTCACCTGATGGGCGTGGCACCCAACAAGCCTATTCCCGTGGCGCAGATCGAAGCCGTCAAGATGGGCACCACGGTGGCCACCAATGCGCTGCTGGAGCGTAAGGGCGAGCGGACCGCGCTGGCCATCACGCGCGGCTTCCGCGACGCGCTGCGCATCGCTTACCAGAACCGTCCGCGCCTGTTCGACCGTCACATCGTGCTGCCGGAACTGCTGTACAGCCACGTCATCGAAATCGACGAACGCCTGGGCGCGCACGGCGACGTGGTGCAGGAACTGGATGCCGGGGTGGCCCGCGCCGGGCTGCAAGCGGCGTACGACGAAGGCCTGCGCTCGCTGGCGATCATCTTCATGCACGGCTATCGCTATCAGGAGCACGAGAGCAAGGTGGCCGAACTGGCGCGCGAGATCGGCTTTACCCAGATCTCGGTATCGCACAAGGTCAGCCCGATGATGAAACTGGTGGCGCGCGGCGACACCACCGTGGTGGATGCCTATCTGTCGCCCATCCTGCGCCGCTACGTGGATCAGGTGGCGGGCGAACTGCCGGGCGTGAACCTGCAGTTCATGCAGTCCAACGGCGGCCTGACCGATGCACGCGCGTTCCAGGGCAAGGACAGTATTCTCAGCGGTCCGGCCGGCGGCATCGTCGGCATGGTGCGCGCGAGCCGCCTGGCGGGCTTCGACAAGATCATCGGCTTCGACATGGGTGGCACCTCGACCGACGTGTCGCACTTCTCGGGCGAATTCGAGCGCGTGTTTGAAACGCAGGTGGCCGGCGTACGCATGCGCGCGCCGATGATGAGCATTCACACTGTCGCTGCGGGCGGCGGCTCCATCCTGCACTTCGACGGCAGCCGCTATCGCGTCGGTCCGGACAGCGCGGGCGCCAACCCCGGCCCTGCCAGCTATCGCCGTGGCGGCCCCTTGGCTGTCACCGACTGTAACGTCATGCTGGGCAAGATCCAGCCATCCTTCTTCCCGCAGCTGTTCGGCGCGGAGGGCAAGCAGTCGCTGGACGCGGGCGCAGTGCGTGAGAAGTTTGCTGCGCTGGCGGCCGAGATCACCACCGCCACCGGCAAGGAAACCACGGCGGAGCAGGTGGCGGAAGGCTTTATCGAAATCGCGGTCGGCAATATGGCCAACGCCATCAAGCAGATTTCCGTCCAGCGCGGCCATGATGTGACTGAATACGTGCTGACCAGCTTTGGCGGGGCCGGTGGCCAGCACGCCTGCCTGGTGGCGGATGCGCTGGGTATGAAGACCGTGTTCGTCCATTCGCTCGCTGGCGTGATGTCGGCTTACGGCATGGGCCTGGCCGACCAGACCTCGATGCGCGAAGCGGCGGTGGAAGTAAAACTGACGGCAGAGTCGCAGCCCGAGCTGGAAGGCCGCCTGCAGATCCTTGGTGAGCAAGCCGCTGCCGATCTGCATGCGCAAGGCGTGGCGGATGAGCGCATCGTGCTGGTGCGCCGCGTACACTTGCGCTACGAAGGGACGGACAGCGCGCTGATCGTGCTGTTCGACTCCAACGACAGCATGAAGGCGCAGTTCGAGAACGCCTACCGCAAGCGCTTCTCTTTCCTGATGCCGCACAAGGCGCTGATCGTGGAGGCTGTGTCGGTCGAGGCCATCGGCCGCTCCGATGCGCCGACCGAGTCGGTGGAGCCGGCGCCGCGCCGGGTATCCTCGCTGGCGCCCACCACGGTGGCGCCGATGTACACCGGCGGCAAGTGGCGCAACACCAGCCTGTATCAGCGCTCGTCGACGCGTATCGGCGACATCATCAAAGGCCCGGCCATCATCGCCGAAGCCAACGCCACCACCATCGTGGAAGCGGGCTGGCAGGCGGAAGTCACGCCGAGCGACCACCTGGTGCTGACCCGCGTGGCGGCGCTGCCGGAACGGCGCGCCATCGGCACCACGGCTGACCCGGTGATGCTGGAGATCTTCAACAATCTGTTCATGTCGATCGCCGAGCAAATGGGCCTGCGCCTGCAGAACACGGCATACTCGGTCAACATCAAGGAGCGCCTGGACTTCAGCTGCGCCATCTTCGATGCGACGGGCAATCTGATCGCCAATGCGCCGCACATGCCGGTGCACCTCGGTTCCATGGGTGAGAGCATCAAGACCGTGATGCGCGAAAACGCGGGCAAGATGCAGCCGGGCGATGTCTACATGCTCAACGACCCGTACAACGGCGGCACGCACTTGCCTGACGTGACGGTGATTACGCCGGTGTTCGATACGGCGGGCAAGGACATCCTGTTCTACGTGGGCTCGCGCGGCCACCATGCGGATATCGGCGGCACCACGCCGGGTTCGATGCCGCCGGATTCGCGCAGCATCGTGGAAGAGGGTGTTCTGATCAATAACTTCAAGCTGGTGGACGGCGCCTCCGGCGGCCAGCTGCGCGATGCGGAGGCGCGCGCCTTGCTGGCCGGCGCCAAGTACCCGGCGCGCAATCCGGACCAGAATATGGCCGACTTCCGCGCCCAGGTGGCCGCCAACCAGAAAGGCGTGGAAGAACTGCGCAAGATGGTGGCGCACTTCGGCCTGGACGTGGTGCAGGCCTACATGGGCCACGTGCAGGATAACGCCGAGGAGGCGGTGCGCCGCGTGATCAGCGCGCTGCGGGACGGCAGCTACACCCTGCAGCTGGATAACGGCGCGCAGATCCAGGTGGCGGTGCGTGTCGACCAGGCCAATCGCAGCGCGGAGATCGATTTTGCCGGTACTTCGGCGCAGCTGGATAACAACTTCAACGCGCCGTCGGCGGTGTGCATGGCGGCGGTGCTGTACGTGTTCCGCACGCTGGTGAACGATGAGATTCCGCTGAACGCGGGCTGCCTCAAGCCGCTCAAGGTGATCATCCCGGCCGGTTCGATGCTCAATCCGCATTATCCGGCCTCGGTTGTGTCGGGCAATGTGGAGACTTCGACCTGCATCACCAATGCGCTATATGGCGCGCTGGGCGTGATGGGCGCTTCGCAGGGCACCATGAACAACTTCACCTTCGGCAACGAGCGCTATCAGTATTACGAGACCATCAGCGGCGGCTCCGGTGCGGGCGAGGGCTTCGAAGGCACCAGCGTGGTCCAGACCAATATGACCAACTCGCGCCTGACGGATCCGGAAGTGCTGGAGTTCCGTTTCCCCGTGCGGCTGGAGAGCTATGAGATCCGCAAGGGTTCCGGCGGTGCGGGACGCTGGCATGGCGGCGACGGCGGCGTGCGCAAGGTATGCTTCCTGGAGCCGATGACGGCGGCCATCCTGTCAAATAACCGTGACTATGCGCCGTTCGGCATGGCGGGCGGCGAGCCCGGCGCGGTGGGCCGCAATTCCGTGCTACGTACGGACGGCAGCGTGGAGCAGCTGCCGCACATCGCCAAGACGCAGATGCAGACCGGCGATATCTTCATCGTCGAGACGCCGGGCGGCGGCGGCTTCGGTACGGCGAAGGATTAAGCTGTCGTCGAGATACCGTACTTGCGCTGGGTGGAGTTGTACTGCGCCGTCAGCGACTCCAGCAGCGGGTGCGCTGGATCGAGGCGGCGGATGCGCTCCAGCAGACTGCCCGCCTGTTCGCCCAGCGGCGCTTCCCAGCCCAGATCGTCCAGCTGCTTGAGGATGGCCGACGCGGCGGCCGGCAGCAGCTTGAGGTTGCCCGGCGCCTTGCGCAGCGCGCCGCTCAGGGTGTCGACCGCCGCGCGCAGATCGCCCTGGGCGCGCTTGTCGGCCGCATCGTCGATCAGTTCCTGCACCTGGCGCTGAATCTCTTCGCCCATGCCGCGCGCGAGATCGTGGCGCCCGGCTTTCTCGAACACTTCGACCGCGTCATCCATGCTGACGCCGCTGTCGGTATCGTTCATCAGATTGACCATCAGGACCGAAGCCTGGTCGTCCAGCTGGTTCTTGATGCAGGTTTGCACCAGGCCCAGTTTCAGTCCGGTGGACAGGCCGCGGCTGGTGCCGATGGCGCCAACGGCGGCCGTCAATTCATTGGCCGCACCTTCCTTATTCCCGGTCATTTCCATCAGCAGGCCGGCTGCAATGGCGCGGCAGGCTTCCGTATTGGCGTTGCCGCGCATGGAGCGCTCCAGGTCGCGGATCACGCCGCTGGCCTGATTGGCATCGCCTTTCTTGACCAGCGCCTTGACCAGGTTGACGTGGTCTTCGGGATTGCGGAACTCTGAGTACTTGGCCTTGTTGACCACCTGCTTGAAGGCCTTCTCCGCCGCAGTGACGTCGCCCGTTTCGTAGGCTACTTCGCCGAGACGGCGCAGGCGGCCCACCATATGCGGTGAGATCGCGACGGCGTCTTCCAGGATTTTCTTGGCCGTCGTGGCCTGGCCCATGGCCTCGTGGGTCTTGGCCAGCAGATCGTAGGCCGCCATGAAGCGCGGGTTGTTCTCCAGCAGATTGTCCAGCGATTGCTGAGTCTCGGGATATTTACCTTGCGCGAACAGGCAGCGCGCCAGGCCCAGATGCGCCCAGCCGATCGGCCGCGCCATCAGGATCTGCAGGTAGATCTGTTCCGCCTCGGCGAACTCGCCCAGCGTGTACAGCATCTCCGCACGCAGGCGCGAAAACTCCACCGCATGGCGCGGATACTTTTCTTCCGATGCCGCGCAGTCCTCGACCGCTTTGCGCAGGTTGCCCAGGCTGATGTGCTGGTAGACCGGCATGAACACGGCGCGCTTGTCCACTGCGCGCGTGATCCGCTGCAGCAGCACGTCCACGGTAAAAGGCTTGAGCACATAGTCGGTCGGCGTCAGCTCTGCGGCGCTGATCACTTTGCTGTAGACGCCTTCCGAAGTCAGCATGATGAAGATGGTCCAGGGGCCGATCAGCTTATGCGAGCGCAGATCCTCCAGCAGCTGCTGGCCGTCCTGGCCGCTGTCGCCCGCGCCGCTGCCCAGGTCATACTCGCACAGGATCACGTCGTAGCTCTTTTTACCGATCTGGCGGATGGCCGTGCCCGAGCTCACCGCATCGTCGATGCGGTTGATGCCGGACTGGTTCAGCATATTGCGCAGCTGGGCGCGCATGCCTTGGTTGGGGTCCACCAGGAGGACGGAAAGATCTGCGTAGTCGGGCATATTCGCGGGCGTTATGGAGTTTCAGCCGCTGCGGATGACGGAGCGGGCAAGGGTGGGTTGGCGGCAGCGATAGCCGCCGCATTCTTCTGTCGCACCGCCGCGTACTGGGCCACCAGGCCAGGCAGCAGCGGGTTGTCGGGATTCTGTTCGCGCATGCGGCGCAGCAGGCCGGTGCACTGGGTGGCCAGGGAGGCGTCCCAGCCCTGGTCGTGGATCAGGCGCAGGATCGCCGTGGCGGCGACCGACCACAGGCCGGTGTGATCGGGATTGCGCTGCAGGGCCGTTTGCAGCACGTCGACCGCGCCGCGCAGATCGCCTTCGCGGCTCTTGACGGCGGCCTCGCGCACCATGGCGTCGACTGCCAGGTCGGCGCGGGCGGCAAATTTTTGCGCCATATCGTGGCGGTCGGCCTGCTTGCACAATTCCAGTACCTGGCCCTCATCGATGCCGCTCTGGGGATCGGCGGTCAGCTCATCGAACAGGGCGGTGGCTTGCTCGTCCATGCAGTTGGCCAGGCAGCTGTGGGCCAGCCCCAGCTTGATATTGCTGGACATGCCGGTGGCTTCGCCCAGCTTGTCCATGGCCTTGGCCAGTTCGGCTGCGGCGCCGGCTTCGTCGCCGTTGAGCTTTTTCACCATCGACGAGGCATAGGCCTTGCACACTTCGGTGCTTGGGCTGCTGCGCATGGAGCGGTCCAGGTCACGAATGACGGAGGCGGCGCCGGCGGCATCGCCCTTGGTCACCAGGGCGCGCACCAGGTTGACGTGATCGGCAGGGTCGCGGAATTCGGAGTATTTGGCCTTGGCCACCACCTGTTTGTAGGCGCCTTCCGCGGCGACGACGTCGCCGGTGGCCATGGCCACGTCGCCCAGGTTGCGCAGGCGGCGCACCATGTGGGGCGAGATGGCGACGGCATCCTGCAGCACCTGCTTGGCTTCCTCGTCCAGCTTCATATCGCGCAGCACGTTGGCCAGCAGATCGTAGGCGGCCATGAACTTGGGGTTCCCCGCCAGCAGGGCATCCAGCAGGGCGCGTGCGTCCGCCAGCCGCCCCAGCGCGTAGACTGCGCGGGCCTGGCCCAGCTGCGCCCAGCCCAGCTGCTTGGTCTTGAGGATGTTGTCGTAGGCCTGTTCGGCGTCGATATGGCGCTCCAGGCTGGCCAGCAGCTCGGCGCGCAGGCGCGCGTAATCGATGACGTAGCGCTGCTGGGTCACTTCGGCGGTCTTGCAGGCTTCGATGGCTTCGCTGGAGCGGCCCTGGCCGATCATCTGGTAAATCGGCAGGAAGGACGCGCGCCGCTCCAGTGCACGCGTGATGCGCTGGGCCAGCACGTCGACGGTGAAAGGCTTGAGGATGTAATCGGTGGGCAGCAGTTCGGCCGCGCTGACCACCTTGCCGTACACACCTTCCGAGGTGAGCATGATGAAAATGGACCAGGGGCTGATGACGCGATGGTGGCGCAGGTCTTCCAGCAGCTGCTGGCCATCCTGTCCGCCTGAATCGCCGCTGCCGGCCAAATCGTACTCGCACAGGATCACATCGTAGGACCGCAGTCCCAGCTGGCGGATGGCCGTGGCGGCGCTGACCGCGTGATCGACCTTGGTGATGTTCACCTGCGTGAGCATATTGTGCACGCTGCCGCGCATGCTCTGATTGGGGTCGACGATCAGAACCGACAGGTTGCTATAGTCTGGCATTGGTTCACTCTCATAGAGACCTGTTCCCGGTGCAGCTAGCATACTCCAAGGCAAG
>Ga0213872_10001031_pt1 | contig 19427 bp, 19 predicted proteins | sample VelepicomBERX_R2_FD_160071 | JGI IMG/M metagenome (GOLD analysis project Ga0213872, IMG submission 160071) | Rhizosphere microbial communities from Vellozia epidendroides in rupestrian grasslands, the National Park of Serra do Cipo, Brazil - RX_R2 | ecosystem: Host-associated > Plants > Roots >...
CAGAGCCTGGCCCAGCTGAGCCTCGATCATGAAGCCCACTTCCTGGAATTCACCGAGGTGTTTTTTCTTGCGCTGGCGTTTGTTATAGCGGCGTACGGCGCTCATTGGCGTTTCCCTCTTGTTGGTTTTAGGTGCCTGATTATCGCATCTTTGGCAGGCCTCGATAAGCCGAGCAGGTACAATCGCAGCATATGAGCAGCCACAGGAAAACTCTATTCCTTGCGATCCCCTTGCTACTGGCGGTGTGGATCTTTCTCGGCGGCAGGCAGGCGCTCTGCCTGGCTCTGCTGGCCTGGTTTGCCCTGATGGCTTACCTGCTGGCACAGTCTGTATTCTTTTACTTTGCCAGTGCTCCCGTCGATGCGAAAGTCGCACGGGTGCGGGCGGCCGAGCGGCCTGATCTGGACGGCCACGCCAATCGGACGTTTTACTTGACGCTGCATTACACCGTCGGGGAAAGACAGTACGACTCGGATGAAATTTCAGTTCTGTTCAAGCACGATGTCGGCGACCTGGTAAGCGCCCGATACCGCCGCAGCGATCCGCAAGATATCCATCACGACTACTGGGGCAGGCTGTGGCTGATTGCCTTGATGATGGCCTGGACCCTTGGCGGCCTTTATCTGGCAATGAAATGAGTCCTTCGGCTCACATTAATTTTCTTCAGCACTTCATGGCTAGACCGCCGAGCAACATCATCTGCGGGGAATTCTGTATAATACCGCCGCACAGGAAGCGTGGCTGAGTGGTTGAAGGCAGCAGTCTTGAAAACTGTCGACGGGTGATACCGTTCGTGAGTTCGAATCTCACCGCTTCCGCCAGAAACTTCCAGTAAGATCAATAAGTTATTGCATATCAAAGACTTAGACTCGCCTGTGGTGCTGTAGCGTGTTACTGTTCGCTTTATGAAAGCCAACAAAAATATGCCAGCAAGACAGGTCGGCGTCTACCGACGCAGTGGTTCCATCAGCTACTACTGCCGCATCTACATTCCCAAGCATCTGCAAGACGCCTTCACCGGCAAGTCTTCTATCGTTCGTTCGCTGGGCACTACGGAACTCGCTGAGGCCAACCGCAGGGCCATAGAAGCCCGTAGGGAGATGGACGCGAAATTCCAGGCCCTGGAGGCCCAGCAACGCGCCACCGCCATTGATGAGCTGTCTCCCGAGCAGATACGCGCTATCGCTCAGGATGAGCTTGCTAAGGCCCTTGCCCTTGATGAACAGAAGCGAACCGAAGGGCTTGGTCCTGATGATGTCGAGTTCAGAAACAGAGGCTCTGAGTGGACCGCCAAGCAGGCAGCCACAGTGATGGCGACAGGACCACGGGAAGTTGATCTGCTTGAGGCTGATCTTCTGCTGGCCTTGCGGGGATTCCGGGTTGCCCCCGATTCGCCAGCCCGCAACAAGCTGGCCTTTGAGATGGCCAAGGTTAAGCGCACGGTCGCCAAGGCCAAGGCGGACCGCAATCAAGGTGAATGGGTCGATACGCCTGCGCGGGTCGAGAACCCCATAGCGGCCCCTGACGCGGCCAGCAAGGCTGTGAAAGGGAAAACGCTTGGTGACGTTCTCGATGCGTACCACGTCGAGCGAAAGCTGACGGCGCAAACGCTCCAAGACTACCGCCATAAGGTACAGGCGTTTGTCGATCTCAATGGCCTGCTGCCGGTGAATGCCTACACCAAGGAACATTGCCTCGCCTTCAAAAACCATCTGGTGGAGCAAGGGCGACCAGCCAAAACGATTAATACGAAATACCTTGCCTTTGTCGGCACGGTCTTCAGGTATGCCCATGCAAACGGGCTGATACCGTCGAACCCCATGGACGGCGTTAAGGTGATGGCGCGTGATGAGACTGCCAATCCAGAGAAGGCTTACACGCTGGCGGACCTGAAGACGATCTTCAGCGCTCCAACGTTTACCGAAGGCGACAGGCCGAAGAAATGGGGACGATCCAAGCCGCTCGGTGAGACGGTCTTCTGGATTCCGCTCTTGGCCTTGTTCACGGGCGCGAGGCAAAACGAACTCTGTCAGCTTGAGAAGTCCGACGTGATCGCCCATGGTGACGGCGGCTACTACCTGTCCATCAACATGGAGAATGGGAAGAAGCTGAAGATGGGCCGGAAGAACATCCGATCCGTCCCGATCCATCAAGAGCTGATCCGGCTGGGCTTCTTGGACTATGTGAGCCAGCAGGTGGACGGCGGAATGCTGTTCCCTGAACTGACCAAGGACGAACGCGGCAAGACCAATGAGCAGTTTTCCAAGTGGTTTAACGGTGCGCTCAAGACCTGGGGCATTAAGCGCGAGGGGATCAACTTCCACAGCTTCCGGCATACATTCAAGGACATCTGCCGGGAGTGTGGAATTGATGAGGCCGTGCATGATGCGTTGACAGGGCACCGCGCCGCTGCGTCTGTGGGGAGGCAGTACGGCGGCAGTCAATACCCGTTAAGCCCGCTGTTCAAGGCCATGGCGCAATTCAGAATTGCTGGTCTGGACTTGCTGGCTGTCGCACCGCGCCAGCTTGTTAGCGGCTGAGTGTTTGCTGGAATTTCCAAGCCTTCACGATGGGGACGTAGCCATCCAGGTCAGAAGCGAACACCTGCCGCTGAACAGCAGCATTCAGCGCGGCTTTGTGGTGAGTCCTGGCGAACCCATAGAAAGCCTCCAGGTCATCAACGCCCACGGCGGAGAGCGCTTTGTCAGCTTGGCTCTGGAAGATCGCCTGGGCCTGCTCAAACCGCTCCTGCGCATAGAATGGGGCTTCGCCAGTGATGGCGGTGACTTCGCTGACCAGGGCCGTGATGTCACCATCAGCCAGCGCTGCGTTTATCCCGAGCGTGGTCACGTTCACCAGGGACGAATCTGGGATATTCTCCATGGTGTAGTTGAGAGCCTCTACAGCATCCTCTGTTAGCGCGTGAGGGGTAGTCTGCGGCTGGTCCTCTTCCACGGCATTCTGAGCGGATTCCTGGGCTGCCTGAGGGAGGTTGCTGGACTGGCTGTCGTCGCTCAAGATACCGGCATTGATGAATGCTTGCCGGGTAGCGGTCACGCCGTTAATGGTCAGAACGTCGGCGGGCAAGGTGCTGATCGTGGTGGCCTCTGCCGATGAGACAGTAGTACGAATCTCGCCGCCAGAAATGCTGACGGACACGCTCTCATCGTGGACTGCGGTGGGGGACCAAGCGACTGTCGCAGTGGCGCTGGTCGATTCCGAGTGAGCGGAGAAGCCGTTGGAGCTGTCGAAATATTGGGTTTGCATGGTGGTGGTTCCTTGGTTTGTGGTGGCTATGTGAGCTGGGTTAGTGGGTGTTTTCGGTGAGCTGGCGAATTCCTGCCTCCACGCCTTGGGCGGCGGTGGACAGGACCAATCCAAGCGGAAGGCCCATTTCCTTCGATACCGTTTCAACGGCCATCAGGGAGCGGGATTCCCGACGTTGTAGCGTGTGCCAGTGGTCATGCTGAGTGAGCCGGTCATATCGTCGCAGTGCCTCTTCAAGTTGCCCTCGTACTACGGCGTACAGATTGGCTTGGGCCTCTTCTGGCAAGGATTCCGCGCCGGATATATATGCGCCGTGTTTGCGAATGGCTGGCAGGACCGTTCCTAAAACCCACCTCTTGAAATCTTTGGCTGCCGGACGGTGGCTCCCCAAGATCAGGGAATACAATCCCTCTTCGTTAATGAAGCTCGGGGCCTTGCCGCGCAAACCCGCTGAAAAGGCGGATTTGTTTTCTGGCTCAACGTGGTCTGAGAGCGCGCTTGATGCGTCTCGATAGCCCAGGGCTTTGCAAACATCAGAAGCCATGAACCACTGCTCACCGTTCTTTTGAACTGAGCGGATGTTGCCGAATTCGGGATGGCTGAAAATGATCGGGTGATCCGTAGTTGTCTTGTGGTAATTTGTCATGCTGAGGATTCCTAAGGGTAGCCCCGTTCTCTCAAGTCACCCCCGCGCTCATCCACCAGCGGACCCATGACAATCCATAATGGGCGCGGCAAGAAAGAACAGAGGCTATCCTTAGTAAATCGGTAGCTGGTGTTAATGGATGACTCCCGGTGATGGGAGTGTGGTGTGAGACAACAACAAGGGACGCTGCCTGAGTCCAATCTGTCGGCAGTCTTGTGGACGCCGCTATGGGGCGGGACCACCACAAGTGGGCGACAACAAAGCCAGGGGGTAATGGGATAAGGCGGTGATGCGAGACCACCAAGCAAGATAGACCCAGAAAGCAGTCCTGAAGAAATCCAAGGTTGGAACTCAGAGGTAACTCTTTGTCTGTCCTTGGGGAATCTTCAGGAGAAGACTCAAAGGATTATTCCTTACAGGGTAATAACAATGGTTGTCTTACTCTCAGGGAAAACTCTTAGAGATAAAACCCTCCCCGTGAGATAGACCCGGAGTACGGCCCCTCAAACCGTACTCGCCCCCGAAGCATCAACACGCACAGCCGTCTTGTAGTGACTGTGGATGTCTGCGGGCATCCCCGTGGAGGAAGGCACCGCTGAGTCTTTGAGGGAATGATCTACCTGCGACATCTGCCGGACTGCTGGCAGTTTCCCCGAGGGATTAACTCGGGACGGGCCTGTCACCGGCCACATGGATACGGAAGAGGCAGCCCCGTAGGAGCGACGAAACTACCGTGCGGCTGCTCTCCCACATCCAATTGTGCAACCCATCAAATCTTCGGCTAACTTCTGCTAAAGTGTTCAGAGGGGCATCTTGGGCTTGGTGGGCGGCGGGCCACAGAGTGCCGATGTCCTAGGCACTCGCCCCCTCGCTGCGCCAATCACGCGGCTCGTTTTCCTCTAGCTAACTTAGCTATCACTGCGCGGAGACGGGCGGCGCACCGCCTCAGGGAGGCTCCTGGCGACTCGCTGGTTCTTGCAGTAACGGTGCATAGCAGATGCTGGAAGACAAGCCGTTACAATGTGTGTATTTTTCATATTGGCAAGCTGATATCCTAGAAGACAGTCGACTAGGATCGTCAGGAGCGGACCTCCGCCAACTGATTTTGAGAGAACGAGGAGAAATCATGCAGGGTACTATTCAGATTGGCAATGAGATTCTTACATTCATGCGAGGCGCAGACTATGATGATGCCCATGAATATGGTCCCTCTGATACAGTTTGTTATTCAGTCAATACGTTGGGTATCGGAACATCCGACCCGTTAACTGTGCCTCGGTCTCATTTTATAAAAGCCTTGCAGAAATTTCTTCAAAAGGCAGATCAGTCGTTCAGCTAAATAAAGAGGTATATGAACATGGCGACCTTGCATGTGCGAGTGAAACGTGGCCCATTTTCTGGAATGGCTTCCGACGGAGCACGGTTGAACATATTGCCTGGGCAGTACCTAGTTCGAGAAGATGGGCTTAATCTAGTGTTTGAAGGCGCTGATGGTCGTAACGGCGGGAATATCGTGGTGGACATGCGCGATTACCCCGAAATTGGGGAATTTCCTGAAGCTATCCAACCCAACACCCAAATTGAGTTGATACGTTAAGTCAACGGTTTAAAATTTGAGTGTACTAGCTCAGACTTGATCTAACATAAAATAGCCGATGAATTAGAATTTTTAGCAGTAGCCACCGAATAGGAAAGAACTTCTAGATTGATATATCGGAGATAAAATGACTTATGACCCAAGCAGTATGTCTCATCAGTACCCTTTGCCGTTGGATGAGCTTGTAGCTTGCCTTAAGGCTTCTGACGATGAAAATTCGGACAACCTTGTGCTTGTGTTTCGAGATTCAGCCGGAGGTCAGGTTTCTTTTCTCCTTCCTCGCAAGCGTTTGCAGCCGCTCATTCAGAAATTGAGCGCGGGACCTACTTGAAAGTCGCAGCCAAAAGCTGATGTTGATAAGGGTTTTCGCTACGGCGTATGCCTACATGTTAATAACAAAAAATAGGAGGTTAGGTGAAACTAGTGCACACCGTTACCCGGCTACATTTCACCGTCATATGTGGGATAATTGTCGCTGGCTGTGATAAGTCCCCAGCAATAACCGAACTGAAGGCTCAGTTGGCAACCCAACAAGAGCAAATCTCTTTAATTAAAACGGAAATTGAGCAGCTAAAGCGATCTGCCGCGATACTGAAGGGTGAGCACGACAATGCTCCAAAAAGCGATTCACAAAATTCGCTCTCATCCGAACATCTTGCCTCACTGAATAAGGCAATCTCTCTTTGTGTTAGCCGTGTGCGAGCATCAGCGCCTAGTGGGCAAGAGTTGTTTTACAAGAGCTTTGATGCTTTTTACAACCAAGAAACCGGGCGCGTGATAAATAATGTCCAGTTTCAGGGAGGGGTGCCTGCTTTGTTTGTATTTAACAAATGCATGTCGGACCAAGGCATTCCGCTAAAATAGGTAGGTGCCCGCGAAGACCTTCTAACGTAGAGAAAAAGTGGAACCTGCAATCAGTTTAATAACACAAGTGGTGGCAATTTACGTACGTTGTATCCAATAGGAATTGAACCGACTTTTTTGGTCAGCTTCACTTGAACGCGTACAGTGGTTTCCCTAAGAGCCTCGCAGAAAAAGAACCGATAGTCAGAGACCAGCGCATTAACCAAGCCCCGCGCATTCTGTCTTGATGTTTCGCATAGTCAATCCGAAGGCCAATCTTGGTGAGGGGCATTGTCAGGCGAGAACTGCTTTAATTTACAGCACTTCGGGTTTGGTGGCAGTGGCGACAATACCCGTCCCAGCCCTGAGCGCTCTCTTAACGCTGCTCTCGCCGATTCCAAAGTGCTCTGCGGTTTGCCGGATGCTTGCCCCCGTTTCAGCCTTCCAGGTCGCTACAGCCCCATCATCGACCGACTTGGGCCTGCCGGTGTAGCGCCCCTCAGCTTTGGCTATCTCGATGCCCCGGCGCTGCATCTCTTTGCGGTTCACATAGTCCACTTCGCCCTGAGCGGCCATGAAGGCAAGCACGGCATCGCGGGTAGCCTTGGCAATCGGGTCTTCAGTGGCACCATCGAACACCATGCCGTTCAATGTGCAGTGGACCGTCACGCCGAGCTTCATGAGCGCCTGCATGGTGCTGTGCAGTTCATCGTATCGGCGGCTGATGCGATCTAGCCAGCGGACATAGAGCGTGTCCCCGCGACGCAATGCAGCCGTCACCTTCTGCCACTCTGGGCGGTCTCCTGGGGCCACATGGTAGCCGGAGACACCTTCGTCAAAGTAGCAGGCATTGCAGCCCAGCGCTTCGGCCTCGGCCCGCTGCTGTCCTAGGTTCTGCTCGGTGGTAGACACGCGCCCGTAGTAGATGGAATGTCCGTTTGCCTTGGTATTCATGGCCGTTTGCTCCTTGGGTCAAAAGGTTAGTGGGCCAATAATATGTGGTCCAAAATTCAAAGTCAACCCTATTGGGCCAGATTTTGATGAGCTGAGCCATGGACCATACAGGTATACCTTATGGACCAGTAGCTACAAGCGCAGATGTGGGACAGTCGGACTTGTCCTCGGCTCAGTTCCCGATGGCAACGGCAGGCACATCGCGGCAGACTTGAAGGGCGCTATGGGGGGAATTGAGCGGGCCGATTTTTCGAGGGGCGCTCTCAGATTTTTCACCCAAAATTATTCCAGGGTGTACACTGCGACTGCTATATGGTGCTACAGCATCAGGCGAAAAATCATAAGTCATTGATATGCAATGAATTTTTTTGATGGCAGCGAGTCTTCGAATCTCACCGCTTCCGCCAAGAAAACGACAAAACCGCCCATGGGCGGTTTTTTTGTTTTCGGATGGAATGGGCGATTGCCAGACCCCGATGGCCATTTCAGCTTTATATCCTATGTTGTGATAAATCAAACGAAGCATTATCCGAGTAGGAATCCGGTTGCCTCCCTCGAAGCGCCATCATAAGATTGGGACATGGACAGCCGCGTTGAAGAACTTGAGCAGATTGCAGAGAAGACGGTAGATCGCCTGACTTCGTTGGAGAAGGACGTTGCCATTATTAAGTCCAACTACGCAACTACCGCCGATATCAGCAAGCTTGGTGTTGCCATGCACAGCGATATCAACGTCCAAACCTGGAAATTAGTCACTTTTGTCTGTGGCTTCGGAACTGCGCTTGTCGCCGCCACATACTTCCTCGCAAAACATACCGCATAAGCTCTTGCATTTACCCGCCGCTCGGCTCTCCCGAATGCGATAATCTCCGCTTCAACATTCCGCACAGGAGAAACACATGAGCGCCGTACGCCGCTATAACAAACGCCAGCGCAAGAAAAAACACGTCGGTGAATTCCAGGAAGTGGGCTTCATGATCGAGGCTCAGCTGGGCCAGTCGCTGAGCCAGCAGGAGCGCGATGCGTTTCTGAACCGTTTCCTGGCCGAGGCCATCGAAGCCAACGGCCTGGGCTTTGGCGGTGGACTAGATGATGACTTCGGCGGCTTTGTCGTGTCGGAAAAGGCATACGGCAAACTGGATGAAAGCCATCGCGCTACCATCACCGCCTGGCTCAATCAGCAAAGCATGCTCAAGGACGTGCAGGTCGGTCCGTTGCGCGACGCCTGGTACGGCTGGGGTTAATCCATCGGAGACGCCATGGAAATGAAGAAGATCAACGCCGGCAAGCTGCGGGCGATTGGCTATGATGCCCGCGCGCGCCAGCTGCGGGTGGAGTTCGACGACGGCAGCGCGATCGACTATTCCAACGTGGGCGCCGAAGTGTGGCGCCGCCTGTCCACCTCCGGCGCGGCGTGGAGCTTCTATCGCGACAATATCGAGGAAGAGTTCAGCGGTGTGCGTGGCCGCGTCAAGCCGCAGGGCCGTCCCGCCGGGCTGGACGACCTGTTCAAGGCGCCGGGTGAGGATAGCTGAACACCGGTCCAATCCTAGCGGTGAAAATCGACCTGAAAACGCACCGGGCCGATCACCGCAACTTCATGCTCGACTTGCGGCTCCACCACGCCGTGCCGTTGCGGGTTGAGGACGATGTCTTCGGCCTGCACGCGCGGATCGGTGATGCGGTACAGCAGGCGTCCTTCGAGAATCTGGATCCGGCCCCACACGCCCGCAGCGGTGGTATGCGCGCGCTGTAGCGCGGCGGGCAGGGTCGCTTCGGTGAACACGGTGGTGCTCTTGTAGTGCTTGACGGTGTCGGGAATGGTTTTCATGGAATTCTCCTTTCGCGCTGGTTGGTGAATCCACTATGGCAGTTTTTCCTTAAAGATGCAAATAAAATGCATCATAAAACCGCGATTATAATTAAGATGTATATGAAATACCTTTTAGTGAGAAAAGCATGCCGCACTAGCGGCGGCGCGCGGCTTACCGGCGTCCTGCGATGATCAAGGCATACAGCACCACGCAGACGGCGTCGAAAGGCGCCGCCAGGTGCAGTCCCTGTAGGGCCGGTTCCGACCACTGCATCAGCAGCAGGCCGACAAAGCCGACCTTCTCAGCGCCCACCGCTAGCAGGATGGGGCGGCGCACTTCCGGATGGCGCGCGGCATACAGCAGCAGCGCTCCCACCACCAGCACCAGCAAGGCCCAGTGCTGGGCGTAGAACAGGCCCGCCGCTTCGGTCACCGGCACGCCGGACATGTGCAGCACGAAGGCTGGCGCAAAGAACTGGACGCCACCCAGCATGGTGACGACGCCCGAGACATTGAGAATGGGGCGAATCAGTTTTTCCTGCATGATGTCTCCTGTTTTTTTAAGTGTGTTTACGATACAGCATCGCGGGACCGGGTAGTTCCGCGCCTTGATCGGCGCCCACTTCCTGAGCGATCAGCGCATTCAGCTTGTCGTTCAAGCGCAGCAGCAGGTCGCGGTCCGGCGCTGCTTGCGCCGCCAGATTGCTCAGCTCATCCGGATCGCTGTGCGTGTCATACAGTTCCAGCTGATTGCGTTCGCTGAGCGTCTGCCAGTCGCGCGGGGTGTGATGGTCGGATGGCTTGAAGTAGCGGGCGAACTTGTAGCGGCCGTCGTGGATGCCGCGGAACAGGGCGGGGTTGTCCAGACTTGGCATGAACTGGCCGCTTTCCAGGCCCACCAGCAATCCAGTCAACTGATTGAAGCGGCGGCCCGTCTTGATGCCCTTGCGGGTGAAGCCGGGATCCGCATACAAGGGCACGCCGTAGTTGAACAGCACACCTTGCTGATCGCGCCGCGTGCGCGCCTGCGGCGATGCCACCGCCGCGCCCAGGTCGACCCCGCGCAGATAGGGGTAGTACTCGGCCATGGCCCGCTGCGGCACGCCGGCAAAGCCAAGGATGGTCGGCAGCAGGTCGAGATGCGAGCCCAGTGCGTCGGTGCTGGCGCCGCGCGGGCCATCCGGATGGCGCACGATCAGCGGCAGGCGCACGTTCTCCTTGTACATGAAGGGGCCTTTCTGACGCAGCTTGTGCGCGCCTGCCATCTCGCCATGGTCGGAGGTGTAGATGATGATGGTGTCTCGCTCCAGGCCCAGCCGCTGCAAGGCGTCCAGCACCGTCAGCGCATGCTGGTCGACGTCACGGATGCAGTTCAGGTAGTAGCTCTGGTAGCGCCGCCAGGCCGCTTCGTCATGCGGGTCGAGATGGCCGTACAGCATATCGCACACCCCCACGTAAGCCTTGCTGGCCCAGGGCTTGTCGGCCAGGTCGTCGCGGTAGAAGCTGGGCGGCAGCGGCAAGTCCCAGAACTTCTCGTAGACGCCACCGGCGGGCGGCGCCGACAAGGGCGACAGCAGGTCGGCGCGCAGGCGGCTGTCCTGCTGCGCCGCGCCGGTGCTGACGTACATGACGTCATGCGGATTGACGAAGTTCACCGCCAGGAACCAGGGCTGCTTGCCGTTCATCGCCTTACCTTGCTGTTCCAGCCAGCGCACCGCATTGCTGGCGATCTGGCCGTCGTAGCGGTAGCCGGTCCAGGTGGCGCCGTGCGGATCGCCATCCGCGTTGTAGTCGGCAAAGCCATACGGCTCCAGCGCCGCCGCAGTGCTGGGATAGGGGCCGTACACCAGGCCAGGGTCGTCGCGCAGGTGGCTCAGGTGCCACTTGCCTTTGTAGGCGGTGTAGTAGCCCTGCGCGCGCAGCAGGTGGCCCATGCTGGGCAGGCCTTCGGCCAGTTCCGGAAAAGTGGGCGGCGCGCCGATATTGCCGGTCATGTGGGTGAACTGGGTGTGCTGGCCGAAGTACATGGTGGCGCGTGCGGGCGAGCAGGGCGTGGTGTTGGCGTGGAACTGCTGGAAAGCCATGCCATATTCGCGCAGGCGTTCCTGGGCGCGCAGGCCCAGTCCCGGCGGCAGATCCTGCCAGTGGCGCATCTGGTCGTTGACGATCAACAGGATGTTGGGGCGGCGTTCGCGCCGGGTGGCATCGGAGACGGCAGAAGGCAGGCGCGGGGTGGGGTCGGGCCGAAGCCGCTGGTGCATCAATGCCGCGCTGCCGGCTGCCGCCGTGGCCGCCAGCGCGGTCAGCAGGCGACGCCGCCGCGTGGATGTGCTGTTTGCCGCCATGAGCTCCTCCCTGAAGTGTGAAGCGCAGTGTGTGGCAGCGGAAGGGCTCGCGTCCAATGCATTATTTTGTCAGCTGCAATAAATTCTGTGCATGAGTGGGCTATTGCCGTGGGCAGAAACTACCATTTTGCAACTATCTTCCCTTTATTCCCTGACAAATTGATATGTATCAAACGGTTGGGGTGACGTAGCGCAGTGCGGTTTGTAGATTGGAGGTGCGGTGCATTCGAAGACAAGGCAAGGAGGGTGGTATGTTTGTGTCTGAATTTTGTCCTGGCCGGTTCAGGCGTTCGCGCATGGCCAGGGCGGCGGCTCGCATCTGGGCCAATATCGAATGCCCCGATCATGTGTTCCGCGAGCTGGACGCGCGCCACGCGCGCCAGCTGCTGCAGCTGCTTCCCTTGCTGGGACCTTTGTTCAGCCTCTCCATCCTGATGTTCAGCGCCTGGGATTTCTGGCGCGACGCGGCCGACGCCTTTGACGCCTTGCTGGTGCGCGCCTTGCTGGTGGCGGTCGGTGCGCTGGGCTACTGTCCCTGCACCGCGCGCATCAAGCCGCTGTACCGTGTCGGCTTCCTGTACGTGAGCCATACCTGTGCGCTGATCGTGGCGGAGTACGTGCTGCGCGATGGTTTCCTGTATGGCCTGGCGGGCATCACTTCCTGCGTGTTCGTGGTTTCGGTGCTGACCCTGCGCATGCGCTCTTTCCTGGCGCTGGTGGCGCTGCCCAGCATCCTGCTGGCGGTGCTGGTCATGCGGCGGCTGCCGCTGGTGGACAGCGTCAATTTGCTGATGCTGTACCTGTATGCGCTGGCCTTATCGGCCACGCTGATGTACGTGGTGCGCTCGTTCCGCTATCAGACCTTGCTGCTGGAGGCGCAGCTGCTGCGTTCCGCGCGCGAGGACAGCCTGACCGGCGTGAGCAACCGCGGCTATCTGTTCGAGCTGGCGGAGAGCGCAGTGGCGCTGGCGCGGCGGCACCATCGGCCATTGGCGGTGGCGATGCTGGACATCGACCACTTCAAGCAGGTCAACGACCATTATGGCCACCCGATCGGCGACGACGTGATCCGCGCCCTGGCCGACACCTGCGTGAGCGAACTGCGCACGATCGACCATTTCGGCCGTATCGGCGGCGAGGAATTCATCTGCGTGATGCCGGAGACCGATGCGGACGAGGCGCTGCGCTGCGCCGAGCGGCTGCGCCAGCGTATCGGCCAGGTCAGGGTGGAGACACCGCAAGGCCCGCTGGGCTTTACTGTCAGCATCGGCGTGGCGGTGCTGGTGCCGGGCTGTGGCAGCTGGTCCAAGCTGCTGCAGGCCGCCGATACGGCGCTGTACCGCGCCAAGAACGGTGGCCGCAACTGCTGCGTGCTGGCCGGTTGATCAGGCCAGCGTGGCGCGGTCGCGGTACATCGGCACGCGGCATTCCCAGCCCAGGTGCTCGACGATCCGGTGGCGCAGCGCGTCGGCCGCCGCCGGTTCGCCGTGGGTGATGAAGGTGCGCTTGGGCGGATGCCTGAAGTTGGACAGCCATTGCAGGATCTCGCCCTGGTCGGCATGCGCCGACAGATTGTCGATCTGGGCCACGCGCGCGCGCACGGAAACGTACTCGCCGAAGATCTTTACGCTGGCGGCGCCGTCCACCAGGGCCGCGCCGCGCGTGCCGCCGGCCTGGAATCCGGCAAAGATGATGGCGTTGCGCGAGTCCGGCGCAAAGGCGGCCAGGTGGTGCAGCACGCGTCCGCCGGTGGCCATGCCGCTGGCGGCGATGATGATCTTGGGCGAGCGGTTGTCGTTCAGGGCGATCGACTCTTCCAAGCTGTTGACGATGTGGACGCCTTCGCACATGGCTTCGCACTGGGCGGCGTCGAGCAGATGGTCCTTGCGGTGGCGCATATACAGCCCGGTGGCGTTGACCGCCATCGGGCTGTTCAGATAGACCGGCAGCAGGGCGGGAATTTCGCGGCGCTGCTTGAGCTGGCGGATGTAGTACATCAGCTCCTGGGCGCGGCCGACGGCAAAGGAGGGGATCAGGATGGTGCCGCCATGCGCCGCCGTGTCGCGGATCACGCTGCCCAGCATCACGGCGGGATCGGCCGGGTCGTGCAGGCGGTCGCCGTAGGTCGACTCCACCACCAGGTAATCGGCTTGCTCGACGGCGGCGGGCGGCGGCAGCAGGGGATCGTGCAGGCGTCCCAGGTCGCCGGAAAACAGCACGGTGCGATCGCCCTGGCGCACCCGCACCATGGCCGCGCCCAGGATATGGCCGGCGCGCAGGAATTCGATGGTGACGCCGTCGCCCAGCGGCAGTACATGGCCAAAGTCCACCGACGCCAGCTGGCGCAGCGCGCGTACCGCGTCGGCCTCGGAGTACAGCGGCAGCGCGGGCGCGTGGCGCGAGCTGCCGTGACGGTTGGCGTAGTTGGCTTCTTCTTCCTGCAGATGGCCGCTGTCGGGCAGCAGCAGCTGGCACAGCTCGCGCGTGGCGCCGGTGCAGTAAACCTTGCCGTGAAAGCCGTTCTTGACCAGCAACGGCAGATAGCCGCTGTGATCGAGGTGGGCGTGGGTCAGCACCACGGCGTCCAGTTCGGCCGGATCGAAAGGCAGCTCCTCGCGGTTCTGCTGGCGCAGCGATTTATAGCCCTGGAACAGGCCGCAGTCCAGCAGGAAGCGGTAGCCCTTGGTGCTGACCAGGTATTTGGAACCGGTGACGGTGCCGGTCGCCCCGAGAAATTGGATTTCCATGACAGCGCCTTTCAGATCGGGCTAGCGTTGAAATACGTAGGTGCCTGGTGCGTCGCACAGGCCGTCGCGGTAGCGCTGCGGCGCGGCCAGCTTACCGCTGTGGGCGGCCAGCCATTTCTGCCAGGCGGGCCACCACGAGCCGTCCTGCGAGGGCACGCTGGCCGACCAGGCATCGGCATCGATGTAGGTGTCGCCGGCGCCGTGGCGCGCCAGCTGGTAGCGGCGGCCCGGGGTGCCGGGCGGCGAGACCACGCCGGCATTGTGGCCGCCGCTGGTCAGCAGGAAGTGGACATCGCCATGCAGCAGGCGCTGCAGCTTGAACACTGAGCGCCACGGCGCCACGTGGTCGGCCAGGGTACCGACGCAGAAGGCCGGTGTGCGGATGTCGGACAGCGCCACCGGATGGCCGCCGGCGCAGTAGCGGCCCTCGGCCAGCTCATTGCGCAGGAACAGGTGGCGCAGGTACTGGGTGTGCATGCGGTAGGGCATGCGGGTGGCGTCGGCGTTCCAGGCCATCAGGTCGCTGTCCGGTTCGGGCAGGTCGAGCAGATAGCTGCGCAGGCGGTGCGACCAGATCAGGTCATTGGAGCGCAGCAGCTGGAAGGCACCCGCCATCTGCGAGGTGTCCAGGTAGCCCTGCTTCCACATGCAGGCTTCCAGGAAGCTGACCTGGCTGTCGTCGATGAACAGCGACAGCTCGCCCGGCTCCTTGAAGTCGGCCTGCGCGGCGAAGAAGGTCAGGCTGTTGAGGCGCTGGTCGCCGTCGCGTGCCATGGCCGCTGCGGCGATGGAGAGCAGCGTGCCGCCCAGGCAGTAGCCGGCCGCATTCAGTTTAGGCGCGCCGCTGTCGGCGCAGGCGGCGTCGACGGCGGCCATCACGCCCAGCTGGCGGTAGTCTTCCAGCGACAGCTCGCGGTCTTCCGCATCGGGATTGCGCCAGGAGATCATGTACACCGTGTGGCCATGCTGCACCAGGTAGCGCACCAGCGAATTTTCCGGCGAGAGGTCGAGGATGTAATACTTCATGATCCAGGCCGGCACCACCAGTAGCGGCACGGCGTGGACCTGTTTGGTTTGCGGCGCGTAGCGGATCAATTCGATCAGATGGTTGCGGAACACCACCGTGCCGGACGTGATGGCGACCGTCTTGCCGACCGCCTCGTTGACGGGCGGCTTGCCCGCCTGCGCCAGCGTGCGCGTGACGTTCTTGCCCAGGCGCGCGGCGCCGCGCACCAGGTTCATGCCGCCGCTGCGCAGGCAGGCGTCCTGCACCACCGGATTGGTCAGGACGAAGTTGGAGGGCGCCACCATGTCCAGCCACTGGCGCGCGACAAAGCTGGCCACGTCCTCGTGGTGCTGCGACATGCCGGGAATACCGGTGCTGGCGGCGTGCCACCATTGCTGCTGCAGCAGGAAACCCTGGTAGATCTGGCGATAGGGCCAGCGCTGCCAGGCTGGATCGGCAAAGCGTTTATCCTGCGGCAGCGGTTCGATGGCGCAGGCGGCGCCGGGCCGCGCCAGCGCCAGCCAGCGCAAGTATTTGCGCCAGACCTTCAACAGCAGCAGCTCGCGGCGCGAGGGCGACAGCGCCAGGTGCAGCATCCAGTCGGTGTAGGCCAGGCTGAGCGCGGCGGGCGAGATGCCGGCGGTCAGGCGGCCCAGCAGGGCGTTCAGCAGCTTGTCCCAGTGCGCCGAGGCGAGCGCCTGCTGCGGGTCATCGCTGTCGACCAGGCCTAGCCACGCGCTGGCGTGATGTTCGCAGCCATTGCTGGCGGCGGGATTGGAAGCGGGAGCGGTGCGCTGGTCCATGCGGATCCTTTGGTATGGTCAGGACAGGGCCGAGCGCAGCGCGCTGACCAGATGGCGGTCCTGGGTCGAGATGTGATAGGGCAGCCAGTCCGTCAGCGCCGCCAGAGCTTCGCGCGCGGGGCCGTCGTCGCCGTACATCAGCGCAGCGGCGGCATGGTGCAGGCCGGACTGCATGCGCGCATGCTGTTCGCGGTGCTGGTGCGAATCGGGGCACTGGAAGGTTTCCATCAGCTGTTCTTCGCGGCGGAAGTCCTGCTCGATGGCGGCCACCAGGTCGTGAAAGCTGGCGCTGAAGGCTTTGCCATCCAGTTGCTGCGTCTGATGCAGGCGGGCGAAGATATGATCGTGCATGGCGTCGAGCTGTTTGCTGTCCAGCGGCGCGGTGGGGGGGACGGCGGGAGTCATGGCTTCACCTGTTACTCAATCTTTTAGTCTATGAGCGCCGCCAGTTCGCGGCTGCGCTGCTTCAAATCGGCGACGTGATGGTCGCAGCGGTGGACGGCCAGCACGGCGCGCGCCACCAGGTAGCAGCCCAGCAGGATCAGGGCGGCGGACAGCACCAGCAAAGGCAGCAGCACCGGCGCCGCTTCGCTGAATTCATAGTTATGCGAAGTCGCCACCAGCAGACTGAGAACCGACAGCGGCAGCGCGAACACGGCGATCCCGGTGCGCAGCAGCGACAGGGCGGTGCGTTTTTCCGACAGCAGCAGTTCCATCTCGGTCAGTGCGGCGTGGCTGTTCATCTCAATGGGCCATCAGCAGCGGGATGTGCGACTGGGCGATCAGGCTGCGCGTGGTGCTGCCCAAAACCCAGTCGTGCATGCGGCTGTGGCCATAGGCGCCGGCCAGCATCAGGTCGGCGTCGCGGCTGCGCGCCAGGCCTAGCAGCACGCTGCCTGGTTCGGCGTCGCTGTCGTAGCGCAGCACTTCGACGTCGCCGTGCTGGCGCGCCAGGTAGCTGGCCAGGTCGGCGCCCGGCTCGTGGCCGGCGTCGATGCCTTCCAGGTGCGGATTGCAGACGCCGATGATGATCTTTTCCGCGCAGCGCAGCAGCGGCATGCCGAAAGCGATGGCGCGGCTGGCGGCCAGGCTGCCGTTCCAGCCGATGAACACGGTCTTGTAGCTGGCTTGCGGCGCGGCGCTGGGCGGCACGATCAGGACGGGGCGGGCAGCCTGGGTCACCAGGGCGCCAGGCAGCAGGGCCGGCACCAGCATCGAGCCTTCGACGTCGTCGCGGCCCACCACCATCAGGTCGCAGTAGCGCGATTGCAGCAGCAGGGAATCGGAGGCGGAAGTCTCGAACAGGCGCGTCTCGAAGGACGGCACGTCCTCCTGGCGGCAGTGCTGCTCAAAGGTTTGCAGCTGCCGGTGGGCGTCGCCGCGCAGGGCGTCGATGCTGTCCGGCGGCACGATCGCCATGGGCGCGCCGGCCGCCAGCAGATAGGCCATTTCGGCCAGGCCGCTGGTGGCGGTGCCGATCAGGTGTGCTTCGTTCTGGCGCGCCAGGCTGGCAGCCAGGCGCAAGGTGGCCGGCGTGCTGGTCGAGCCGCTCAAATAGACCACGATGGTTTTGTACATGAGATTCTCCTCAGGAATGATCCCATCCTAGAGAAGACGCAAAGCAATTTATATGACACAGATCAAATTGTTGCCTTTTCTTTTACGGTAGTCCGATTGGCAAAAATTTGACCTGGATCATTCAGAAATGGCAATCCGGCCGCTAAGGTGGGGCCGATGAGTCGACCATAAGGATCAAGCATGAGCATTCGCCACCTGGATTTTCTGTTCCGTCCCCGTTCGGTAGCGCTGATCGGCGCTTCCGACCGCCCGCACAGCGTGGGTGCGACGGTGCTGCGCAACCTGCTGCAGGGCGGCTTTGACGGGCCGGTTTATCCCGTCAACAGCCATCACCAGATGCTGGAAGGGCAGGTGGTGTATGCCGACGTGGCGCACTTGCCGCAGGCGCCGGACCTGGCGGTGATCTGCACGCCGCCGGCCGCCGTACCGGGTGTGATCGCCCAGCTGGGCGCAATCGGCTGCCGCGCCGCGGTGGTGCTGACCGCCGGGCTGTCGGCCGTGGGCGAGGATGGCCGCACGCTGCGCCAGGCCATGCTGGATGCGGCCCGGCCTTATCTGCTGCGCATCCTGGGGCCGAATTGTGTCGGCTTGCTGGTGCCGGGCATCGGCTTGAACGCCAGCTTTGCCCATATGGCGGCGTTGCCGGGCCGGCTGGCCCTGGTGTCGCAGTCGGGCGCGCTGGTGACCGGCATCCTGGACTGGGCGCGTTCGCGCCAGATCGGCTTTTCGCGCTTTGTCTCGCTGGGCGACTGCACCGACGTCGACTTCGGCGATGTGCTGGACTACCTCGCGGCGGACAAGGAAACCGACGCCATCCTGCTGTACATGGAAGACGTCAAGGTGGCGCGCAAGTTCATGTCGGCGGCGCGTTCCGCCGCGCGCGCCAAGCCGGTGCTGGTGGTGAAGGCGGGACGCGCACCGGAAGGCGCCAAGGCGGCCACCTCGCATACCGGCGCGCTGGCCGGTGCGGACGCGGTGTACGACGCCGCCATCCGCCGCGCCGGCATGCTGCGCGTGCTGTCCACCGAGGAGCTGTTCGATGCGGTGGAAACGCTGGCCCATGCGCGTCCGCTGAGGGGCGAGCGGCTGGCCATCCTGACCAATGGCGGCGGTCCCGGCGTGCTGGCCACCGATGCGCTGGTGTGCGGCGGCGGCAAGCTGGCCACGCTGTCGGATGCCACGCTGCGCCAGCTGGACGAGGTGCTGCCGGCCACCTGGTCGCACGGTAACCCGGTCGACATCATCGGCGATGCGCCGGGCGAACGCTATAGCGCGGCGCTGTCGGTGCTGCTCAAGGACGAAGGCGTCGACGCGGTGCTGGTGATGCATGCGCCCACCGCCATCGTCTCCAGCAAGGAGGTGGCGCAGGCCGTCGCCGCCACGGTGCGGGCCGAGGCGCAGGGCCGCAGCGTGCTGTCCTGCTGGCTGGGCGGCGACAATATGGCGCCCGCGCGCCAGCTGCTGACGGCGGCGGGCGTGCCGGGCTATGCGACGCCGGAAGATGCGGTGGATGGCTTCCTGCAGATGGTGCGCTACCGTCATAACCAGCAGCTGCTGATGCAGGCGCCGTCGGCGCAGGACGAGGAATTCGTGCCCGACCGCGCGCTGGCGCGCACCGTGATCGAAGAAGCGCTGGAATGCGGCCGCTATGTGCTGACCGAGCCGGAAGCCAAGACGGTGCTGGCCTGCTACGGCGTGCCGGTGGTGGAGACCGACGTCACCGACCGGGTCGAGGGCGCGGTGCTGCTGGCGCAGCGCATCGGCTTCCCGGTGGCGCTGAAGGTGCTGTCGCCCGACATCACGCACAAGAGCGATATCGGCGGCGTGA
>Ga0213872_10001032_pt1 | contig 19398 bp, 16 predicted proteins | sample VelepicomBERX_R2_FD_160071 | JGI IMG/M metagenome (GOLD analysis project Ga0213872, IMG submission 160071) | Rhizosphere microbial communities from Vellozia epidendroides in rupestrian grasslands, the National Park of Serra do Cipo, Brazil - RX_R2 | ecosystem: Host-associated > Plants > Roots >...
TCAGGCGGATCCAGCGCTTGTCCACTTCCAGCGCCTCGCCCTGCAGGCTGGAGGTCAGCGAGTCGCGGATCGGTTCGATCATCGAGTAGGGCATGCAGAAGTGGATCTGGCCCGACACCGAGCCCAGTTCCACCGTAAAGGTCGACGCCACCACCACCTCGTTCGGCGTGGCGATGTTGGCGAACTGGGTGTTCATTTCCGAGCGGATGTATTCGAACTCGACCGGATAGACCGGCTCCCACGACTTGGTGTAAGCCTCGAACACGATGTCCAGGATGCGCAGGATGATGCGCTGCTCGGTCTGGGTAAAGTCGCGCCCTTCCACGCGGGTGTGGAAGCGGCCGTCGCCGCCGAACAGGTTATCCACCAGCAGGAACACCAGGCCCGGGTCGAACACCATCAGGGCGGTGCCGCGCAGCGGCTTCATGTGCACCAGGTTGAGGTTGGTCGGCACCACCAGGTTGCGAATGAATTCGCTGTACTTCGATACCCGCACCGAGCCCACCGACACTTCGGCGCTGCGGCGCAGGAAGTTGAACAGGCCGACGCGCAGCAGGCGCGCGAAACGCTCGTTGATGATTTCGAGCGTCGGCATACGGCCGCGGACGATACGCTCCTGGGTGGCCAGGTTATATGTCCTGACCCCCGCGACGTCCTCAACTGCCTGGGCATCTTCCTGGTCGCCGTTGACGCCCTTTAACAGGGCATCGACTTCTTCCTGGGAGAGAAAATTATCGGCCATGATGACACTCGAAACGGTTGTTACTGGATGATGAAGGAGGTGAACAGGACATCATTGATTTCCTGTGCACTGCCGTGATCTTCAAAGGGTTCTTTCAGCAGGGCGACGATCTCCCGGCTGAGCTGCTGCTTGCCTTCGGGCGTGCTGAGCTCGTTGGCATGCTTGGCCGACAGCAGCAGCAGCATGCGGCTGCGCACCTTCGGCATATTATTCTTGAACACTTCCGCTTCTTCCAGCTCCGGCACTTGCAGGGTGATGGCCAGTTGCAGGTACTGGTCGCCGCCGCCATCGCCTGGCTGCAGGTTGACGGTAAACGGCTCGATCGGCACGAACACGGGCGGACCGGCCGGCTTGGACGATTTCTTCTTCTTGGCCGGCGCTTCCTCGTCGGCGGAGGCTTTACCGTGCAGGAAGAACCAGGCCGCGCCGCCACCGATGCCGCCCAGCAGCAGGACGGCAGCCAGGATAATGACCAGCAGCTTGGTCTTGTTGCTGCCGGCCGGTGCCGCCTCGGCTGCCTTCGGATCGGCTTTTGCTTTTGGATTCGCTTTCAAAATAGCCCTTGCTAGTGCGGAAGTGGATTACGACGTCATTATGTCATTATCGGCCCGGACTGCGGAGTTGCATACGTGGAAAAGAGGGCAGAAGTGGCTGCATCTCACACTTTCCATGTCCTTCAGATAATAAAAACCGGGGTCAGTGCCGGCAATCGGACACAAGCCCAGCCGTTGTTTTGCACTACGGCTGGGCTTGTGTCCGATTGCCGGCACTGACCCCGGTTTGGAATCAAGCGAAGGTATCTACCGCGCTCAGCACCGAGCGGCGGGGCGGTGGGGCGGCGCGGGTGATGCTGTCGCTGTCGCTGCTGCCCCGATCGCTGCCGTAGCGGCTGCCGCCGCCATTGCCGCTACCACTGCCGCTATTGCCGGTCTGGGCCTGCGCCATCTGCTGCTGGTTGAAGTTCTGCTGCTGGTTCGACATGCCGGCCGAAACCGTCGCGCTGCCCAGCTGGATGCCGGCGTCGCTCATCATTTCACGCAGCTTGGGCATGGCCGCTTCCAGGGCCTGGCGGACTTCCGGCTGGGCCGAGCTGAAGGCAGCCGTGGCCTGGTCCTTGTTCACGCTCAGCACCACCTGCAGCGGTCCCAGGTCGGGCGGGTTCAGTTCCATGGTGGCGCTCTGTTCGCCACCGGCGGCCATGAAGATGACCTTCTGGCCCAGCTGCTGGTCCCAGGCCTGGCTGCCGACGCGGGCGCTGAGCTTGTCCGCTGCGGGATTGACCACGGCAGCCTTGGCGCTTTCCAGTGCGGCTTGCGCGGTGGGGGCGATGGTGATCGGTGCGGCCGAGGCGGCTTGCTGCTGCTTGGCCAGCGTGGCAGTGCCGTCGGCCACCTGCGCGCTGAGCGGACGCAGCTTGCTGCTGTCGACGATTTCCTCGTGCACGCCGCTGGCTTGAACGGCGCTGCTGTCGGCGGCATCGGCCTTGACTGCGGTCTTGCTGTGCAGGTCGGCGCTGGCGTCGACCGGTTTCTTGTCCTGCGCGGCATCGGCCAGCTTGGCCAGCGCGTCGGCATCGACGGCCGCCGTGGCGGAGGCCTTACTGTCGGCCGGCGCGGCGTCCTGGATGGTTTTGTCGATCGGCAGCTTGCCCGTGCCTTTGGCGGCGCTGGCCGTTGCTGCGGCTTCGGCCGTGGCGGCATCGGCGGCGCTGGCGGTCTCGGTCGTGCCTTTGGCGGTGGCGGCCTTGGCCAGCACGTCCTTGAAGTCGACGGCAGCATCGGCAGCTGCGGCCGCATCGGCGGCGGCCTTGGCGGTGGCGGGATCGACAGGCAGGCCGGTGCTGGCGTCCAGCAGGGCCGGATCGGTGGCGCCGGCGGCATTCGGATCGACGCCGGCCGTACTGGCCGAGGCTGCTGCGGCGGTGCTCGTTGCGGCGGCAGTGCTGGCGGCAGGCGCCTGCTGCTGGATCAGTGCGGCCACCAGGGCCAGCATGTCATTGACGCTGCCTGCGGCGGCATCCTTGGCGTCGCTGGCGGCGGCGTCATCGCCCTTGTCGTCGGCGGCCTTGGCGCTGCCGGTGCTGGCGGCCGTGGTGCTGCTGTCGGCCGGCGCGGCGGCTTGCGTGCTGTCCTTGTCCTGCGCCGAGGCGTCATCCTGCTGGTTGGCGGCGTCGGCCTGCTGGTTCTGCGCGGCGGGCGCGGGCGCCTTGGCGCCTTGCTGTGGCGCCGGTGCGGGCGCCTTGTCCGGTGCGCGCGTGGGCGCGTTGCTGCTGGAGGTATTCTGCGGCTGGCGGTTGTCCATTTCGCGGTTCAGCGCCTGCTGGAACTGGTTGTCCGACTGGCTGGGGGCATTGAACGATACCTTGGGCGCCTGTGCGGCATTGGCGCCAAAAGTGGGCAAGGGAAGGATAGCTGATTGCATGATTGCGCCGTTCTCGTGATTGCTGCGTTATTCGTTCCGCCGCTCAGCGTTTGTAATACGCCTGGCGTGCCGCGTGTTCATCCATCTGCTTCTGGTCGCGCTTGGCTTCCAGCTTGAGCGCTTCCGCCGCCGCCCGGTCGTTCAGGGTGGAGTAGGACATGCGCTTGCGTTCGCTGGCCTGCCAGGCTTCTTTTTCTTTCGCGCTGCGCGCCTCGGCGTGGCGGATCATCTCCTGCTGGCCCTTCAGCGCCACGTCCAGCTTGTCCATGAAGGACTGGAAGTTGCGGTAGGCCATAGGGCTGATGCCGGCCGCCTGGGCCGCTTCAAATTTCTTTACGTACTCATCGCGGTAACCCGCAAGCATCTGATATTTCTGCTCGGCGTCGGCGACCCCTTTCAGGGCGGCGCCCAGCCGCTTGGCGGCCTCGTCGGTTTCCCGCTGCGCCAGGTTCATCAGGGTTTCAAGTTGAGATTTGGAAGCCATGATGAACCATTATAGGAGTCAGGCTGGACCGCCAATCACTCGAATAGCGAGGTTAATTGGCCTAAGCTCTCGGCCATGCTGACCCGCTCGGTGATCTGCTGCTGGAGGAATTGCTCGATTTTGTCATGCAGCTGGATGGCGGCATCCAGCACCGGATCGGTGCCCGGCGCATAGGCGCCCACGCTGATCAGGTCGCGGCTGCGCTCGTAGCGCGAGAACAGCTGCTTGAGGTAGCGCGCCCGGGTCTGGTGCTCCATGCTGGTGATGGAATGCATGGCGCGGCTGATCGACTGTTCGATGTCGATGGCCGGATAGTGGCCCGCTTCCGCCAGACGGCGGTTGAGCACGATGTGGCCGTCCAAAATCGCCCGCGCCGAGTCGGCGATCGGATCCTGCTGGTCGTCGCCCTCGGTCAGCACGGTGTAGAAGGCGGTGATCGAGCCGCCGCCTTGCTCGCCATTGCCGGCCCGCTCCACCAGGATCGGCAGCTTGGCAAACACGGACGGCGGATAGCCCTTGGTGGCGGGCGGTTCGCCGATCGCCAGGGCGATCTCGCGCTGGGCCATGGCGTAACGGGTCAGCGAGTCCATGATCAAGAGCACGTTCAAGCCTTCGTCGCGGAAGTGCTCGGCAATGGCGGTGGCATAGGCCGCGCCTTGCAGACGCATCAGCGGCGGCGTGTCGGCCGGGGCCGCCACCACGGCGGAACGCGCCAGGCCTTCTTCGCCCAGGATGTGCTCGATGAACTCTTTCACTTCGCGGCCCCGTTCGCCGATCAGGCCGACCACGATCACGTCCGCTTCGGTATAGCGCGCCATCATGCCCAGCAGGACCGACTTGCCCACGCCGGAACCGGCAAACAGGCCCATACGCTGGCCCCGTCCCACCGTCAGCATGGCGTTGATGGCGCGCACGCCCACGTCCAGCGTGTCGACGATGGGGGCGCGGCCCAGGGGATTGGCGGGGCGCACGTTGATGGGCGCGCTTTCGTAGGCATGCAGCGGACCCAGGTTATCCAGCGGACGGCCGGCGCCATCCACCACCCGGCCCAGCAGTTCGCGGCCGACCGGCAGGTGGCGCGCGCGGTCGCTGGGGCGGCGGCGTGGATGGGCCACGCTGCCCGGCTTGGGAATGGTGGGTTCCACCGGGAACACGCGGGTGCCGGGCACCACGCCTTCGACATCGCTTTGCGGCATCAGGAACAGCTTGTCGCCCTCGAAGCCGACCACTTCAGCCTCGATCTTGCCGCCGGTGGGCAGGGGCACGGTGCAGGCCGCGCCCACGGCCAGGCGCAGGCCGACCGCTTCCATCACCAGGCCCGCCACGCGCGTGACGCGGCCCGAGACCTGCATCGGCTCGACAAAGTCCACCAGGGTGGAGCAATCGTTCAGGAAGGCGTTCCAGCGGCCCGCGTGCATGGCGGGCGTCGGTGGAGCGGCAGGCTGCGGCGCAGGAGCATCGCCGCCTGCGTGGGCTGGCGGCGGCGCTTCCAGGTCAAACGGGGTGTCCATATCAGGCCAGCCAGTCGTCGTCTTTGCCCAGAGCTTGGGTCAGGCGGTGCCAGCGCATGGCGCTCTGCGCATCGATCTGGTTGCTGGCGGTGTCGACCTTGCAGCCGCCGCGCTGGATGCTGGGATCCTCGATCACGCGCCAGCCGCCTTTTTCCAGTTCTTCGGCGATGCCTTCGCGCACGGTGGGCGCGTCTTCCGGGCTCAGCATCAGCAGGGCAGGCTGCTGCAGCACGGGCAGGTATTCGATGGCTTCGCGCACGATCGGCAGGATCAGTTCGCGCTTGACCTGCAGCGACTGCTTGAGCATGCCCTTGGCCAGATGCAGGGCCAGGTCCAGCACCTCATTGGCGATCAGCTGGTCGGCGCCGTGCAGGGCGTCGGCAAAGCTTTTTGCCAGCGCGCGCACGTGTTCCATTTCCTGGTTGATTTCAATCTTGCCGGCCGCCATGGCGTCGGCATGGCCGGCCGCGTGGCCTTCCTGGTAGCCGTCCTGGCGCGCTTCCTCGCGGATCGCTTCCAGTTCTTCCACGCTGGGATAGTCCAGCAGCGAAGGCGTGGGCGGCCCCATGGACAGCTGTTCCTGCTGCTCCAGCATGGCCTCGTGCATGCGCTGTTCCGCTTCTTCGTGGGCGCGGCGGATCTCGGCCTCGTGTTCCTCCTGCTTGCGGATTTCCACGGCGCTGGCGCGCTCGTCGCCGAAAGAGGTCATCTCCCAGCGCTGAAACGCGGTCTGCTGTTCTTTCGGAATCGTAGACATCAGATGAACGAATCCTCGCCTTTGCCGCCCAGGACGATCTGGCCTTCATCGGCCAGGCGACGCACAATCTGCAGAATCTGCTTCTGCTGGGTTTCCACTTCGGACAGGCGCACCGGACCTTTGGAGTCGAGGTCTTCGCGCATCATTTCCGAAGCACGCGCCGACATGTTCTTGAAGATCTTGTCGCGCAGTTCCTGCGACGCGCCTTTCAGCGCGATGATCAGCATTTCCGACTGCACTTCGCGCAGCAGCAGCTGGATGCCGCGGTCGTCGATGTCGATCAGGTTGTCGAACACGAACATCTCGTCCATGATCTTCTGCGCCATGTCGTTGTCGTAGTTCTTGATGTTGTCCATCACCGACTGCTCCTGCTCGCCGCTCATGAAGTTCAGGATCTCGGCAGCAGCACGTACACCACCCAGCGAGGACTTCTTGATGTTCTCGTTACCGGACAGCAGCTTGGTCAGCACGTCGTTCAGTTCGCGCAAGGCGGCCGGCTGCACGCCGTCCAGGGTGGCGATACGCAGCACCACGTCGTTGCGCAGGCGGTCGGTGAAGTTGCCCAGGATTTCGCAAGCCTGGTCGCGCTCCAGGTGGACCAGGATGGTAGCGATGATCTGCGGGTGTTCGTTGCGGATCAGTTCGGCCACCGAGCTGGCGTCCATCCACTTCAGCGATTCGATGCCGGAGGCGTCCTTGCCGCCCAAAATGCGCGACAGCAGCACCGAAGCCTTGTCGTCGCCCAGCGCCTTGGTCAGCACCTGGCGGATGTATTCGTCCGAGTCCAGGCCGACGGTGGAGGCGGCCGCGACCATGTCGCGGAAGTCGTCCAGCGTGCCCACCACCTGCTCGTGCGGCACGTTCTTCATGGTCGCCATGGCGGCGCCCAGCTTGAGCACTTCGCGCGGGCCGAGGAACTTCATCACCTCGGCGGCTTCGCCTTCGCCCATGGCCAGCATCAGGATGGCGGCCTTTTGCAGTCCGGTATTCTCAGTCATTTGCGCCTATCCATTCCTTGATCACGTTGGCGACGATGCGCGGATCGTCGGTGGCGAGTTTCTTGGCCATGGCCAGGTTGTCGCGGTAGGTCCGCGCGGTATTTTCTTCCATCTTGCGCAGTTCTTCTTCGGCGATGAGGGCGGCGTCCGGTTCCTCGATGACCGGTTCTTCCGGCTCTTCCGGTTCCGGCTCCGGCGCGTTGATCTCGTCGATCTTCTTGAAGACCGGGCGCATCATCGGCTTGACGATACGCAGGAAGATGTACAGCAGGATCAGGGCGGTGATCAGGAACTTGGCCAGTTCCTTGGCCATCGGCAGATTGGCCGGATCACGCCACCAGTCCAGGGTTTCCTGCGGCTTGTCGACGCCGTCGAACGGCGAATTGGCCACGCTGACGGCGTCGCCGCGGTCCTGGTTGAAGCCCATGGCCTGCTTGACCAGGTCGTTGATCTTGGCCATCTCTTCCGGCGTGTAAGCCTTGATGGTGACCTTGCCGTCCTTGGCGACGATGCGCTTGTAGTTCACCACCACCGCCACGGTCAGGCGGCGCAGGCCGCCCATGCCGTGCTGCTCGTAGCGCACGGTCTTGTCGACTTCGTAGTTGGTGGTGGATTCCTTGTGGCTGTTGCCAGTGCCGTTGCCGGTGGCGGCGCCCGGCGGCGTGCCTGGAGCAGGCGCTGTTGCGGGCGTGGCGGTCTGGTTCAGCGGCGCGGTGGCGGTGCCGGGCGGCTGGTTCGACAGTGCGCCGGGAATGCCGCTGGCGTTATTGCCGTTGGCGCCGTTGGTTTCCACGCTCTGCTGGCTGCGGATGGCCGAGGCGTTTGGCGGCGAGTTTGGCTTGAAGGTTTCGGCGGCCTGTTCGACCTGCGAGAAGTCGACATCGGCGGTGGCTTCGGCGCGCACATTGCCTTCGCCCACGATCGGGATGATGATCGATTCGACCTGCTTGATGACCTGCGTCTGCATGTCCTTGACATACTTCAGCTGGGTCTCATCCATGTTCTTGGCGTTCAGGCCCTTGCCATCCTTGCCCTGGTCGGAGATCAAGTTGCCGGCCTGGTCCACCACGGTGACGTTGGCGGGCTGCAGGTCCGGCACGCTGGAGGCCACCAGGTGTACGATGGCGGCGGTCTGGCCGGGATCGAGCATGCGGTTGGGGTGCAGGGTCAGCAGCACGGAAGCGGTGGGCTTCTGCTGGTCGCGCACGAACACGGACGGCTTCGGCAGGGCCAGGTGGACGCGCGCCTGCTCGACGGCGGCGAGCGATTGAATGGAGCGGGCCAGCTCGCCTTCCAGGGCGCGCTGGTAGTTGACCTGTTCGAGGAACTGGGACACCCCCAGCTTCTGGTTTTCCATCAGCTCAAAGCCGACGTTGCCGCCCTTGGGCAGGCCCTGGGCCGCCAGTTTCAGGCGCACGTCATGCACTTGCTCGGCCGGCACCAGGATGGCGTCGCCATGGTCCGAGAACTTGTGCTTGACGTTCATCTTGTCCAGCTCGGCCGTGATGGCGCCGCCGTCGCGGTCGGTGAAGTTGGAGAACAGCACCGCGTATTCCGGTGGTTTATTCCACAGCCACAGGGCCAGCAGCACGGCCAGGATGCCCGCACCGGCGCCGGCGCGCAGGAAATTGCGCCCCATCGGGGTCTGGATAAACGGCAGCTTCTCGGCCGGTTCTTCCGGCAGGGGCGCGATTCCAGGGTTATCGTCGATTTCTTCGGCTACGGCCATGATGGTCGGGGGGTGGTTGTGGTCTTAAATCATATTATCGCCGCGCGAGCAACAATCCAAACAGGCAAACAGAGCGCCAATTCCGGCCCTGCTCGACCCAGCGGAGGCCGGGGCGGGCGGCTATTCTGGCAACCTGAGAGATCTGGTGTGCCGCTATTGTACCGCCGCACTGGACTGTGGTCGTGAATTTCGTTTCACGATAGCAACAAACCAAGGAGCAGGATATGAAACCCGTAGGACTCGGCATCGACAGCAGCCAGATCCAGGCCATGATTGCCCAGCTGAAGGCGCACGCCACCCGTCCGCAGGCGACGCCGCCGGTGGTGCAGGCCGAGCAGCCCGCTGCCAAGGTGGAGTTTTCCGACGCCCTCAAGAATGCGCTGGACGGGGTCAACACCAGCATGGTCAAGGCCGACCAGCAGGGCAAGGCGTTTGCCATGGGCGATGACAGCGTCAGCCTGTCGGACGTGATGGTGTCGATGCAGAAGGCCAGCATCAACTTCCAGGCCTCGATCCAGGTGCGCAACAAGCTGGTCTCGGCTTACCACGACATCATGAATATGCAGGTATAAAAGTAAAAACCTAGGCTGGGGTCAAGTCTGACATTTGGACACGGACTCTACCGTAACGCCGCAACGGTAGAGCCCGTGTCCAAATGTCAGACTTGACCCCAGCGGTTTTTTTATCAGCTCAAACCCGCGATGCGGGCGTTGCGTTCGCGCTCGAGCTTGGTGATGTAGCGCTGCACCATGGCCAGCGCGCCACGGGGGATGTCGACAAACTGGCAGCCCAGGCGGCGGTTGGATTTGTTGTTGAGCAGGGTCAGGTCCAGCGAGTTGCGGATCTGTAGCGAGGTGGTCACCGTGCCGACCTCCGGCAAATCAATCCGGCAGTCGGTGTAGTTCTTGCCGATGGTGTCGCCCAGCAGCATCTTGTTGTCCAGGATAGCGATGCCGCCGCAGCTGATGTCGGCCAGCGGGAAGGTGTTGGTGCCGCCGCCCATCTCGGCCGGCAGGGGAATCACCACCCGCACCGGATTGCTCACCGGCGTGGTCATGCGGTAGTACTCGCGCCGCTGCAGGCGGATCAGCGAAGCGGGCAGCACGATCTTGAAGGCGGGATTGCCTTCGAACGTGGCGCCCTCGACCTTGTCAGCCGAGAACAGGATGCGGATCTTGTCCAGCGTAGTTTCAAATGACAGGCCCTTGGCGGCCAGGATGCGCTTGTTCTGTTCGGTGTCGATGGAGCGGTCCAGCAGCACGGTATTGTCGTCCGGCTGCACATCCAGTATGGACGTGACGCAGACATCCGATTCGCCATGGATGAGCATGCGGATCAGCTGATTCTTTTCGCCGATGCTGCGCAGCAGGGCAATGATTTCCCGCCGCGACTCGACCTCAAAATCGTGCCAGTTTTCCAAGTCCGCTTCCTGCAAGAGTGAGTGCATCAAGGCCTGTCTTCTTATTCTGTGGTTTGGTTCAACGGATTGCTGGTGTCGGGCGGCGCGGGAAGCGGCACGCCAGACTTTTGCGCTGCTTCAATATGATATAGCCAGGCCAGCAGTTCCGCAATTGTGCGATACAGCGTAGGGGGAATGTGTTGATCGAGGTCGACCTCCATCAACAAATTCACCAGTTCTTTGGACTCGTGGATGAACACGCCGGACTCGACGGCGACGTGGATAATCTGCTCGGCCACCAGGCCGCGCCCCTTGGCCACCACCTTGGGCGCGCGTGCACCGCTCTGGTAGGCCAGGGCGACGGCGTTCTGCAGCGGGCGGTACGGGGCGCTGTCCTTATTGTCCGCCATGGCCGCTCTCGCTGATGGTGAGGGAGGACAGCGGCGCCCCGGCCGCATCCATGGCCTGCTCCAGCTGGCTGGCATAGGCGCGCAGGGTGGCCACCGACTGGCTGCTGTCGGCCTGCATCTGGATGTGGATCTGCTCGCCCGAGATGGTGACGGTGGCGGCCAGCTGGCCCAGCAGGGGGAAGCGGAAGCGTACGCCGCTGCGCCAGACCTGTTCCGGCTCGCCGTCGGCGCCGCCGTCCTGGCCCTGGCCTTGGCCGCCTTCGCGCTGTTCGCGGCGGATTTCCCACTGCATCTGCTGGCCGGGCCAGGCTTCACCATTCCATTGCACGCGGGCTTGCTCATGGGCGTGCAGCTGCTGGTTGATCATCTGGGCGGCCGACAGGTCGGGGCCGTTGCCAGCCCTGGCGGCCGTCTCGGCATTCTGGGCGGCGCGCTGCATCTGCTGCAACTGCTGCATCTGCGGCTCGCGCATCAGGTCGGGCAGGCTGCGCTCGCCCTTGACCCACTGGGCCACGTGGGATTCATAGAACAGGCCGCTCTGGGCGATGGTGTCGCTCAGGCGCTGGGCCAGCTGGCCGGCGTCGGGCTGGCCATTGCTGAACAGGGCGGTCTTGCCGACCAGGCTGGCGGCCGGCCCCTGGGCCGCGCTCAGCAGCGAAGTCAGCACGCGGGCCGTGCTGCTCAGGCTGGCATTGGGCGTGGCGGGATCCAGGTCGGGCAGGTCGGCAGCAGGTGTTAAGGGGGCTTTTTCCAGCAGCTGGGCCGCCAGGCTCTGGGCTTTCACGCCACCGGGCTGGCCCGCTTGCAGAGCGGCAGCCAGGGCGGCCGGACTGGCGTTGGCGGCGAGAGCGGCTTTGGCAGCGGCGGCGGCGTTGGCCGCTGCGCTGGCCGCATTGGCGGTGCTGCCAGTGGCGGGATTGCCGGCCGCGCCTTCTTCCGCCAGCGCGGCCGCCAGGCCTGCTGCCGCGTCCGCGCCGTCAGCGCCCAGCAGGCCGCCCGCATTGGCCGCGCCTGCCGTACCGGCGGCGCCGGATTCTGCAGCGGCGAGGCCGGTGTTCAGTGCCGCTTCGGCGGCCAGGCCCGTACCAAGACCGGCCCCAGCTGCGAGGCCGCTTGCGGCGCCGCCGGCTCCCGCGCCAGCGCCGGCACCTGTGCCTGCGCCCGCGCGCGTGCCGCCAGGGCCGCCGGCACCGTCCGCACCGTCGCCCGCGCCTTCCAGCGCGGCTTGCGCGAGCGCTGCATCCGCGGCCACTTCGCCGGGCAGGCCCGCCGCGCTGCCGGCGGCACTGCCCGCCGCCGTGCCTGCCGCAGCGCTGGCCGCTCCAGCAGGCAAGCCGCTGGCGGACGCCGCCGCATCGGCCTCGCCCGCCAGCGCCGCTTCCGCCGCATAAGCTGCGCTACCCTCGGGATCAGGCAGGCCGGGCTGGCTGACGGGCGGACGCGTGCCGCCGGGCAGGCTGGCCGGAGTGTCTTGCGAGGGGAGGTTGGTGTACAGCGCCTCGGTGCTGTCGCTCCCGGGCAGGTTTTCCGAATACACCAAGGCCGAGGCATTGCCGGACGGCGTACTGAATTCAAACGTGGGGCGGGGCTCGGCCGCGACCACGGTCAGCGGCACCTGCGAACCGACATTGACGTCGGCCGGCAGCACCACCCGCACGGCATTGTCCTGAACACGGATGAGGACACTGCCATCGTTGTACTTGGACAGCACGGAAGCCTGCACTTGCTGGCCGACCAGGTTTTGCAGCGAGCGCTGCAGGGCGGCCTGGCGCCCATCGGCGCCGGCAGGCGTTTCAGCGGCAGGGGCCGGAGTGGCCACCACGCCGCTGTTGGTGGAAACCAGGCGCGTCACCATGGCGCGCGCCAGCCTTAGACGCTGCCGTAGGCGTTCAGCACGCGCCGTTCAGTGCCGGTAACGTTGATGAGTTTGGACAGCTGGGCCATCCAGGGCATGGTCAGGTCGCGGATCTTGCGGTCGGCATTGAGCATCTGGCGGATCAGTTCGATCTTCTGTTCGCGCTCGGCGCCCTGCATGGGCTCGGACGATTCGCGTTCGCGCAGCAGCTGCACGTGGCCGGCCACGCGCTTTTCCAGCGCGACCAGGCGGTCCCAGTCGCTCAGGGTGGCGGCGCGCACCATTTGTTCAGTCAAATCAGCCATGGCGGCATAAACGGACAGTACTTCTTGAGTCGTCATCATGGATCAGGCGCTCGCGAGATTAGGAATGGTTTTGCCCGAAGCTTCCGGGGTGTCGGCAATGGCGTTCCAGGCGTCGCGCAGTTCCACCAGCAGGCGCTGCACTTCTTCCAGGATATCCGGTTCGTTTTTCAGATTGGCTTGCAGCAGGCGCGCGCTCATGTATTCGTACAGGGCGTCCAGGCTTTCGGCGATTTCGCCGCCGGCCTTCTTGTCGAGCGAGGCGCGCAGGCCGCTGTCGATGATCATGATGGCTTTGGAGATGGCCTTGCCCTTGTCGCCGATGTTCCCGCTGCGCATGCTGGTCAGTGCTGTGTTGATGGCGGCCAGCGCGCCGTCGAACAGCATCACGATCAGCTTGTGCGGACTGGCGGCCAGCACGCCTGTTTCCATGCCAACCTTGGCATAGGCGTTAACGCCAGTTTGTCGTGATCCGAACATTGTTAAGTCTCCTCTGTATTAACCGTTCTTGGCCATGGCCGCAAACTGCTGCGTCAGGAACGACGCAGTCGAATTCAAACTGGAAATGCTGGTGTCCAGCGCGGTGTACTGGGCGCGGTAGCGCGCCTCGGTATCGGCCAGACGCGCAGTCAGCGCATCCCTTTGCTTAGCGATGTCCTGCATCGACGCGTTCAAGCCCTTGGTCAGGCCCGAGATATAGCCGTTGCTGCCCAGGTAGTTGCCGGTAAAGTTGTTGAGCTGGTAGGCATAGCCCTGCGAGAAGCCGATGTCGCCGCGCGAGCCGATGGTGGTGCCTGCCACGGAAAGCTTGAGGCCGGCCGTGGGGGCGCCTGGCGCGCCGGTCAGGGTCTGGCCATCGCCAACAGCGGAGTAACCGCCGATGCTGCCGGCCACGTCCACGCCGGTGGTGCTGACGCCGGCGCCGAAGATGCTGGCCACCGAGGTACCGGTTTGGTCCACCAGGCTGATATTCGACGTCGAACCGTATTTGGTGGACGACAGTTTCAAGGTGCCGTCATCATTGATGGTGGCCGAGATCGTGTAGCCCTTGTTGGAGAAGTCGGTCTCGCCGTTGATATTAGACTGCAGCAGCGTAGCCAGCTGGGCCGGCGTATAGGTACCGGCCGGGATGGTCACAGTGGCGGTGCTGTTGGCGGCGTCCGTATCGTTCAGCTTGACGGTCCAGGTGGTGTCTTCGTCGATCGTGGTGCTGGCTGCGACGGGAGCTGAGCTGGTCAACGAACCCTGGGTCGCCAGGGTGGTGATGTCGACGTTGTAGTCGCCCGCCACGGTGTTGGTGCCGGCGCTGACGAAGCTGATATTGCCGTCGCTGGTCTTGCCGACCGCCGCAAACAGGCCAGCGATGTCGCCAGAGTTGGTGGTGAGCGCCGCGTTAAACTTGGCCGTATCCAGGGTCAGTGTGCCATCCTTCTGGAATGAAATGCCGATCTGCGACAGATTGGTCAGGTTGCCCTTGAGGCCGGTAATCTGCTGGCCCAGTTGGGCACGAATGCCAGCCTGCAGATTGATCACGGTCGAGTTGCCCAGCAGCGGGCCGCCTTTCTTGCTGTCGGCATCGTAGCCGGACAGCTGGGTGATGGCGGTGTTCAGGTCGTTGTAGGCCTTGACGAAGGCATTCACGTTGGTCGTGATGGTGCTGTTGTCCTTGGCCACTGTCACCGTGCTGCTGCCAGCCTTGGTCAGGTTGAAGGTCACGCCTGGTACCGCGCCGCTGATGCTGGTACCGCTGCTGGTCACGGCAATGCCATTGACTGTGGCTTGGGTATCCTGGCCCGAGGCTTTCTGACTCAGGTTCTGGGTGCCGCTCGGGTCGTAGGCCAGCAGACTGACCAGGGCCGGATCGGGAGCGTTGCCGTCCACGCCGCTCAGTGAGATCTTCATGGTGGATGAGGCGCCGGTAGCGCTGGAGGTCAGCACGATGTGATTCGGCGTGGCATTGGTCCCTGAGCTGCCGTCCGACACCAGGCTGGCGGTGACGCCAAAATTGCCTTTGTTGATGGCGTCGGTAATACCTTGCAGGGTGTTATTGTTGGCGTCGATCGTGATGGTGCCCGAAGTGCGGTTCGGGTCGGCGGTAAAGCTGCTGCCTAGATAGGCGCCGCCGGTGCCCGCCGTCAGACCGGCCGCCGCCGGATTTGTGCCGCCCACCGTGATCGGGCTGGCGGTCGCCGATTCCAGCGAAATGGAGCTGATCGCCGTCACCGAGGAGCCGGTGTTGGCCGTGCCGCTGTTGCCGATACCACCCGTGACCGTACCGCTGGCGCTCTCCGCAATATTGATATTGTTGCCGTCGGCATTGGTGAACGTCAGCGTGCCAGCGGCCGCCGTGCCGCTGACGGTGATGTTGGCGTCAGCCAGGGCGCGCGTGACGGCGGTATTTCCGGTCAACACGGCATCGATGCTGGCTGCCGTTACGCCGCCGACCGCGCCGCCGGCGACGCCGCTGGCCTGACTGGCGATCTCGACGCCGCCCACAGTGAGCGAATAGGTGCCACCGCCGCTGGTGTCGACGTTGCCGAAGCTGCTGCTGCCGCCCGAGCCGAACAGGTCGGCGCGCGTGACAGTGGCGGCCGCCTTCGCCGAAACGCCTGTGGTGTCGCTCTTGGCATTGATGGCGTCGGCCAGTGCGCGCGCGCTGCGGGTGCTGCCGTCGGTGGCGATAGTGGTGTTGTTGATGCTGAGCGAGCCAGGGGACAGGCCGCTGCTGAGCACGGAGGCGCCCAACTGAGCGCCGGTCAGGCCGAAGCTGCCGCCGCTAGCGGTGCCGAGAGTAAAGGTCACGGTGGTACTGGTGCCCACGCCGATCGCGGCCGAGGTGCTCTTGTAGCCGCCCGAGGCCAGCGTCTGGGCCTGGGCGATCTGGCTGATATTGACGCGGTAGGCGCCCGCTTGCGCGCCGGTGCCGATGCTGGCCGATAGCACCGAGCTGTCGCTGGGCGTGGCCGTCAAGGCCTGGAAACTGGTCGTGGTGGTGAGCGCTGCCAGCGCCCCCTGGAAGGTTCCGACGGCACCCGACAGCGAGCCGAAGGCGGACACTTGGGCCTGGTAACTGGCCGTCTTATTGTCCAGATCGGTCAATGGCTGCGACTCGACGCTCATCAGCTTGCTGACGATGCCGTTGACGTCGAGATTAGAGCCGATACCTGGCGAGGAAATGCCCACGGTGAACTCCTAACGGAAAACGATACTATAAGGGATTATCGGACGCTTCAAAGAGGACTTGAGAAGGGGGATTACGGTCCAGTTTAGCGTTCGCTTAAATAGTGTGCAAACCTGGCTGGGAAAGATGCGGTGGGGCAATGCTTACCCCGTCGCCGTAGTGGCCAGGCGGAGGAAAAGCGGCGCGCGCGAGGCGCGGCCGCTTCAGGCGGTCTGTTTGATCAGCAAACCCTTGTTTTCGCTCGATTCGAGCGATTTGGCGATTTCCAGCGCCTCGGGCGAGGGAATCTGGCGCAGGACTTCCTTGGTGGACTGGTCCACCACTTTCACTACCGTGCGCTTGGTGTCGCTGTCGATCGAGAACTCCAATCCTTGCGACTGGGCCTGCGGCGACTTGTTCAGCTTGGACACCGCCTGTTCCACCTGTTCCAGCGTGGGCGGGGCTGCTGCACCTTTTACCGCGTTGACCGTTTCGATTGCCGTAGCTGGCGCGCGGCCGGTACTCTGCAGGGCGACTGATTCGGCGCTGGCTGCGGAGCGTTCGACGGGGCGGGGTGAAGTCGCCGCGCCTACGCCGGCTGCACCCAAAGTATCGATAGTCATGATGCTTCCTTTGTACAAAATCCCCGGCTGACCAGGTCAGCCGGGGAACCGGTCTTCAACGATATTACCTCATCGTCACATCACGGATTAGCCGCGCAGCAGCGACAGCACGCCGTTCGGCAGCGAGTTCGCTTGCGCCAAGATCGCGGTACCAGCTTGTTGCAGGATCTGGCCACGGGTCAGGTTGGCGGTTTCTGCAGCGAAGTCGGTATCCTGGATCCGGCTTTGCGAAGCCGACAGGTTTTCCGTGGTCGTTTGCAGGTTCGAGATGGTCGACGCGAAACGGTTCTGAATCGCACCCAGCGACGCGCGGTTGCTGTTGATCTGGTTCAGCGCCGAGTCGATGGTCTTCAGGGCTGCATTGGCGCCGTCCACGGTCGACACGTCCACCTTGGCCACCGATTGCAGGTTCGAGCCAGTCGAGCCGTTGACGATGGTGGTCAGGGTGTTTTGCGAGGCGATGGTGAAACCGCTGTCGGACGAGAAGCTCAGGTGGCCGCCGATGGTTACCGAGGCGCCAGCGCCGCCGGCTGCTGCACCGGCAGGAATGGCAACGCCGGCTGCTGCCACAGCAGCGGTGCTGCCGTTGGCTGGCTGGTCGGTACCGCGCACCTGCACGCCACCGGCTGCCAGAACGTCATCGCTAGCGGTGTTGGTGTTGGTGATCTGGATGTCCGAACCGTCGTTGCTGCTCAGCTTCAGTTCTTTGGCGCCGGTGGTCGAATTGGTCTGAATGCTGGCCGAGATGCCGGTGGTACCGGTCTGAGCATTCACAGCCTGGGCCACAGCTGACAGGTCGCCGCTCTTGACTTTGGCGGAGATGGTCACGGCGGTCGAGTTCGGATCATTTTCGATCGAGTTGGTGCCGCGCAGGGTGAACTGCACCGAACCGTTGCCGGCGGTGCCGCCGCCAGGGGTTGCCACTGCCAGGCCGGAGATGGTGGCGGTGGTGGTGGCGGTGGCGGTTACGCCGCTTTGGCTCGACAGCGCATTGACGCTGGCAGCGATCTTTTTGGCGCTGTCACCGGCGCCGATCGAGACGTTGGTGGTGGTGCCGGTACCCGAGGTGATGTTCAGGGTGTCGGCCTGCTGGTTATTGGCCAGCGCGCCGGTCACGGCATCCGACAGGCCACCGCCGGCGGCGCCGGTGTAGTTGGCTTCCAGGGTGTTGTTGCCGATGTCGGTGGCTTTGGCCGACTGGATACCGATGTTGATGGTCTGGCCCGAGTTGGCGCCCACCTGGAACTGCGCCGAGGTCAGCGAGCCGTCCAGTACGTTCTGGCCGTTGAACTGGGTGGTGTTGGCCACGCGGTTCAGTTCGTTCGACAGGGCCGAAACCTCGTTCTGGATCGATTTGCGGTCGGAATCGGAGTTGGTGCCGTTGGCTGACTGCACAGCCAGTTCGCGGATACGCTGCAGCAGGTCGCCGGCGGTGCTCAAGCCACCTTCAGCCGTCTGTGCCAGCGAGATACCGTCATTGGCGTTACGCGCTGCTTGGGTATCGCCGCGAATCTGCGAGCTGAAACGCGCCGAAATGGCCAGGCCAGCGGCGTCGTCTTTCGCGCTGTTGATGCGCAGACCGGACGACAGACGCTGCAGCGAGGTTTGCAGCGCGCTTTGCGAGGTGTTCAGATTGCGTTGTGCGTTCAGCGAGGCAATGTTGGTGTTGATGGTTTGTGCCATGATGTTTCTCCAGACTAGTACTTCGATTTGGGCGACATGCTCGTTTCACTTTGGTCTGTTCCGCTGTTCCGGAACAATCAAACCGCTGTTGTATTGCGTAACGGTTTCCGCACGGGAAAATTTAGCCTTGGAATCGCACTAAATTTTCACTTTTCGCCCTTCAGTCTCGAACCCTATGCCCGCTTAAACGACCGTATTTTTGTAATCTTTAGGGCGAAAATAAATTAATTTTCCCGTCAAGTTTGCCGCGAAGATGGGCAAAAAAAAGCCCGGCGCGAGGCCGGGCAGGTAAAACACGGAACCGGAAATTATTTAATCGGCAACCACCACGCGGTTCTTGCCGGTCTGCTTGGCCTGGTACATGGCCTTGTCGGCCCGCTTGACCAGCTCGGTCTGGTCTTCGTTGGGCTTGCGTAAGGCCACGCCTGCCGAGAAGGTGATCAGCACCTTCTCGTTATCGTGCAGGAAGAAGTGCTTGGTCAGCTCGCGCTGCAGGCGCACCATGGTCTGGGTGGCCGCGTCGATGGTGGTTTCCGGCAGCAGGATGAGGAATTCCTCGCCGCCGAAGCGGGCGATCACATCCATCGAGCGCAGCGTGTCCTTGACGATCTTGACCAGGTGCTTCAGCGCGTTGTCGCCGGCGATGTGGCCGTAGGTATCGTTCAGCTTCTTGAAGTCGTCCAGGTCCAGCACGGCGATGCACAGCGGCGTGCCGCGGCGGTCGGCGCGCGCCGTCTCGCGTTCGAACACATCGTCCAGGCCGCGGCGGTTCAGGCTGCCGGTCAGCTGGTCTTCACGCACCAGCTCGCTCATATGCTGCAGCTTGGCTTCCAGGGCGTGGATGCGCTGCTCGGCGTCCTGCACTTCCTGCTGCGCCTGCACCATGCGGTCGCGCGCCTTGAGCGCTTCGTTCTGTACGATGCGGGTTTCCTTCAGCACTTCGTCCAGGATCGAGTTCAGCTCGGTGATGTCCTGGGCTTTGCTGATCTTGTCCGAATAGCCGCCGATCTTTTCGTGGAAGTCGCCGGTGGTGGTGGCCACCTGGCCCAGGCGGTCGACAAAGGTCATCATCATGTTCTTGACGGTGAGCTTGACGTCCGACAGGCTGTGCTTGAGCTGGCTCTGCTTGTAGATCACGTCCTTCAGGCTGCGGGTGGCGTCTTCCAGCGCGCGCTGGTCGATCGGCCCGGAGATCAGCGCCTGCACCGACTCGATCTGGCCGCGCAGCCAGCTGTCGTCGTCCAGCAGTTCGCTGACGTTTTCCAGCAGCAGCTTGAACAGGCGCAGCAGCAGTTCCTGCTGTTCGGCCGTGTCGCCGCTCTTG
>Ga0213872_10001033_pt1 | contig 19398 bp, 16 predicted proteins | sample VelepicomBERX_R2_FD_160071 | JGI IMG/M metagenome (GOLD analysis project Ga0213872, IMG submission 160071) | Rhizosphere microbial communities from Vellozia epidendroides in rupestrian grasslands, the National Park of Serra do Cipo, Brazil - RX_R2 | ecosystem: Host-associated > Plants > Roots >...
CTCTTGCACGCCACCGGCCAATTGACCGCGCAATACCTTGCGCTGCAGGTCGAACTTTACGATCCGGCGGCGCATTATGAGGAAGTTCATGATAAATGGGTGGGATTCGGCGACCGGCCGGACCTCGAGGAGCATAAACAGCCCTGATGGTTCGATGAAACACCAAGTCACGCGGTCCATCGCGATCGATGAGCGTCATATCACCTTCGACTTCGTGCGGGCCGAAGGTCCGGGCGGGCAGAACGTCAACAAGGTGTCGAGCGCGGTCGATCTGCGCTTCGATCTGGCAGGCGCCCATGCCGATGGCGAAATTCCCGATGCGGTGACGGACCGTTTCGTGGTGCTGGCCGGTCGGCGGCTCAATCAGGACGGGGTGATGATCATCAAGGCCCAGCGCTTCCGCTCGCAGGAGCGCAACCGCGAGGACGCCTTGGAAAGGCTGTTCGAGCTGATCCGCGAAGCCGCCATCCCCCCGGTGCCCCGCCGCGCCACCAAACCGACCAAAGCCTCCAAGGAGCGACGGCTCGGCGCCAAGAAAGGTCGACAAGCGGTCAAGCAGGGCCGCCGGCCGGTGGGCCGGGACGATTAGGCCGTCAGTTCCGCAAACCGCGCCAAATCCACATTTCCACCCGACAAAATCATGCCGACTTTCTTGCCGCTCAAATTCAGCCGTCCCGAGAAAGCGGCCGCGGCAGCGAGGCAGCCGGTCGGTTCGACCAGGATCTTCATGCGGCCGGCGAAGAATTTCATCGCTTGCACCAATTCGGCGTCGCTCACCGTGACGATTTCGTCGACCAGGGCGCGCAGCACCGGGAAGGTGTGATGGCCCAGATGCTGGGTCTGCGCGCCATCGGCGATGGTGCGGGGCGTGTCGATATGGACGATATGGCCTTCGGCCAAGCTGCGCTGGGCGTCATTGCCGGCTTCGGGTTCGACGCCGATGATGCGGCAGCCGGGCGAGAGAGCGCGCGCCACGACGGCGCAGCCCGACATCAGCCCGCCGCCGCCCACAGGGGCGATCAGCACGTCGACCGGGCCGATCTCCTCGATCAGCTCAAGCGCCGCAGTGCCTTGCCCCGCCATCACATGCGGATGGTCGTAAGGAGGGATCAGCGTCATGCCGCGTTCGGCCGCCAGGCGAGTGCCGATCTCGTCGCGGTCCTGGGTATAGCGGTCATAGAGCACCACTTCGGCGCCATATCCCTTGGTGGCCGCCACTTTGATGATGGGGGCGTCCTCCGGCATGATGATCACGGCCTCGATGCCGAGCAGCCTGGCGGACAGCGCGATGGCCTGGGCGTGGTTGCCCGAAGAATAGGTGATGACCCCGCCTTTCCTTTGCTCGTCGCTGAATTGCGACAGCGCGTTGTAGCCGCCTCGGAATTTGAAGGCGCCCATGCGCTGTAAATTCTCTGCCTTGAAGAACAGGCGGGCGCCGGTCATCTGGTCGGCGGTGGTGGAAGTTAGGACGGGCGTGCGGTGGGCGGCGCCCTCGATGCGACGCGCCGCGGCGACTACATCTTCAAAGCAGATGGAGAGGGTTTCGATCATGATTCCCCAAGCCTATCCGCAAAGAAAAACCCCGCCAAGGCCCGAAGGCCCTGACGGGGTCCCTAGGCGAGGTGCCCCCTCGCTTAATCGGTCACAGCGAGAAGCGGATCTTGCCCTTGACCACCGTGTCGGTGGCGGCGGTCGGAGCCGGATAGGGGGCGGCGTCCTTGGCGGCCTGGATGGCGGCCAGATCGATCGAGGGTACGCCCGAGGAGTTCAGCACGTTGATGCCTTCCAGATTGCCGACCTTGTCGACCGTCACGGCGACGGTGACCACGCCCTCCTGGGCGGTGGAGAGGGCAGTGTGCGGATAGACCGCATGCTCGGCCACCTTGGTCAGAACATCGTGAGTATAGCCGGCAGGAGCCGCTTCATCGGCAAGAGCCGGAACGGCGACCAGAGCGGCGGAAAGAGCGAAAAGCTTCAAGGCTTTGGCGAGAGACGTCATGATATTTCTCCAATCAAGGAAACATGGCGGCCGTCGCTCCCATTTCGGGATGCGTTTATTTTTCTACGCATCGTTTTTTTATTCTTATTCTTAAAGAAAATTAACTTAATCAAATTTCATTAAGCGGATCATGCCGATCCATGTTGCGTTGCACCATGCATAATTTTGCATCACAAGAATGCAAAAATGGGGTCTTGTGCAATAAAAGTGCAAAAAATAGGGCGCCGCCCCGGAGAAGCGGCGCCCGGAGAAAGCGGATCACGCCAGCAACAGCCAGTGCGAGGCACTGGCCTGGTTCTGGGCGGTTATCGAGACGTCGGACCGGAATTCCGCCGACTGGCTGAATTCGGCGAGAATGACGGCATGGGCGTGCTGGTCGGCTGCCGCGTAAGCCGCCGTGCCGGCCGTCAAGCCGCTCAGCGCGGCGTCGATGTTGTTGGCGAGGTAGAAATTCACCTCGGCGGCCGAGGGCGTCCGATGCAACAGGTTGGCGTAGGTGTCGGTGATGAACTGTGTCTCGCCGGTACTGGTCTGGGTGTAATTGTGGGCCGAATTGCCGGTATATTCCGGCGAATTGCTCAGATAAGTGGCGAGATCGACCAGCAGGGCGGCGCCGGTGTCGCTGCTGTGCGTCACGGCGTTCTCGTAGAAATTCAGCCCCTGGACGTCCGGCGCGCGGGCCAGCGCGGCGGAATAGAGGGCGGCGATGTCGGAGGAGTTGACGCCGGTCGAGCCGATAGCGCTATTGCTCGCGACGATCACCGTGCTCGGGCTGCTGGAACCGCCATTATTGAATTGCAGGGCGGTAAAGCCCGACAGATGGTCGGTGCTGCTGCGCCCGGTGGCGGTGTCGGTCACGGTGATGTCCTTGCCGTCCCCTGATCCGGTCAGGGAATATTGGTTTTCCGATCCGTTCAACACCAGCTCGGTGGCGACGCCGCCCGGCGCCGTCAGGCTGACATTGGCCGTGCCGCCATCGACCGTCAGAACGAAAGGGCTGTGGATGGTCTCGATGGCGTTGCCGTCGGCCTGCAGCTCGACCGGCGACACGGCGACCGTCGCCGTCCCGCTGTCGGTCAGGGTGATGCTTGCGAGTTTGGCCGATGAGGCCAGCGCCTGCAGCCCGGTGATGTAGGTCGAGATGTTGGCGGCGCTGTCGGTTACCGCCAGGCCGTGGATGTTCTGCACGGAAGCCAGATTGTTGACCGCCTTCTGGGCGCCGATGCCGGCCACCGTGATGCCGCCGATCACCGCCGAATCATTGACCATCTGGCTGGCCGAGAAGGAGGGGATGGTGCCGTCGGTGATGGTGATGCCGGTGATTCCATTGGCCATATTGCTGAGCTGGTCGATGTTCTGCTCGACCGCTTGTCCGCTGTCCGTCACCTGGAACGAGATGTGCTGGGCGCTTTGCAGCGCGAAAGTCTCGGCGACGGTGGCGTTGCTGATATTGGTGGTGCGCGCGCCCTCGAACTCGCCGATCACCGCGGCATCGGCCTGATATTGCGCGTAGGAGACGGTGATCGTGGGGGCGGAGGCGTCATTGAAATTGACGAAGGCGATTTTGCCTGACGCCGCAAGAGGCTGCAGAGCATCGAGATCGGCCTGGATGTCGGCCGCGCTGTCGACGATCACGTCACCGCTCATCGGCGTGCCCGATTGGGCGGCGGCGAGGGCTTGGGCAGCGTTATAGATGGTCATGGTGAAGAACTCTCTAAACAGGGAAACCTCGGACTCAATGGAAGAGGCCGAGGCGGGTTCCGCCAGGACGAATGTCAAAATGGTGGCTTTGCGTCAGCCCAACCTTGAAGATAATCCCCTCTCCCCTCGTGGGTGTATGTGTGGGAGAGGGTTTGGGTGAGGGGGCGTCAGGAGAGGGGGGGTGTCACGGGCGCGGCTTCACCAGGTCGCGCTCCATCTGGCGGACCTTGAAGCCATTGTCGTTCAGCAGCGCGATGACCTTGTCGGCATGCTGAGGCGAACGGCATTCCACGGTCAGTTCCAGTTCGGCGGCCTTGATGTTGGCGCTGGTGAACAGGCGCTGATGCATAGCCTCTATGATGTTGCCGCCCGCTTCGCCGACCAGCGAGGCGATCTTGCCCAAAGCGCCCGGTCGGTCGGAAATGCCGACCTTGAGCGAGATGATGCGGCCCTCATGCACCAATTGGCGCATGATCACCTGGGCCAGCAGCCGGCTGTCGATGTTGCCGCCCGACAATACGAGGCCGACCTTCTTCCCTTTGAAGCGCTCGGGATTGGCCAGCACCGCGGCCAGACCGACGGCGCCGGCGCCCTCCGAAACGGTCTTCTCGATCGACAGGAACAGAGCCACCGCCTGTTCGACTTGCCAATCCTCGACCAGCAATACGTCATCGACCAGGGCCTTGACGATTTCGAAGGTCAGCTTGCCGACATTCTTGACGGCGATGCCCTCGGCGATGGTCTCCTCGCCGATGGTTACCGGCAGACCATGCAGGCTCTGATACATCGAGGGGTAGGAGGCCACCTGCACGCCGATCACCTGGATCTTCGGCTTGATCGCCTTGGCCGCCACCGCAATGCCGGAAATCAGTCCGCCGCCGCCGATCGGCACCACCAGGACATCGAGGTCGGGGGCATGGCCGAGCATTTCCCGTGCGATCGTGCCTTGGCCGGCAATCACCCTTGGATCGTCATAGGGGGCGACGAAGACATAGCCGTGCTGTTCGGCCAGGCGCAGCGCCTCGGCCTGGGATTCCGCCAGCACCTTGCCGTGCAGGATGACCTTGGCGCCGAAATTCTCGGTGTGCTCGACCTTGATGAAAGGGGTTCCCTCGGGCATCACGATGGTCGCGGGAACGCCCAACCGCCCCGAATGATAGGCGACCCCCTGCGCATGATTGCCGGCGGACATGGCGATGACGCCGCGCGCCCGCTCTTCGGCGCTGAGCGTCGAGAGGCGGTTCAGCGCGCCGCGTTCCTTGAAGCTGGCGGTGAATTGCAGATTCTCGAATTTAACCCAGACCTCGCAGCCGCAGATCTTGGACAGAGTCCGCGACGGGATGCAGGGCGTATCGACAAGCTGGCCGCGCAAAAGGGCGGCGGCGGCATCGATATCGGCGGCGGAAACGGGCAGCGAGGTGGCGGACAAGGGGGGAATCCTGTTGCGAGATCAGGCGGCAGTTTGGGGGCGGGGCCGGCTGGGGTCAACTTCAACCGCCCAAAGGGCGTAATAAAATATTCAATGAACGTTGATTGAAATATTGACGCCCGCGGCTCCATTTGCCATGCTCAAGAAAAAATATCGGGGGAAGTTCAAGCTCATGACAGAGGTCCAGGGCAAGGTGATCATCACCTGCGCCGTGACCGGGTCGATCCACACGCCGACTCTGTCCGACGCCCTACCCTATCGCCCAATCGATATCGCCGGGCAGGCGATCGCGGCCGCCGAAGCCGGTGCCGCCATCCTGCATCTTCACGCCCGCGATCCCGAAACCGGCGCGCCCAGCGGCGATCCCGACATCTTCAAGCGCTTCCTCGAGCCGATTCACGCCGGCTGCGACGCGATCATCAATCTGACCACCGGCGGAAGCCCGGATATGAGCGTGGAAGAGCGGTTGAAGGCGTCCTTACGCTTTGCGCCGGAAATGTGCTCGCTCAATATGGGTTCGATGAATTTCGCTTTTCACGGCATGGGCCGCAAGGTCACGAACTGGAAGTTCGACTGGGAAAAGCCCTATATCGAAAACAGCGAAGCCTTCATCTTCCGCAATTCCTTCCGCGACATCGCCCGCATCTGCCAGCTGATGGGCGATCTCGGCACCCGTTTCGAGCATGAATGCTACGATATCGGCCATCTCTATAATCTGGCCTATTTCCTCGATCAAGGGCTGGTGAAGCCGCCGCTCTGGATCCAGAGCGTGTTCGGGATCCTGGGCGGAATCGGGGCCGATCCCGACAATGTCATGTTCATGCGCCGCACCGCGGACCGGCTGTTCGGCAAGGATTATGTCTGGTCGGTGCTGGCCGCGGGTAAGTCCCAGATGCCGATCCTGACCCAGGCGGCGCTGATGGGCGGCCATGTCCGGGTCGGGCTGGAGGATTCCCTCTATATCGCGAGGGGCCAGCTGGCCGTCAGCAATGCTGAACAGGTGACCAAGATCCGCCAGATCGTCGAAGCGCAGGGCTTCGAGATCGCCACCCCGGCCGAGGCGCGCAAGATGCTGGCGCTCAAAGGCCGCGATGCAGTTCGGCTGGGAGCGGCGGCATGAGCGCGCGGGTTCTGGTCACGGCCGGGGCCGGCGGCATCGGCCGCGAAATCTGCCGCGCTTTCGCGGCGCAAGGCGCCCGCCTCGCCGTGTGCGACGTCAATGAAGCCGAGCTCGACAGGCTCGCGGCCGATTTACCCGGCACAGCCACCCTGGTTTGCGATCTGTCCCGCCGCACCGAGATAGAACGGATGGTGCCTGAGCTGATAGGGCGGCTCGGCGGCCTCGACGTGCTGGTCAACAATGCCGGCATCGCGGGCGACACCGCGCCGGTCGAGTCTTACCCGCCGGCGATGTGGGATCAGGTGATGGCGGTCAATCTGACCGCCGCCTTCGACGTCACCCGGCTGGCCCTTTCGGCGCTGCGGCGGTCGGATTGCGCATCGATCATCAACATGTCGTCGATTGCCGGCCGCGTCGGATATCCCAACCGCAGCGCCTATTCCGCCAGCAAATGGGGACTCATCGGTTTCACCAAATCGCTCGCCATCGAGCTGGGCGAGGCGGGGATCAGGGTCAATGCCATCCTGCCGGGGGCCGTGGGCGGAGACCGCATCGAACGGGTTTTCGCCGGGCGGGCCCAAGTGAGCGGCCGCACCATCGAGGAAGAGCGCATCCTCGCGCTCGGCCAACAATCCATCAAGCGACTCGTCGATCCGGCGGAAATAGGCGCATTGGCCGTCTTTCTGGCCTCGTCGGCGGGACGCTCGATTTCCGGACAGACGCTTTGCATCGACAACGATCTGCAATCCGTCGCCTGAAACCACCAAACAAATCTAAAACAGGGGAGAAATCATGCAGTCCAAGTCCAATAACCGGTTCCGAACCCTTATCTTGTCCTCGGCATCGATGGCTCTGATCGCCAGCCTGCCGGCTGCCTCATTCGCCGCCGAAGGCGACAGCGACACGCTGCAGGAAGTGGTGGTGACGGCCCGCCATATTTCGGAAAAACTCAAGGACACGCCGGTGGCGGTCAGCGCCTTCTCGGAAGACCAGCTGCAGACCCAGGGGGCGAAGGACATCACCGACCTGACCTATCTCACGCCCAGCACCAGCATGTTCACCGGGCGCGGTTCCAATTCGACGCTGACCGCCTATGTGCGCGGCGTCGGCCAGCAGGATCCGACCTGGGGATCGGAGCCCGGCGTGGGGCTCTATGTCGACGACGTCTATTATGCCCGGCCGCAGGCCTCGGTCCTCGACATTTTCAATGTCAGCCAGATCGAAGTGCTGCGCGGCCCGCAGGGCACCCTTTACGGGCGCAACACGATCGGCGGCGCGGTCAAATATGTCACCGCCGATCTGTCCAGCACGCCCACCGCCGACGCCCGCGTTTCCTATGGCAGCTACAATGAGCATGATTTCGTCGGCAGCTTCTCGGCGCCGATCTCCGACAAGATCCGCGTCGGCGCCGCCATTGCCGACTATAACCATGATGGCTGGGGCAAGAACCTGACCACCGGCGCGCAGATCGACAATCGGGACATGGTGGCCGGCCGGGCCAGCGTCGAATTGCTGCCGACCGACAATTTCACCGTGAAGATCAATGCCGATCGCACCATGGATATGTCGAACGCCAATCCCGGCCACAAGGAAGTGGCCTATGCCGGCTACGCGCCCTTGTCCAACGACTATGATTCCTATGCCGGCATGTCGAGCCGCAATTATGTGATGGATGAGGGCGTGTCGATGACCGCGACCTGGACCATCGATCCGGAATGGACCTTGAAGTCGGTCAGCGCCTTTCGTCAGGGCAATACCAAGACCAATATCGATTTCGACGGGCTGCCCAAGGATTATCTCGGCGTTCCCGGCATCTATTCCGACAATCAGAAGTCCGAGGAGGTCCAAGCCCAATATACCGGCGGCCGTCTGCGCGGCGTGGCGGGAATCTTCTATATGGCCAGCTACGCGGCCGGCGATTTCGACGAGCAATTGGCCAATCTCGGCCTGACCGACTATCTGCAGGGCCATGTGAAGACGAACAGCTGGGCCGGCTATGGCGATGGCAGCTTCGACATCACCGATCAGTGGACCCTCTCTCTCGGCGGCCGCTATTCCTATGATGAAAAAAGCGGCCAGGTCTTCAACGCCTTCTATCTCGGCCTCGCCAGTCCCGCCTTCGGCGGACCGGCGCAGAAGCCGCTGCTGGTGAACACCAACTATTCCAACCATAAGTCCTGGGGCGATTTCACGCCGCGCACCAGCCTGTCCTACAAGATCACGCCGGACATCACCACTTACGTCTCCTATGCCGAGGGCTTCCGCTCGGGTGGCTTCGACATCCGCGGCAACGCGCTTTTCACGCCGCAGACGGTCAATGGCTACAATCCCGAGAAGGTCGACACTTATGAGGCCGGCATCAAGGGCGAATATTTCGGCCATCATCTGAACGTCAACGCCGATGGCTATTATTCCTCTTACAAGGATCAGCAGGTCGGGGTGCAGATCCCGACCGCCGGCGGCGTGAAGAGCGTCATCGAAAATGCCGGCAAGAGCCATATCGAAGGTATCGAGCTGGAAGCCACCGCCAAGCTGACCTCCGAGTTCATGGTGATCGCGAGCGGCGCCTATACTTATGCCCAGTTCGACAGTCTGCCGGTGCTGAACGGGGTCCCGCCGCTTCAGGGCTTCCAATATGCGCCGAAATGGACCGGCAGCGTCGATCTGACCTACACGAAGGATCTGGGCGACCACGGCACGCTGACCACCTCGGGCACCATCGCCTATCGCAGCTTCACCCAGCTCTACGACACGCCCAGCGTGATCGACCAGGGCGGTTATACGCTGCTCGACGCCAATATCACCTGGCTGGCGCCAAGCGGTCATTGGAGCGTCTCTCTGAAGGGGGCGAACCTGACCGACGAGCGTTACCGGACCGGCGGCTATAATCTCAATGGCGCTCTCTACGGCAACTCCGTGGTCGGCTTCTATGGCGCGCCGCGCACGATCCTCAGCACCATCGCGGCCCATATCTGAGGGTGCTTGAAGGGGTGTTTGCGGAGAGGTACCCTCCTCTCCGCAAACGCAACTTCGGGGCTAAACAAGCAAGAAAGGCGGATCAGCCATTGCCTTCATCACCCGTCAAGCCAGCCCGGGAGAGCAGCAACCGACCGGGACGGCCCACCCGACAAGCCGGCTCAACCGACAAGCGGGATCAGATTCTTGATGCTGCCGAGGCGCTGTTCGCCCAATTCGGATTTCATGGCGTCACCGTTCGTCAGGTGACGTCCGAGGCCAATGTCGATGTGGCCTTGGTCTATTATTATTTCGCCAATAAGCGCGCCCTGTTCGACGCGGTGCTGCTGCGCCGCGCCAATATCGTCAATAAGGAACGCCTCGATCTCATGGAGGCGCTGGAAAAAAACCCGCCCGAGGGCGAATGCGCCATCGAGACGGCGGTGGCCGCCTTCGTCAACCCGATTTATCAGTATCTGGCTACCGGGGATGCCGGCTGGAGGCATTACTTCGCCTTGATCGCCCAGATCAACAACGCCTCCGAATGGGGCGCCCAGGTGATGCCGGGCTTCTTCGATCCGGTGGCGCAGAAGCTGATTGAAATCCTGCGCCGGCTGATGCCGGGCGCCGCCGACGACGATCTGTTCTGGGGCTTCGACTATCTGTCGGGCGCCTTGACCTTGACCCTCGCCGGCACCGGCCGTATCGACCGCCTGTCGGGCGGGCTCTGCCGGTCCACCGACTATGCCGCAATCCAGGCCAGCTTGCCGCGCTATATCGCGGCGGGTTTCCGCCAACTCTATGCCGATCGTCAGGCTGAAAAGGCGAAGTCAGCGTCATGACCTCCTATCGCGATGTCTATTATTTGTCCGCGGACGGGCTCCGCCTGCATGCGCGCGACTATGACCAGGCGCCGCCCGGCGCCTTCACCGTCCTTTGCATGCCAGGTCTGACCCGCAATGCGCGGGATTTCGACAGCATCGCCGGGAGGCTGGCGCCGCGCTATCGGGTGGTGGTCGCCGAACAAAGAGGGCGGGGCCTTTCGGCTTACGATCCCAATGCCGAGAATTATCTGCCCCCGATCTATGTCGGCGACATGATCGCGCTGCTCGACCAGCTCCATCTCGGCAAGGTCGCCATCATCGGCACCTCGCTGGGCGGCCTGCTGGCGATGATGCTGGGCGCGATGCAGCCCGACCGTTTCGTCGGCTTTCTGCTGAACGATGTCGGTCCTTCCGTCTCGGTCGAAGGGCTGGAGCGGATTCGCGCCTATATCGGGCGGGTGCCCGAGGTTACGACCTGGGAGGACGCGGCCCGCGACATCAAGGAAATCTTCGGCGCCGCCTTCCCGGCCTATGAAGCTGCCGACTGGGACAAGGCCGCCCGCGCGCTCTATCGCGCGAACGAGGCCGGCGTTCCGGTGTTGGACCATGATCCGAACATCGCGGTCAATTTCAATAAGGGGCCAGTCGAGATTCCCGATCTGTGGCCGCTGTTCGACGCTTTGCCGAAAGTCCCGATTGCGGTCGTGCGCGGCGCCCTGTCCAATCTCCTGACCCGGGAGACGGTGGAGGAGATGAAACGCCGCCGCCCCGACATCATTGCCGCCGAGGTGCCCAATGTCGGCCACGCGCCGACATTGGACGAACCCGAGGCGGTCGAGCTGATCGAGCGTTACCTAGCCCGGATTTCCCAATCCCCTGGCGCTGGCATCGCGTCGCGGGGAGGCGATCCAGCGAGTACGTTCAAGGGCTAAGCCTGGATGGCTTTGCCCTTGAACGTATGAAGCTGGGCGTCCGCCGCGACGCGACCCCCAAGGGGCGGGGAAAAATTGACGACAGGCTGCGTTGCCGGACTTGCCAAGCCGTCCAGGCTTGGCTGCATCCGCCGTCTGTCCTGTCGTCAATTTTTCCTCCGTGCCAACGCCAGGGGATTGGGAAATCCGGGCTAACGTCTATTCCCCCGCGCTGAAAACGGCGTCGATCTCGGCCGGAATGTCCCGCCCGCCCGAAGCGCGGTCGAGCTTCAAGGTCAGGCAGAAGGCCGAGCCGCCCGACAGGTTGAAGTCGGAGATCGGCGTGGCGTGCAGACGATAGCCGCGCTCCTCCAGCAATCCCCGCAGACGGTCGGACACGGTGGCCAGCACGATGTCGCGGCCGATATTGACGGCGTTGACGGCGAAGGCGCAGGCATCCTCCTCGGGGGCGGGGATCAGATTGTCCTTGCCGAAACGCTCCTCGATCAAGGCCTTGCCTTCCTGATCGAAGGCATCCGGCCAATAGAGCAGCTCTCCTCCCGTGAGCGGACAGAGGCAGGTGTCCATATGGTAGAAACGCGGATCGATCAGGCGCAGCGGCACCACATCGAAGCCGAACGTCTCGCGTACCACCTCCGCGGATTCCTTGTCGGAGCGCTGGCCGTAACCCAACCAGAAGGTGTCGCGCAAGGGATCCCACACGCAGTCGCCGGCGCCTTCGAGGATCAGGCCCGCCGGCATGTCGATCACTTCGCGCAGGATCCCCCGCGCCTTCAGCTGCTCGAAGGCCTTTTTATAGATTGCGGTTTCCGGCTGGCGCTGGGGATGCCGGAAAGTGGCGACCAAGGCCTTGCCGTCGAGGATGACGGCGGCGTTGGCGGTGAATACCAGATCGGGCAGCCCCTCGACCGGGGGCACCATTTCCAGCTCCGCGCCCAAATGGCGCAGTGTTTCGGTGAGTTTCTGCCAGCCGCTGGAGGAGCGGGCGCCGAGCAGTTCGGCCTGGCTCTTCCAGCTATCGGGCTTCATCCAGGGATTGATGGTGTAGCTGACTTCGAAATGCGTCGGCGCGCACATGAGAATACGTGCGCGGGGATGAGTGGACATATCGGACATGCGTCGGTCCCTATCGAAAGGAGGGATATCGGGGGGAGGTAGTCTTGCCGAGTGTTCTAACATGCGTGTGCTCCATGCGCCATCTGGACCGCCATCGAAGGACGGGATATGTCTAACAAAAAAGCCCCCGTCCAAGACCGGCAGCAGGAGAGCCCCCGTGGCGAGCAAGTTCCCCGTTCCGTTTCAGTCTCTGAGCAAATCGGTGCGCGACGCCGATCCCTTGCGCGACGCCATCACGAATGCCACGCGCCGCCCCGAACCCGAATGCCTGCCGGCCTTGCTGGAAGCGGCCAGCTTCCCGGCCGATGTCACCGTGGGCGCCCGCGAGACCGCCCGGCAACTGGTCGGCGCGCTTCGCGCCAAAGGGTCGGGCAGCGGCGTAGAGGGCCTGATCCAGGAATTCTCGCTCTCCTCGCAGGAAGGGGTGGCGCTGCTCTGCCTCGCCGAAGCACTGTTGCGTATTCCCGATACTCCGACGCGCGACGCCCTGATCCGTGACAAAGTTGCGCGCGGCAATTGGCGCGCCCATGTCGGCTCCGGCGGCTCTTTGTTCGTCAATGCCGCCGCCTGGGGTCTGCTGGTCACCGGCCATCTGGTCAGCCCGGCCTCCGAGACCGGCCTGTCCTCGGCACTTACCCGCATGATCGCCAAAGGCGGCGAACCGTTGATCCGCAAGGGCGTCGACATCGCCATGCGGATGATGGGCGAGCAGTTCGTCTCCGGCCAGACCATAGAGGAGGCGCTGTCCCGGGGGCGCAAATGGGAGGCCAAGGGCTTCCGCTATTCCTATGACATGCTGGGCGAGGCGGCCCTGACGGCGGCCGACGCCGAGCGCTATTACGCCGACTACGAAAAGGCGATCCACGCCATCGGCAAGGCCGCCGACAAGGCCGGCGTGATCAACGGCCCCGGCATCTCCATCAAGCTCTCCGCCTTGCATCCGCGCTATTCGCGGGCTCAGCAGGACCGGGTGAAGAATGAGCTGTTGCCGCGTCTGAAATCGCTGGCCCATCTCGCCCATCACTATGATATCGGCCTCAATATCGACGCCGAAGAAGCCGACCGTCTGGAGATCTCGCTCGATCTGCTGGAAAGCCTTTGCTTCGATCCGGTGCTGGCCGGCTGGAACGGCATCGGATTCGTGGTGCAGGCCTATCAGAAGCGTGCCCCCTTCGTGCTGGATTACGTGATCGATCTGGCGCGCCGCTCCGGCCATCGCCTGATGGTGCGATTGGTCAAGGGCGCCTATTGGGACGCCGAGATCAAAAAGGCCCAGCTCGACGGCATGGCCGGCTTCCCGGTCTATACGCGCAAGATCTACACCGATGTCTCCTATCTCGCCTGCGCCGCCAAGCTGCTGGCGGCCAAGGAGGCCATCTTCCCGCAATTCGCCACCCACAACGCCCAGACCCTGGCGACCATCTACAGGCTGGCTGGACCGGACTATGACGCCGGCCAGTACGAGTTTCAGTGCCTGCACGGCATGGGCGAGCCGCTTTATGAAGAGGTGGTCGGGGCCGGCAAACTGAACCGGCCGGCGCGCATCTACGCCCCGGTGGGAACGCATGAGACGCTGCTGCCCTATCTGGTGCGCCGCCTGCTGGAGAATGGCGCCAACACCTCCTTCGTCAACCGCATCGCCGACGAGTCGGTGCCGCTTGAAGCGCTGATCGCCGATCCGGTGGCGGCGGCCAAGGAAGTCATGTCGGTTGGCCTGCCGCATCCCAAGATCGCCTTGCCGGCCCAGCTGTTCGGCGCCGAGCGCAGCAATTCCGCCGGCGTCGACCTCGCCGACGAGCTGCAATTGAAGGAGCTGGCCAAGGAACTGACCGCCGCCAATGCCGGCCCCTACCGCGCCGAGCCGATCCTGGTGGTGCCGGGCAAGGCGGGACCGTTCAACAAGGTGGTCAATCCCGCCGATTTCGCGGATGTCCTGGGCGAATGCGCCGATGCGCAGCTGCCGCAGGTCGAACAGGCCGTCTCCTCCGCCGTCGCAGCCGCGGGTTCCTGGGCCGCCATCCCGGCCCGCGAACGGGCGCGCTTCCTCAAGGCCACCGCCGACCTGTTCGAAAGCGACAAGGGGGTGCTGCTGAACCTCGCGGTGCGTGAAGCCGGCAAGTCGCTGTCCAACGCGGTGGGCGAGGTCCGCGAGGCGGTGGACTTCCTCCGCTATTACGCCGCCGAGATCGAAGCGGGCTTCGACTCCGCCAGCCATCGTCCGCTCGGTCCGATCGTCTGCATCTCGCCCTGGAACTTCCCGCTGGCCATCTTCACCGGCCAGGTCGCCGCCGCTTTGGCGGCCGGCAATCCGGTGCTGGCCAAACCGGCCGAGGAAACCCCGCTGATCGCCCATCAGGCGGTGAAATTGTTCCACGAGGCCGGCGTGCCGGCCGGCGCGCTTCAGTTGCTGACCGGCGCCGGCGAGATCGGCGCCGCTCTGGTGTCCGACCCACGCATCCAAGGGGTTATGTTCACCGGCTCGACCGAAGTGGCCAAGCATATCCAGAAATCGCTCTCTGGCCGCACCACGCCGCTCGGCCAGCCGATCCCCTTCATCGCCGAGACCGGCGGGCAGAACGCGCTGATCGTCGACAGCTCGGCCCATGTCGAGCAGGTGGTGGGCGATATCCTGTCCTCGGCCTTCGACAGCGCCGGCCAGCGTTGTTCGGCGCTGCGCGTCTTGTGCTTGCAGGAAGACGTGGCCGATCTGGTGATCGAGCGTCTGAAGGGGGCGATGGCCGAGCTGCGCGTCGGCCGCCCGGACGATCTCGCCACCGATATCGGCCCGGTGATCTCCGAGACCGCCAAGGGCCTGATCGAGAACCATGTCGCCTCGATGAGCAAGGTGTTCCGCCTGCCGCTGACTCTGGAGCTGAGCAAACAGGGCTGGTTCGTCGCCCCCACAGTGATCGAGATCGACAGCATCGACCAGTTGAAGCGCGAAGTGTTCGGCCCGGTGCTGCATGTGCTGCGCTTCCGCCGCAACGATCTCGGCGACCTGCTGAACGAGATCGCCGCCACCGGCTATGGCCTGACCTTCGGCGTGCATAGCCGCATCGAGGAGACCATCAATTACGTCCGCGCCCGTGCCCCGGCCGGCAATATCTACGTCAACCGCAACATGATCGGCGCGGTGGTCGGCGTGCAGCCCTTCGGCGGGCATGGATTGTCGGGCACCGGTCCCAAGGCGGGCGGACCGCTGATCCTGCGCCGTCTGCTGGCCGAAGTGCCGGAAGATGGCGGACGCCGCTTCTCCTGGGTCATGACGGCCGGCAAATCCGCGCCGGCCGCCAAGGCGTGGAGCGACTGGCTGATCCAGTCCGGCTGGGCCGACGAGGCGGCGCGCTGCAGTGTCTATCTCTCGCGCAGCAAGCTCGGCTTCGAGACCGAGTTGCCCGGGCCGGTGGGCGAGAGCAATCTCTACCGGCTGGAAGCGCGCGGAACTGTCCTGTGTCTGCCGCAGACCCGCTTCGGCCTGGCAGCCGGGATCGGCGCGGCTCTGGCCACCGGCAATCGCGTGCTGGTCTCTTTGCCAGACGGGTTGAAGCCGCTGCTGGCCACCCTTCCGCCGGCGCTTTCCGAGCATGTGCTGCGTGTCGAGGATTGGCGCTCGGCCTTGTTCGACGCCGTGCTGGTCGAAGGCGATGCCGACGGCCTGTCGGCGGTGGCGGCGGAGCTCGCGGCCCGTCCCGGTCCGATCGTCGCCGTGCAGCGCGCCAACAGCCTGGGACTCGCCGAACAGCGCGAGGATTACCGCCTCGACTGGCTGCTGCGCGAGCGGTCGGTCAGCATCAACACGGCGGCGGCTGGCGGCAATGCCAGTCTCATGACAATCGGCTGAGATGAGCGTCCGGCGCTTGAGGGTATGAGAGACTCAGGGTAACGGCATCGGGGGAAGCCCCGTATGATGCTGATCGGGGAGGCCTTCGGAGGCTTCCCCGAGCGGCCGGTGCATGATCACCACATCGACCCAGCGGCCGAATTTCAGCCCGACACCGCGCAGCACGCCTTCCTGGCGGAAGCCTAAGCGGCGATGCAGGCCGATGGAGCCCTGATTGGCCGAATCGCCGATCACGCCGATCATCTGGCGATAGCCAAGCTCGGTGCAACGCTCGACCAGCGCCCCTAAAAGCGCCGAGCCGACGCCGCGCCGCGTCACTGACGGGGCGACATAGATCGAATCCTCGATGGTATAGCGATAGGCCGTGCGGAAGCGGAAGGGGCCGGCATAGGTGTAGCCGATCACCTCGGTATCGCTTTCCGCCACCAGATAGGGCAGGCCGCGCTCGCGGGTCTTGGCCAGCCGCCGCCGCATCTCCTCGGCCGTCGGCGGCTCCTCTTCGAAGGAGGCGCAGGTGCGGGTGACGTAGAAGGAATAGATCGCCTGCACCTGCTCCATATCGTCGGGCGTGGCGTCGCGGATGATCAGAGGCAGCGTCTTGGGGAGGCTCATGACAGCGGGCCGGCTTGCATCAGCACGGCGAGCTTGTCCAGCACGCCGGCCATCTCTTCCTGCAGCTTGGCGAAGCCCTCATGCTTTTCGTGGGTCGTTTCATCCATATAGAGGCGGCGGTTGATCTCGATCTGCAGAGCATGGATCTTTTCTGCCGGCTCGCCATAGTGGCGGGTCGTGTAGCCGCCGGCATAGGGCATGTTGCGCACCACGCAGTAGCCGAGAGTCTGCAGGCTTTTTTCCACAGTGTCGGTGATCGAGGGGGCGCAGGTGCGGCCATAGCAGTCGCCAAGGACGAAATCGACCCGCTCGGCGCCGCTGTCGCTGTCGCCGGGGCCGCCGATCGAGGGCATGGAATGGCAATCCAGCAGCAGGCAATGGGGGAAGCGCTTCAGCGTATCGTCGATCAGCCCGCGCAGAGCGCGGTGATAAGGGCGGTACAGATTGGCGATGCGGCGCTCGGCCTCGGCGAAGGAGAGCTTTTCGCGATAGATCTCGGCGCCGCTGGCCACCTGCCGGGCGATGGTGCCGAGGCCTGCGGCGACGCGCGGGGTGTCCGTCATCACGAAATCGGGCAGGGGGCCTGAGAACATGGCGGGGTCGAGTTCATAGGCGTCCCGGTTGACATCGATGAAGGCGCGCGGAAACAGCGCCTTCAAAAGCGGGATGCCTTTTTCGGGGGCCGCGGCGAAAAGCTCGTCGACATAGGAATCTTCCGAGCGGCGCAAGGTCTGCGGATCGAGCGCCGACTGCGCCAGGAATGATGCCGGATAGCGGCGTCCGCTGTGGGGCGAAGCCAGCACCATGGGCAGCAGCTGCGCGGGCGGCGCGTCGATATGCAAGACGGAGACGAAACTGTCGGCGGTCATGGGGCTATTCATGCTTCCGGTTTAGTGCAAATGCCCCCGCCTGTCATCTCTCCGAAAAATGATAATTTTAGGGGGTTGCAAAGCTCCAGGGTTTTAGACTAAAAACCCTCCCTCACGACGTGCCGCAAGACGGTATCAGTCGGGCGCTTAGCTCAGCGGGAGAGCACTTCCTTGACATGGAAGGGGTCACAAGTTCAATCCTTGTAGCGCCCACCATTTCCACCCCCGGAAAACTGCCGAAAACGTGCGGTTTTCCGGGGGGCAGAAATTCCCAAACACCGCAGACCAACGCAGAACACCGCAGGAACTTGCCAGCCCATAGGGCAAACATTAGGCAAGCGCGTTCTTTCACCGTTCTCGGCTGGAAGTTCTTCGAGTGGGGAATTTTTTGGGTTAGATCGGTTTTTCAGCAGACCGGTGCGGCTGTCGCCGCCGACGGCACCCTCTAATTCTGTCTGGTGGCTCAGATGGATCGGATGGGTGCCGCCGCGGCGGCCCGCGCAATGGCGCCTGACGGCGGCATTACGAATGAACCATATCTAACTCGGGCAGTGAAACGCAAGGCCGAGCGAAACGCGGCTCTCGCGGCCAGCGTTCGCAAATCGGCCGAGCAAAATGAGCTTATCCAGTCCGCACGGTCGAATTCCGTAACGGACGAGGAACGTCGTGCCTGGGAGATGCGAACAGAGCGCGCTCAGCGTGCCTTGGACGCGCGAAGAGAAGGACGTCGGGCTCCTGGGCCTAAGCGCGCGGCTAGGCCCGCTCCAAGGCCCTCGCGGCTATATTCTCCCGAAATGGCGTGCGACGCGGCACGAGATACGCGTCTGATGCACGGTGCAGTAAGATGCTTCCAGCTTATTCACGCTCTCCAGGGTGGACAATTGCCTCGACCCACCAAGAGGTGGCTCGCCGAGCAGCTAGGCGTCTGTCAGCGTACTGTTCAGCGATACCTCAAGCAGCTACGTGAACTTGGCTATATCGCTGTGGAAGAGATCCGTACCGCGGCCGGGTGGATGGTCGGCCAGGTCGTGCGCGTAACGAAGAAGGCGCTGCCCTTTTTCCGGCGATTTGCGCAAGAAGGTGGGAGGACTCTGGGGGAGACAGCTTTGTCCTCCAGAGAGATACCTTCGGTATCAGAATCCACAACGAGAGTTAAAACGGTCGTTGTTTCGGGGCGATGGGGCCCTTATAGGACTTCCTCTGGTTGTGGTGGAAGTTGGTCGGCGGTAAATTCAAGGTTGCGACCCGATGACCCGTCTCCGGAGTGAAGCGCATGCACGTGGTGCCAATAGCGACTTTCAATTGGGTAAGCGTGGCTTTTGGTCTTGTCGCGGCAGGGCTTTGGTATTGGTCAACTCGCGTCGAGGTGCTTCATGATCCGAATGCAGTTGATGATCAAGGGATAACCCCGATGTCCATTACCGTCGAGAGCACGATCGCCGGGAAACGCGCCGATGTTCTATCCACGGCCGCCCGACAGGTCATATGGAATAGATGGGCCGCGATGGCGGCGAGCGCTGCGGCACTTTGCCAGGCAGTAGCCATGGCCCTAACCCAGATTTAAGGGGGTAACATGGTCACAATTTTGAAAAAAGATTTTCTATGCATGGTGTCCCATCCGGCTAGACTTGCGAGCCAACAGGAGAACCTGATGTTCACTCATCGAACCCCGTCGTCACGCGCGTAATTGTTTTCCGGCAGTGAAAAGAAACGAAGATTTTGGGGCGACACGATGGAAAAAGCGGGGCATGAAAAATCTTCTAAGCAAGCGAGCAACGGTGCTGGAGCTGTCGGTGGCGAGAGCAAAGGAAACGGAGACGCGGTGTCCCGCACATACCGCATCTTCATTTCTTATTCTCACGTCGACGAAGAGATCAAAAAGGAACTTGAGAAGCACCTGACGCCGCTCTTCCTGATGGGCCAGATTAAGACTTGGAGCGACCGTCAAATTCGTGCGGGAGCGCCACTCTACGAAGAGATTAAAGACAACATCTCCGCCG
>Ga0213872_10001034_pt1 | contig 19396 bp, 18 predicted proteins | sample VelepicomBERX_R2_FD_160071 | JGI IMG/M metagenome (GOLD analysis project Ga0213872, IMG submission 160071) | Rhizosphere microbial communities from Vellozia epidendroides in rupestrian grasslands, the National Park of Serra do Cipo, Brazil - RX_R2 | ecosystem: Host-associated > Plants > Roots >...
TTTACCGCAAATCGCATGGAGCCTTTTCGAGCTTGGCTGATAGAGAGCCTGTCATCGATAACGGCAAGGCTTCTTGCATCATGAAGACGACGATCCTGTGGGCCCTGACCCTGACGCTCTGCGCCGCCGACGTGGCGATGGCGGCGGACGGGCAGAGCGGCAAGGCGTCCTGGTACGGTTCCGGCCATATCGGCCACAAGACCGCGAGCGGCGAGATTTTCACCGGCAAGGGCCGCACCGCGGCGCATAAGGACCTGCCGATCGGCGCGGTGGTGCGCGTGCTCGACAAGGCGACCGGCCGTTCGGTGGTGGTACGCATCAATGATCGCGGCCCCTATGTCGACGGACGGATCATCGATCTGTCGGAGGCGGCGGCCCAGGCGCTCGGCATGCGGGATCGCGGCGTCGCCGACGTGACGCTGGAGGTGCTGGCGCTTCGCTAGCTCCGCCTGTACCCTCCCGGGAACGGCAACCGGTGGGGGGAAGCTGGAATGCTGGGGGTAGTGCGGGGGCTGGGGCGGATCGCCGCCATGCTGATCCGCGACGCGGCGCATCACGAGAAATGGACACTGCGCCGGGCGTTCGAGCTGTTCGTCATGCCGCCTTTGCTGCTGCTCACCCATCTTCCCCTGCATCGCCGGGTGCTGGGGGTCGCGGCCTTGCCCGATTTCCGCGACATGCGGCGCGGCCAGCCGCGCTTCCTCTATAAATATCTCAACAATCTCTATCTCTTGCGCGGGCTGGGGGTCGATGCCCGGGGCCGCGCCTTCATCCATCACTATCATCTGATGGCGCGCGCCTTCGACAGCGCCTATCTGCGCCGGCTGCGGGAGGAGAAGGTCGTCATCCTGGCGGCCGATTTCGCCGGCACCCGCTATGACGTGACGCTGAGCCAGGCCTTTGAATTCTTCAATGAAGGCGAGCTGAGCCTGTGCTTCCGCGCCGATGGCGAGATCCTCTACATCGCGTCCTTCACCTTCGTGCCGGGCGAAATCCTCGCCATCGACACCGAGACCGCGATCCTGGTGACCCGCCAGCAGGGCTACCGTGGCAAATTCGGGCTGATCGCCAAGGCGACCAAGGACCTCATGGACCTCACCCCGCAGTTCATTCTATTCTCGGCGCTGCAAGGGATCGCGATCGCCTTGGGAATCGGTTATATCGGCAGCGTTTCCGGAGCCCGGCATATCAGCAATTCGGATCCGGACTCGCCGGTGTTCCGCAAGGCGTATGATGATTTCATGGTCTCCCAGGGAGCGGTCGGCAGCGCCGACGATCTGTTCCGTCTTCAAGTCCCGGTTCGCGAGAAGCCTTTGAAATACGTCAAGCGAGACCATCGCGGTCGCACCCTCAAGAAGCGCCGGTTCCGCGCCCGCATCGTCCACGAGGTGCGCGCGTGCCTGGCGCTGGTCTTGTCCGATAAAGGTCTTTGAAGATGTTGTCCGTCGTCGTTCCCATCTACAACGAATCGCTCAATCTCGACGGGTTCTTCGCCCGTCTGATCCCCGCGCTCGAAAAGGTCGGTGAGCCGTTCGAGGTGATCTGCATCGACGATGGCAGCAAGGATGACAGCGTCGCCAAGCTGAAGGCGAAGAACGAGGCCGATCCCCGGGTCAAGCTGCTGGTCTTCTCGCGCAATTTCGGCAAGGAGGCGGCCGTGTCGGCGGGCCTCGCCAACGCCATGGGCGACGCGGTGATCCCCATCGACGCCGATCTCCAGCATCCGCCCGAGATGATCTCCGAAATGGTCGCCAAATGGCGCGAAGGCTATGACGTGGTCTATGCGGTGCGGCGCGAGCGCACCGGCCAGGGCCTGCTGTCGCGCCTGCAGGCGCGCGCCTTCTATTGGGTCTTCGAGAAGCTGTCGGAAGTGCAGATGCCCCGCGAAGTGGGCGATTTCCGCCTGCTCGACCGCAAGGTGGTCGACGCCATCAACGCCATGCCCGAGCGCACCCGCTTCATGAAAGGCATTTTCGCCTGGGTCGGCTTCCGCCAGGTCGGCATCCCCTATACCCAGGAGGAGCGCCAGTTCGGCGAGACCAGCTTCAACCTGGTGCGGCTGCTGCGTTTCGCCTTCGATGGGCTGGTGGCTTTTTCCGACATGCCGCTGCGCATGTGGACGGTGATCGGCGCCGTGGTGTCGGGCTTCGCCTTCCTCTACATCGCCGTCCGCCTGGTCCGCACGCTCCTCTACGGCATCGACGTGCCCGGCTACGAATCGATCATCGTGACGATCCTGTTCCTGGGCGGCGTCCAGCTGATCACCTTGGGCATCATCGGCCATTATCTCGGCCGCGTGTTCAACGAGGTGAAGGGCCGCCCGCTCTACATCGTGCGCGAGCGGCTGGGGGTTAAGAAGCCCGACTAAGCGGCGCGGCCTCGGACCTCAGAAATCCACGCACCGCCCGTTCTTTTCCCAGTCGTTATAGCGAGTCGGCTCCGGCCCCTTCGGGCCGCCAATTTCACGAGGCGGCTGCTTCGCCGGCTCAGGCTGCTTAACTTCGTCTTTCGCGGGGGCGGGTTTTTCGCTCATCCGCATCTCCTCTTGTCTGTCGGGGGCAGGCACTTTATGCAATGTCCGTCATGGCAAGCAATGATCAGTCCTCCGATGCCCGTGCGGTCGCGCTCGACGCGCTGACCCAGATTCTGCGCCGGCGCCTCGCGCTCGACGAGGCCCTCAAGCTCGACGGCATCGCCGAGGCGCGGGACCGCGCCTTCGCCCGCCAGATGGTGGCGACCACCCTGCGCCGCAAGGGGCAGATCGACGCCCTGCTGGCGCGTTGCCTGGAAAAGCTGCCGCCGGCGCCGATCGAGGATCTTTTGCGCCTGGCCGTCGCGCAATTGCTGTTCCTCGACGTCAAGCCGCACGCCGCCGTCGACAGCGCCGTCGAACTGGCCAAATCCTTGGGCTTCGCGCCGCTCGGCAAGCTGGTCAATGCGGTGCTGCGCCGCCTTTCCACCGAAGGCCCCGACTGGGTCGCGGCGCAAGATCCGGCGCCGCTGAACGCGCCCGAGTGGCTGTGGCGCTCGTGGGTCGCCGCCTATGGCGAAGAGGCCGCGCGCGCCATCGCCGCTGCCCATCTCGAGGAACCGCCGCTCGATCTGACGCCCGCAGGTGCTGCGGAGGATTGGGCGCAGCGCCTGGAGGCCGAGCTGTTGTTCACCGGCAGCTTGCGCCGCTCGGCCGGCGGTTCGGTCACCGCGCTGCCCGGCTTCGACGAGGGCGGCTGGTGGGTGCAGGACGCCGCCGCAACCTTGCCGGTGCGATTGTTGGACCCCCATCCCGGCGAGCACATCGCCGATCTGTGCGCAGCACCCGGCGGCAAGACGGCGCAGCTGGCCGCCGCGGGTGCGGTGGTGACGGCGCTCGACCGGTCAGCCCGGCGTCTCACGCGGCTGCAGGAAAACCTTACCCGCCTCAATCTGACGGCCGAACTGGCGGCGGCTGATGCCTCCGCCTGGCAGCCGCCCCAGCTGTTCGACAAGGTGCTGCTCGACGCGCCCTGTTCGGCGACCGGCACTTTGCGGCGTCATCCCGACGTCGCCTGGACCAAGCAGCCGGAAGACATCGGCAAACTGGCCGCGGCCCAGGATCGGCTGCTGGCGGCGGCGGCGCCGATGGTCCGTCCAGGCGGTACGCTGGTTTTCTGCACCTGTTCGCTGCAGCCGGAAGAGGGCGCGGCGCGCATCGACGCTTTCCTGCGCTCGGAAGCGCGGTTTCGCCGCCAGCCCATCGAGGCCGCGGAAGTGGGCGGTCTTGGCGATCTGCTGACCGCCGAGGGAGATCTGCGCACCTTGCCGTGTCATCTGGCCGAAATCGGCGGCATGGATGGTTTCTTCGCCGCGCGCCTGCATCGTATCGCCTGAAGGTTGCCGATGACCGCTTCCCGCCCTTTCATCCTTCTCGACCGCGACGGCACGTTGAATGTCGAAAAGCATTATCTGTCCGACCCCGATCAGCTGGAGCTGTTTCCCGGCACGGGGGCAGCGCTGAAGCGCCTGCGCGAACTGGGTTACGGACTGGCGGTGCTGACCAACCAGTCGGGCGTCGGGCGCGGCTATTTCGGCCTCGATGCGGTCGAGCGGGTGCATGAGCGGCTGCGCGACCTGCTGGCGGCCGAGGGCGCCTCAATCGACGGCATCTTCATCTGCCCGCATGGCCCGGACGAAGCCTGCGACTGCCGCAAGCCGCTGCCCGGTCTGGCCATTCAGGCGATGGAGCGCTTCGGCTTCGACCCCAAACAGGCGGTGATGATCGGCGACAAGGCGGCCGACATCGGGCTCGGCCAGGCGGTCGGCGCCGCCACCATCCTGGTCCGCACCGGCTGGGGCGCCGACGCCGAGAAGGCGGGCGAGTGTAAGCCCGACGCGATTGTTGACGATCTTGCCGGCGCGGTGCGCTGGATCGAGGCCCGCAAATGAAACTCTCAGCCCTGGTTGTCGCCCACAATGAAGAGCAGCGCCTGGCCGCCTGCCTCGAACGCTTGCGCTTCGCCGACGAAATCGTCGTCGTGCTCGACAAATGCACCGACGGCAGCAAGGAGATCGCCGGCCGCTTTACCGACCGCCTGGTCGAAGGCTCGTGGGAATTGGAAGGTCCGCGCCGCAATACCGGCATCGAAGCCTGCCGCGGCGAATGGATCGTCGAGATCGACGCCGACGAGCATGTGACGCCCGAACTGGCGGCGGAATTGCGCTCGGTGGCGGAGACTTCCGGCTTCGCCTATCACGACATTCCGGTCGACAATTGGATCGGCACGCATCTGGTGCGGCGCGGCTGGGGCGCCTCGTTCGGCAAGCCGGCCTATCCCGGCTTGTTCCGCAAGGGTGCCAAGATCTGGGGCAATCAGCGCGTCCATCCCGCCCTGACCCTGACCGGACAGAAGGGGCCGACCCTGTCCAACCGCGTACAGCATTATGTCGACCGCGACATCTCCGACATGATCCGCCGCTTCGACGGATACACCACGGCGCGGGCCAAGGATCTGCGCGAATCGGGCAATATCGGTAGCGGCTTGCACAATGTCCGGCGCATCTTTTCCCGCTTTTTTCGCTGCTATGTCAGCCGCAGCGGCTGGCGCGAGGGCGGACACGGCTTCCTCATCGCCCTGTTCGCCGCCCTTTATCCCCTGGTGTCCTACCTCAAGGCCAAATACGACCAGGACGTTTAACGGGAAATTTATTTCTCGGCGTGTATCGAGACGCTGCGATCGTGCGGCAAATCGCGATTCACAATAGAAAAACTGAAGAATAGCCGCAGGAACTCTCTTGAGGTTGCAGACTATGCCGATAATGATCGCGGCGGTAGGTGCGTTCCTTTTGCCCTTCTCTTTCCGTCCGTTAGTGGACGGAATCGCTTCCCTGTCCACATTTGGGGATAGTGCAGCGCCATGCGCTGGGTGAATTCTTGCCATGGTGATGGGAAGCGACGGGGCATCGAGAATGGCACCTGCTGACGAGTTCGGCCAGACTAGGCGTTCGGCGGAATCCGCCTTCGGCATGACGACGGAAGGGCGCAAGCTGCACCGGCAGGCCTGGCTTGCCGCGCTGTTGCTGTTGCTGCGCGCAGTGGACGTCCTGGTGATCGCCGGCGCCGGTTTCGTCGCGTTCTGGCTGCGCTACGGCCTGGCCGCGCCGCTGCGGCTCGAACCTGTCGCCATCACCTTCGCTTGCATGCTGGCCGCCGTCGTGTTCAATCTCGGCCAGACCTACATGATCAGCATCGCCGACAAGTTCTGGCCGATGTCCGGGCGCGTCCTCGGCCATTGGACGGTGGTCGGGCTGCTGTTGATCGCCACCGCCTTCCTGATGCACGAGACCGCAACCTATTCCCGCCTCTGGGCCGCCTATTGGTTCGCGCTGACCGCGACAGGGCTGGTTGCCGCGCGCCTGGCCAGCACCACGATGGTGCGCCGCGTGCGCCGCGCCGGCAATCTGGTGACGCGCGTCGCCATCATCGGCGCCGATCGCGGGGGCTTGCAGCTTTATCACCATCTGAAAGCCGCGGGCCGCGAGCTGGAAGTGGTCGGCGTCTATGACGACCGTATCGATCGCATGCAGGCGGGCGCCCTGAAAGAGGGCGTCACCATCCTCGGCACCGTGGAGCATTTCCTCGCCTGGGCGCGCTATGCCCGGGTCGATTGCGTGGTGATCGCGCTGCCCTGGACCAGCGAACACCGCCTGCGCGAAATGATCGAGGCGCTGCAGGCCCTCGACATCGAAATCCAGATCTGCCCGGAAGGCCTGGGCTTCGTCGTGCACAGCTTCCCCTTGCTGCGCAACTCGATTGCCACGTCGTTGGGCGGCCTGCCGATGTTCAGCGTGTCGCGCCGTCCGCTCGACGGCTGGGGCTGGCTGATCAAGGACATCGAGGACCGCCTGCTGATCACCCTGCTGGCGCCGATCGTGCTGCCGGTCTGCCTGTTGATCGCGCTCGCCATCCGGCTCGACAGCCCCGGCCCGGTGCTGTTCAAGCAGCAACGCAGCGGCTTCAACGGACGCAATTTCTGGGTCTATAAATTCCGCACCATGCGCGCTGCGGATTCCGTGCCGACCGGCGTGACCAAGGCGACCTTGCGCGACGATCCGCGCGTCACCCGCGTCGGCAACTTCCTGCGCAAGACCAGCCTGGACGAGTTGCCGCAGCTGATCAACGTGCTGAAGGGCGAGATGTCGATCATCGGGCCGCGTCCGCACGCGGTCGACCACGACCAGCACTTCGCCCGCGTCATCCGCCAATATTATGCCCGCCACCGAGTGCGCCCCGGCATCACCGGCTGGGCCCAGGTCAACGGCCTGCGCGGCAGCATCGAGGAGGAGGAGCAGATCCGCCGCCGCGTCGCGTTCGACCTCTGGTACATCGAGAACTGGTCGATCTTCTTCGATCTGCGCATTCTCTTGATGACGCCCTTCGTCGGGCTCGTTAACCGCAACGCCTATTGATGTCGGCGCCGGCCGGGGACCGCCCCGCTTTTTCTGTTCATCTCGACGCGATCCGCGGCCTGGCGGCCCTGGCGGTGTTCGCCGGCCATGCCCGCGACCTGTTCATCGCCTCGCCGCGCGCGGCCCTGGGGGTCGGCCAGGCGGCCAGCGCCAACGAGCAGATCGTCGCCACGCACGGCACGATCGGGCGCCAGGCGGTCATCGTTTTCTTCGTTCTCAGCGGACTTCTGGTCGGCGGCGGGGTGCTGCGCGCCCGCAAGGCCGGGAACTGGGCCTGGGCGCCCTATCTCTCGAAGCGCCTGGCCCGCCTGTGGACGGTGCTGGTGCCGGCGCTGCTGATCGGCCTCGCCCTCGACCAGTTCGGCCTGCACTGGTTCGATCCCGCGACCATCTATGGCGGGCCGGTCGGGCAGAGCGAGATCCTGGCCGGTCTCGGCGACCGCATCACCCTCCCGGTTCTGTTCGGCAACATTCTTTTCCTGCAAGGGATCGCCGTGCCGACCTTCGGCACCAATGTCGCCCTGTGGAGCCTGGCCTACGAATTCTGGTACTACATCGCCTTTCCGCTGGCGTGCCTGGCCGCGCAAAGCGGGGCCGGGCCGGTGCGGCGCGCCGGCGCGCTGATCGGCGTCGCGGCGATCGGCATTTGCGCGGGCAGGATGATCTCGCTCTATTTCCTCATCTGGGTGCTGGGGGCGGGACTGGCGGCGGCGCCGCTGCTTCTGTCGGCGCGCTTCGCCCGCCGCGCGGTGCTCCCCGCCCTGGCGCTGTTCGCCGCGGGCAACGTTTTGCTGCTGCGCTATCCGTTCGATCCCATTCTGGGCGATTTCGTGACCGCGCTGCTGTTCGCCCTGCTGACCTATCCGATCCTGCATCTGCGCGATGTCTTCCCGGCCAATCTCTATGCCCGCGCGGCGCATGGCTTGTCGGAAATGTCCTACACGCTCTATCTGTCGCACCTGCCGGTCCTGGTGCTGATCTGCGCCATCGTGCTGGGCCCCTGGCATCGTTTGCCGCTCGATCCCGGGCATGGCGCGCTGATCCTCGGTATCCTCGCCGTAGTCTTCGCCTATTGCTGGGTGTGCTGGTATTGTTTCGAGCGGAATACGGGACGAATCCGGCGGCTGTTCGCCTCCCGGTTTTCCGGCAAGGGGCAAGCGTGACGGCGGTGACGAAAGCGACGGCGGCAATGGCGGGCCGGCGCGGCGGAAAGCTGAGGCAGTTGGAAGCCGTCCGCGGATTCGCGGCGGCCTACGTGTTTTTCGGCCATTGCCTGCTGAACCGCCTGTTCGACAAATCCACCCTCGGGCATTGGTCCTATCTGCTGCGGGCCAGCCAGGAAGCGGTGATGGCGTTTTTCCTGCTGTCGGGCTTCGTCATCTTCTATTCGGTCGCCGCCAAGCCGGCGATGGGGTTCACCGATTACGCCCGGGCGCGAATCCTGCGGATCATTCCGCTGTTCACGCTGGCGCTGTTGCTGGCCGTCTGTTTTTGCAACAACGACCTGGTTACGCCGGCGGTCGGCGACCGCTTCCAATGGGTCGGCGCGTTGCTGTTCATGGCCGATGAAAACACGCTGAAGCCCGGCGTCTGGTTCTCGCCCTTCTGCGGCAATGGTCCCTTGTGGACGCTGACCTACGAATGGTGGTTCTACGTCCTGTTCTGGCCAATCTACCGCCTGGTCGGCGAGTCGCGGCAGAAATATGTGGTCTTCGCCCTGGCTGTCCTCGGTCTGGCGGGCTATAGCGCAGCCCCCAACCAGATCTTCCTGATCCTGTCCTATTTCCCCATCTGGTGGCTGGGCGTCGAATTCGCCCGGGCCCATCTGCGCGGCGAGCTGTCGACATGGAGGGGCGTGCGCGCGCCGCTGGCGCTGCTGGCGGGAATGGTCGTGCTGCGTCTGGCCGCCTTGCCGCTGTCGCCGATCGACGATATCCGGCGCGGCTTCGGCTTTCATCCGCTGCTCGAAGTGCGGCATACGGTCTCGGCGCTGGTCATCGCCGTGGCCGGGCTGCTGTGGCATCGCGCCCGCTGGCGCTATTTCGACCGGCTGATCGGACCCTTCACGGTGATCGCGCCGATTTCCTACGCGCTCTACATCCTGCATTACCCGATCGTCGGCAATGCCCACTTCCTGGACGGGATCGGTTCGCCGCTCGTGGCGGGGACCGGCTATATGCTGATCGCCCTGGCTTTGGCCTATGCCGCCGAGATCTGGTATCAGCCCCGGATCGTCCGCCTGGTCGGCAAGGTCTGGCCTAAGGCTGAGTGATCGGCGGCGTGGCTTCCTGGCGAAGCTGGTCGTGGATGCATTTCTGCAGGATCTGATAATCCTCGTCGCGATGGGCGCGCGCCCGCCGTTCGCAATCGCGCTGGGCGTAGTCGGGCACTTTGTTCCAGTCGCGCCGGGTCGCGTCAAGCGACTCATATTGTTCCATCGCGCATTTCTGCTCAGCCTCGGGCGAATAGCCGTCCTCGCCATTGGCGAACTGGGCGCAATGGCCGTGAACGTCGAACCGCGGCGGCCGTTCGTCGGCTCGGCTCGGGGATGAAATCAGGCCGGCGGCCAGGACCGCCAGGGCGGCGAGGCGGGCGAACAGCGTGTTCAGGGGCGCGATGCCGAGATGGCGCCGCACCGCCCAGCCCGCGCCGGCGCCGTTGATCGCGACGGCGAGCGAGGTCGCCAAGGCGGCGCCGTCGCTGGCCAGGAACGGCGACAGCAGGCTCGACCCCGCCAGCAGGCAGAGGGCGCTGACCGCGTTGACCCGCCGCAGGCTGCTCATATGGTTGGTCATGCCGAGCAATTCCGGCATGCCGGTGAAGCCGGCCGCGATCAATTGCCCGACGGCCAGGATGCGCAGGGCCGAGGCGCCCTGCTCATAACCCTGTCCGACCAGGCGCAGCAGCGGGACGGGCGCGGCCAGCATGGCCAGCGCCGGCAGGATGGCGAGGGCGAGACCCAGCCCGACGGCCTGGGTCGCCACCTGGCTGAGACCTTGCGTATCGCCGCCGGCATGCAGTCCTGCGAAGCGCGGGGTCGCCATGCTGGCGATGCCGCTGATGACGATGTTGATCAGCAGCGCCAGCCGCCAGGCGATGGCATAGAGGCCGACCTCGATATCGGTGGAGACCATGCCGAGGATGATCGCCGGCGCCGAGGAAATCAGCAGCTGGCTCAGTTCGGCAGTGAATAGCGACAGGCCCGGGCGGAACAGCGGGGCAGGAGTGCTCCGCTCCGATGGGGCCGGGGTTTCGCGCAGGAACCACAGGAACAGGCCGATCCCGATCGAAGCGGCGAGGGCGAAACAGACGGCGATCAGGATCAGCGCCTGGGCCACGTCGGTGCCGATGATCAAAGCGATCACGCAGAACAGCGCCGGCCACAGCCAGGAATAGATCATCTGGCTCAGCCCGACGCGCTGCAATCCGGCCAGGCCGCCCGCCGCGACGGTGCTCAGATTCTGCGGGATGATGCTCAGCGCTCCCAGCATCAGGGGCGCCGCCAGATCGGGCTTGCGCAGGACCAGCCCGGCGATCGGCGTCGCGCCCGCCGCCAGCAGCGCCGCGACCAGCGCCGAAGCGCCCAGCACCAGCGCGAACGCCCGGAGCGCGATGCGCCGTGCGTCGCCGGCCCGGCCTTCGGCGCGGGCGACGGCGATCTGGCGAGTCAAGGCGCGGTCGATGCCCAGCCGGCCGAGCCCGGCCAACGCGGTCATGAAACTGAAGACGATATAGAATTCGCCGGCCTGCAGAACGCCCAGGCTGGCGGCGATCAGCAGGTGAAAGCCGTAGCGGCTGGGAATGTCGATCAGCCGGATGCCGATCGTCGCCAGCGCGCCGCGGATGATCCCCTGTCCCTGTTGGGGCGTCACGTCAGTTCGCCGCGCCATGGAGAACGAAAAGCGTGGCGCTCTGCGCCGGCAGCGCGGTATCGATCGCGCCGCCCCGATAGCTGCCGGGCGGCAGGGCGTTCAGATGCCCGTCCGCCAGCTGATAGAGCTCCATCTTTCCCTGTGGGGCGAAACCGCCCAGCGCCAGATGGATTTTGCCCGGGCCGCTGCTCTGCTTGTTCACCACCATGATGGTCAAGGCATTGTCGGCGCCGCGCAGGGCGGCAAAGGCGGAAATCCTGTCGGCGTCCGGCACCGCGGCGCGGACGCTGACCTCGCCGAAGGCGGATTTGCGGTCGTCGTAATTGCGGTAAAGCTTCATCGCCAGATAGGTCGGGCTGCCGGTCGCCGGCGTGATCCAGCGGGTCGCCATGTCGAGGCCTTCGCGCCCGAAAATGCCCAGAATGTCGGCCTGCGCGGTGGCGCCGTTCATGGTCTTCTCGCCGCCCCAGCTATATTCGGTGATGGCGATCGGCGTGCCCGGATAATAGTAGGTATCGACCCAATGGCGCAGGGTCGGGATCAGCGCCACGACGCTGTTGATCCAGGTCGGATCCTTGTAGGTCGGATCCCACAGATCGCGGGTCGAGCGGTTGCGGGTCGCTTGCATGGCGGGCGATACATCGTCGGCGGTGTCGCTGTATTCGCCTCCCTGCGGATAGAAATGCACGCTGACCACGTCGACCGGATGACCGGCCGCCTTCCATTGGGTCAGCAGCCAGGGCAGGTAATCCATGCCCTTGGTCTCTTTGGCGCGATCCGGCGTCGCGGTCCAGCCATGGTCGGCGGCGAATTGCTGGTCGAACCCGCTAAAGCGATAAGCGTTCCAGCCCCATTCCTCCGGCGCGACGACCTTGGCCTGGGGATCGACCGATTTCACCATGGCGGAATAGAGCTTCACCTTGTCGGCTATCTCGCTGGCATGGGGGCCGATCGGGTGGACGTCGCGATGGATTGTCGACCAGTAGCTGGGCTCGTTATCCATCAGGTAATAGGCGACGCCGCCATGATCGGCGGCGCCCCATTTGTCGACCAGATGCCGGACCCATTTCTTTTCGTCGTCGGGGCCGTCGGGCTGGGCGGCGTCGGTGGGGTCGTTTTCGGAGATCGGCGTGCCGTCGATGGTCACCCCGGTGCCGGCATCGGCGAAGCCGTCGAGGTCGGCATTCTCTTGCAGCCCATATTTGCCGATCGAAAAGCTGGCGAGCTTCTTGCGGCCTTCATCGAGGCGCGCGACCCAGCCGATCATCGGGATGGTCAGCATCGGGGCGGCGCCGGCCGCCTTGCTGGCGGCGACGAAGCCGTCGCCATGCTGGTCGACGATCTCGGGGCCGCAGGCGACGCTCTCGAAGAACCAGTCCTTGCCGGCATTGCGGGCGTCGATGGCCCAGTTATAGAGCGAGGCGCTGCTGCCGCCGGAGCGGTTGAGCGGGGCGTTCAGATCGTTCAGCTGATCCGTCGTCGCGAAGTTCACCCCATAGATTAAGGGATTGATCGGGCGGCGGTCCCGCGCCGCGTCGATGGCGATGGGGGTGACGCCGGGCGTGACGTCGGGCATATCGGCCGCGCGCGAGGGATGGGGGGCGGCCAGGGTCAGCGCCAGCAGCAGGGCGGGCCGGGAAAGGCGGTCGATCATCTAAAGCGCACTCGCTTGTTCGGCGTCATACTGTTTAAGCCACTGCCAGACATAGGTGAAGATCGCCAGGATTACCGCCGTCTCGCCGGGGGTCAGCGTCGGTGGATAGAGCTGCGAGATGACCAGCACATAGAACAGATAATCGGCCAGGCTGCCGAGAAAATCGCTGTCCAGCCGGGTTTTCAGCTCGGTTTGATAGAACAGCATGCCGCGCAAATCGTACAGCACGAACAGAATGGCGCCGACGATGCCGAATTCAAACACCACACCCAGCCAAGTGATGTCGCCCAGAAAGAAGAAATGGTCGAAATAGGAAAATAGGCTGTCGGTATTGGTCGGGCTGATGGTGCCGACGCCGAAGATCCAGCGCACCGAGTCCGTTCCGAGAAAGCTGGTGGCGCGGGCGAGGGTCTTCCAGCGGACATCGAGCCCGCTGCCGGCCTCGGTGCTGAACATGCTCTTGAGATAGCCGAACGAGAACATGCCGATGACGGCGGCGGGTGCCGTCAAGGCGAGCAGGAAACGCTGGGCCTTGCTGGCGCCGAGAAAGCCGCGGACGATCACCACGCCGACGATGCCGACCACCATGGCGCGGGTCTTGACCAGCCCCAGCGTCATGACGAACCCGGCGATGGCGCCGAGCAGCCAGCCGACATGGCCGGATCGCTGGAAGCGGCGGAAGAAATAGAAGATGGCGATGATGCCGAAATACATCGGCATATGGATCCGATGGCCGCGATTGTCCGAGGTGAACATCGGCGTCTGGCCGGAGGAATAGCTGCCGACATAGGCGCTTTCGGGGACCAGCGCCCAGAGAACCAGCAGGACCGCATAGGTCGCCAGGGCGCTGATGATGAAGGCCGAGGCGATCTCGTGCAGGTTCGGCTGCAGATAGAGCAGCAGCCCGAGGAACGAGAAGTAATAGAGCATCGGCAGCAATTTGACCTGCGCGCCGAGGCCGACGAAGAAATCCTGGTGGAAATAATGGATGGCCAGGATCGACGGCGCCAGCATCAGCCAGCAGAAGGTCAGGATCACCTGGCGATACATCGGCATGCTCGGATGGCGCAGCAGGATGCCCGCCATCGGCAGGGACAGCAGGGGAAAGGCCTTCGACAGCGCCCAGAGCGGCAGCAGCCCCTTCATGTAATAGAAGATCTGCCCATACATCGGCAGCACAAGGAGCAGGGCCGCCATGACCCCCGGGCGGAGGGTCTCGGCGGGATCCTGCGCTTCGGACGCGGCGTCGTCCCAGTCGGCGGTCGGGGCGGAGTCCTCAGGCATTAGGGATTGGTCGTCGTGGTCGTCGTGCCATTGCCGATATTGTTGTTCACGCTGTAGCTGAAGCCGCGATTGAAGGGCAAAGTCTTGTTGATGTACTGGTCGACCCACAGATCGACTTCGGCGACCGAGGATTTCGGCACGAAGATCGTATCCTGCGGCTTCAGCGCGATCTGCTGGGCGGGGTCGCCGTCGCGCACCAGGGCGGCGACGTCGACGACGCGCCGCACCGGACGCCCGTCGGCGCCGCGGCGGATGATCACCACTTCGCCGGTGCGGGCGGTATCGAGCATGCCGCCGGCGACGGTGATCGCCTGCAGCGGATCCATCTTGCCCTGCAGGGCGACGGCGCCGGGCGTCTTGACCTCGCCGCCGACATAGACGACCTGGGCATAATGGCGGATGCTGACCGACACTTTGGGATTCGAGGCGACATGCTGGTCGGTGAGCGCCTTGGATATGCTCACTTCGACTTCGGGAACGGTCTTGCCCGCGGTGGAGACGATACCGACCACCGGCATGGTGAAGTGCGAATCCGGCCCGACCGGTCCCTCGTAATTCAGTTCGGGATTATAGGGCAGCACCACCGACAGATCGTCGCCGGGACCGATGCGGTAATCCTCGGGCTGTTCGGAGGCGGCCGAGAAAGCGAGGGCCTGCTGGTCGGGCGGCGATCCGCTGTAACCGCAACCGGCCAGGAGAGGCGTGAGAGCAAGGGCGGCCAGCGCCGCCGCGACGCGCACCGAGTTTTTCAAGGACATGGCAGACACTCTCGCAAAACCTGACATTACGAACATTCTAAAGTCTAGATCATCCCGCAACGACACTATTGAGGCGACCATAGCCAATAATCATAGTAGCCTCGCTCTTTTAGCGCATGTTAAAATCGCTGCGCTAGAAATTGTAACATGAACTACGGGCGCAGGGGGCGATCGGTTGCAGTGGCAGTCTGTTCCTTTCGCGTGTTTCGTTTGTCACTTCAATAAATTCTGAGTGATCATGCCGGTCTCCCCGAAAATAATCGCAAAACCGAAGAATATGTCCGCGCCGCCGAAGATCGCCACGCGAGACCTGCTGAACACGATTTTCTATTACCGGTGGACGGCGACCGCGGTTATTGCGGCGTTTTTCGTCCTGGGCATCGTCGTGGCCGTTCTGGTGCCGGCCGCCTATCGATCCGAGGCGCGGCTGCTGACATTGTATGCCGGTTATTACGACATGCAATTGGATCAGTCGGGCACCAAGACGGCACCGCGGCTCGAAGCGACCGAGATCGTCAATGTCGAAGCGCAGATCCTGTCCAGCCCGGAGCTGCATCGCGCCGTGGTGCAGCAGGATATCGGCGCCGGCGCCGATCAGGGAGTGCTGGAGGAGGCCTATCGCCGCTTCGAGACCAAGCTGACCATCGAAAAGGTCGCTGAAGCCAACACCATCGCGCTGAGCTACAGCGATTCCAATCCTGAGCATGCCGCCCATATCCTCGACACCCTGATCGCGGAATATTTCCGCCAGCGCGCCGGTGTGTTCACCCAAGGCCGGGTCGCCTTCCTGGTCGATCACCGCGACAAGGTGCGGGCCCAGCTCGACAAGGCCAATGCCGAGCTGATCGCCTTCCAGCGCGCCCACGACGTGGTCAATATCGACGCCCAGATCAATGGCGCGGTGACCCTGCACAGCCTGCTGCTGCAGCGCAAGCTCGAGGGGGAAAGCGCCCTGGTGCAGGACAGCGCGACGCTTGAATCGCTGGTCAAGGAAGCCAAGAGCGTTCCGGCAACGATCCAGCTCTATGAGGACAACACCGAAGCGGCACATGTGCTCGACACCATGCAGCTGTCCCTGCTGCAGCTGCAAAGCCGGCGGGCCGACCTGGCGTCGCGCTATATGGAGGATTCGCCCTTCGTCCTGCAGATCAACGAGCAGATCGCCGATGTGCAGAAGGCGATCGAGCAGCAGAAATCCTCGGTGATCAGCTCGGTTCGCGTCGGCCATAACAGCTATTTCGATACCGTGCATGACCGCGTCATCCGCCTGACCTCGGACATCGCCGGCGAGAAGTCGCGCCAGGACACGCTGGAACAGCAGATCAAGGACTCCGACGATCACATCCAGTTCCTGATCGCCACCGCCAACCAGCTGCATCGCATCGAGATCGATCGCGATTTGCTGGCCGACAGCTTCCGCAATTCCGCCCGCCAGGTCGAACAGGCGCGGATCGAGCAGAACCAGGTCGACACGTCGAGCAGCACCAATGTGCGCATCATCCAGGCGCCGTTCCCGCCCGACCGCCGCAGCAACCCGCCCAGCCTGTTCATCGCCGCCGCGCTGGTGATCGGCATCCTGACCGCCATCGTGTCGATCATCGTGCGGGCCAGCCTGCGCGAAACCTTCCTCAGCCCGGAGGAGATCGAGCGCTCGCTGGGTCTCCAGGTGCTGAGCGCGCCGATCAATCCCAAGCCGCCCGAGCCGCCGCTGATCCGCCTGCTGGGCGATCGCCTCGGCCCGCTTCTGCGCAGGGCCGTGCGGCCGTCCGCCTCCGGTCTCACCCCGCCGCCGATGGGCCCCAAGCGGCCGCGCGCGGAATATGGCCGCATGGTCGCGGCGATCAACCATGTGTCCGACGTGCCGTCCAAGGTCGTGCTGATGCTGGCCTTCCGCGACGATGACGGGCTCGACGCCACGGCCGAGGGCCTGATCGAGGAACTGGAGCGCCGCTCGACCCATCCCGTCCTGGTGCTCGATCTGACCACCGACGGCCAGCTTTACGGCGCGCCCGATGCCGACGGATTGCTGCATCTGCCCGGCGATGATGGGCCGGCGCCGTCCTGGCGCGGCGTCACCGATCGGCCGGGTTCGCATCCCGACGCCCAGTCGATCTTCGACTTCCATGCGGTCGAGAGGCAGCATCTGGTGGTCGGCCGCATCAAGACGGGCGCCTTCCTGCCGGTCGGCCGGCAAAGCGCCGGTTTGTTCGATCTGCTGCGGCAGAGCCATGATTACGTCGTCATCCGGGTGTCGGCGGCCAGCCGTTCCTTCACCGGCGTCGAGATGGCGATCGTGGCCGACGCCACGATCCTCGCCATCCGCGCGGAATCGACCCGCAAGCCGGTCGCCCTGGCCCTGAAATCGCAGATCCTCGACGCCGGCGGTACGCTGGTCGGCGTCGCGATGACCCATCGCTTCAGCTACATCCCGTCCTTCGTCTACCGCTTCCTGTGATCGGATAGGATGCCATGACCAAGATCAGCGCGATCCTGCCCCTCAAGACCAGCGGGCGGCACTATGCCGACAATATCGGCCGGTGCGACATCCTGTTTTCGTCGCTGCGGCATTTCAGCTCGCCGGACAGTTTCGACAAATTCCTGATCGTCGTCCCGCATGACGAGGTCGAGGACGCCAAGCGCTATGCCAAGGCCTGGTCGGATTTTCCCGTCGAGATCGTCGATGAATCGGTCCATATGACCGCCTTCGCCGACTTCAACCAGCGCCACCAGATCCGCCCCTGGCATCGCCAGCAGATCATCAAGCTGTACGCGTCCGAACTGATCGAGACCGAATTCTTCATCGTCTTCGATCCCGACGTGTTCGCCATCCATCCCTTTACCGCCGACAGTCTGATCGTCGACGGGCGGGCGGTGACCTATTACCAGCCGCGCATGCGCGAGCCGAATTTCTGGCAATCCTCGTGCACCTTGCTCAAGCAGGATCCCCATCTCGAGCGCGACGGCATCTGGTGGACCCCGGCGATTCTGTCGCGCACCCTGTGCCGCCAGCTGCATAAGCGCCTGACCGAATTGCATGGCGAGGATTGGATCCGCGTCCTGCTGGCGCATTACATGATCGATTGGACTGAATATACCCTCTATTGGCTGAACGCCGAGCGCGAGGGGCTGCTCGACCGGTTTCATGCACCGGCCCGGCCGGGTCAGCGCTCGATCCACGCCGCCGAAAGCGTGTGGTTCGCCGGCAAGGGCGGCAGCGCGCTCGACGAATGGCAGGCCGATCACCATTTCGGCCCCGACAGCGACGGGCTGTTCGCGGTGGTGCAGAGCAACACCTTCATCGCCCCGGCCCGCGTCGTCGAGAAATTGCGGCCTTATTTCCCGATCACCCTGCAGCCCTATGACCGGCATGAGAGCCTGGTGCTGAAAGCCAAGGAATTCTATTCGGCGGTGGTGCGGCGCGGCTTGAAGCTGCTGCACCGGGCCCGGCGCGGCTGATGCGCGGCGCGGCCCTGTTGCTCGGCGCGGCGTTGCTGGCAATGGCTCCGGCGGGCCATGCGCAGAATTCGATGACCAAGCCGTCGATCCAGATCTATGCCGGGCCTCTGCACCGCGATTATCTCGGCTGCCTCAATTGCGACCAGTTCGACCCTCTGTCGATCTGGGACAATTACGGCGCCTTCGGCCTCGATAACGCCTATCCCGACATGAGCCGCTATGCCGAATATCGCCGGCCCAAGGGGCGCTATTCGGCGTGCGACGCCTATGCCAAGGATCCGCCGATCCTGATCGACAATGCGCGCAAGGATTACGGCGTGTTCAGCACCTCGGACACCAGGGCCGACAGCATCTGCGGGCCGCATGGCGATCCCGGCCTGTGCTCGAAGCTCAAGGCGATGTGCGCCAGACAGGGGCAACCCGGATGAGCGATCGGATTTTCGGCCTCAAGATAAGCCCGCTGACCGCGCCCCAAGTCGCCGCTCTGGTGGTCGACCAGCCGCCGCCCGCGCCCGACCTCGGGCTGATCGTCACCCCGAACATCCAGCATGTCTCGGTGCTGAACGGCAATGCCGCGTTCCGCCTGGCCTATGACCGGGCGGCGGTGATCGTCTGCGACGGCTTTCCGGTGCATTACTACGCCAAGCTGCGCGGCTGCCCGTCGCCCGGACGGGTGACCGGCTGCGACATCGCCATCGACATCATGCACCGCCCGTCTTTCCCCGAGCGGCACCGGTTCTTCTTCGTCGTCGACAATGAGGCGGCGGCGGCGGGAATCCGGCGCTGGGCGACCGAGCGCGGCATCACCGATCGTGTCGCGGCAGTGGTGCCGGAATTCGGCTTCGACAAGGATCCGGCGCGCAGCCGGGCGCTGGTCGCGGCGATCCGCGATCACGGTACCACCATCCTGTTCATGGGGCTGGGCGCGCCCAAGAGCGAGATCTTCGTCGACACCCATCGCGCCGAGCTGCCGGCCTGCTGGGCGCTGTGCGTCGGCCAGGCGGTGAAGATGGCTTTGGGCCTGACGCCGACCCCGCCCGCAGTGATCAAGGCGCTCAATCTGGAATGGCTGTGGCGGATGATCCTCGAGCCGCGCCGCCTGATCGTGCGCTATGTCGTCTCCGCCATCGGCTTCGCCGGCGCGATCCTGCGCGACCTCAATCAAGGCAAGACTTCGTGATTGCGGCGTCTTTGTCTTAATTGCGGCCCAAATACCTTTCTTCCATCGTAAAGAAGACATGGGCGGCCTCTATTTCTTAGTGCGTCGACGGGATGATCCCGAGACACAAAGAAATGGAGCACCAGCCATGTTGAAGACCGTGTATTCCGCCCTGGCCGTCACCGCCCTCCTGGCGGGCACCGCGAGCTTCGCCGCCGACCAGACCCCCGCTCCCGCCACCGCCGCCGCGCCGGTCGCCCCGGTTGCCGCC
>Ga0213872_10001035_pt1 | contig 19388 bp, 17 predicted proteins | sample VelepicomBERX_R2_FD_160071 | JGI IMG/M metagenome (GOLD analysis project Ga0213872, IMG submission 160071) | Rhizosphere microbial communities from Vellozia epidendroides in rupestrian grasslands, the National Park of Serra do Cipo, Brazil - RX_R2 | ecosystem: Host-associated > Plants > Roots >...
GACATGCCGGTGACGGTAGCAGTCGATTCGACTGGCGACTCGGTCCACAAGACCGGCCCGGCCGAATGGCAAGCCAAGATCGGCAAGATTCCGGTCGTATCGAACTGATCTCGATCAGCCGCAGATAGCAAAAACGCCACCCTAGGGTGGCGTTTTTGTTGGGTACGCTACTTACACGCTTAACCCGCGTAATCACCCGGCTGCGTGCTATCCACCCCCGGCGCCATCTTCATCGCGCGCACCAGCAGTGTCACCACCACCGCGACCACAATATTGATGATCAGCGCATACAGCGCCGCATAGCCCGGTACGGCCATGCCCCCTAGGTGCAGCACATAGAGCGACCCCTTGAACTTCAGCGTCCAGGCCGCCCAAGTGCCCCAGGCCACGCCGGATGCCCAACCGAACAGCAGCGCGCGGTAGTCGAGCCAACGGGTAAAGAGGCCGATGAAGACCGAAGGCAAGGTTTGGCAGATCCAGATACCCCCCAGGAGCTGCAGTTGGATGGCAAAGTCGGACTGGATACCCAGCACAAACACCAGCGCGCCCACCTTGACCACAAGCGACACCCATTTGGCCACCCGAGTTTCATCGGCCGGCGAGGCATCGGGCCTCAGGAATTCCTTATAGATATTGCGGGTGTACAGATTGGCCGCAGCGATCGACATGATGGCGGCCGGCACCAATGCGCCGATTGCAATTGCGGCGAAGGCCACGCCAACGAACCATTCAGGGAAGTTCGCGAGGAACAGTGCCGGCACGGCGAATTGGCCCTTGTACTGCGCAAAGTAATGTTGATACTCCGGCAACTTGTCGAGGCCCTGTGCCAGCGCCATATAGCCTAGGAAAGCCAAGAGGCCGAGCAGCAGCGAGTAGGCCGGCAGCAGCACCATATTGCGCCGCAAGGTCTGCGGGCCGCTTGCGCTCATCAGCGCGGTGGCCGAGTGCGGGTAGAGGAACAGTGCCAGCGCCGAACCCATGGCGAGCGTCACGTAGGCGCTGAATTGATTGAGGCTGTCGGCAGTCGGCGCCTTCAAGAGCAGCTTCTCAGCCGGCACCTTGGCGAAGATCGGGCCGAATCCACCCATCTTGATCGGAATGATGATCACAGCCGACAGCACCGTGATGTAGATCAGCAAGTCCTTCACGATGGCGATCAACGCCGGGGCACGCAGGCCACTGTTATAGGTGTAGGCCGCCAGCACCATAAAGGCGATCAGCAAAGGCAACTCACCGATCAACCCTTCGGTCGGGAAGCCCAGCGCGGCGATCACCACCTGGATGCCCTTTAGCTGCAACGCGATATAGGGCATGGTGGCGATGATGCCGGTCAGCGCGATCGCCAGTGCCAAATGCTTGCTGCCAAAACGCGCGCGAACAAAGTCGGCCGGCGTCACAAAGCCATGCTTATGGGCCACCGACCAGAGCTTGGGCAGCACCAGGAAGCCCATCGGGTAGATGAGGATGGTGTACGGCACCGCAAAGAAACCGGTCATCGCCCCCGCGCCAAACATGGCGGCCGGTACGGCGATAAAGGTATAGGCGGTATAGAGGTCACCGCCAATCAAGAACCAGGATACAGCCGTGCCGAAGCGGCGGCCTGCAAGGCCCCACTCATGCAGGCTGTTAAGATCGGCCCGGCGCCAGCGCGAGGCCAGGAAGCCGACCACGGTGACGAGGATGAAGAAGAACAGGAAGACAGCAATCGCGATCGTATGCATGGCTGCTCCTATTGCTTCGATTCGGCATTGGACGTGTCATCGGGCACTTCGCGCAGGCTGAAGTACGCAATACCGATCGACACCATGCTGAACAGCACCAGCGCAAGCTGATACCAATAGAAGAACGGGATACCAAGCCAGGCCGGCTCGACCGTGTTGTAGGTGCCCACGCAGACAATCGCGAGGCAAGGCAGCACAAGCAGGACATAGGCCCAGCCCGGCAAGACGCGTCTAACCTTCATATCGCTCCATCCTTATTGTTGATCGATGTGCGATGGCTCAGCATCGCAATCAGGTTGTGATGCTGCAGGAGTGCGCCCCGGCACGCAATGCCCGTGATCCGCAAGCGTTGCCAGGTAGGAAGTAAACTGCGCGGCGTGCAACACCTCGCCGCACGAGATCAAATAAAAACCCGCGGCAAGCGCGGGTTTGTGGGACTTATTTGGCCGGCTTGCTGTCGCCCGGCTTGGCATTCGGGTCGCTATAGCCACCCGGCTTGCCATTCATTGCGCCGATTGCGTCGCGCAGGTTCAGACAATCGACGTCTTTCTTGCTGCTGACGGCGCTGCCTTGCATATTGCACTCGCTATTGCCGAATTTCAGCCGCGCGCCCTGCACCACCTTATCAACGTCCTTGGCCTTGGATTTGCCACCCTCGGGTGCGCTCAATGAATCGTGGATCTCGGTCAGCACCTTGTCCATCGCTTCCTTCTCGGCTTTGAGCTCAGTAATCTGCTCGCGAAGCTGCTGGGTTTCAGCTTGTTTTGCATCCGACATGGATTTTTGGTCTGCCAGTTGCTTCAATGTATCTTCATGAGCAGCCTGGAGCTTTGCGAGGGCCGCTTTGGCATCGTGTAATTGCGTACCCATGGCGTGCAGCGCCATCTGGTGGCGTTTGGTCGCCATCGCCACGCCGCCGAAAAAGCCGCCGAGCCCAAGCAGCACCGCAAGGCCCACGAGGGCGACAATCAGCACTGCCGAGAGGCCACCGCCCACGCCGCCGCGCACAGCTATGACGAGGCGCTTGATAAGCGGTAGCTTTGCAGCTTGTTCATTTGACGTTGTCATGCGATCCTTCCGGCCTGAATGTCGGGGGTGGCTTGAATGCCAATAGGCCCTAGGGTGTTTTAACTCCTATATCGCTGAACGTCAATCCGACGAACGGAAGATAGGGTTTCGCAGAGGAGGCAGGTCATGTTGTGCCAAACGAACAAAAACAAAAAACCGCGCAATCTCTCGATTAACGCGGTTTTTTGCTTGTATTCGGTTGGCTCCCCGACCTGGACTCGAACCAGGGACCTGCGGATTAACAGTCCGTCGCTCTACCGACTGAGCTATCAGGGAACCGATGAAGCCGCTATACTAACGTGCTGCTTAGGACCTGTCAACACTTCGATCAAAAACTTTTTACAAGAAGCTCCATGGCCACGTTAAAGAAGCTACTCATCATCGTTGTCGCCATCGCCGCAATCATTGCTGCGATCCCCTTGGTGATTCCATACGACAACTATCGCCCCAAGCTCCAGACGACGATGAGCGATCGTCTCCAGATTCCCGTGACGATCGGCAGTATTCAATTCACCTACAGCCCCTCCCCCATGCTGATGCTGCAGCAGGTCACACTGGGCAAGAACGGCGAAGGCACAATCGGGAAGGTGGTCGTCCCCCTTACGCTCCGCAACCTGTTGCACATCCGTAGCGAGCTGACCAATGTCTCGATCGAAGACATGCAGCTTCAGCAAACCTTTGCGCGCTCGGTCCCGAGCCGTCTGAAGCCGAACCCGGGCGGGCGCGATATCCGCATCACGTCCTTCAACTTCTCCAACGGCACCATCGTCGACCAGGGCGGGCAGATCGGCCCGGTCTACGGCATCCTGAAGCTCAATGAAGATGGCACCTTCAAGGACGTCACGATCAGAGACAAAGAAGAACATGCCGAGCTGAACATCAAGCCGCTCAACGACAAGTTCGCCCTGGAATTCAGCGCCAAGAATTGGGTATTGCCCGGCAAGTATGAAAACGTACGCTTTGACCAGCTGATCATGCGCGGCATGGCCGACAACAACGGCGTGGCAATCGACGATATCAACGGTTTGATCTTTGGTGCGCCCGCCGTCGGCCAGGCCCAACTGACCTGGAACGATGGCTGGAAGGTCACCGGCACGCTCGAGACCAAGGGCATGCAAGTGGAACCGCTGATCTCGCTGTTCAGCGACAACACCCGCTCGACGGGTCGCATGGCGGCTAACGCCTCGTTCCAATTCGACGGCACCAATTACGACACACTGTTCGACCACCGGCAGATTCAGCTCAACTTCACGCTGACCGATGGCGAGCTGCATAACTTCGATCTGGTTTCACCACTGAAGTCGCAGAACCCCTCCATTCTGCAACGGGGTGGGCAGACCCGCTTCGACACACTCACGGGTAAGCTGGCCGACGACAACGGCGCCATCACCATGAAAGACCTGCAGCTCAACGGTGGCAAGTTCTCGGCCGTAGGCGCACTGGCGATCGGCGATAAGCGCAAGCTCAACGGCCGCATCACCGCCCGTCTCAACAGTGGTGCCATTGCCATCGCTGCCCCCCTCTCCATCGCCGGTACGCTTGATGCGCCGGAGATTCGTTCGGGCGGCGCATCCAAACCAGGTGGCGCTGAGGGAACGACCCAGATATTCTGATTGTCAGAATCGCGGGTGGACGACATCATCGCCGGCCTTTTGCCGGCGATGACATTTCAGGCACGCACATCGCCCCCCGCATCCGCCTCCCGTATCAGGAATAGACACAGCTATGAATTGGCAAGCGTATCTCAGCAGCGTCGGCGCACAGTGGCAGGACACCGACGTCACCGGCTTTGGGCAACCTGCCGCAGAAATCCAGGCGCTGGAACAGACTGCGGTGCTCGTACCGCTCGTGAACTTTGGTTTGATTCGCCTCTCCGGCCCAGAAACCATCCCCTTTCTGCATGGCCAGGTCTCCAGCGACGTCAAAAAGCTTCCCTCGCCGGGCGCGCATTTCAGCACCTACTCGACGCCCAAGGGCCGCATGCTGGCCAGTATGCTGATCGTGCGCCACGGCGACGATCTGGTACTCCAGCTACCCGCTGCACTGGTGCCTGCCATCCAGAAGCGCTTGTCGATGTATATCCTGCGCAGCAAAACGCGTGCAGAAGACGTCTCCGGCACAACTGCGGTAATCGGCCTCGCCGGCCCGCAGGCCGCCGCCATGCTCGCCAATACGCTGGGCATCAAGCTTGCAGCCGACTACGCAGTTGCCGAGGCCGACGGCACAACCGTCATCCGCCTACCAGGTGACCGCTTTCTGGTGCAGCTGGCTGCCGACGCCGCACCTACCGTCTGGGCCAAGCTGGTGGCCGCAGGCGCCGTACCGGCTGGCGTACCAGTGTGGACCCTGTCGGACATCCGCGCCGGCATCGTCTGGGTCCTGCCCGGCACGCAAGAGGAATTCGTGCCGCAGATGGCCAATATGGAGCTGATCGGCGCGGTCAATTTCCAGAAGGGTTGCTACCCTGGGCAGGAAATCGTTGCGCGTACGCAGTACCTGGGTAAGCTGAAAAAACGCGCCTTCCGCGTGGTGAGCACACAGGCCACTCAACCGGGCGACGCGATTTTCAGCGCCGATATGAACGGCCAGGCCAGCGGCTTGATCGCACTGGCGGCGCCTGCAGGCCCCGGCAAATGGGAGTCGCTCGCAGTAGCGCAATTGGGCAGCGTGGAACACGGCCTACACCTTGAATCACCTGAAGGCCCACAGCTGGACGTCTTACCCCTGCCCTACGCCGTACGGGAATAAGCACCCACACAGCACGCACGCCTCGATCCCTCAATCGAGGCGTGCTCCACCCCTAGGCAGTCAACTTCACATTTCTTTACCTGCGCGACACCGCACGCTGACGCGCAGCATGCAATCTGGGCATCGGAAACCTCCGCGATCCCGATTGAAAGGAATGAAGATGAGCAGCCAAACCCCCCGCCGTACTTTCCTCAACCGCACTGTCATCGGTGCATTTTTCGCCGGCGTGATCGCTACGGTTGGCCTCACCGCCGTCGCTGCCACCGAAGCCCTGGGCGGCGTTCAGCGCACCGCCATGATCGTGCATGCAGGCGCGAGCGACCCTGCCACCCACGTGCAGATGATGCTGGCGATGCTCTACAAGACCGTCAACGCAACCGACGCGCAGAAAGCCCAGATCGACCCACTGGTACAGCAAGCAGTGACCGACCTCACACCGCTGCACCAGCAACTCTCTGCGGGGCATCACCAGTTGGCCGCCCTCTTGACGGCCGACATCATCGACCGCAACGCGCTCGAAACCCTGCGCGCCCAACAGATGCAGACCATTGACCAGATGAGCAAGCGCCTAAGCCTGCTTGCGGGTGATGTCGGTACCGTGCTGACGCCGGCACAGCGCGTGCAATTGCAACAACACCTCTCGGCACTGCACGACAAGATGCATCAAGCGGCCATCAAACAGAACTGAGATTCTCAGATACGGTACGATGCCGCATCCATCCAAGCCCGGACCCACTATGTCTGAGCGCATCCTGTTGGTAGAAGATGACGACCGCCTGGCCGAGATGCTTGTCGAGTATCTCGGCCAATCGGCTTTTCGCGTCGTGCGCAGCGCATCGGGCGAACACGCCCTGCAACGGCTGGCTGCCGAGCCCTTCGACGCACTGATTCTGGACCTGATGCTGCCCGATATGGACGGCCTGGAAGTCTGTCGCCAGCTCCGCACCCATACCGATACACCCGTGCTGATGCTCACGGCGCGCGGCGATGCAGTCGACCGAATCGTCGGGCTGGAGCTCGGTGCGGACGATTACCTCCCCAAGCCTTTCGAGCCGCGAGAACTATTGGCCCGGCTACGCGCCATCCTGCGTCGCCGGGGCGGTACGCGCGATGCCAAGACGCTGCGCTTTGGCCGGCTCGAGATTGAGCCCGACGCCCATGCGCTGTCGCTCGATGGCGAAGCACGTACCCTCACCGCTTACCAGTTTTCGCTCTTATTGGCGCTGGCCGAACACGCCGGCCGAGTCTTGTCGCGCGATATCCTGATGGATCTCGTCAAGGGCGAGTCGCTGGAAGCATTCGATCGGTCCATCGACGTGCATATGTCACGCATCCGCGCCGCTATCGAAGACGACCCCAAGCACCCGCGCCGCATCATCACCGTGCGGGGCGCTGGCTATCTGTTTGCCAAACAGCAAGACTAGGCCCCCCATGCGCAGGCTCTACCTCCGCTTTTACCTCGCCCTGCTGGCCAGCTTGCTGCTCTTTGCCGCCGTGGCCACCAGCGTGTTGCACCGCACCGGCGGCCCAGCCGACCAGGCATTCAAGATCGTGCCGCGCCTGCTACAGAACGCACTGCCCGACGCCCACGCGCCCCAGGCCGAGCAACAAGCGGCCCTCTCACGCCTCGTGGCCGGTATTGACGCCAATGTAGCCCTCTACAGTGCCGATCAGCAGCTAATTGCGTCTGTGGGTGCACCACCGCTATTGTCGGCCACAGCGGTGAATAGACGTCGCCCTGGCGCCTTGACCTTCACCTTGCCCGATGGCCGATTGCTCGTCGGGGGCACGTCGCTGAATCTCTCCGGCCCTATTCACATCACCTTCCTGATGCTTGCCACCCTTGCCTTGGTCGTCGGCATCGTCGCCTTACCCGTCGTCCGCCATATCTCGGGCCGGCTGGAACGCCTGCAGCAAGGCGTAGATCGACTGGGCGCGGGCGAGCTATCGACCCGCGTGGCGGTCGAGGGTCGCGACGAGGTCGCGCAGCTCGCGCAGAGCTTCAACCAAGCGGCTGCGCGCATCGAAGCGCTGGTCATGGCGCATAAATCATTGCTGGCGAACGCCTCGCACGAGCTACGCACGCCACTTGCACGCATTCGCCTCGCGATCGAGCTGATGGGCGAATCCGTCGACGCCAAACGGCGCGCCGGCCTGAGCCTCGATATTGCGGAACTGGACCAGTTGGTCGACGAAATCCTGCTTGCAAGCCGACTCGATGCGCTACGTGACGACACGGCGCACGAGCCAGTCGACTTGCTCGCATTGGCGGCGGAAGAAGCGGCGCGGTACGACACGGTGCAGTTGGATGGGCAAACCGTGATCGTCAAAGGTGATGCACGGCTATTGCGACGGCTGATCCGCAATCTACTCGAGAACGCGCATCGCCATGGCAAGCCGCCTGTAGCACTTCAGGTAAGACGGCTGGCATCGAGCGCCGAGCTGCAGATCAGCGACGCGGGGCCTGGTGTGGCGGCTGAAGACGCAGAGCGCCTATTCGAGCCGTTTCACCGCCCGGCACACAGCCGAGAGAGCACAGGCGCGGGCCTTGGCCTTGCACTGGTACGGCAGATTGCGCGTCGCCACGGGGGCGATGCGCGCTGCGTCAATGAAGGCACAGGGCCTACCCGCTTCGTGATCACGCTACCGATCTGACCGTCAGTCGGCAGACCTGTAACAGAGACCGATCACCCCTTATTCGGCGGGTTTTAATATCGGCAGGAATTTCCTATAGTTGAGGATATAAAAAAGATTTTGTTGTAAGGCACTTAGCCGTGCCGTCATGCCCGTTGACAGGAGCGCGCCATGACATCGTCAGCCAGCTTTCCGAGCGGAGGGCTGAGTACGACCTTTGGGCTGAACGTGCTCACGGTCAATAGCAGCTCCGCGACCGGCGTCGGCGGCACCCTGGGTGCGCTGTTGAATAACCTGGGGTCGTCGGCACCCGTCGATTCGACCAAGGTCGAAATTTCCGGCCTGGGCCAAATTCTCGCTGCGCTGACCAATTTCCAAGACAGCCTGAGCACCCTGCTCCCGCCGACCCAGCCTTCCAACAGCAGCGTCAGCAACAGCAACACCGCAGTACTCTCGGCCACCGCCAGCGCGGGCGCATCCGCAGCCAATTACACCGTCGCCGTCACCCAGCTCGCACAAGCGCAGAATCTCGAAAGCGGCGGCTACGCCGACCCCAACAATACGATTCTCGGTACCGGCACACTCACGATTACCAAGGGGACGTACAACAGCGGGGGCAACACCTTCACGCCGAATGGCGCGACACCGGTGGTCGTCAATGTCGCAAAGGGGAGCGTTCAAGACATCGCCAATAGCATCAACGGCGCAAACGCCGGTGTCGTGGCCAGCGTGGTGCAAGATGGCGCGGGCTATCACCTGTTGGTGACCAATGCGCAGACAGGCGCATCAAATAACTTCAAGATCACCGTCAACGATAACGACGGCAACAATACCGACAACGCGGGCCTCTCGCAGGTCGCCTTCGACCCGACCGCAGCCGTCGGCAGCGGCAAGAATCTGACGCAGATTCAGGCGGGCGCCAACGCAGCGCTAACGGTCAACGGGGCATCGGTCATCAGCAGCAGCAATACCGGTGTCGCCATCGGCCCGGGCCTGACGGCCAATCTCTCGACCACCGGCAGCAGCACACTCGGCGTCACCGTCGACAATACCGCTGTCGGCGGCACCGCGCAGACACTGGTCACGGCCTTCAACTCGCTGCAAAGCAGTATCAATAACCTGGAAAACGCCTACGGTGCCTTGGTCGACAACCCGCTGACCGCCTTCCTCGCGTCGTCGCTCAATAACCAGGCGCAGGTGACGTACACCAACCCGAATTCATCACTGACCTTGCTGAGTCAGATCGGCATCACCTATCAGCCGCCCGGCCTCGCGGCACAAGAGGCCACCAATTTCGGCAGCGGCGGTGCGCTGGCGCTTAACAGCAACACGCTGAACTCGGCGCTCTCGCAAGACGCCACCGGTACACAGTCGCTTCTGAGCTTGGCCGCACAAGGGTTCAACAATGTTGCCAATGCTTTTGGCGATCCGGGGGGCAGCATCCCCAATCTGATCAACTCACTGCAGGGCTTCGACCTCATCAACAACCTGGTCTCGCAACAGCCGCTCCGTCAGAGCCCATCGATCAATGAGCTTTTGAGTGCGCAAACCAACCCGACGGTGAAGTTCACCGCGCAGCAGCTCACCGGCTTGCAGCAATACGCCCAAGCGTATTCGCTGATCAGCCCGTTTGCGCTGGAGATGTCGATTCTGGGGCTATTGACCGGCACCGCATCGAACGGCGGCGCCGGTAGTCTGCTTTCCGTCTTTGCCTGAGAGCGTAACTACACTTGCGAACTCAGCGCGCCAGCGCCTTCTCGATCGAGGCCTGGATACCCTTGGCGTCGAGCCCGCACTCGGCGAGCTGCAAGGCCGGGTCGCCATGGTCCACGTAGCGGTCGGGCAGGCCCAGCTGCAGCACCACCTTGGCGATGCCTGCGGCATTCAGCGCTTCGGTCACGGCCGAGCCCGCACCGCCCATGATCGCGTTCTCTTCCACCGTCACCAAAAGGTCGTGGCTTGCTGCCATCTCGCGCACCATCGCCTCGTCGAGTGGGCGCACCCAACGCATATTCACGACGGTCGCGTCGAGCGCTTCGCCCGCCACGAGGCTCGGGGCCACCATGGTGCCGAAAGCGAGGATCGCGACGCGCTTGCCGCGGCGGCGCACCTCCGCCTTGCCAATGGGTAGCGCGGTAAAGGCTTTCTCGATGGCCACGCCCGGCCCGGTGCCGCGCGGGTAGCGCACAGCGGTCGGCTGGTCCATCTGGAATGCGGTGTACAGCATCTGCCGGCATTCGTTCTCGTCGCTCGGGCAGAGCACCGCCATATTGGGGATGCAACGCAGGTAGCTGATATCGAAGCTGCCCGCATGCGTCGGGCCGTCCGCGCCCACGAGGCCCGCACGGTCGATGGCAAACACCACTGGCAGGTTCTGCAGCGCCACATCATGGATCAGTTGATCGTACGCGCGCTGCAGAAAGGTCGAATAGATCGCCACCACCGGCTTGACGCCTTCGCAGGCGAGGCCCGCAGCGAATGTCACCGCATGCTGCTCGGCAATGCCCACGTCGAAATAGCGTTCGGGGAATTCACGTTCGAAGTTCACAAGGCCCGAGCCTTCGCGCATCGCCGGGGTAATGCCGACGAGCCGCGTATCTTCGCGCGCCATATCGCACAACCACTCGCCGAAGATCTGCGCGTAGGTTGGCTTGCTCGCGGCCTTTGCGGCCATGCCGTCAGCCGGCGTAAACGGGGTGACCGCGTGGTATTTGACCGGGTCGCCCTCGGCGAGCTTGTAGCCCTGGCCCTTCTTGGTGACCACATGCAAGAACAAGGGACCCGACATGCCCTTCATGTTCTCTAGCGTCGGCACCAAGGCATCGAGGTTATGACCATCGATGGGGCCGATGTACTGGAAGCCGAATTCTTCAAACAGGGTCGATGGCGTGAAGAAGCCCTTCACGTGCTCTTCGCTACGGCGCACCAGCTCGTGCAAGGGTGGCACGCTACCCAGCACCTTGGAGCCCGTAGAGCGGAAGCTCTGGTAGAACTTGCCTGACAAGAGCTTCGCCAGATAGCTATTGAGCGAGCCGACATTGGGCGAGATCGACATCTCGTTATCGTTCAGGATCACGATCAAGTCGGTATCGCGATTACCCGCATTATTCAGCGCTTCGAACGCCATGCCGGCCGTCATCGCACCGTCGCCGATCACCGCCACGCATTTGCGGCCTTCACCCAAGAGGCGACTCGCCTCGGCCATGCCTTGCGCCGCACCGATGCTGGTCGAGCTATGACCGACGCCAAAGGTATCGTATTCGCTTTCTTCCCGCTTCGGAAAACCCGCCAAGCCCTGCGCCTTGCGCATGGTGTTCATGCGCCCCATGCGGCCAGTCAGAATCTTGTGCGGGTAGCTCTGGTGGCCCACGTCCCACACCAACCGGTCATCGGGCGTATTGAACACGTGATGCAGCGCAATCGTGAGTTCGATGGCGCCGAGGTTCGAGGCGAAGTGGCCGCCCGTCTGGCTTACCGATTCAAGCAGGAAGGCGCGGAGTTCTTCGGCCAACTGCTTGAGCTGGTCAAGATCGAAGCCGCGGATGTCGGCAGGTAGGTTGACGGTATCGAGAAGCGGGTAAGGCATAATTATTCTTCAGATAGTTACCCGGGCAGCCATTGCGTAGCCGGGTTTGGTCCTTGGGGCCTTAAAAGGCCCGGTGGACGATAAAGTGGGCCAACTCACGCAGGCGCCCAGCCCGTGCACCAAAGACGGTCAGGCAATCGAGCGCTTCGGCTTCAAGCTCCGCCGCGCGCAGCTTGGCTTCTTTCAGGCCCAACAGCGATACATACGTCGGCTTGTCGTTTTCCGCATCCTTGCCCGCCGTCTTGCCGAGCGTGGCCGTGTCGGCCTCAACGTCGAGAATATCGTCGACCACCTGGAAGGCAAGGCCGATGAGCTTGGCAAACCGGTCGAGCCGCTCGCGCTGTGCGGAGTCCATGCGCTCGCCGCAATAGCTGCCCAAGAGTACCGACGCGCGAATCAAGGCGCCCGTCTTCAAGATGTGCATCTGTTCCAGCTCAGGCAGCGTCAGCTCAGTGCCCACCGAAAACAGGTCGATCGCCTGACCGCCCGCCATGCCGCTCGCGCCACTCGCGTGCGCCAAGAGCTTCAGCATGGTCACTTGGTCTTCTGCCCGGTCGGCCAGCTCGCGCCCAGCCAGCACTTCGAACGCCGCAGTCTGCAGTGCATCGCCTGCCAGCAATGCGGTCGCCTCGTCGAATTCGACATGCACCGTCGGCTTGCCCCGGCGCAGCACGTCATCATCCATGCAGGGCATATCGTCGTGCACCAGCGAATAAGCGTGGATCAGCTCGACCGACGCACCGACATACTGCAGCCGCTCGGCACTGGCTTCGACCAGCTCACCGGCTGCGAACACCAGCAAGGGGCGCACGCGCTTGCCGCCGCCCAGCACCGCGTAGCGCATGGCTTCGTGCAGGCGTTGCGGCGACTGGCTGGCCATCGGCAGCACCGCGCCCAGGGCCAGTTCCATCTGTTGCTGGATGCCAAATGACCAGCTTTGAAATTCGGTTTGCTGGCTCATTGGTCGCCCTCCTCGGCATAGGGCTTCAGCATGTCGCCATCCAGCACCTTGATCTGTTGCTCGGCCGCTTCCAGTTGGGCCTGACAGAACTTGATCAGCTCGCCGCCGCGCTTGTATGCAGTCAGCGCAGCCTCAAGCGGCAGCTCGCCGCGTTCCATGTCGCCAATCAGCGCTTCAAGCTCGCTCATCGCGGATTCGAAACTGGCGGGTTTGACGGTTTTTGCCATACGGACTTCGTATCCTGGGTGGGTACAACCGCGTGATTTTACAATGCCGCGCCGCAGCACGCATGGATAACTAAAAAATCCGCCGAATCCTGGCAGTACTGCCGCGATCAACCCCGGCTGCGAAAGCCAGAAACCATAAAAAAAGCGCGCCGGTGAATGACCGACGCGCTGCGAAGTACCCAAGCGTAGGCAAACCATCCGGGCCGAGCCCGGCGGTCCGTCATGCGCTGCGTAGTGCAATGCATGACGACTACAGGACACATCCTAACAGCCTCGCGCATTTTTTCAAACAGTCGTTTGATCGAATGTTGTACGGATGCACAAGCATCACACCTAAGCCTATGACGGCAAATTCAATATTCTTGCCGCGCACCGCATGGCTGCTTGAAATCCTCTACACTACCGCCTGTCGCCTTCGCCTGTGACTTATGCCATGTCTGAATCGCTGCAGAGCCTGTCTATCGACCGTTCCAAGCTGCGCCATCGACGTAGCAAGCACCGTACCCTCTGGATCACCCTCGGCATCGTTGCGGTGATCATCGCCTTGATCGCCACGGCCCGCGCCAATGCGCCGGCCGAGGTCACCACCGCCAAGGTCACTCAAGCGTGGCCATCGAGCGCCGTGTCTGAATTGACGGCCACCGGCTACGTGGTGGCGCAAACCAAGGCCTCCATCGCATCGAAAGGCACCGGCCGGCTTGAATGGCTCGGTGTACGTGAGGGCAGCGCCGTGAAGGAAGGCGAAGTCATTGCCCGGCTGGAGAGCGCCGACCTGCGTGCCGAGCTTGCCCAGGCTGAAGCCGCTGTCGAATCGGCCAAAGCCCAATTGAAGCGTAGCGAAGCGGATGCGACCGATGCCGAGCTTGCGTTCGACCGCAGCGCCGAATTGCTGCGCCAAGGCTTTATCTCGCCCTCTTCGCACGACAGCGCCATCTCGCGCGTCAAGCAGGCGCGCGCTGCGGTGGCTGCACAAGCCGCTGCCGTCAAACAGGCCGAGGCCGCCGTGGCGGGTGCCAAGGTGCAGCTCGACAACGCGTTTATCCGCGCGCCGTTTACCGGCGTGGTGCTGACCAAGACCGCCGACGTCGGCGACGTGATTTCGCCTTTCAATGCCAATGCCGATTCCAAGGGCGCGGTGGTGACGATGGCCGATATGTCGACGCTGGAGGTCGAAGCCGATGTATCCGAATCCAGCCTATCGAAAGCCCACCTCGACCAGCCTTGTGAAATTCAGCTCGATGCCCTGCCCGACGTACGCCTGCTCGGCCGCGTGAACAGCATCGTGCCCTCGGTCGACCGCAGCAAGGCGACGGTGATCTTCAAGGTGGCGTTTGTTGAAAAGAACACCCACGTGCTGCCCGATATGAGCGCCAAGGTGAACTTTCTGAGCCGGCCGTTGGCGGGTGACGAGCGCACCCCACGGCTGGCGCTGAACCCGAAAGCAGTGGCCGATGGCGCCGTCTTTGTGGTGACCGACGGCGTGGCGCACCGCCGTGCCATCAAAACGGGTAGCAAGCTGGGCGACCTGATCGAAATCAAAGATGGCCTGAAGCAAGGCGACATCGTGGTGCTCGACCCTGGCAAGCTGAAAGACGGCAGCAAGGTGGTGGAGAAGAAGGCATGACCACCGGCACAGACGCCCGGGAAGCGACCGCGCTAGCCGCGCAACCGGCGGCCGTTGCCTTACGCCACGTCAGCAAGCACTATGTACGCGGCGGGCAGGAAGTACCGGTGCTGACCGATATCGATTTCGACATTGCCCAGGGCGACTTCCTCGCCATGATGGGGCCGTCGGGCTCGGGCAAATCGACCCTGCTCAACCTGATCGCCGGCATCGATAAGCCCAGTAGTGGGCAGATCATCGTCGACGGCATCGATATTGCCCTGCTCACCGAGGGCGACCTGGCCGATTGGCGCGCGCAGCATGTGGGCTTCATCTTCCAGTTTTACAACCTGATGCCGGTGCTGACCGCTTACGAGAATGTCGAGCTGCCGCTGATGCTGACTTCGCTCGGCAAGCGCGAGCGCCGCGAGCACGCCGAGATGGCGCTCGGCATGGTCGGCCTGCAAGACCGCATGACGCATTACCCGAATGAGCTCTCGGGCGGCCAGCAGCAGCGCGTGGCGATCGCGCGGGCGCTGGTGACCGACCCGACGCTGATCGTGGCCGACGAGCCGACGGGCGACCTGGACCGCAAATCAGCCGGCGAAGTGCTCGACCTGCTCGACCGACTGAATGGCGACCTGGGCAAAACCATCGTGATGGTGACGCACGATGCGCGCGCGGCCGACCGCGCGCATGCGATTCGCCATCTGGAAAAGGGCGAGCTCTCGGCCCTTGAGACCAAGCCCTGATTCGAATGGCAACGGAGCACGCATGCTGGCTTTCTTGCTGAAAATGGCTTTCAAGAACGCACTGCGGCACCGCCTGCGCGCCATACTGACGTTGGCTGGGCTCACTGTCGCCATCCTCGCCTATGGCCTGCTCAGCACCTTCGTCTCTGCCTGGTACGCGGGGGCCGATGCGGCATCTGACAAACGCCTTGTTACCCGTAGCGCGATCTCGCTCGTCTTTGCGCTGCCCATCAGCTATCGCGACCGCATTCGTGCGGTCGATGGTGTCACATCCGTCTCATGGTCGAACTGGTTTGGCGGCGTGTATATCGACGAGCGCAATTTCTTCCCACAGTTCGCGGTCGATATGCCGACCTATTTGCCGCTGTATTCCGAATTCGTCATCACGCCTGAAGAGCGCGCAGCACTCTTGCACGACCGGCGCGGCTGCGTGGTCGGCGCCAAGCTCGCGGCACGCTTTGGCTGGAAGCTTGGCGACACCATCCCCATGAAAGGCACCATCTACCCCGGCACCTGGCCGCTGACCATCCGCGCGATCTACCACGGCCGCGACGAGCGCACCAACGAAGACCAGATGCTCTTCCATTGGGATTACCTCAACGAGCGCATCAAGCAGATCTACCCCAAGCGCGGCGACAGCGCCGGGGTATTCGTTGTCGGGCTCAAGGATGCGAGCGAGGCGGCCCTCGTGTCGGAACGCATCGACAGCCAGTTCCGCAACTCATTGGCCGAGACGCTGACCGAGACCGAAAAGGCCTTCCAGCTGAGCTTTGTCGCGATGACCGACACCATCATCCTGGCGATCAAGGTGGTGAGCTATGTGGTGATCTTGATCATCATGGCAGTGATGGCGAACACCATGGCCATGGCGGCGCGCGAGCGCACAGCCGAATACGCCACGCTGAAAGCACTCGGCTTCGGCCCGCCCATTGTCGGCTGGTTGATCCTGTTCGAATCCATCCTCGTCTGCCTGATCGGCGGCGGGTTCGGCATCTTGCTCACCTTCCCACTGGTGCGCGTCATCGGCCATGCCCTCAGCAGCGTGCTGCCCACCTTCAATATGGGCGAGCACACCTCGCTGGAGCAGGCCATTGCATCCGTCCTCGTCGCCCTGGTCGCCGCTGCCATCCCCGCTTGGCGATCGATGCAAGTACGCATCGTCGAAGGCCTGAGGGCCGTCGCATGAAGCCCGCCCTACCCTACCTAGCTGAGCGGCCATGCGACTGACCGGCATCCCCATCCACTACGCATGGCGCAACTTGCTCACACGCCGGCTCACCACGCTGCTCACTGCAGGCGGCATGGCGCTGGTGGTCTTCGTCTTTGCCACCGTGCTGATGATGCGCGCGGGGCTGGAACAGACGTTGAAAAGCACCGGGCTGCCCGAGAACGTCGTCGCCATTCGTAAAGGCGCACAGACCGAGGTGCAAAGCGGCGTCTCGCGCCCCGAAGCCGCCATCATCGAAAGCGACCGCAATGTCGCGCTCGATGGTTTGGGCCGTCGATTGGTAAGCAAGGAAAGCGTGGTGCTGATCTCGCTCAACAAGCGCCGCACCGGCCAGCCGTCGAACGTGGTGGTGCGCGGCACCACGCCCGTCGGCCTCGCACTACGCCCACAGGTGGTGCTCGAATCCGGCCGCATGTTCCGGCCCGGTACGTCCGAGATCATCGTCGGCCACGCGATTGCCGATGGCTTCAGCGGTGTGCAGATCGGCTCCACACTCCGCTTTGCGCGGCGCGATTGGCTGGTCGTGGGTATTTTCGATGCCGGCAAAACGGGCTTCAGCTCCGAAGTCTGGGGCGACGCCGAGCAGATGATGCAGGCCTTCCGGCGATCAAACTTCTCGGCCGTCATCTTCCAGATGCAGGCACCACAAGCGTTTGACGAACTCAAAGCCCGGCTCGAAGGCGACCAGCGACTCACCACCGAGTTCAAGCGTGAAACGCAGTTCTACGAAGACCAAAGCCACGCCATGAGCACCTTTATCAGCGTGCTGGGCTTGGTCCTCTCCATGGTATTCTCGATCGGCGCAATCATCGGCGCCATGATCACCATGTACGCCGCCGTCGCCAACCGCGTCGGCGAAATCGGCACCCTGCGCGCACTGGGTTTCCGCCGCAAAAGCATCCTCGTCGCCTTCCTGGGCGAGTCGCTGTTACTGAGCCTGTTGGGCGGCATCATCGGCCTGGTACTCGCCTCCTTCATGCAGCTCTTCACGGTCTCGACCATGAACTTCCAGACCTTCTCCGAGCTTGCATTCAGCTTCACGCTCACGCCCGGTATCGTCATCGCGTCATTGCTGTTTGCGTTGGTGATGGGGTTTACAGGTGGGTTCTTGCCTGCGGTGCAGGCAGCGAGGCTCAAGATTGTGGATTCGTTGCGGGCGGGGTGATTACCAACTCGCTCATGGTAGGGCGGGTTCGCGAAGCAACCCGCCGAACGGCGCGGCGTAGCCGCTAAAACAACGGCCCGGTTGCACCTAGCCTACTTGCCAAACCAATGCCGATTCATTTCTCTCAAGAACGCCTCTTCAATTGGGAATCCGGACGAAGACCCGATTACGCTGTCGATGCCGCATTTTGGGCACAAAGCGCATTGACCAATACCATTCGCATCCTCATCAACCCACTCGGTAATCGCGTCAGGGGAAAAGATGCGGCAGCAATAAAAGCATCCGCAGGTATCGCTACCCTCAAGTTCACGGCGATGATTTGATGAATGCGTGTGCGCCTGCCGCACAGCCTCAGGAAACTTGGAAATCCGCCTCTGGTGGTCGTACTGCCAATTCATAGACTATTGAATCCCAAGTTGATTGTGTATGGAGAGTGCGCTGCCGAGTCGCCAGCCGTACCGCTAGACAGATCGTTGGTAGCGTGTAGGTTGGGCTGAGCGAAGCAGACCCCAACCTACTGGCTTGAGTCTTACTACTGAAAGGGAGATTTCTGCACATATCTATCCCTATCTGAAAGCAGTCTGGCGACAGCAGCTTTCCCGCTCGCGCTCAGCACAGAATCGAGATTGCGTAAGTCTAAGTTCAGTGTGACATCACAACCGTCACCGACCGCATCTTGATAAATCTGGAACTTGCCATTCTTGATTTCAAGCGCATAAAGCCGATCGGCCTTGAGATATTCATCACAACCGTCATTGAGTTGCCGCTTGATCTTCGGAAGCAATATTTGGCGAAGCTTTGACGGCAGGGGAGACCAGCCATCTAGAGTTCCTTGATGCTTTGCCGCGCTATGCCCTACGAACCAATCCCAAGGGTCAACCTCTTCACCAGCCAAGATATCCCAAGTTCGAATGTCCCAACCAATCCCTACTCGACCGGTACCATACGCCCAGCGATAAAAGCGGAAGGAAACAAAATCCGTCGACCAATACTGTATCTCCGTTGAGAGTTCGTCTTGCCCATCTGCGCCATAGCTGCTCAGCGCTTCACGGCGACTGCTATAGAACTCACGGAGCATCTCGGAAGACCGATCAATGCGCTTGAGTAATGCAGAATTGATCGCGTCGTAGTTTGCGCCCGGCGCATCGAGATGAATTGATTGTTGATTTGGATAATCGAGCAGCTGATATGAATGCGTACCTGCATGCAAGGTCTTGCCCGCCACTATGGACGGATTGCGCTCCAAAGGCAGATTGTATGCATCAGAACCGCAGACTGGTGCGCCCCCTTCGTCAATACTTGCTGCTAGAGAAATGGGTAAGCTTGCCCCGCCTTTTGGGTTCTTCCAAATACCTGTGAGTCTTACAGGTTCGCCTTTGTTCGCTATAGCCTTCAGCTCCCAAGCACCTGTTTTACTATTATTGAGAGTCTCCTGCCAGACACCTGCCCCTTCCATCTTTTCTAGCCGAATGGGCTTCCTGTGACTTAGGTAATAGTAACTACCATAGGAGTTATTGCCATTGAAGCAGGCAATGATCTCATGGCCCCCAAGAGTACCATTCCACACACCGGAAAACACATCTTCTCTATCTGCAACAGCCGGCGCCGCGACCAGAGAAAGGAGGAAAAACATAAGGGTTCGCATACGATCAACTCAATGTAATGACAACGAATGTAGATTAGCGCAACACAGTG
>Ga0213872_10001036_pt1 | contig 19379 bp, 22 predicted proteins | sample VelepicomBERX_R2_FD_160071 | JGI IMG/M metagenome (GOLD analysis project Ga0213872, IMG submission 160071) | Rhizosphere microbial communities from Vellozia epidendroides in rupestrian grasslands, the National Park of Serra do Cipo, Brazil - RX_R2 | ecosystem: Host-associated > Plants > Roots >...
GCCATATTGTGGGCGACATTGGCCCAAGTCTTGCCGCCGTTTTGGCTCACCAGTACGTAGGTAGCACTGCCGTAGCACGCCACGTAATAGGTGCCCGTCGAGTCGCACGCAATATCTGTTACCGTCGACGCTTGCGGCAACGTCGCGGTTTGCCCGCTTACCATCATGTGGTTCAGCGTGGCTGCAACAGGCGCGGCACTCGGCAAAACTGATTTGCCGGATAGCAACCACTGAGAACCGTCTGCCTTGGTGTACGTGTCGCCGGCGTAGGGCATCAACTCCATGGAGCCGATAGGCTGGCCGCCACTACCGCCGAAGAATTGCAGGAAATTACTCATTACTTGAGCCTCCAGTCATTGAGTGCCGCGATGTAAACCAAGGAGGCCGCTACGTTTGGCGTGGATACAACCATCGATTGCGCAAGGCCCATGATCGTCGCCGTGCTGCCTTGGGCAACGGTCAAGTTGTTCGTTGCGAAGGTGCCTTTGGCGTCCATGAACGGGACAACCTGCCCGTTGGAAGGCGAGGCCGGCAGAGTCAGCGTCACCGCGCCGCCGGACGTATTGACGGCGTAGCTGGTGTTGTTGGCGGCTGTCGTATTGGTGGTGATAACAGTCCAGTTACCGGCGCCAGAAATAGCAGCGCTTATCTGCGCATTCAGCGCGGACTGTGACCAGCCCCATGGCTCCCAATAGCTCGGGCTACTCGCGGGGTTCTGGCCGAAATTGGCGACAAGGCTGTGGTACGTTTGCCCACCGGATTGGACGTAGGCGTTGGCCGGGTAGGTAGCCGCTGCGTTCCAGGTGGATAGCTGTTGATACAGAAAGGGCGCCGACGCATAGACGGCGATGTTGCTCGACGTAAGCGACACCTGACCTTGGGTAACCGTCACCACGTACAGGCCCGCGTAGCCGGGGTCGGGCGTTGGTGTTACCTGTGTGCCGGTGGGGGCGGCGACACCTGCCTTCGCAGTCACGGCGACGAGCCCCTGGCGCGTCGTGGGCTGGGACTGACCGTTGTTGCCGGGGCCGCTGTACGGCACTATGGGGTTGGCAGAGTTGTAATACTGCAAGACGCTCAGGTTTGTGTCCTGCTCGTTGAAAGCTACCTCGATCAAGTAGTTGATCGAATAGCCCGCCGTGGCTGGCGCGGTAAGCGGCAGCGTCACCGGCTGCAGCAGAATCCCTTGCTTGACCGTCCAGTCCAGGGTATCGGCTGGCAGCGTGCCGTATTGCGTATTGTCGACCGTCGACGCCTGGTACACCTCGCCCGGCCCCACCAGCACATTCATGGACGCCGCCTGCGTGGTCGTGCAGGGCATGTTGTTTACCTGCGGCGTCGAAGTTTGCGTCGCACCAAAAGAAATCGCCCCGGCTAGTTTTCCCAGGGCGATCATGGTGTTGCGATTCGTGTTGAGGATGTGCGTTTCCAGCGGTACTTGCCCGCTGTACACCGTTACCCGATCCATGCGGTACTCCGGTTAGCTGTAAATCTGAACCCAATCGACTGTGGCGATTGGCCGTACCGCTTCGACTGCGGCGTAGATGGTGGCGTCGAACTGGATGCTTGACGCCGCATAGGCGCCCGTCGTGGTGTACCCGGCTTGCGGGCAACCGTAACCGGGCGGGCCGCCGGGAGCTTTCGCGCGCTGCACTTGGATGAACGCCTGATACTGGAGCGTGCCAGCGTTGCTGAAGCCGTAGGCCCCCGCTCCATACCCATATGCCGCTCCGTAGCCGCCAAAGTCCGCAGAGCGCCAGGGCTCCAGAATTACCGGCGGGTTGCCGGTGATCTGCTGCAGGATCTTCACCATGCCCGGCCGGTCGCCGCGCTCGCGCATCAAGTTGCCTTGGATGCGAAGCCGGTAGGCGTTGTCTGCCTCTTGTGGCTGGCGGGGGAGTGCGTTGCCGAAGAAATCCGAGCCGACCAGGTCCAGGTTCAAGTCGGTCGCCGTGGCGATCCGTGTCTGCAGCCGTAGGTAGGCGATGAGCGAATAGACCCACGCCAGGGCGTTCGCCATGCCGACCAGCAAGGCAGAAATGACAGGGGCGTTTGACCAGTCGCCGAACCACCCGACAGGTAGAAGCGCCTGCAGCCGAGACACTATGTCCGCCTGCGAGCCGGTGGGGTTTGCGGGCGTGGTGCTCTGCGGCGCGGCAGCAGCAATCGCGGGCGAGTCCTCGATGGCCCATGTAATCGCTAGGTTATCGAGCATGGAACCCCCTAGACCACAACGCTACCGGCGCGGATACTTTGCTTTGGCAAGGCCGCCAGGTCTGCCGTACCGCCGTTGAGCAAGATGCCGTAGGCGTTGGCTACCGCGCCCGGCACCGCATCCCAGGCCCACTGCGCAAGGCGCGAATAGGGTAGCCCGGCGCCGAGACCCCCGGCGTTGATCTGGTTGGTGATGTAGGTAGCAATCGCGGCCGGCGTTGCGACAGGGTCGTAGCCGGCGTTTAGCGTGAGGGCCATTTGCACGTTCGCCAACAGGACGGTTGGCGGGTACAACGTCCACTGCACACTGAGCGGCCGGTAGCTGTCTATGGCGTTGCCGATTGCAGTCAAAAAGGTGTTGCTCGGGTAGCCTGTCCCGTCATCGATGACGACGTAGAACTGGCCGAGCGCCACGGCGCCAGCGTACGTTTGGTTCTCGTAAATCTGCCAGGTCGCAGCGCTGTTGCCCAAAGTAAGGGCCGCCTGTTGAATGGCGTAGTTCACAGCGGCCTTGGTAGCGCGCGACAGGCTTTGCACCCAGGCCTGGAAGCGCGTCTTAACCGCGACGTCACTTTCCGCGTTGGCGCCATTAACGAAAGCCGCCGGGTTGCTGATGTAGTCAACGCCGGGTGTTACCGTCGTCAGCGTATTGATCTGTGCGATTGCCGCGTTGTAGGTCGTGCCTACCCCGGCCGCCTGGACCGTGACGCTTGCCGACGAGACGCCGGCCGGAATGACATAGTAGCCAAGCGTGGTGTTGTAGTTGGCGTTGGTAGAGTCGACGATGACCGTGTAGACCAGCGTGCCGTCACCGCTCTGTACCTGCGTGCCGATGGCGATATTGGCCTGGTTCGTCGGCGTGTAGCGCGAAAAGACAACCTGGCCGGTAGCGACCGTGCCCGGTAGGCGCGTAAAGCCGTAATCGGCCAGCCAGCTGTCAACGTCGGCGCCCGTGCTCGTGGCCAGGCGCGTTACCGACAGGACTTGCAGGATCAGCGATTGCAGCCACAGGGCGAGCGAGCCGTATGCTTGCGTGATCGCGCGGAGGACTGAGCCGGCTGTGAAGTCGATCAGGGCAGTCGTAGCGCCCTGAATGGCCGTCACCATATTGGTGACGATCTGCGTGAGCGTCTGCGTATTCAGTTGCATCGTGCCGCCTTATGATTGTGTGCCGGGAGGCGTTACCGCGAAGCTGAGCGGCACTACTTGAGGATTGCCGACGAGGTAGTAGAGGATCTGCACCTGGAAGCCGGCGACGATGGGCGTAACGGTCACCGTTGGGGCGGGAGTGGTGGCGATGTTCACCTCCAGCGCGAGCTGATCGACGATGACGGCCGTGACTGAACGCTGATCGAACAGCTGGCCGATATACTGGCCGAGGCCCGCGCCATAGGTGGGCTCGAAGATATAGGCGCCGGGGTTGGTGAGCAGTCGCCGCACAATGCGCTGGTTCTGCATCATGATTTGCGCCGCCAAGGCGATGCCGCCGATTGGTGTCAGCTGCAAATCGCTACCGAACCAGTGCCCGCAATCGTTATTGTTCATCCCTGCGGGCCTCCCGTAGTGTTGCTGCCGCTCTGCACGCCGCCGTGTACGTGGCCTTGCAGATCGATGCTGCCAGCTGTGACGTTGCCGGTGGTTGTCAGCGAGCCGCTTATCTGCGCCGCAGCGCCGCTGCCGCCCGGTGCTCCGCTAAGCGCCAAGCCGCCTTGGCCCGTGATGGTCTGCGTAACCTGCAACGTGCCCGCTACCTTCATCGGGCCGCTATGGTTCCACTGCTGCGCGCTACTGGTTATCGTCCCGCTGACGCTGACATTCGCGCTGCCGCCCACGGTAACTGTTGCGTTGCCGTTGATATTGATTGTGGCGTTGCTGCCAACAGTCACGTTGAGCGCGGCGTTAGTGTTGATGTCCATGTCGCCCGTGTTGACGAGCTTCTGGAACGTGCCGGACTTGTGAACAAGCCAGTATTCCCCGGATGGCACGGCAAGCGGCGCGTGCTGCTGGTCGAAGAAGTGCTGGACGACGTAGCCGGTGTCCACATCCCCTTCCAAGAAGAGCACGTTCACCTGGTCGCCTATTGTCGGCGGCGAGAACATGCCCCATCCGTTACCCGTCCAGTGGCTTGCAACGGGAAGCCAGTCGGTTTCGAGCTGCGGCGGTTGGCCTGCCGTGGGCTTTAGATCAACCTTCACCGAGTAAGTGTTAGGGTTGTACGCCGTCACGATGCCGGCCCGGCTCATCATCTTTCCGTCCGAGCGCTGCGCTTCCTCCCGCATGCGATTGACTAGGGCGCTGATCATTGCGGGTTATCCAATATGCTTGCGGTTTTGGCGTGGCACGTCATGACGTAGCCGCGTTCCATAGACAGGTGGCGGGTGATGCTGTCCGGGTAGTAGGTGGCGTCGAAGTAGGACGCCGTACCCGTGACGACAACAGGTGTCGTGCGCAGCAGCAGGCTATCTCCCACTGCCTCGAACTCGACGCGCAACTCGTGCGCGACGATCTGGTGGTATTGCGACTTGGCCCACTCCAGCGCGTCGGCCGGCTTCATCTTCGGCTTACGGTAGAAGTAATCCCGCGTGCCCGTGACGCCGTTGTATGGGTCTTTCTTCGGCGGGTGTGGATAGCTCCGCGTAATCGTGTGGCCGCCCTGCAGCGAATGGCACTCGACCGTGACGGTTACGCCCTTGGCTATCTGGAAATCTCGATCGAACTTGAGCGACAGGACGTCGCCACTTACCTTTGTGCCGCTTATCGGCTCCGTCCAGTTCACGGCCCAACAGGGCTGCGAACTTGTCGGTGGCGCCACTACGTTCAGCGTTTTGCCCGTCATGTAGACCACGTTGCCGGAGCGCTTTGCGACTGAGCAGATCACCTCCCAAAGCGAATGCTTGGCGAGCTGCTTTACTGCGTCGTCTTGCGACGCCTTGCCCACATACAGGCTGTCGGGGTTCGGAATGTTCGCCGTAAGCCCGTAGCTGCTGGCAATGCTGTTGATCAGCGCGGCGGGCCGCTGGTTCAGAATCTTCTGATCCGCGACGGCTTCGACCAGGGCGTAGGACATATCGCGGCCGGTAATCGTCAGCAATCGGCGCACAGGGTCAAGCTCGATGCGCTCTACGACGCCAAGGAACCAGCTGGCCATCGCGCCCGGATCAACGTGCTGCGGATCGGGCGGGCAGTCCATTCGCACTTCGATTTGTGGGGGCGTTTGCTGACTCGTCCACCAGTTCGGCGAGTAGTCACCCATGACAGGCAGCGCCGATATAGCGAACTCGATCTTGCAAGTGTCAGCCTCGAAAAACGTATTGTTGTGTACTTCGAGACTGAGCCAGCCGCCGAGAAGCGTGCCGTTCACGAGAACAGCACCCCTCGGCGTCCGGGCCGCTGGGGGCGGGGCGCTGTTCAGGATTGTCGCCATGGGCTACCTACGAATTGGCGACGCCTGTTGGGTTGGCTGGCAGGGTCGCCGGGATGGTGATGTTTTGCGCGCCGGTAAGCTGCGGGTCGGTGATCTTGTTGGCCTGCGCGATGGTCGACCAATGGGCGACGTTGCCAAACAGGTTCGAGGCCATTTGCATCAAGTTGCCACCGATAGTCGGAATCGACGTGCCGGCCGATGAAGCAAGCGCGACGTTGGTTGATACCCGCCCCATTACTGCCTGCAGCTGGTACAGCGTGCCGGACTGCGTCACGCCGTTGATCGAGTTGTTCAGCCGGTTCACCGCCTGCGCTACCGGGTTGTTGGGGATAAGACCGCCGAGCGAGGCGATATTGCCTACCGTCTTCTCGGCGCTGGATATCAACGTGTTGATTTGCGACTGCATTGCTGCGATGGGCTGCAGCACGCTATTGATCGTCGACGTTGCCGCGTTGGCGAACGACGAAACGCTATTGATCGCCGACTGCACGGCTGCGAACGCCCCGGACAACCCGCTATTCCCTACGCTGCTCACCAGGCCCGACGCCGTTGTCATGTCGGCTTGAATGGCTGCGTCCGCCGTGGGGGCGGGAGCGGCCGGCGGCGGCACAACCGGCACAAGGTTGATGAAGTACTTAATCCGCCCCTGATCCTGGTATTCCAGCTCGAATTGTTCGACGACCACGGGAAGGTACAGCCGGCCAAACTGCAGCTTTACCGGAGCGGCGTCGATAAGCAGCTGGCGAAGCGCAAACATGCGATCTACTGCGCTCGCGCCGAGCAGCCAGCCCGACCAACCAAACGGCTCGTTGTGGTCGCCCATCATGTCGGCGGTGCGTCCCTTGCCGATGTGGTCGTGCGTCACGACCTTTTGTGTGCGGCGAACCTTGATAGACTCCGGTACCTCTGTGTCCTGCAGCGTGACGCTGCCGATCTTGACGGTTACGCTTGGCGCGGAGCCCATTTAAAACCCTCCGGTGTGCGACGGGACCGGCGCGAACATATTGGTATCAAAGTTCCCGGTCGAGAAATCGGAGAGCCGCGCCTGGCCATTGATAATGCTGATCGTCTTGCGGACGATGGGCGTAGAGTCCAGGTGCAGATCGACGTTAATGTCCTGTCGCATAGGGGCGGACTGCACGGTGTTGATACGCCCCCGGCCGCGGCCTTCGTTAGAGTAGGACGCCTGCAGCATGGCCGTCTTGAAACGCGGGTTATCCGCGTCGTCGGCGTCCATGTTGTCGGTTGGGTTGTACTTGAAGAAGTAGTGGGCCGGGTTCCAGGTGCTCTTCCAGGCGTATTCAAGGCCGCTATTCATGGCGAACTTGTATGCCTTCTTGAACGAGAAATTCCCGTCGCCGTCATGCGTTTTGTTGAACGCCTTGTCGCCCCACGTTCCCCACCGGCCGCCGCTGTCTTCCTTTACCTTCGCGTTGATGCCTGCGTTCGCCAAGGTTCCCACTGCCCACCCTGCCGCCAGCGAAAGGGCAATTGCGTTCACGGCCGACAGTGCCCCGCCTACAGTCGCAAAGTTCGCTGCAAGCGATCCTGCAAGTGACGTCGGTAGCACCCCCGGTAGCGAGCCGCCGAGCGCCATGAAAGCCCCGCGCAGCATGAGCACCGTGCCGGAGAACATGAGCGCCCCGGCCAGGCCAATGAATGCGTAGGTGAGCAGCTTTACCTTTTCGGGATTTTCACGGACCCACGCCGTAAGCTCGCGCAACATCGGAATCAACCGCTTCAAGCCGTCGATCGCCATAGGCAGCACGACGGTCCCTAGATCGGTCATCAAGTCTCGCCACTGGTTCTGCAATTCGATAAGCTGCTGCTGCGGGCTATCCTTTTGCTGCGCAATAAGTTGATCCTGCGTCAGTGCAGTCTTGTAGGCCGCTTGCGACTTCTCGATCACCTCCAGCTGCCGGGTGATGGCAGAAACCAGCTTCGCGCCGGTATCGCCAAACAGCTTGTACGCTTCATTGGTGAGCGCTCGCTCACCCTTGATGCCGTGCTTGCCGGCGGCGTCGACGAACGCAAGTACCTGGTCGAGCACCGAGCCATTGCGCATCGCGTCACCGAACGCCCCCGTAGTGGGGTCGACGCCAGGGTTGGCACTGTACCCGCCGCCCTTTACCTGGTGGGCCTTGTGAGCGTCCCACAGGCCCAAGCGCAGGAATTCTTCGGCCGACGCCTTGGGCATCCGGGCCAGCATGCCTTCCGTGCGCTTGTACATGGTCGAATAGCCCGTACCGAACTTCGGGCCGCCGAGTTCGCCCATGATGGGCTCCAGCTCGGACATGGACTTGATGAACGCCGGCAGGGACATACCTGCCCACCCGATAGCACCTTGCGCGCGGGCTTGCATCAAGTCTTTATTCGCCACCATGCCGCCCGACGACTGCGTCAGCTTGAACGCTACGTCGGTGAGCTGCTGCGCTACCTTGGGGTCGTTGGACCCCCCGGACAGCTCAATGAACTTCATGAGCTGTACCATGTTGTTATCGGCGAGGCCCTGCTTGTCCTCGCCAAGTAGCCGTTTGGCCTGGATGTAGTGCGACAGTACCGGCGTCATGATCTTCGCCGCCTGCAACGCCGCTTCGCCGCTCCGGCCGGTTTCGCGGAAACCGCCAAGCGTTTCATCCATCAACTTCGCCTGTTCCAGCTTGGACAGGCCATAATCCTGCGTGGCAAAGCCCATCGCCGACGCCAGCTGCGCCGAATCAAGGCCCTTTTGCTGCATCGATGCGCGAATGCGCGACATTTCCAGGGCCGATTCGAGCGGGGAATGCAGGCTGCGCGCCATTGCCGCGCCTGCCCCGGCAATGAACATGCCCTCGAAAATCTTGCCGAAAGCGCCATGCAGCCCCGGCCCGGCTTCGCGCTCGGGTTCTTTCCAGTTGGGGTTGCGCACACGGCGGCCGGCCCGATCGTACGTCCATTCGGAGACGGGGGCCGGGATGCTGGACGCATCCGATCCACCATAACCGCCTGTACCGGCGATCCTCGCGCGGATCGTCGTATCGTTGATCGCGCGCATAGAACGCTGCACTTCGCGCAGCCGAGCGTCGAACGCCTGCGCGTCCAGGTTAGCCCGGCTGAAGCCTTCAGTCGCACGCGGAAGGATCGCCGTTTCGCTCAACTTCGCCAGGCGCTCTTGCAGACCGCGTACACGCTCGTCAAGCTTGATAAGGTCGTCCCGCATCGACCGAAGGCCGGTGGACACCTCATTCTTGAGCGCCAAGGTCACGCCGATCTTGTACGCCTCAAACATTACTCACCCCCGGCGCCAATAAGTAGCGCCTTCATCATGTGCAAGCCGAGCAGGTTTACCGCTTCAGCTTCGGTATTTATCAGCGCCAACGCGAGGACCGAGCGCGGGGGCATCTTGTCGGTTCCTAGCTCGTGGGCCAGGAGCACATCGGACTCGGACCCTACTGTCAGCTCGGAGGTACTCACCGCGTAGTCGACGGTGTCGCGCGTATCGCCGGTTCGCTCCAGTGGGCGGTGATCGCCCTCTGTCGCGTAGCCGAGGGCGATCTTGCCGGGGTAATATCGGCCAGCGTCGTTCGTCCAGCCCCGCAAGGTTGAATCCGCCAGGGGTTGCCACGCTTCGACGCTGCCGGCCGCCCCGCTCGCGCCTTCCTGGTAGTGGCCGAACTCTTCCTTGGCCCGCAGCGCCACGCGCTCACCGATCTTGCGCAGCGCTGTTTCCTCTTGCTCGGGCACCGCCTCGATCATCACGTCGACGTGTGCGACAAAACCGAGGATCGAGGCGAATTCCTTCATGTGCCCGGCCTTTCAAAGTCCATCTTGTCCCAATTGAACTTGCTGCCTTCCATTTCGGAAAACACGATGCACCAGGCCGCACGCGTCATGTCGTCGAGCCCAAAGGCCACGTCGAACGGAATGCCGTTCTTGACGAGCCAAAGGGCTTCGCGCACAGGTACGGCCTGCGCTAGTTTTTTAGGATGCCCTTGTCTGCCTCGGGATCGGCTTTCTTGCCGCCCCATTCGGCAGCGATGGCATCAGCAATCGCGGCCAGGCCCTCTTCACCCAGCTCTTCGATCAGCGCGTCCAGGTTCAGGCGGGACTTGGGGAACGTGATGGCGTCGGCGTCGATCGCCGTGACGAACAGCACGGGCATGATCATCGCCATATAGACGTCGTTCTTGGCGGTGTCCGGGCCGACCAGGTCGACGAGGCGGTATTGCGCGAGAACGCCCGGCTTCTTGAGCGAGATTTCGCGGTTGCGACTGTCGGTCACCTTTACAGTGCGATTGGCTGCGGCAACGGCCTCCGTGCTCGGGGTCTGGTCGAGGATCTGGACTTGCGGAGCTTCGTTCATGGTTCGATTCCCTGGTTACGTGTTGTGCCCTGAATAAAAAGCGGCCGGCGGCTTACGCCACCGACCGAACAGGGAGCTTGTTACGATGCCTTTTCGCGGCGGGCCGCAACGAATTTGCACTTCATCTTCACCGTCGAATCGCCGCGCCAGTTGCCGGGGTCGTCGAAGGTGAGAAGCACTTGACGGAATCGGTAGGTTGACACCGAGCCGTCCGGGTTCTGGATCACTTCGGTAATCGTGCCGCTCTGCTCCGCGTTGCCCGCGTAGTAGTTGGCTTCCCAATTGGCCCACCAATCGTCGAGTGTGGAATCTGCCCGCTCGATGTCGATTTCGCCGGCCCAACCGTCAGGAAAGCGGACGTGCCGCGTAATCCCATCCAGGCCCTTGACCTTGATATCAACCATTGTCGGTTTGGCAGTGAAGCCAGTTACCAGGTTGAGTTGCAGGGGGCCGGTCGCGGTGTTAACAGACACCGTTACGTCCTTGCCTACGCTGAATCCATTGACGGCCATTTCGCCCTCCAAATGAAAACGGCCGCAATCGCGGCCGTTGTGGGGTTAGCTTTTTGTTACGTGTTCGGGGTGGCGCCCTGGCGAAGAATCTGGACGCTGGAACCGCCCTGCACGTTGACGAGCAGCTTTTCGACGATGCCCCAATACTTCACAAGGCAATCGATCTGCAGGTAGCCAAGCGCGACGCGCGACGGGGGGTTGTTCGAGGCGTTGCACGTCACCGAGAACGACGGGCCGCCGGCCGGATCGCCGATCATGCCTTGCTGATCCAGGTTGGCTAGGAAGCTCGAAACGGTGCCCATCGCCTGCGCTTGCGTCGTCGAGCTGTTCAGCTTGCCGACGTACATGCCCATGCCCGCGTTCAGGGTGTAGGCAATGTAGTTCGTCATCCGCGTATAGCTGTCGGTGTTGATCACCTGGTTCGACGAGCAGTTGTGCCCGAACTGACAGGAGAAGTACGTGCCGCCCGGAGACGGGTTGGCGATCACGTCAATACCGGCTTGACCGAGCTGCGCTAGGTCGGCTTGCGCGTACGTCTGGTTCGCGTAGCTCTTCTGCGTGCCGACGATGCCGTAAATCGGCTTGTTCAAGCTCGACTGGTGCGGCGCCATGTTGGCGATCAGGCCGGCGACGAAGCCCTGCGGCGACACCAAGCGCGTTTGGTTGTTGACGGCGTCAAAGAAGTACACCCAATCGCCGTGCAGCAGCTTTGCGGTATAGGTATCGATACCGGCCGCGGCCTTCAGGTCGATTGAACCGGTAGAACCGTTCGTGATCGCGCTGCCGGACGGCGCCACCATGACCATGTAGGTGCCTTCAGACAGACCGTAGGCAACCTGCAGCGACCAGGTGGCCGAGCTGTCGCAGTCGGCGAGCATGGCAACCGACGCGCCGGTATTGCGCAAGGCATACATGCCCGTACGCGGCACGACGTCAACACCGACCAGGGCTGCAGCGGAGACGCTGCCGGCGCCGTCAGTACCGCCGGCCAGGGCGAAGGTGGACTGTACCGAGGCTGCGGTAGCAGCGCCGGCCGACGCAATGACGTAGGCGGAGGGGCCGCGCAAACCGCTGATACCGTTGTTGATGGCATTCGCCAAGTTGATCCACAGCTGATTGCCGGAGCCGGTAATGCTGTCGAACTTCTCCGGTGCCTGGCCGGGGAACTGAACGATAACGGCCGTCGAGTTGGCGGCCGAGCCGGGTTGCGTCGTCACGGTGATCGAGTTGCCGAGGCTACCCGTGTACTTGGACGTTACCGTCAGGCCAGTCGCACCGTTCACACCGCCTGCCAGGGTCGCGCCGGAGGCCGTTGCCGTCGTGGTGCCTGCCGAGAGCGTCAGCGCGTTACCGGCGGTGCCCTGGAAGTTGTAACCTGCCGTCAGGGTGAGGACAGTAGACGACGCGGACGACGAAAGCGTGGCGACCGGAATGACCGTGCCGCCGGACAACAGCGTCTGCAAGTTCGTCAGCGTGTTGGCCAGGGTGCCGCCGATGTTCACCTGTGCGCCGACTGCGCCGGACGTCACAAAGGTAATGGTCGTGCCGTTCAGCACGACGTTCTGGCCGTTGGTGGGGTTCACGGTGAACGTCAGCGTGCCCGTTGCCTGCGTACCAGCGGCCGTCACGGGAATTGTTGCAGCGGTGTCCGTGCCGTCCGTCACGCGGACACAGCGGAAGCTGTTGGCACCCTGCAGCACAGCTGCGGCGACTGCCGTACCCATGTCGTACTTGCGCGCCTGGATAGCACCGAATTGCGCGGCGTAGGTCGCCATGCTCGAAATCGTGGTTGGACTATTCACCGGCCCCCAGGTGGCGGTGCCGACGACGCCGAGAATATTGGTAGGCAAACCATTCAGGTATGCCACCTGCGGCGGGATGATCTGTACGTAGACGCCGGGCACAACCAGTGCGGTCGTATTGATGGCGCCAGCGGGGGAAACGCTCATGTGCGGCTCTCCAGAAATGAAAAAAGCCGCTTAAAGCGGCGTTCGGTAGGTCTGCGGAGGGTTGTTACTTCTTGGCTTTGGCGGCCTCGGGTTCCGGCGCCTTCACCTTTACGACGTGGTGGACGTTGTGCCCGGCCAGGATTTCTTGCACCTTCTCCTGGTCCGTGATCTGGTCGCCCACGGCGTAGTCCGCGAAGGGCTGGACGACGTGCAAGTGGTACATGCGCTGCTCCTTACTCGTAGATGGTTGTCACCGGACTCCCGGCGATATTTGCGTTGCTCACGTTTTCTTGAATCTGCGTGATCGCGGTTTGCGTCTGAATCGCCGTGGTGGCGTACTCGACGGCGTAGACCAAGTCGCGCCGGTACAGGTTGGCTTTCTGGACCATGTCGTCGACGAAGCTGCTGCGGTAGATGACACGCGCCTGGAACGTGTCAGGGAGCGTGATGAACTCCGTCTGTGCCAGGGCTACATCGATCGCCTGTGTCGTGACGTCGCGGTTCGCCGGGGTGTCGGCCCAAATCGTGATTCGCACTTGCCGCTCTTGGCGGCGCACCTCGCGGATCGCCGTGCCGGTGTAGCCCACCCGCAGCGGGCCGATCCGTGCACTATTCGGGAAGGTGATCACTGGGCCGGAGTTGCTGACGCCCGGCACTGCTGCCGCAATCAGCGTAGAGAGAGCCGTAGCGATGGTCGACAGCGTGTCCGTCTGTTGCGCCGCGTAGACGTATGGCAGCTTGTTGCAGAAGATCACGACGTTCTGCGGGTTGCCGGCGGCGGGGGGCGTGCCAGATACGGTTACTTGCTGGCCGGCCTGTGTAAGCACTACCGTTGGTGTGCCTACGGTCTGCGGAATCCAGCCTTGGAATGTGTACCGTGTCGTATTGCGCTCTACGTTCGTGGGAAATACCGTGACGTGGATCTTGCCGCCTTGCCCGTTGCTGAATCCGGCTAGGTCGTTGTCGAGCCGCGAAGCAGTGGGCCACCCTGCGTAAATCATCGTCGGCACGCCGGTAACACTCGGCTGCGCGGTGCCATTCGGGTACAGAATGCCGGCGATGGCCGCAACCAGGGCGTTGCCCACATCGGTAATGTCGGCCATCGTCAAGTCTCCGCTTCTGTCGCGCTGATCCGCCAACCTAGTTCGGTTTGTTCGGCCAGGCTGATGACGTAGCGGCGGCCGTTGTCGTCCGTCATCACGTCGTCATTACGGATGTATACGTTGCCAGGGAGGTTCGGCAGTAGCACCAGCCACCAGGGCGAGCGAACGTCTCCGGGCAAGTTGACGAGGTTCTTTTCGCCCTTGGTGCCCATCAACAGGCTTGCCGGGAACTGGTAGACAAGCGTGACGTCGTTTTCAGCCGTCTCGCCGCCATAGCCCACGGCGCCGACGCCGGTAAGCTGCTGCGGCCGGTAAATGTTGACGATCCGATTGCATTCCACCGCCAGGATCGGCAACGTTGGCTGCATGGCGGCGATGAAGAACGGGCGGCCATCGGGCCGCACGAGATAATCGCCGGGCTGAACCTGCGTACCGTCTACGAGCGCGTACCAGGTCGCCTTCGCGTAGTTGCGGGCACGGGAGTAAGCCATGTCCTCGGCGTTGAAGCTCGCGGGCAGGGCGTTGATCAGGTTCACCGGGGCGATGGCGGTAGAAAGGGCGCTCGCTGGCCGGTACTGGTTACACAGTGGCCCAATGCGCAGCGCTGCCTTACCGTAGCCCTGGTAAATCTTCTGCTGTAGCAGGGTCGGGTTCATGTCACACCACCAATTGAATGCCGCCCCCGCTGGACAAGCCCGGACCCGCCTCGATGCCGATGAACTTGCACAGCTCATTGCGCATCAGGTTGAACAGCTGTTGTCGGTCGCGCACTTCGTCCTTGTTGTGTACCCACACCGCCGCCCGATCCGTGTCCAGGTTTGCGGTCGCGCCGTACACGGCTTGCTCCAGCGTGTAGAGGCAAACTTGCGTGCCGGGGTTGGTCGTGCTGTTTTGGCCCGTCAGGTAGATGGCACGGAGCGTGGTTTCCTCTTCTGGCGCGAGATTGTTGAGCTTGTACTCAAGCGTCCCGTACTGCGTGAAGAAGCGATAGCCGAAGGCGGGAGTCGCCGTGCCACCGAACATGCCGTACCCGCAGAAGCGGCGAATATCAACCTTCTCCTGGTTGCTGAAGGCCATAGCTGCCCCTTAGTCGTAGGTAACGGCGACCGTTTGGCCGGTGCCCGGTGTCACAACCAGGCCGTTGAAACACGGCCAGTCGACCAGCACAGAGCCAACGGTGTTCGGGATGACGTAGACGAGATTCGCCACCGCGGCACTCGCAATGGTAGCGGCGTCGTTCACCGAGCCGGGAGCGGAACCCGCAACCAGGACCGTTACACGTGCGAGGCGGACGGGCCGGGTAATAGGCGTAGTCGACGGCACTGCAACCAGGGATGGCGCCGTGATATTCAGCGCGGAGCATCCGCCCTGAACAAACTTGAATGGATCGCTCATAGCGTTTCTACCGGAGCATGGCGGCCGATTGCGATTGCAATCAGCTCGGGGTTTGCCAACACTTGGCCTTCTTGCCAGTGGTAGCGATTGCCGGTTTCCTCGCACAGAAAGCCGAATTCGCGTTGGAATCGGACAGCGGAGGGGAGCGGCGCGGGCTCGGGGGCGGCGTCAGTCGGTGGCACTTCGCCGTTGGGGGCGGCTTGCTCCGCACCAGGCGCGGCCTCGCGCCGGGTACGCGGCTTCTTTTCTTCGGACATTGGTGTCTCCCAAAGCGAAACGCCCCGGCGTAACCGGGGCGTCTCTGTTTCAGCCGATTAGCTGTTGTCTTCTTCCCACTCGATTTCGTACGAAATCGAGCCGCCGGCCGGAACAGCCTGGCCGTTCAAGTTGATGGCGAGGAATTGGGAAGCGCCACGGAGCACCACGGCCTTGTCGTTACGGGTCGAGAAGTCCCAAACGATCGTGCCGGACGCGCCTGCCAGGCCAAAATTCAACTTCTGGTTCTTGATGGCGACGCCAGTGCCCACGCCGGTCGGGTTCACCGAATACTGTGCAACCGCCGCCGTAGCCGCCGCGTCAGTGCTGTCGTGCTGGCCGATCGTCGGGGCGGACGAGGTACCGGCGGTGTTGGCCGCCGTACGCTTGACCAGGGACACATCCATCGTGCCGGCGGTCGTGGCGAGGCCGCTTACTGCGACGCGCTTTACGCGCACCGTCTTGGAGGCCGAGCCGGACAGCGTGACGAAGTCGGTAGCCGCGGCGGCCGGCGTGGCAGCGACACCAACGACGCCGTACGTTGCCTTGACGCCATCCGTCGAGACGGCGAGGGCGCCCAGGGTGCCGGGAGCGGCGCGCAGACGATCCAGGGTACCGGCGCCGTTGAGCACGCCGAGCGTTTCAACGATAACGTTCTGGCCGCTCACGCCGTCCTGCGTCGCTGCCCGCTCGATGAACATCAGGCCGGACACGGGATCGTACAGGCCGCACATTTCCACGCCCATGCCGGTAGGCATGAAGCCGTTGAGCTGCGGGCCGAGCGTGCTGAAGGCGTCGATGTAGGCTGTGGTGTAGGTATTGGCCAGGGAAATCGCGCTCTTCAGCGGTACCGTGTTGGTACCTTCCGAGTAGCTGAAATCCACGTACACGGTTTCGTACGAGCCGGCGGCGGGGAATGCCCCCGTTGCCAGGGTGACTTGCATGCCGGATTTCAAGCCGGTGTTTGCCGTCAGCGTCAGCGACGTCGAGCCCTGCGTGCCGCCGGCCGTGATCGTCAGGCCGGTACGCCCTTTGCCTTGCAGGCTGCGCGCACGGTCAAACGCACCGCCGCCGGGGGCGCCTGCGTTGTACTCATATTCCGCAGCCACGGCGGTACCGATACCGGTTGCGCCGTCCGCTTCGCCCGCGGCGTCGCGCTCCTGGTTAAACACAAAGCCGGTGACGATGACGCCGCCGCTGTGGTTCTTCGAGAAGATGGCCGTAAAGGTGTTCGTCGTGGTTGCCGTGACGAGTACGTTTTCCTGCGAGGCGCCCGTGTCGATAGTGAGGACCGAACCAGCCTGGATATTCCAGGGCACGCCGCCAATCGTGCCGGACATGGCGACAGGCGTGACGACTTGCGCCGAGGCGTTGGACGTGATCGCTGCGCTGATCGACGTCTTGTAGGACATGGCGAACGAGGCGGCACCCGAGGCGATGCCCTGCGCGGGCACGCCGTCGATACCCGTCTCGCGCTGGCGGTCCAGGTTGCCGAGGATGTTGAGCAGCTGTGCAACGCCGCCGGACAGAATGCCGAAGGCGGTACCGCCGGGCTGCTGGTTGTCGGCGTTGTGGAAGGCGGCGATGGTGACCTTATTACCCGTGGTCGGGTCGGAAATGGTCGACGCGCCAAGGTAGGCGTTGCCGTTAGATGGGTCTTGAACAACGGACAACACTTGGGGAGTGTTGTTACCGTCCTTGAGAGTCAGCTGTTGCTGAGACATTCAGGGCTCCTAAAGCATATGCCCAAACAGCAACGCCACTTGCGACGAGTTGGCTGCGCTATTGAGCGTAAGGGGCTGGCCCCAGGCGAACTGGATAGGGGCGTTTTGCGCGGTCAACGCGGCTTGCAGATCCGGCGTCATCACAAACGGCTGGTTGAGCTGGAAGAACAGCGTTGCGCCATTGACTTGCGCGTAGAAATCGGCGGTCGGTATGTAGATCGAGGCATTCGGGTTCTGGTTGAGGTAATCAACCAGGTTCAGCGTCTGGACGTTGCCGTCCTGCCCGATAGCCGATACAAAGCGACCCGCTGGAATGGGGAAACCGGGCCAGGTCATCGTGCGGGCTCCTAAAAGAGAGCGGGGGCCTTGGCCCCCGCGCGATTAGCAGTGCTCGATGACGACGCCGCGCTTCAGGTAGGCGTTCGACGCGGTCGGGATGATGATCTGGTTCGCCGTCGCGTCGGTCGGCAGCGTGAAACCGCCGATCCAGTACCACGATTGGGCGATAATCTGGCCGAGGCGGTCGAGCGGCGGGCGGACGATCTGCGCGACACCTTCAGCCACATGGATGATGTGGCTTTCGTTGTCGAACTGCGTGCCGATGCCCTCGAAATCGCCTTCCACCAGGGCGCCCTTGATGCAGCAGATCACGCGGCGGACGGTCGGGCCGGTCCAAGTCGGGCCGCCTGCGACTGCTGCCTGGCCGTTGTACTGCACGAAGGCTTCCGTCGTCGGGTGCAGGCGCAGACCGAGGATGTTGTAGACGCGGCCGGTGCGGAACTCATCCGAGCCGTATTGGCCCTGGAACAGGATCTTGAAATCCTGGTCGGCGAAGAGCTGCCGCATGGACTTGTTGTCCAGGTACACGTCGATTTCGTCCGCTTCCATCGGTGCGTTGTTGCGCAGCTGTGCTTGCGCGTCGAGCAGCAGGCCCAGCGTCAGCAAGTCGGTGGACTGAAGCAACGACGTATTCGCGCGGCCGTTGGGGCGCAGCATGGTCGGGGCGTTGTAGTGCTGCACCGTGTTGTTGACCTGCGCGTCAGCCTGCAGCACGTTCGACTGGAACGTCAGCACGCCGGAAACACCGTTCGGCGTGGTTGACTGGTTGCTGGCGTCGACCGTCGCGCCAATCAGCGTGTACGGGTTGCCGTTGATGATAACCGTAGCGGTAGCGCTCGGCGACACGGGCAGGAACGTACCGGAGGCGGCTTGCGGCTGGCCGGCGGTGATGAAGTTCTGACCACTCACCAACGCGACTTGGAAGCCGCGGACATCGTCGACCGAGACGGTAGTAGCTGCCGAGCCGTTGGACACGCGGACACGCGTGTTGCCGCCCATGTAGCCGCCAACCGTGCCGGTACCGGCCACGCCAAAAAGCGTGTTGCGCGCGAGGCGATCGAGCGATTGCGCGGCCTGGAAGCCGTTCACCTTCGCGTTCTTCAAGAACTGGCTGGCCATGCCAACCTTTTCGTTGACGATGTTCAGGTCGATCGTATCGCTGTACTGGTTGATGGACAACGTGAACTGCTCGACCGTCCACTGGCTCGGCGACATGCCGTTGTCCAGGTTGGTGTTGTTCGCCGGGTTGCTAGGCGTCGTTACCGGGTTCTTGAGGCCGTTGCGGGTCTTGGTGATCGTTTCACCGATCTTGTTGGGGAACACCTCGCGATCTGCGATCGAGCGGTAGACGAGTTGCGACAGCAAGGGCTTCTGGAATTCAGTTTCCAGGAAGCCTTGCTGAATGATCGGCTGCAATTGAGCCGGAAAATTCTGGATGGGCATACCTTAGTCCTTGAAGGAAAGTTGACTTCCCCTCGCGCACCAGGCCACTCGGGTTTTCAAACGGGAAAACGGGCGGCACCGGGCCGCCCGTCCTTGCACTACCTCGCCGCAGCTACGGCTGCAGCCATTGCGGCGTCGTACGCCTTGGGGTCGGACGCTGCCAACGCCTTTGCGTCGACAGGCGCCGGAGCGCCGTTGCCGGGCGCGGCTGCGGTGCTCGACGAGCCGGGAGCCTGGAACAGATAGGGCTTGGCCTTCTGCATATCCGCTACCAGTGCGTCGATACCAACGACGTCGCCGTCATCGCTCACGGTCAATTTGGACGTATCGACCAACTTGATCGCGTCAGCGTCCACCAGCCCCGCCTTGCCAAGCGCGGCCTTCAGCTCGGAGCGAATCAGGCGGCCGTTCGCGGCGTCGCGCTCTTTGACGAGGGCTTTCTCGAAGTCCTTGCCGGCGTCGTCGCGTGCCTTTTTGATCGCATCGTCTAGCTTGGCTTGTGCGTCCGCATCGTCGAACGACTTCAGACGGTCGCGCAGGCTGGCGTTTTCGGAACGCAGCTTGCGAGCCTGGTCTTGCCATTCGGCCGGGATCGTTTCGATTGGCGCGGTAAGCAGGGGGTTGTCGCTGGTGTTGCCTTGTGCTGCGGGGGTATTGCCTTGATCTTCAGCCACCGGGG
>Ga0213872_10001037_pt1 | contig 19370 bp, 16 predicted proteins | sample VelepicomBERX_R2_FD_160071 | JGI IMG/M metagenome (GOLD analysis project Ga0213872, IMG submission 160071) | Rhizosphere microbial communities from Vellozia epidendroides in rupestrian grasslands, the National Park of Serra do Cipo, Brazil - RX_R2 | ecosystem: Host-associated > Plants > Roots >...
GGCTCTTATAGGTTTCCACCGTCTTCACGCCGATCGACAGCTGATCGGCAATCTCCTTCGATGTGAAGCCCTGCGCCAGCAGGCGCAGCACGTCGATCTCGCGCTCGGACAGCAGGGTGATGGCCGGCGGCTCGCCCGATACCAGCTCGCCGATCTTGCCGGCGATGGCCGGGTCGATGAAGCGGTTGCCGGCCGAGACGTCATGGATCGCCCGCACCACCTCCTCGGCGGCCGAGCGCTTCAGCAGGTAACCGTCGGCTCCGGCGCGCAGCACCTGGTGCAGATAGGCGGCGTCCTCGTGCACGGTCAATGCCAGCATCTTGAGATCGGGACGCTCGCTACGCAGGCGGGCGATCACCTGCACCCCGTCCAGCTTGGGCATCGAGAGGTCGATAATGGCGACGTCGGGCCGGCTTTCCAGGATGTCGGCCACCGCCGCCTCGCCATCCGACGAAGCGCTGGCGATCTCGAAATCCTTCTCCATCTCGATCAGCGAGCGGATGCCCATCAGCACGAAGGGATGATCGTCGGCCAAGGAAACGCGGATCATGCGGCTTCTCCCTTCAGCAGCGTACCGGGCAGAGGAATGCGGACGAAGACGGCGGTGCCCTGGCCGGGCGCACTCTCGATCTTCATTTCGCCGCCGATCAGTTCCAGCCTCTCGCGGATGCCGAGCAGCCCGAGATGGCCGGGCGGCGCCGGTTCGGCCATGCCGCGACCGTCATCCTCGACGATCAGCACCAGAACATCGGCGCGCAGCGTCATGGTCAGGCTGACGCGGGCGGCTTCGGCATGGCGGGCGATGTTGGTCAGCAATTCGACGATGATGCGATAGGCGGTGGTCTCGACCAAAGGCGGCAGGCGCCGGTTGTCGAGCCCCGAGAAGAAGGTCTCGGTGGCCAGCCCGGTCCGGCCCTTCCATTCCCGCAGATAGGTCTCGATGGCGCCCTGCAGGCCGAAATCGTCGAGCGCGGTGGGACGCAGCTCGACGGCGGCGCGGTGCACGTCGCGGCTGATCTCCAGGATCATCGCCTTGATGCCGTCGAAAGCCTCGCGGTGCAGTTCCGAGGCCTGCGAGGATTCCAGCCTTTTCACCGCCAGCGACAGGCCGGTGACCGATTGGCCGACCCGGTCGTGCAGCTCACGCGAGATGCGCAGGCGCTCCTCCTCCTGCGCCGAATGCAGGCGGCCCAGCAGCAGGCGGTGGTCGGTCTCGGCGCGCTTCTGCTCGTCGATGTCGATCAGCACGCCATAGGTGCCGATCGGCCGCAGCCGCTCGTCGAACAGCGGACGGCCGTAGAGATGAACCCAACGCTGGCCGCCGCCCGGCCGGCGGACGCGGAACTCGCGCTCGAACGGCAGCGAGGCGCGGTAGGAGGACAAGGCGGCGCCGATCACCCCGCGCGCCTCGCCGGGGAAGAACAGGGCGAGCAGCGGTCGCAGCGGCAAAGACGGGCCGGATACCCCGAGCACCTGGCGGCAGCGGTCGCAGCCTTGCAGGGTGCCGCTCATCGCGTCCCAGTGCCAGGTGCCGATATCGGCGGCGTCCAGCGCCAGCAGGCGCCAGGCCTCGCTGGCCTGCAGGCGCTGATCGGCGCGTTGCAGCTCCATCTGGCGGCGCTCGGCCATGTCGCGCGCCACCAGGCTGGCCAGCAGCACGGCGAGGCCCAAGGCGCCCCCGCCCAGCACCAGCATCAGCCACCAGGCGGCATTGACCTGGCGGTCGAGCAGCTCGGTCGGAATGTCGCATTGCATGGTCCACCCGGCCTGGCGGATCGGCGAGGACAACGAAAAGGTCTGGCCGCCCGGCGTGTGGGCGGCATCGGCGGCGCGCTCCCCCACCGCCAACGGCGAGTTGGCGGTGCGCGCCACCACCATGCCGTCGGCATCGAGCACGGCGCCGCGCCAGTCGGCGGGCAGTCCGGTCTCCTCCAGCACCGTGCCGATCAGCGAGGGATCGAGGGCGATCACCATCACCAGCTTGCGGCCGTCCTTGCCCAGCGTCGGGGCGTAGAGCGGCAACGATCGGCCCTTGGTGAAGGCGCCGGGCGGGGCGATGCCGCCGATCGCCACCGTGCCGGTGCCGGTTCCCGCCGGCAACCCCGACAGATCGAGCGGCGGCAGCAGGCGCCCGAACGGGCTGCGCAGGTCGATCAGCCGTTCGCCGGACTCGTCGGCCAGGATGATGTTGCTCCATTCCGGGTGACGACCCGGCATGAGCTGAAGATGTTCGTAGAGATGCGGGTAATCGCCCAAGCCGACGCTGCGGAAGCCGGCGACGCCCAGCGCCGCCGCCGACTGCGCCGACAGGATGCTGTCAAGACGGTGCGCCGCCCCGTCGATGCGCATCGAGACCTGAAATTCCGCCGATTGACGCTGCTGGGTGCTGGCGCGATAGCCGAACACCAGGCTGAGCAGCACCAGCGGCACCACGGCGGACAGGCCGACGATGATGAAGGTGCGCAGTCCGGAACGCCACAGAGGCCGGCCGCCGGCATCCGTAGCCTGCGATCCAGCCCCCATTTGCCGCCGCTTACCGGCCAATGCCAACGCCAGAGCGTCCACGGATCGGGTCTCCTGGGACGCCGGCGACGAGAGCCGCCGGCGTCCATATCCCCGGACTTCTGTCTCCAAGGCTATCGCCTTGTCATGTTAAGGTTTTACGACAAGCAGGTCAGAAGGCCACCTTCATCGTCCCCATGACGCTGCGCGGCGCCTGGAAGAAATATTGGCTCTGGCTGCTCGGCGTGAAGGCCGCGACCGTCTTGTTGCCGTTCGCATCCGACGCGTCGCCGGGCGAGATGTTGATCACCGAACGGCTGTTCAGCAGATTGTCGATATTGATCGAGGTCTCCAAATTGCCGAAGACATAGCCTGCGGTCAGGTTGACGTTGTTGTAGGACGGCAGGCGACCGGCAGAGCTGTTCACCTGATCCGAGAACTGCGCGCCGACGACCTTGTCGATCACAGCGAATTTCCAGTCGTCGCGCTTGAACAGGACGCCGCCGGCGAAAGTCCAGCGCGGAGCATTGGGCTGCCACTTGCCGGCATAAATCTCGGGGATGTTGCCCGAGACGGCGCTGCCGCCGGTCTGCTTGGAGTCCATCAGGGCGCCGTTGGCGAAGATCGACAGGCCATGCAGATCGACGTCGCCGACCTTGTCGAAGGCGTAGGTGCCCTCGCCTTCGATGCCGCGATAGAGCGCCTTGCCGCCGTTGACGTAGAAGGTGTCGCCGTGACTGTCCGTCGAGGTGATGTAGTTGTTGGCGATGCTGATCACATAGATGTCGCCGTCGAAGGTGAACTGGTCGGCGTAATAGACCGTGCCCCACTGGTAATTGGTGGTCAGTTCCGGGTTCGGGAAGGAGCCCGACTGCACCGGCGCAGCGTTTTCGAAGGCGGTGACGTCCGGCACATAGATGCCCTTGGCATATTCGAAATAAGTGCTCCAGTTTGACCTGATCTTATAGTTGGCCTGGAAGAAGGGCAGAGTGTCAGTGGTCACGAAGCTCTGCTGGAAGGGCTGGCCGGGCGTGTTGAACCCGGGGCAGCTAACCGAGACGCCGCACAGCGACCCCTGGGCCACCTGGGCGTTCACGTCGTGATTCCAATGAACGTACTTCACGCCCGGAGTCAGGGTCAGATCCTCGATCGGCTTGATGTCGACTTCGAGGAACGGCTGATATTGCTGCCAGCCGGAATATTCGTCGTCCTTGGCGTAGCCCTGATTGCCGTTGAAAGCGTATTTCCCGCCTTCGACATTCACGGTGCTGCCGGCCTTCGGGCCGATGCCGCACAGCGCCGCCGCCTGAGCCAGGCCGACATTCCACGGATCGACATTGTCAGCCGCGCAGGCATTCATATCGAACATGTATTTGTAGCGATGCGTGGTCTGCTCTTCCAACCAGGCGCCGACGCGGACTTGGCCGCTGAGCCAGCCGAAATCGTAATCCTGCGACAGGCGGATGATGTCGCCGAACACGCGATATTCATTGACCTTGTCATAGGCCAGCAGATCGGTGCCCGGAGCCGCCCGGCCGGTATTGATCAGGCCGGTGGTCGGATTGAGGAAATACCAGGTCTTCTGCTTGGTGCCGGCCAGCGTGTCGTCGTTTGTCAGACCGTTCACGCAAGGCGTGGTGGCGGTGCTGGCGGTGCAGCCTTCCTGCGTCTGGGCGTTCGGGCTGAACGTATGGTTCCAATAGGCGTAGGTGTAGGAAGTATTGTCGAGATGGGTGGTGCGGGTCAGGTCGCCCTGGAGACGGATATAGTCGCTATCCGTCGCCTTGTTGGTCCAGTTGTAGGGCTGGAAGGTCGGCAGACTCGCATTGTTGAGCTGGAGGGCGAAATTCTTGCCGAAAGCGCCGACTTGCGCCGGGGTCAGGCCGTTATTGTCGTCGAGATGCTCCTTCAGATAGGAGTAGTCGGCGAACAGGGTCAACTTCCAGTCGGAGCCGATCGGCGTCTCGGACTTGATGAGGTAGTTGCGCTCGCGCACATCCTGATAGGTCAGCGCGCCGTCGGAATCCAGGCCTTGGACGTTCACCAGGATCTTGGTGTCGCCCAGCCAATCGATCTTGCCCGACTGAAGGGTGGCGACCTCGAGCTGGGTGCCGAAGCTGCCATACGAGAAGGCGCCCATGGCATGCGGATCGTCGGTCAGGGACGGCGAGAACAGCTTCACCGTGCCGCCATAGGTGGAGGCGCCCAGATTTCCGGCATTGCCCGGACCGCGGTCCACCACCGCCGAGCCGATGGTCGAGGCGGGGAAGTAGGAGATGTTGTGGTGGGTCGGGCCGTTGGTGTCGCCGAACGGAATGCCGTCATACTGCATGGCGAAATTGCCGTCGCCCAGGCCGCGCAGCGTGTTCTTGGCGCCGCCGTCCGACAGGCCGGGGCCGTTCGGGTCGCCGCCGGTCATGCCGGGAACGATCGCCAGGATCGTCACATAATCGGCGGTCGGCGGGGTGAAATTCTCGATATAGGACTTGTTGATGATGGTCTGTGGCTCGGTGGTGTCGAGCGAGGCCTTGGCCGGGGCGGCGTCGGTATTGAATTTGGTGCCGGTGACGACGATGGTCTCGGACGGCTGGTCGCTGTCCGCCTCGCCGGCCAAAGCGGCATTGCAGGCTCCGACGGCCAGGGCGACGAGGGCGGCGCGCCCCAGCAGCGAGGACTTGCGAAGAGTGTTGATGCGCGTCACGGATGATCTCCCCCGGATGAATTGGACGGCGGTGGTTTTAGCCTCCGGAGGGGGGTTTGACCTGTAAGGTTTTTCCGCAATGCGGCGAAATTCATCGAGCTGTAACAATCGCCCATGATTGACAGGGCGGACCGCACCGCCTAGCGTTCGGGCGCTTTCCTTTTCCAGGCCCCAAGAATGTCACTGACGCTTTCCATCGCGCTGGCCCAGATCGATCCCACGGTCGGCGATATCGCCGGCAATGTGCGCCGCGTTCTCGACGCCCGCGCGCAGTCCCAGGGCGCCGACCTCGTGGTGCTGCCGGAATTGTGCCTGTCGGGCTATCCGCCCGAGGATCTGGTGCTGAAGGACGCCTTCCTGCGGCAGATCGCCGAAGCCGCCGACGAACTGGCCGCCGCCACCGCCGATGGCGGCCCCGCCTTGCTGGCGGGCGCTCCGTGGCAACGGGACGGGCACCGCTACAATGCCGTCCTGCTGCTGGAGGCGGGCAAGATCCAGTCCGTCATCCTCAAGAACCACCTGCCCAATTACGGCGTGTTCGACGAGGCCCGCGTCTTCGTGCCCGGCCCGCTGCCGGCCGTCACGCCATTCCGCGGCCATGCGCTGGGCATCATGGTGTGCGAGGACATGTGGTATTCCGACGTCGCCGCCCATCTGAAGCGCCAGGGCGCCGAGATGCTGATCGTGCCCAACGGCTCGCCCTATGAATCCGACAAATTGGGCATCCGCACCGCCCAGGCCACCGCGCGGGTGGTCGAGACCGGGCTGCCGCTGCTCTATGTCAACCAGATCGGCGGCCAGGACGAGCTGGTGTTCGACGGCGCCTCGTTCATTCTCGACAGGGAAGCGAAGCGTATCTGCCAGCTTCCGGCCTGGCGGGAAACCGTGACCATGACCCGCTGGCATCGCGACGGCGACCAGCTGGCCTGCGAACCCGGCCCGATGGCGCCGCCGATCGAGCCCTTGGCCGACATCTATCAGGCGATGGTGTGGGGCCTGCGCGACTATGTCGCCAAGAACCGCTTCCCCGGCGTGCTGCTGGGGCTGTCGGGCGGCATCGACAGCGCGATCTCGGCGGCGGTGGCGGTGGACGCGCTGGGGGCCGACAAGGTCCGATGCGTGATGATGCCCTCGCCCTATACCTCGCGCGACAGCCTGGAGGACGCCGCCGAAGTGGCGCGCCTGCTCGGCATCCAGCTCGACGAGATCACTATCGGCCCGGCGATGCAGGCCTTTTCCCAGATGCTGGGGCCGTTCTTCGAGGGAACCGGATCCGGCATCGCCGAGGAGAACGTCCAGGCGCGCTCGCGCGGGATCTCGCTGATGGCGCTGTCCAACAAATTCGGCTCGATGGTGCTGTCCACCGGCAACAAGTCGGAGATGTCGGTCGGCTACGCCACGCTTTATGGTGACATGTGCGGCGGCTATTCGGTGCTGAAGGACGTCTACAAGACCACGGTCTTCGCCTTGTCGCGCTGGCGCAATGCCCACAAGCCCGATGGCGCGCTGGGCCCGGCCGGTCCGGTGATGCCGGAACGGGTGATCACCAAGCCGCCGACCGCCGAGCTGCGCCCCAACCAGAAGGACCAGGACAGCCTGCCGCCCTACGACATGCTGGACGCCATCCTGGAACGGCTGATCGAGCGCGAGATGGGCCCGTCCGAGATCGTCGCCGAGGGTTATGACGCCGCCACGGTGAAACAGGTGTTCCGCCTGCTGGACCGGGCCGAGTATAAACGCCGCCAGGCTCCGCCCGGCGTGAAGATCACCAGCCGCGCCTTCGGCCGCGACCGCCGCTATCCCATCGTCAACGGATTTACCGAAACCGCCCGATGAACTCGACCGTTACCGTCCGCTTCGCCCCCAGCCCGACCGGCCGCCTTCATGTCGGCAATGCCCGGGTTGCCCTGATCAACTGGCTGTTCGCGCGCCAGGCCGGGGGAAAATTCATCCTGCGCATCGACGATACCGATATCGAGCGCAGCAGACAGGAGCACGAGGACGCCATCGAGGCCGACCTCACCTGGCTGGGCCTGACGTGGGACGCCAAGGCCAATCAGTCGGCCCGCTTCGCCGCCTATGACGCGGCGGCGGATCGGCTGAAGCAGGCCGGCCGGCTCTATGCCTGCTACGAGACCCCCGAAGAGCTCGATTACAAGCGCAAGCGCCAGATGGCGCGTGGCGCTCCGCCGGTCTATGACCGCGCTGCGCTGACGCTGACGGAGTCCGACAGGGCGAAATTCGAAGCCGAGGGCCGCCGGCCGCATTGGCGCTTCAAGCTGGACGAGACGGCCGAAGTGGCCTGGCGCGACCTGGTGCGCGGTCCCTGCCATTACCATGCCTCGCATCTGTCCGATCCGGTGCTGATCCGCGAGGACGGCACCCACCTCTATACCCTGCCCTCGGTGGTCGACGATGCCGAGATGGCGGTGACCCATGTCATCCGCGGCGAGGATCACGTCACCAACACGGCGGCGCAGATCCAGCTGTTCCAGGCGCTGGGCGCGCCGCCGCCCGGCTTCGCCCATCTGCCGCTGCTGACCGGCGCCGACGGCCAGGGCCTGTCGAAGCGGCTGGGCAGCCTGTCCCTGGGCGATCTGCGCGAGCAAGGTCTGGAGGCGATGGCGCTCAACAGCCTGCTGGCCGGTCTGGGCAGCTCCAACGCCATCGCCGCGGTGACCGAGCTTGCCGAGCTGGTGCGCACCTTCGACATCGCCAATTTCGGCCGCTCGACGCCGAAATTCGACCCCGAGGAGCTGGATCACCTCAATGCCCGGCTGCTGCACGAGCTGCCGCTGGCCAGCGTGGCCGGCCGGCTGAAGGATCTCGGCATCGAGGCGGACGAGGAATTCTGGCAGGCGGTGCGCGGCAATCTCGGCAAGCTCTCGGATGCCGAAGCCTGGTGGAAGATCTGCCGCCAGAAGCTGGCCCCGGTTGTCGAGGATTCCGCCTTCGCCGCCCAGGCCGCCGGATTGCTGCCGGCCGAGCCCTGGACCGCCGAGACCTGGAAAAGCTGGACCCAGGCTATTCAGCACGAGACCGGCCGCAAGGGCCGCCCGCTGTTCCACCCGCTGCGCCTGGCGCTGACCGGCCGCGAGGATGGGCCGGAACTCAAGACATTGCTGCCCTTGATCGGCCGCGCCCGCGCGCTGGCCCGTCTGCAGGGCGAGACCGCTTAGGAAAGACGATGGCGCTTTATCTCTACAATACCGCGACCCGCCGCAAGGACCTGTTCGAGCCGCTCGATCCGACCCATGTCGGCATGTATGTCTGCGGCCCGACCGTCTATGACCGCGCCCATATCGGCAATGCCCGGCCGGTGGTGGTGTTCGACACCCTCTACCGCCTGCTGAAGCGCGTCTATCCATCGGTCACCTATGTCCGCAACATCACCGACGTGGACGACAAGATCAATGCGCGCGCCAAGGAAGCCGGCGAGCCGATCTCGGCCCTGACCGCCCGCACTACCGAGCTCTACCACGCCGACATGGGCGCGTTGAACGCCCTGCCGCCCGACATCGAGCCGCGCGCCACCGCCCATATCCCGCAGATGCTGGAGATGATCGGCCAGCTGCTGAAGAGCGGCAATGCCTACGAGGCCGAGGGCCACGTGCTGTTCTCGGTGGGCAGCCTGGCCGATTACGGCGCCCTGTCCGGCCGCTCGTCGGAGGAGATGATCGCCGGCGCCCGCGTCGAAGTGGCGCCTTACAAGCGCGATCCCGGCGATTTCGTGCTGTGGAAGCCCTCGCCTGACGATCTGCCCGGCTGGGACAGCCCGTACGGGCGAGGCCGCCCGGGCTGGCATCTCGAATGTTCGGCGATGAGCCGGGAATATCTCGGCCTCACCTTCGACATCCATGGCGGCGGCCAGGATCTGATCTTCCCGCATCATGAGAACGAGCGGGCGCAGAGCATCTGCGCCAATCACCGCCCGTTCGCGCGCTATTGGGTGCATAACGGCCATCTGAACGTCGAGGGTGAGAAGATGTCGAAATCCCTCGGCAACTTCTTCACCGTCAACGATCTGCTGGCCACCGCCCCCGGCGAGGCGATCCGCCTGGCGCTGCTGGGTGCCCATTACCATCAGCCGCTCGACTGGACGGCGGACGGGCTGAAACAGGCGCGCGGCACCATGGACCGGCTCTACCTGGCCTTGCGCGCGGTCGAGGATGTTCCGGCCGAACCGGCCGACGAGTTGCCGATCGAGATCCTGGCGGCGCTCGAGGACGATCTCAACACGCCGCTGGCGATCAGCCACCTGCACGAACTGGCCGGCCGCCTGAACAAGGCGAAGAGCTATGACGAGAGGAAGGCGCTGAAATCGGCCCTGCTGGCAGCCGGCGACGTTCTGGGCATCCTGCAGCAGCCGGTCGAGGCCTGGTTCCGCTGGACTCCGGCCGGCGATGCGGGGCTGTCGGATGGGGAGATCGACGATCTGGTGGCGCGTCGCCTGGACGCCCGGAAGAACAAGGATTTCGCCGAAGCCGACCGCATCCGCAAGCAGCTCACCGACAATGGCGTGCTGCTGGAGGATGGCGCCGGCGGGACACAGTGGCGTCGAGGTTGAACCACGGTAAGTAAAAAAGCTCACCACAGAGACACGGAGAACACGAAGGAAAAAGCGCGAAGCGCAATCTTCTTTATCGAAGACTGAAGTCGATAAAGAAGATTGCCTGAGGCGCGTTCCTTTCTCTGTGTTCTCCGTGTCTCTGTGGTGAATTTATTTTTTTATCAGGCTTCGACGAAACGCCCCGTCTGATAGTCGTGAATCGCCTGTTCGATCTCTTCGCGTGAATTCATCACGAAGGGACCGTACTGCACCACCGGCTCGCGCAGCGGCTTGGCCGCCAGCAGCAGGAAGCGGGCGGGACCGCCGAGGGCGGAGATCTCCACCTCGGACCCGGCCGACAAAATGCCGGCATGGTTGGCGGGCAGCGCCTCGGCGCCGATGACGATCTTGCCCTCGAAGGGATAGACGAAGGCGTTGTGGCCTTCCGGCACCGGTTGGACGATGCTTTCGCCGTCGGCCAGGGTGACGTCGATCATCAGCGGCTGGGTCGAGATGCCGACGATCGGGCCTTCGACGCCCTGCACCGTGCCGGCGACCACCTTGACGCGGCCGCCTTTGGTTAGTTCCACCACCGGGATCTCCCCGGCCTGGATGTCGCGATAGCCGGCCGGCTTCATCTTTTCGGCGGCCGGCAGGTTGATCCACAGCTGGAAGCCGCGCATGCGGCCGGATTCCTGCTGCGGCATCTCGGAATGGATGATGCCGCGCCCGGCGGTCATCCATTGCGCCCCGCCGCTGCGGAGTTCGCCGACATTGCCGAGATGGTCCTCGTGGCGCATATGGCCATCGAGCATGTAGGTGACGGTCTCGAATCCGCGATGCGGATGGGCGGGGAAGCCGGCGATGTAATCGCTGGCCTCCTCGGAGGAGAAATTGTCGAGCATCAGGAAGGGATCGAGCCTCGCCATATGGCTTTGGCCCAAGCTGCGCATCAGCTTGACCCCGGCCCCGTCCGAAGCCGGAATCGCCCGAATGACACTATGCACCAAACGCTTGGTCATTTCCGCCTCACTCACCCACCGATCGGGTGGAATTAAGCCGCCAGCTTCTCGGTCTCGGCCAGGGCGGCCTTCATCGCCTCGGCCTTCTTGTCGTCGCCATAAGCCAGGCCCTCGGCATAGACGAAGGAGACGTCGGTCATGCCCAGGAAGCCCAGGAACTGACGGATATAGGTGGTCTCGCCGTCGGCCGCGGTGCCAGCATAAAGCCCGCCGCGGGTCGAGAACACCACAACCTTCTTGCCGGTCAGCAGCCCGACCGGGCCGGCTTCGGTGTACTTGAAGGTCTGGCCGGCACGGGCGATGTGATCGAAATAGGCCTTCAGCACCGAGGGGATGCTGAAATTGTACATCGGCGCACCGATGACCACGACGTCGGCGGCCTGGATCTCGGCGACCAGGGCGTCGGACAGGGCGATCGCCGCCTTCTGCGCGTCATTGTGCTGCTCGGCCGGGGTGAAGAAGGCGCCGACGGTGGCGCCGCCCAGATGCGGGACGGCGTCGGTGGCCAGATCGCGGGTCACGACCTTGGCGCCGGGATTGGACTTCTTCCAGGTGGCGACGAAGTGGTCCGCCAGCTGGCTGGACTGGCCGCCCTGCGAGAAGACGCTGCTGTTGATCTGCAGAAGGGTGCTCATGGAAACCTCCATAGAAAGGGATGTGAATTTGCTGGAGGCGATAAAACTATTTATTGAAATGATAAAAAAGACGAATATACCGATGAAATCCATCCAATAAACTGATCGATCAACCATGAACACGCCCTATATCAGTCTGGAGCAGTGGCGCGCCCTGATCGCCGTGGTCGATTGCGGCGGGTACGCCCAGGCGGCGAACAGCCTGAACAAAAGCCAGTCCGCCGTGACCTACGCGGTGCAGAAGATCGAGGAGATGCTGGGCGTTCAGGTCTTCGAGATCCAGGGCCGCAAGGCGGTGCTGACTCCCACCGGCACCATGCTGCACCGCCGCGCCCGCTCGCTGATCGAGGAGGCTGGGCTGCTGGAGCGCGCCGCCAAGACCCTGTCGGCCGGCTGGGAGCCCGAACTGACCATCGCCGCCGAGGTGCTGTTCCCCAGCTGGCTGCTGTTCGAATGCCTGGCGAAATTCGCCGAGGAAAGCCCCAACACCCGGATCGAAGTGCTGGAATCGGTGATCGGCGGCACCTCGGAAGCCCTGCTGGAGCATCGCGCCGACATCGCCATCGCGCCGGTCGCCCCGCCCGGCTTCCTCGGCGAGCCGCTGATGACCATGCCGATCATCGCGGTGGCCCATCCCGATCATCCGCTGCACAAGCTCGGCCGCCCGGTGACGTCGCGCGACCTCAAGCATCACCGCCATCTGGTGGTGCGCGACAGCGGCAGCGTGCGCGATGCCAAGGTCCTGTCGATCGAGGTCGAACAACGCTGGACCGTCACCCACATGTCGAGCTCGATCCAGGCCGCCAGCCACGGTTACGGCTTCGCCTGGCTGCCGGAATACCGAATCCGCGACGAGTTGGCGGCGGGCCTGCTGAAGCCATTGCCGATGCGCGAAGGCGGCGTGCGCCAGGTGCAGCTCTATCTGATCCTGGCCGACCCCGACTTTGCCGGCCCGGGCGCGCGCCGGCTGATGGAAATCCTGCGCGACAGCACCCAGGGCGAGTGCAAGAAGCACCTACCGCTTGAGGCGCAGACCGGCATAGGGCATCCTGCCTGACTTTCTTTCAGGCACGGAAACCCATGAGCGACAAGCGCGTCTATCTCTATGACAGCACGCTGCGCGACGGAGCGCAGACGCAGGGCGTTGATTTCAGCCCGGCGGACAAGATGGCCATTGCGCGCGAACTGGACTCGCTGGGGATCGACTACATCGAGGGCGGCTGGCCCGGCGCCAATCCGACCGACGACGCCTTCTTCGCCTCCCCGCCCCCGCTGACGCGCGCCACTCTGGCCGCTTTCGGCATGACGCGCCGCGCCGGCCGTTCGGCCTCGAACGATCCCGGGCTGCAGGCGGTGCTGGTGCCGGCGGCCAAGGCGGCGACCCTGGTCGGCAAGAGCTGGGATTTCCAGGTGACGGTGGCGCTGGGGGTCGATCTCGACGAGAACCTGCGGATGATTTCCGAATCGGTCGCCTATGCGAAGACGCGCGTCGCCGAGGTGATCTTCGACGCCGAGCATTTCTTCGACGGCTATCGCGCCAATCCCGATTACGCCCTGTCCTGCGCCAAGGCGGCTTACCAGGCCGGCGCCCGCTGGGTGGTGCTGTGCGACACCAATGGCGGCTCGCTGCCGCACGAGGTCGAGGAAATCGTCACCGCCGTCGCCAAGATCGTGCCGGGCGATCGCCTGGGCATCCACTGCCACAATGATTCCGATAATGCGGTGGCCAATTCCCTGGCAGCCGTGCGCGCCGGGGCGCGGCAGATCCAGGGCACGCTGAACGGCCTGGGCGAGCGTTGCGGCAACGCCAACCTGATCTCGATCCTGCCCAATCTGATGCTGAAGATGGGCTATGAGACCGGCGTGTCGCAAGCCGATCTGACCCGCCTGACGCATGTCTCGCGCCTGTTGGACGAGCGCCTCAACCGCGCGCCCAACCGCCACGCCCCCTATGTCGGCGAATCGGCCTTCGCCCACAAGGGCGGGCTGCATGTCTCGGCGGTGGAGAAGGATCCGCGCTGCTACGAGCATGTCGCGCCAGAGTCCGTCGGCAACCGACGCCATATCGTCGTGTCGGACCAGGCCGGGCGCTCCAACATCCTGGCGCGTTTCCGTGACATCGGCATCGAGGCCGATCCCAACGACACCACCGTCGCCCGGCTGATCGACGAGGTGAAGCACCGCGAATATGCCGGCTATGCCTATGACGGCGCCGAAGCCAGTTTCGAATTGCTGGCGCGGCGCATGCTGTCGACGGTGCCGGATTACTTCCGCCTGCTGGGCTTCCGCGTCATCGACGAGCGGCGCTGGGATGTCGGCGCCGACGTGCTGACCCTGTCGGAAGCGATCATCAAGGCCGAGGTCAAGGGCGAAACCCTGATGACCGTGGCCGAGGGCAACGGCCCGGTCAGCGCTCTGGACTCGGCGATGCGCAAGATGCTGACCCCGGCCTATCCGCAGCTGGCGGATCTGCGGTTGGTGGATTACAAGGTGCGCATCCTCGATCCGCAGGCGGCCACCAACGCCATGACCCGCGTGATGATCGAAAGCGCCGACGGCAACGGCGAGCGCTGGTCGACGGTCGGGGTCTCCACCAACGTCATCGACGCTTCCTACGCGGCGCTGCATGACAGCATCACCTACAAACTATTGCGCGACGGCGCTTAGAGCGCGATTCAATAACATCCAATGGACGCATCGCGCTCGGAGGAGCGGAGCGACGACCCCGAGGGTGCGGGGGAGGCTCCCCCGCCGGGCCGTGATGCGATTTCATCGCATTACGGAACAAACACCTATGTCGCTTCCTCCTTCGATCATTCTGGTACGCCCGCAGCTCTCCGAGAATATCGGCACCACGGCGCGGGCGATGATGAACTGCGCCCTGACCGACCTCCGTCTGGTCGGACCGCGCGAGAACTGGCTGTCCGACAAGGCGATCGCCGCCGCCTCGGGCGCCGAGAGCATCCTTCACGCGGCGCAGGTGTTCGACAGCACCGAGGCCGCCATCGCCGATCTGCAGAAGGTCTATGCCACGACGGGGCGCAACCGCTTCATGGTGAAGCCGGTGGTGACGCCGAAGCAGGCGGCGCTGGAGATCCGCACCCATCATGCGACCGGCATCAAGACGGCGGTGATGTTCGGGCCCGAACGCACCGGCCTCGAAAATGACGATGTGGCGCTGGCCGACACGGTGATCACCGTGCCGCTCAACCCCGAGCATTTCTCGCTGAACCTGGCGCAATGCGTGCTGCTGATCGGCTATGAATGGTTCCAGGCCGGCGACCCGGCCGAGCCGGTGGCGATGACCAAAGGTGCTGCGCCGCCCGCCACCAAGAAGGACCTGATCGGCTTCTTCGAGCATCTCGAGCGCGAACTGGACGATTGCGGCTTCTACCGCGTGGTGGAGAAGCGCCCCGGAATGGTGCGGAATATCCGCAACATGTTCGAGCGGGCCGATCTGACCCTGCAGGAAGTCCGCACGCTTCATGGTATTGTGCACGAGCTGGTGACCTATCGCCGAAAGAAGGGCGAAGATCAGGAACCGTCCTAATGACCAATGCGCCCGTTTTTGACCAGACTTTCGCCGATACCTTTGAACAGCTGCTCGTCTGGCGCCGCGACGTGCGGCGCTTCAAGACCGATCCGCTGGATGCCGCCACCGTCCATCATCTGATCGAGCTGGCCTGCCTGGCCCCCTCGGTCGGCAATGCCCAGCCCTGGCGTTTCGTCAGCGTACAGAACCCCGCTCGCCGCGCTGTGGTGCGCCAGAGCTTCGAGCGCTGCAATCACGACGCCCTGATGGATTTCCGCGGCGAGCAGGCCAAGCTTTATGCCCAGCTCAAACTATCCGGCCTCGACGACGCGCCGGTGCATATTGCCGTCTTCTGCGACCGCGAGACCCGCGCCGGCCACGGCCTGGGCCGCAAGACCATGACCGAGACGCTGGATTATTCGGTGGTGGCGTCGATCCACAATTTCTGGCTGGCGGCGCGCATGGTGGGGATCGGCGTCGGCTGGGTGTCGATCATCGACCCGGTCGAGGTGACCCTGGCGCTTGACGTGCCGGAAAGCTGGCATTTGGTCGCCTATCTCTGCGTCGGCTATCCGGTCGAGGAGCACGACCAGCCGGAACTGGCCCGGGTCGGCTGGCAGCAACGGGAAGCGCCGGAAAGCTTCGTTCTGGCGCGCTGATATCCGGAGGCGTCGCGGTGCCGCTTGTATTTCGATGGGAAGGTGTACGATTCTATTTCTTCTCGAACGAAGGCAACCCGCGCGAGCCGATTCATGTCCATGCCGAAAGGCAAGGCTCCGAAGCCAAGATTTGGCTGACACCTGAGATCCGGGTTGCAACGAGTACCGGGTTCGACCGACGAACGCTCAGCGAATTGATCAAGGTCGTCGAACAACGCAAGGATGATATCGAAAGGGCTTGGCATGAACATTTCGGCTGAGACGCTCCGCTTCGACGAGCACACCATGTGGGTTGATCTGACCGACGGCCGCACAATTGGCGTACCCCTCGCCTGGTTCCCCCGCCTGCTGCACGCATCGCCCGCGCAACGGCAGAACTATCGGATCAGTGTGACCGGCAACGGCTTGCATTGGGATGAACTCGACGAGGACATCTCGGTGGCTGGCCTGCTGGAAGGCCGGGGTGACATGACCCGGCGCGCGCCGACGGCGGCCTAGTGCCGAGACTGGCGGAATTCGTTTGACTCCGCCTTGCCGTTTCGCCTATATCCCCCGCCTACTCCCGAGAATGTGGGCCGGTAACCATTCCGTTCCCCGCCCCGGTAAAAAACCGGATCAGGCCTATCGGGACAATATAGAGACGAAAAAGGACATCCGATGAGCAAGCGCATCGAAGCGAAATTCAAGATCAACCGCCGCCTGGGCCTGAATCTGTGGGGCCGTTCCAAGTCCCCGCTGGCCAAGGGCCGCGAGAATCCTCCGGGCCAGCATGGCGCCCGCCGCAAGAAGCCCTCCGACTTCGGCACCCAGCTGGCCGCCAAGCAGACCCTGAAGGGCTATTATGGCAACATCAGCGAAAAGCAGTTCCGCAAGCTCTATGACGAGGCCGTGCGCCGCCGTGGCGACACCTCCGAGAACCTGATCGAGCTGCTGGAGCGCCGCCTGGACGCGGTCGTCTACCGCCTGAAGTTCGCCCCGACACCCTTCGCCGCCCGCCAGATCGTCAATCATGGCCACATCCGCGTGAACGGCAAGCGCGTCAACATCTCGTCCTACCAGATCAAGGACAATGACGTGATCTCGGTGAAGGACAAGTCCAAGGACATGGCCCTGATCCTCGAGGCCAGCCAGTCGGGCGAGCGCGACGTGCCGGAATATCTGCAGGTCGACCACAAGGAGATGAAGGGTTCCTTCGTCCGCGCCCCGAAGCTGGCCGACGTGCCCTATCCGGTGCAGATGGAACCGAACCTCGTCATCGAATTCTACTCGCGCTGAGGCACGACGGAGTCACGAGCTCGAAAAACGGAAAGGCCCGGCGAGAGATCGCCGGGCTTTTTGCTTTTTGTTCATCGAACTCGTCCCATAGTGTGGGCCGACGGCACAGGACCGCCTATCGAGGATTTGGATGTCTCAGATTATCGAGTTCTTTTTGAAGATGGATACCGGCCGCGAGGCCGATACCGGCATGCCCCCCTTCATCCTTCATTTCGGCCTGCAAAAGACCCAGATCGACGGAGTGCGGCGCCAGGCCGAGGTCGTCCTCAAGCAACTCAACCAGCAGCGCCCGTTCGCCAACGCCTCGCACGCCGCTCAGTACACCCTGGCCAACGCCATCTTCACCAATGAGATGAAGAACCCGGACGCGCGGCAGATCCTGTCGATCCTGTTGGTCCATCTGGCCACCGACGGCGCCGAGAAGCAGCAGGCGTTGACCACCGGCGCCAAGCGGCTGGGGTTTCTGATCGCCCCGTCGCCGCAGGCGCTGGCCAGCGCCTCGGAAAGCGCCTCCAGCAATGCCGACGTGGTGATCAAGACCCTGCTGAACCAGGGGATCTCGCCGTTCCGCTTCCGCTTCGCGGCACTGATGCCGGCTTAGGCCGCCTTGCGCCGCTCGGCCAGCCAGACCGTGCCGAATACCACCAGAAGCACCGCCGGCAGCACGGCGAGGATCGCGAAGGAGTGCGAGGCCGCCTGGTCCTCGATCCTGAGCAGCGCCTCGCCCGTCATCTGCGCAAGCTGTTCGGCGCCGCCGGCCAGCTCGAGCTTGGCGCCGTCATAGACCTCGCCCAGGCGCGGCAGCACCAGGTAGCTCGACAGCGCTCCCGCCGTTCCCATCAGCCCGATCATCCAGGAACCGCCGCGCGGATAGCGCTCGGCCACCGACGCCATCATCGTCGGCCACATGAAGCAGACGCCGAAGCCCCAAACGGTGGCGGCCAGGATGGCGGCGGCCGGGCTCTCGGCGCGCGACAGCAGGATCAGCCCGATCCCGGCCAGCAGGCTGGAACACCACAGGAGACCGACATTGCTGAGGCGATGCGCCAGCACGCCGGCGAAATGGCGCAGGATGAACATCATGCCGCTGACATAGACCAGCAGCAGGATGCCGCGCATGCCGACCCGGTGCGTCAGCGCCACGTCGACCCATTGGCCGGGGGCCAGTTCCGAGGCCGCCGTCAGGAACATCGCACCGAACCAGATGAGGAAACTCGGGCGGCGCAAGATCTCCAGGAACATGTCCCTGGTCGAGATGCCGCTGGCGGCGCGCTCGGTGGGCGGGAAATGCGCGCCGGCGGCCAAGATGCCGAAGATCAGCGCCGGGATCATGCTGAGCCCCAGCAGGATGCGCCAATCGACATCGCCGAGAACGGCGCTGGCCAGGCCGCCGACGATCAGCCCGGCCGGCCACCAGGCGTGCAGCATGTTGAGACGGCTGGTCTTGTCGTCGGGATAGAGCGCCGTGGTCATCGGATTGATGGTCGCCTCCACAGCGCCCCAGCCGATACCGCACAGAAGCATGCCGAGCCAGACCAGGTGGAACAGGCTTATCCCCTCGACCAGGCCGCCGGCGTTGGTCACCAGCAGCGTGCCGCCGATCAGGCAGGCCGAGGCCCCCGCCAGCATGCGCCGCATGCCGATGGTGTCGAGGAAAGGGCTGGCGACGAACAGGGTCAGCGAGAAGCCGAGAAAGCTGGCGCCCAGCGCCGCGCCGGTCATCTCGCCGGCATGGACCGGATCGATGGCGGTCAACCACTGATCCTTGATGCGGGCGGCAACGCCGGCCCGCAGGCTGGTGTTCACCGCCGCCGTGAACAGACCCAAAACGCCGATCCAGAACAGGCGGCGCGGATTGACCTTGGAAGCTACATTCATGGCAGGACGTTCCCCACTTCTTTTGGTCATTCCCGCGAAGGCGGGAATCCAGACAGGCGGCCGGCCTGGACTCCCGCCTGCGCGGGAGTGACTGTTATTTCAGCCCGAGGATGCGGCGATTGAGCTCGGAATCGCCCTTGCCGCCGGCGAAATCGTCGAAAGCCTTCCCGGTCTTGCGGATCATGTGGCGGCGAATGAAAGGCGCTCCCTCGGCGGCGCCATCCTCGGGATGCTTCAGGCAGCATTCCCACTCCAGCGTCGCCCAGCCGGGATAATCGTATTGTACCAATTTGCTGAACAAGGCCGAAAATTCGATCTGCCCGTCGCCCAGGGAACGGAATCGGCCGGGCCGGTCGACCCAATCGGAAAACCCGCCATAGACGCCGGAGCGGCCCGTCGGCCTCAGCTCGGCATCCTTCACATGGAAGGCGCGGATGCGGGAATGATAGAGATCGATGAAGGCCAGATAGTCCATGTGCTGCAGGACCATGTGGCTGGGATCGTAGAGGATGTTGGCCCGCGGGTGATCGTGCACCACGTCGAGGAAGCGTTCGAAGGTCACGCCGTCATGCAGGTCCTCGCCGGGATGCAGCTCGAAGCAGACATCGACCCCGGCC
>Ga0213872_10001038_pt1 | contig 19363 bp, 17 predicted proteins | sample VelepicomBERX_R2_FD_160071 | JGI IMG/M metagenome (GOLD analysis project Ga0213872, IMG submission 160071) | Rhizosphere microbial communities from Vellozia epidendroides in rupestrian grasslands, the National Park of Serra do Cipo, Brazil - RX_R2 | ecosystem: Host-associated > Plants > Roots >...
CCATCCCGAACAGGACCGTGAAATGACTCTGCGCCGATGATAGTGCTGCAACCAGTGTGAAAGTAGGTTATCGTCAAGCTAGTTATTAGAAAGAGCCCGCCAGGTCATGTGACCGGCGGGCTTTTTTGCTTGCACAGAGCATCCGACGCGGCTTGTTCCTCCAGCGGCTTGTAATAGAAATACCCCTGCACAAAGTCGCTCCCCACTTCCTGTAATGCGCTGACTTCGGCGGCGGTTTCCGCCCCTTCGGCCACCACATCGAGCCCCAGCGTGCGCGCCAGCATGACAACCACTTCGGCAATCTGGCGTTTGTCTTCGTGGCTGTCCATTTTACTGACAAAAGAGCGGTCGATTTTCAAGGTGTCGATCGGCAGGCGGCGCAAATGGCTGAGCGAGGAATAGCCGGTGCCAAAGTCATCAAGGCTGAGCTGCACGCCAAGGCCTTTGAGCATGTGGAAAATCTTGAGCGAGTGATCGGGATCGGCCATGACCGAACTCTCCGTTAATTCCAGTTTCAGGGTGCCATGGGCGATGCCGGAAGTTTCCAGTACGCGCGCGACCTGCCCGACCAGGTCGCCGTCACTGAGCTGTAAGGCCGACACATTGACGCTCATGGCCAGCTCCGCGCAACCGTAGGTCCTCTGCCACCGGCTCAGGCATGCGCATGCCTGCTCCAGCACCCAGTTGCCAATTTCTACGATCAGGCCGATTTCTTCCGCCACCGGAATGAACTCCGCCGGCGGCACCAGGCCATATTCCGGGTGACGCCAGCGTACAAGGGCTTCAAAGCCGCGGATCAGTCCGTCTCCAGGCGAGACGATGGGCTGGTAGTAGATGGTCAGGGCGTCTGTCTGCAAAGCCACGCGCAAGGCAGCCTCCAGCTGGAGGCGTCGCAAGGCTTTTTCCTGCATGTCCTGGTCAAACATCATCCAGCGCGCACGGCCATGCTGCTTGGCGTGGTACATGGCGATGTCGGCGTCGCGCAGTATGTCCTGAACATTCGTGTAGCCGCTGCTGCTGAGTGCAATGCCTATGCTGGCGCTGATGAATACTTGCTGGTTTTCCAGCGTGAACGGCTCGGCCAGCATGGCGAGCACGCGTTCGGCGACGCGCACGGGCGCCTGCGGATTGCCTATATTGTCGAGCAAGATGGTGAACTCGTCGCCGCCGAGCCGGGCGACAATATCGTCTTCGCTGCCCGTGTCGTTGCCCCGGGCAACCAGATCCGTGCCGCGCAGGCAGGCGGTCAAACGCTGCGCCGTGGCGACGATCAGGTCGTCGCCGGCCTGATGGCCCAGCCCGTCGTTGACTGCCTTGAAACGGTCAAGGTCCACGAACAGCACGGCGAACTGGTAATTCGCGACCCGTTGCGCGCGCTGCATGAAGTGCTGCAGGCGGTTGAGAAACAGCTTGCGGTTGCCCAGTTGGGTCAGGGGATCGTGCAAGGCGTCGTGCATCAGACGCAGTTTGGCGCGCTGGCGTTCAACCACCCGGCCCAGCTGGGTGCCTATTTGCGCCATCAGGCGCAGCAGCGCCTGGTCGGGGGATTGCAGTTCCGGACTGAAGAATTCCAGCACGCCTACCACTTCACTGCCGATCATGACGGGGAAAGCAAACAGCGAACTGAAGCCGGCCCGCTGGGCTTCCGGGAAACGAGGATAAGCGAATTCGTCGCTGGCGCCCAAGTTGGCCCACGCGGGCGCGCACGTGGTCACCACACGTCCGGGCAGGCCGATCCCTGCGGTAAAGAGTATGGATTCCGTCAGGGAGCGCAAAGCCCCGTAACGACCAGGGCTTTCGTCATGCCAGATGCTGGTCGACAGCAGAGCTTCATCCGGATTCTCGCTTGCCAGCAGCAAGTGCCCGAGCGGCCAGCGGGCAAAACGGCACACGGCGCTCAGCGCGTGCTGCATGGCGGCTTCGACCTCGGCAGCTTCGTTGGCGGCCGCTGCGATACTTTCAAGCAGGGAGATTTCCTGCTGCCGCTGGTACAGGTCGCGCAAGCCACGTTCGGCAATGGCTTCCGCCTCCTTGCGCGCCGCCGTTTCACGCTTCAGGCGCCGGTTCAGGCGGGCGATTTCTGCCTCTACTGCTGCGGCAGGGACGACGGGGTCATTTGTGGAATCGGACATGGAAGACGCATTTGTCGGCGCCATGATGCATGCAGGCGGGATGTTCGATCTCGGTCTGCTCATGGAAGTGGTCGGCGGCGCCGGCCATGAAGCCTTCGGCCAGGGCGCACAGCTTGCGGGCGGATTTGTAACCCACGATCAGGCGATCGCCCTCGACGCTCTCGAAGTCGAATACGGGCGTGGTCGCGCCGGGATACAGCTTTTCCACTTCGGGGTGGATGATGTTGTTCAGGGTGAGAATGAAGCTGCGTGCCTCGTTGTGCGGACTGAAGAAAGCAGGATAGCGTTCGGCCAGCAGAGGCATGGCGCGGCGGCCGAACCAGCGCAGCACATCCTGCGCCGACAGGTTCAGTGCGGCGGCTGCGGCATTCACCAGGGCCACCACTTCGGCGTCGGCATAGCTGCCCAGTGAAGTATAGGAACCGTCCAGTCCCGCATCGTCCAGCAGCTGATCCCAGGTGTCGTCGCCATATTCCTTGCAAACGACTTCCTGTAGCAGATTGAATACGATACCTTTCATGCGTGCGTCTCCCTGGCCTGGGTGTCATCATTCCGCGAATCGGATTTTCATTATACACATCCGGTTTCGCGCCAGTTCAGCGCCCCTTGCTGATGCTTTCGCCATCGGTTTTGCGCAGGGTCCAGAAGGTCAGCGAAGACAGCATGGTCATCACCGCCAGCGTCAAAAAAGCGTGATGCAGGGCTTTGGTCAGCTGCACGCGGTCCGTTTGCGGCGCATCGCTCAGATACCAGCCGGCGATCAGCGAGCCGCAGGCCAGGCCGAAGCTCATCGACAGCTGCTGCATGGAGCTGGCGATGGTGCTGGCCATGCTGGAGTCGCTGTCATCCACGTCGGCATAGGCGATGCTGTTCATGCTGGAGAACTGCAGCGAATTGAAGAAGCCCAGGCAAAGACTGATCATCACGATGACATACAGCGGCGTGCCGGCGCCAACGAGGGAGTACATGCTGATGGTGACGCCGATCAGCACCGTGTTCACGACCAGCACCTGGCGATAGCCGAATTGATTCAGCACGCGCACGGAGATCACCTTCATTCCCATGGCGGCCAGCGCGGAAGGCATCATCAGCAAACCCGATTGCCAGGCCGGCAGGCCAAGGCCCAGCTGGTACAGCAGCGGCAGCAGGAATGGCATGCCGCTCACGCCCAGCCGCGTGGCGAAACCGCCGACGACGGACACGCGGAAAGTGCGGATCTTGAACAAGACCAGTCTTAGCAGGGGATGCGCCACTTCGCGCGCATGCCAGCCATATGCCGCCAGCAGGCTGACAGAAATCAGCAGCAGCACGGCAGCCGAGGTGACGTCGATTTTGTGTTCGCCAAAAATCTCCAGCAACCAGGAGAGCAGCGCGATGCCGGTGCCGAACAAGACCAGGCCGATCATGTCCAGCGGCCGCAGCGTGTCGCCCTTATAGTCCGGCATATAGCGGTGCGCCAGTATGATGGCGGCCAGGCCGACCGGCACGTTGACGAAGAAGATCTCCCGCCACGACGCCCAGTGCACAATCAGCCCTCCCACGGTGGGGCCAAGCAGGGGGCCGATCAGCGCCGGGATGATCACGAAATTCATCGCCGACAGCAGCTCGGACTTGGGAAAGGTGCGAATAATGGTGAGCCGTCCGACCGGCATCATCATCGCCGCGCCAAATCCCTGCAGCAGCCGCGCCGCCACCAGCATGGGCGAATTGAGTGACAGCCCGCACAGCATGGAGGCGATGGTGAAGATGCCAACCGCCGTCATGAACACGCGCCGCGTGCCGAAGCGGTCCGCCAACCAGCCGCTGACGGGAATCGACACGGCCAGGCTCAGTATGTAACTGGTGACTACAGCCTTCAGGCTCAAAGGCGTGACGTGCAGGCTGGCCGCCATGCTGGGAATCGCCGTGTTGACGATGGTCGAGTCCAGCTGCTCCATAAACAGGGCGGTGGCGACCACCCAGGGCAGGTAGCTTTTGACGGCTGATGAATTCATCTGGAACGTCTCTCCGGTGGCGGCGTGGCGCAATGCCGTCGATTGTCACACAAATCGGCAAGCGTGTCCGGCGCGCGACATGTCATGGCGGCGTAACGAAACAGGCGTAATTTGCGACGCATCGCAATGGCCGACGGAGCCGATATGGACGACCAACCGATCATCCCCCGCCGCACCTTTATCCGCCAAGTGTGCTCCACCGCCTTGTTGGGAACAGGCGCTTTGGGACTGGCCGGTTGCAGCAGCACCGCCGCCAGCCTGGGCGAGAGAGAGCCGGTCAGCTTCCAGCACGGCGTTGCGAGCGGCGACCCATTGGGCGACCGCGTGATTTTGTGGACGCGGGTGACGCCGCGCCATGCCGACATGGCGCAGGAAGTCGCGGTGCGCTGGCAGGTGGCGACCGATCCCGCGATGCAGATGGTGGTGGCTGGCGGCAGCGTCACCACCTCGGATAAGCGCGACTTTACGGTGAAGGTGGACGCGGCGGGCCTGCTGCCGGGCCATGTGTACTTCTACCAGTTCGCGGTCGACACGGTGAAGTCGACGATCGGCCGCACCAAGACGCTGCCCAAGGCGGACGTGCGCCAGGTGCGCCTTGCCGTGTTCTCCTGCTCGAATTACCCGTCCGGCTACTTCAACGTCTACGCCGATGCGGCGCGGCAGGACAATATCGATGCGGCGCTGCACATCGGCGATTACATCTACGAGTACGAGAGCACGGGCTACGCCTGCGGCCACGCCGAGGAGCTGGGCCGGGTGTCCGAGCCGCGCGAACTGTTGCTGCGGCTGGACGATTACCGCCGCCGCTACGCGCAATACCATACCGATCCGGATCTGCAGGCGCTGCACGCGGCCATGCCGTGGATTGTGGTGTGGGACGACCACGAATTTGCCGACGACACCTGGCGCGACGGCTCGGCCGAGCACAAGACGTCGGAATACGGCCCCTTCTCGTTGCGTAAGACGGCGGCGATGACGGCTTATCATGAATGGCTGCCAATCCGTTCTCCCGATCCGGACAGGCCGGAGAAGATCTACCGTTCGTTCGACTTTGGCAGCGTGCTGTCGCTGCATATGCTGGACACGCGTTTGATTGGCCGCGACCAGCAGCTGATGATGTCGTCCTATATCGACACCAACAAGATCTTCAATATCGCGAAGTACAAGCATGACGTATGCTCGCCGCATCGCCAGATGATGGGGCAGGAGCAGATGGAATGGCTGGAGCAGCAGGTCGAGAATTCGAACGCACGCTGGCAGGTGCTGGGCCAGCAGGTGCTGATGGCGCGCATGGAGTATCCAACCGCCGTCGCGCTGGGACATTACAATTGCACGCAATTTGCGGCGCTGAAGGAGCGCGCGGCCAAGGACCCTTCCTGCGTCGGCGAGAAGGAAAAGCGCTGGCTGACCGGTACAACCTTGCCATGCTACCTGGATTCATGGGACGGCTATCAGAACGACCGCGAACTGGTGTTCGCCATGATGCAGCGCCATCGCAAGAACATGGTGGTGCTGGCCGGTGATTCGCACAATGCCTGGGCCAGCGATTTGCGCGACGCCAGCGGCAAGCAGGTGGGGGTGGAGTTTGCGACTGCCTCTGTTTCTTCGCCGGGCATGGAGGGCGCGTATCCCGACCGCGATCCGGAAGACGTGGCGACCATGATGGTGGACCTGATCGAGCCGCTCTACTACGCACAGACCAGCAAGCGCGGATACATGATCATCACCGCCAGCCATGAGCAGGTGCGTTGCGACTGGCGCTTTGTCGATACCGTGTTTAGCCACGACTATACGGCGGCCACGGAGCGCAGCCTGCGCGTGCTGCCGGGACCGGGCAACCGCAAGATCGAGGAGTGCGGCGCGGCTTAAAGCGCCATCAGCGCATCGAGCAACGGTTGCGCCGCGTCGGCGATGCGATCGAGGCTGTCCTCGCGCAGTTGGGCGATATCCACCGTGGTTTCGCTGCGCATTCCGGCCCAGCGTAGCAGGGCGGCGCAGGCTTGCGGCGCATCGAACAGCCCATGTAGATAGGTGCCGAGGATCTGGCCGTCTTCCGAGCATGCGCCTTCCGTGCGGCCGTTAATGCGGAAGGCAGGGCGGTCCAGCGCCGCGCCGCTGGATATGCCCATGTGGATTTCGTAGCCGTCGACGATGGCGCCCGAACCGTCGAAGGCGCATTCTCCCTGCACCTGCAGCAGCCGCTTATCGGGCGCCATTTCCGTCACCATGTCCAGCAAGCCCAATGCGGGAGAGGTTCCCGCCTTGTCCTCCATGCCCAGCGGGTCGGTGACGCTGTGTCCCAGCATCTGGAAGCCGCCGCAGACGCCGATCACCTTGCCGCCGTAGCGCAGATGGCGCGCGATTTGCTCCGGCCAGCCTTGGGCACGCAGCCAGGCCAGGTCCGCGCGCGTGTTCTTGCTGCCGGGGAGGACGATCAGATCGGCGGCGGGAATTGCTTCGCCCTGGCGCACGAAGCGCAGGTCGACTTCGGGATGTGCGCGCAGGGCATCGAAATCGGTGTGGTTGCTCATGCGCGGCAGGCTGGGGACGACGATGCGGAAGGCGCCGCGAGAAGTCTGCGTCGGCTGCACTGCGTCTTCCGCATCGAGGAACAGGCCATGCAGATAGGGCAGGACGGCCAGCACGGGCTCGCCGGTTTGCCGCTCCAGCCATTTCAGTCCGGGCTCCAGCAGCGCGATATCGCCGCGGAAGCGGTTGATGACAAAGCCGATGATGCGTGCGCGTTCACTCTCCGACAGGCAGCTCAAGGTGCCGACGATATGGGCGAAGACTCCGCCACGGTCGATGTCCGCCACCAGGATCACGGGACAATCCACAGCTTCGGCAAAGCCCATGTTGGCGATGTCGCGGTCGCGCAGGTTGATCTCCGCAGGACTGCCAGCGCCCTCCACAATGATGCTGTCGTATTGCGCGCCCAGGCGCTGGTGCGATTCCAGCACGGCCTGCATGGCGGTGGTTTTGTACTGGTGGTAGTCGCGGGCGTTCATCTCGGCCCGGACCTGGCCGTGGATGATGACCTGTGCGCCGATGTCGCTCGATGGCTTGAGCAGAACAGGATTCATGTCCGTATGCGGTGGCACGCCGGCGGCGATGGCCTGCAGCGCCTGGGCGCGGCCGATTTCGCCGCCATCTGCCGTGACGGCGCTGTTGAGCGCCATGTTCTGCGGCTTGAACGGCGCCACATGGATGCCGTGTCGCTTGAGCAGGCGGCATAGGGCAGCCACCACCGTGCTTTTACCGGCGTCGGACGTGGTGCCCTGAACCATCAGGGTCTGGTAGGGGAAATTCATGTCAGTTTTTGCGGTGCTGGCGGGCGAGATCGAGCTTTTCGCATAATGCTGCGGTTCCGGCCACCATGCGCGGGCCGGAGCGGTTCAGCAGCTCGCCGTTGAGGGTGAACAGGTTGTCGTTGCGGACCGCCGTCATGCCGGTATAGGGCCGCCATAAATTGACGCCACCGTAGTTCTTTTCGCTAGTGCCGAAGATCGCTTCGGGATCGGCCTGCAGCACGGCTTCGATGCTGACAACTGGCGCGGTGGCTTTCAGATCGGCGAAGATATTGACGCCGCCGCACAGGCGTATGGCATCGCTGACGATATGCGTCCCGTTCAGGGTGTAGAGCGGCTTGTCCCAGACCTGGTAGAACATGCGCACTGGCGGGCGGTTGGCGTACTGTCTCGTCAACGCCGCCAGTTGCTGGCGTAAGGCGGCGGCTGCCGGCTGGGCTACGCTGTCGGTGCCCATCAACTGGCCGAGGCGCAGCAGATTCTCGGCGATGGCGTCGAGGTTTTTCGGCTCGCTGTGGAATGTCGGGATGCCCAGCTGGCGGATCGCTTCGATCTGGCGTTCGGAACTGCCGTGCATCCAGACCACGATCAGATCCGGCTTCATGGCGATCAGGCGTTCCATATCCACCAGACGGTTGTCGCCGACACGGGGGATTTTCTTTGCTTCTTCGGGATAGTCGCTATAGCTGACGGCGCCGACGATGCGGTTGCCGCCACCGGCGGCGAACAGCAGCTCCGTCACATGCGGCGCCAGCGAAACCACGCGCTGGGCGGGTTTTTGCAGCGTTACCGGATTGCCGTCGTCGTCCTGCACGGTGATCGCCGCGCTGGCGGAGATGGCGACGCAGGCCATCGTCAGCGAGAGAAGGATTTTTTTCATGGGTGATTCTGATGATTGTTCTTTTCCGCCTGCTGCCACTCCTGCAGCGCCGCTTCCAGCCGTCTCCATCCTTCTTCATCAGGCGGAAGGCCCAGGCGGATACCGCGCGCGGCATGCCGGAACAGGCGTGCCCAGATTCCGCGCTCCGCCATGTGCTGCCAGAACTGTTCGGCGCTGTCCTCGCTCCACCATTGGAACAGCGCCGTGCCGCTGGATTGGATGCCATGCCGCGCCAGCAGGAGGCGCAGGCGTTCGCCATCTGCTTGTAACTGCGCGCGCATGCGGTCTTGCCAGTCGCGGTCGCACAGCGCGGCGAGGGCGATCTGCTGCGCCGGGCTGTTAATCGTCCACGGCCCCAGCGTATCGCCCAGCAATTGCAGCAGCGCCGGATGCGCGGCCACAAAGCCCATCCGGATACCGGCCAGGCCAAAGAATTTACCCATGGAGCGCAGCACGATCAGGCCGCGCTGTCCGCTATATGTGGCAACGCTGCCTTCCGGCGTTGTGTCGGCAAAGGCTTCGTCGACGATCAGCCAGCCGCCGCGCGCCGCCAGCTGGCTGGCCCACGCCAGCAGCGTTGCGGCGGCAATCCGTTCGCCGGTGGGGTTATTGGGATTGCAGACGACGAGAACGTCGCTGTTGTTCACGGCAGCCTCCAGCCCCGTGTAGGGAATCTGCTGCACGGTGTGGCCATGCTGCGCCCACTGGTGCGCGTGCTCGGCGTAGGATGGCGCGGCCACCGTAACGCGGGAGGGAGAGCGCAAACGGGGAAGCGTCTGGATTGCGGCCTGGCTGCCCGCCACCGCCAGCATGTGCGGCGCGCCGTAGAAGGCTTGTGCCGCTTCGGCCAGCGCCGGGTCGGATTCGGGCAAGCGATGCCACGCGTTCTCCGCCAGCGCGGGCGCGGGATACCACTGCGGATTGACGCCGGTGGAAAGGTCGAGCCAATCGCTGCGGCCAAAACGCAGCGTCGCTTCGCGCAGATTGCCGCCGTGTTCAAGCATGGGCGTACTCCGCCAGCGTCGCGGCAATGGCGGCGCAGGCCAGCCACAGCGCCGTCGTGCGGGCGACCAGCCGCCATGCGCGCGCGATGTCAGCACCTTGCGCAGGCTGACCATGTCCCAGTGGCGGGCGGTGTTCAACTTCGCCGTCATAGATTGCCGCCCCGCCCAGCTGGATGCCGAGCGCACCGGCGCCGCTGGCCATGACCGGACCGGCGTTCGGGCTGCTCCATGCCGGCGCCTGCGTGGACCAGCAATGCCATGCGCGGCGCATTCCGCTTGTGCCGCCTGCCAGCAGAACGTAGGAAAGCGCGGTGAGGCGCGCCGGGATATAGTTGAGCACATCGTCGATGCGGGCAGCGGTGCAGCCGAACCGCAGCAGGCGCGTGGTGCGATAGCCCCACATTGCATCCAGCGTGTTCGCGAGGCGGAACAGGACGGCGCCCGGTCCGCCGGCGATCATGAACCAGAACAGCGTGCCGAAGACCGCATCATTGCCATTTTCAAGCAGGGATTCGGTGCTGGCTTTGGCCAGATCGGCTTCGCTGGCGCTTTGTGTGTCTCGGCTGACGATGCGCGCCGTGAGCATGCGGGCTTGCGGCAGATCGCTTTGCGCCAGCGCCTGAGCGATGGGCAGATTGTGTTCGCGCAGGCTGCGCAGGCCGAGGCAGAAATAGAGCATGATGGCTTGTGCGGCCAGCAGCAAGTTGCGGGTCTGCACGGAACCTGGTGCGGAACAGGCCAGCCATGCTAGGGCGACGGGCGGCGCGACCGCCAGCATCCATGCCAGTAGGCCGCGCGGGAATCGCCAGGCGCCGCGATTGAGGCGGCGCTCTAGGCAGATCGCTACGTTGCCAAAGCCGACCAGTGGATGGAAGCGGCGTACCTCGCCCAGCAGCAGGTCGAGCAGCACTCCCGCCGCCAGCAGCAAGGCGACGGTGGGGAAATCCAATCCTGTCAGCATGGCGCGCCCTTCAGCGCGAGCGGCAGGCCTGCGGCAACGAATACGGCGCGATCGCAGACCGCCGCCACGGCCTGGTTAAGGCGTCCGGCTTCGTCGACAAAGCAGCGTGACACCGCGCCGAAAGGCACAATACCCATGCCAACTTCGTTCGACACCAGGATCACATCGCTGCTGCATGTGGTCAGCGCATCCAGCAGGGCAGCGCGCTGCTCATGGAATTGGCGGGGCAGGGTGATGTCGCCCACTTCGGGATATTCGGTTTGTTCGCTGAAGAGCAGGTTACTGAGCCACAGCGTCAGGCAGTCGACGAGGATCACGCGATGTGGCGCGGCCGAAGCCTGCAGCACGGAAGCCAGTTGCAGCGGCTCTTCGATTGTCGTCCAGCCGGCGGGGCGTTGCTCGCGGTGATGCGCAATACGAGACGTCATTTCGCTGTCGCCCGCTTGGGCCGTGGCGATGTAGACGACTTCCTTGCCGCTGTCGCGCGCCAGCTTTTCTGCGTAGGCGCTTTTGCCGGAGCGGGCGCCGCCCAGTATTAAAGTGCGTGTCATTGTGGAGTCCTCCGCAGGAACAGCGCGGCCGTCGCCTCCGGATTGGAAGCAAAGTAGGCGTGGAAATACGAGGCTGTCAGCGAACCATGCTGATAGATCGCCTCGCCCTGCGCGCCTGAAGGATGTTTGACCGTATGCGCGCCGGGTGCGACGGTAGTCTCCAGCCGCGAATAGTGGAAGGTGTGGCCGCGCAGGACACCTTGCGACGTATGCCATCCTTGGGAACCCAGACCGGCCAGCCGCTCTTGCATGGTAACGGCTCCGGGCAGCAGGCCGGCCATAGGCCATGCGGCGCCGCTGGCGTCGGCCAACGATTCAGCCAATGCCATCATGCCGCCGCATTCCGCGAGGATGGGCAGACCGTCAGCGTGAGCGGTCCGCATGGCGGCTTGCCAGCGCGTGGCTTGGGACAGCACCTGCGCATGCAGCTCCGGATATCCGCCTGGCAGATAGACGGCGTCCGCTTCCGCTGGAATGACGTCATCGGCCAGCGGCGAAAAATAGCATAGCGTTGCGCCCAGGGCCTCCAGCGTCGCGAGATTGGCCGGATAGAGGAACATGAACGCGGCGTCGCGCGCCACAGCCACCTTTTTCCCCTGCAGCAGACGGGGAAGACTTTCAGACGCAGGTGGTGCGGCAAAGTGCGTGTCGGGCAGCTTATCCCATGCCTCTGTGTCGAGTTCCAGCTGCTCAGCCAGACGGTCGAGCAAGTGGTCTATATCCTGCACTTCGCCGGGCAGTACAAGCCCATGATGACGCTCGGGGAGCGATTGCTGCTGGCGCTGCAGGGTTGCCAGGAGCGGAATATCGCGCAGCGACGCAGCCACCATGGCGGCATGTCCCGCACTGGCCACGCGGTTGGCGATGGCGCCGGCCATGGCGACCGGGCCATAGTCCCGTAGTCCCTGCACCAGCGCACCGGCCGTTTGCGCCATGGCGGACGCGTCGATCACCGCCAGCACGGGAACGCTGAATTCACGCGCCAGATCGGCTGATGATGGCGTACCGTCGTAGAGGCCCATGACGCCTTCGATCAGAATTGCGTCTGATTCCTGCGCTGCCTGCGCCAGCTGCTGGCGGCATAGGCCGGAGCCAACCATCCACAGATCCAGCGTATGCACGGGCGCGCCGCTGGCCCGCTCCAGCAGCATTGGATCGATAAAATCCGGGCCGCACTTGAACACGCGTACCCGCTTGCCTTGCTGCGTAAGCTTGCGCGCCAGCGCCGCCGTCACCGAGGTCTTGCCCTGGCCGGATGCCACGGCAGATATCAGCAGCGCTTTCACGGCGCTTACCACTCAGTCCCCGCCTGCGCCGCGATGCCGGCTTTGAAGGCGTGTTTGACGACTTCCATTTCCGTCACCGTGTCCGCGACGGCGATCAGCTCCGGCGGCGCCGCGCGGCCGGTGACGACGACGTGCTGCATCTCCGGCCGGTCCAGCAGATCGGCGATCACGGTATCGACGTCCAGATAGCGGTATTTGAGCGCGATATTCAGCTCGTCCAGCAGTACCAGTCCGATGCCGGGATCTGCCAGGAAGCGTCTGGCCTGTGCCCATGCTTCCTGGGCCTTGGCGATATCGCGTTCCCGGTTCTGCGTCTCCCAGGTATAGCCTTCGCCCATGGCGTGAAAGCTCACTTCATCGGGAAAGCGGCGCAGGAATTTTTCTTCGCCGGTGGACATCGCGCCTTTAATGAACTGCACCACGCCCACCTTCATACCATGCCCCATTGCGCGCATCACCATGCCAAAGCCGCTGGAGCTCTTGCCTTTGCCGTTGCCGGTGTTGACGATGATGACGCCCATTTGCTTGTCGGCGGCAGCGATCTTTGCGTCGATGATGGCCTTCTTGCGCTCCATGCGCGCGCGATGCCGCTGGTTGATATCGTCTTCGCTCATGCGGAAATCTCTTTCGGGATGAAGATGCGGCGGGCGCCGTGCTCGATGACTTCGATGGGATGGCCGAGGTATTCGCTCAGCACGGGCGCTTGCATGGTGCCGGCGGTGAGGCCGGCCAGCCAGCGGCCGTCGCCCATCAGCAGCAGTGCGTGGGTGGAAACGCTGTGCGCCAGCGTCAGATCGTGGCCGACCATGACGGCGGTCTTGTTCTGCTCCCGGCACAGGCGGGCCAGCAAACTCATGACGCTGACCTGGTGCGCCAGATCGAGCGCGTTGGCGGGTTCATCCAGCAGTAGCAGCGGCGTATCCTGCGCCAGCATGGCGGCAATCGCCACGCGCTGGCGCTCGCCGCCGGACAGGGTGCGGACATCACGCTGCGCCAGGTTTGCCACTTCCATGGATTCGAGCGTGTTCATGGCGATGGCATGGTCGTCGCTGCCTTCCCAATAGCGGTTGCCGTGATAGGGATGGCGCGCGGAGAGCACGGTTTCGATCACGCTGTAGGCGAAAGCATCGCTGCGGCTTTGCGCCAGGAAGGCGCGCTGGCGCGCCAGCTCCGCCAGTGGCCAATCGCTCAAAGCCCGGCCCTGGATGGACACATATCCGCCGTCCGGCTGGCGCAATCCGGCCAGCGTGCGCAGCAGGGTGCTTTTGCCGGCGCCGTTGCGGCCGATGATGCTCCAGCATTGGCCGCCTTCCACGCGCCAGTTCAGATCCCTGACCAGCACGCGCTGGCCCATATGCAGAGAGAGTTGTTCGGTATGGATCATCTTATCCCCGCAGCCGGTGCAGTTGATACAGGAAGACGGGCGCGCCGATCAGGGCGGTGATGACGCCGACCGGAAGCTGCAGGGGTGCGATCACCGTGCGGGCCAGGGTATCGGCCAGCATCAGATAGGCGCCGCCGGCCAAGGCGGCGGACGGGATCAGCACGCGGTGATCGGGGCCCACGGCAAAGCGGCAGGCATGCGGCACGATCAGGCCGACAAAGCCGATGCTGCCGGCGCTGGTGACGGAACTGGCCGTCAGCAGGCCGGAGACAAAGAACAGTCCCTTGCGTAGCGCGCCGACACGCACGCCCAGCGTGGCGGCGGATTCCGCGTGCAGCGCCATCACGTTCATGGAGCGGGCGCTGCGCAGGGCGAAGGCGGCGCCTCCCGCCAGCACCACCCACGGCAGCCAGCGCACCGGCGCGCCGGACAGGTCGCCGATCATCCAGAACACCATGCTGCGCAAACGGCTCTCTGGCGCGATGGACAGCATCAGGGTGACGATCGCCATGCAGGCGGCCGACAGGATCACGCCCGTCAACAGCAGCAGGGAGGCGCCTCCTTCCGCCGCAGTCCCGCTGCGCAGGTCGCGGCGCGCCAGCAGGTAGAGCATCATGGAGACGGCGACGGCGCCGGCAAAGGCCGCGGCATCGACCATCCACGCCGCGCACATGAACAGCAGCGCCGCCAGTGCGCCGACAGAGGCGCCGGAAGAGATGCCCAGCACATAGGGATCGGCCAGAGGATTTCTCAGCAATGCCTGCATCATTACGCCTGCCAGCGACAGGGAGGCGCCGGTGACGAAAGCCGTGAGCGCGCGCTCCAGCCGCAGATTGAGCAGCGTGGCAGCCATGCTGGATGGCTGGCCGCGCAGTAGTTCAATTACGGCGGACGGAATCTCGGACAGGGCGACGGAAACGGAGCCGGTCATCCCGGCGAACAGCAGGCTGGCGACCGTCAGCAGGACCAGCACCGTGATGGTGAGGATCGCGCGTCGCCGCAGGTTGCTGGAAAAAGAATGCATGCACTACCTTTATATGAATTCTGCCTCTGCCGGACAGGCAGCCTGCCCGGCAGATTACACCACTTACTTATAGCCGTAGCGGATACCGGCAAATACCTTGGAGCCCGGCGTCGCATAGAAGCGCGCCAGGTCGTACTGCTTGTCGCCGACGTTATCCCAGCGTAGCAGCGCTGACCAGTCATGGTTGATACGGTAGGTCGCGTACAGGTTCACCAGGCCGTAACCGCCAAGACGGTTCTTGTTGGCGGCATCGTCATAGCGGTCGCCGGACAGCTCCAGCTCCACGCCGGCCCGCAGCGCACCGACGCCATAGTCGGCGGTGACGTTGGCGTGCTTTTTGGCGCGGCGCGCCAGGCGCTTGTCGGCGGTTTCGTCCTTGGGATCCTGCAGATCTGCGTTGGCAGCCAGGTCGAGGTTGCCGAACTTGCGGCTGGCGGCCAGTGTCACGCCTTCCAGCAGCGCGCGGTTGACATTGTAAGCGCAGCCGAAAGCATAGTCCTTGGTGCCGAAGGGACAGGGCGTGGTGTTCACCAGCAGGTCGGTCAGGCGGTTGTGGTAGTAACTGGCGCTCAGCGCGCTGACGCCATCGTCGTAGCGCAGGCCGACTTCCGCGTTGTGGCCTTGTTCCGGCTTGTTGGCCGGATTGCCGAAGCTCGGGTAGTACAGCTCATTGAACGTCGGCGCGCGGAAGCTGGTGCCGTAGCTGGCCGTGGCCCGCAGCTGCTGCGTGAAGTTGTAGCCATAGCCCAGCGAGCCGGTATTCTTCGAGCCATAGACCGAGTTGTCGCGGCGGATACTGCCGTTCAGCAGATGGGCGCCACGGCGCGCATTGTATGAAACGGCGAAGGAGTTCGTGTTGCGGTCGCGGTTCAGCAGGGCGGAGCCGTTGGTTTCCACTTCTTCCTTGCGGTGGTCGTACAGCAGCTGCAGCACATCGGCGCCGATTCGCAGGTCGTTCTGCCAGGTGATTTCGGTCTGTTTGGTATTGATCTGCGAGTAGCCGGATGCGGCGGCGCTGGCGTAGGTCGCTCCCTCGTCTTTGGCTTGCGAATACTGCAGCAGGGAGTCCCAGAAGGGAAGAATCTGGTCCTTGGTGTAGACGGCGGCGTTTTCCAGTTTGGCCGAAGAGCGCGCATCGTAGGCGGAAGCGCCGTTGTCGTACTGCGAATCGAGGCGGGAATGCAGGAACAGCGCGCCCACCTCATGTCCCTCGGCCAGCTGCAGGCCGAATTTGCCGACCGCGTTTTCCCTGTCGTAGCCGTCGCGGTCCGGGTTGTAGGAAGAGCTGCCCGGACGCGTGGCGGAGAAACCGTCCGATTTTTCCTTGCCGGCGCTGATCGCGTAGCTGAAGCTGTGCGCGCCGCCCGTTTCGCCGGAGATGGTGGCGTCGGCTTCGCGCGTCTTGTCGCTGCCGTAGCCGGCGAAGGCCGTCAGCGATGGCTCGCCAAGGCCCTTCTTGGTGAAGATCTGGATTACGCCGCCGATGGCGTCCGCGCCGTAAAGGGAGCTCAGAGGACCGTACACGATCTCGATATGGTCGATGGCGGTCAGCGGAATGGCGCTCCAGTTGGCGGCGCCGGTGGTGGACGAGCCGATACGCACGCCGTCGACCAGCACGATATTCTGATTGCTGTTAGCGCCTCGGATGTACACGCTGGAAGAGGTGCCTGGGCCGCCGTTGCGGGCGATTTCAATGCCACGCTGGCGCTGCAGCAGATCGACGATGGATTCAGCGCCCGACTGGGCGATCTGCTCCGGGCCGATGGTCAGCGTATCGCTGATCACATTGGCCAGCGGCTGCGGCGTGCGGGTAGCGGTGACGACAACGGAGTCGGCACTGGTTTCGGCTGCGGTGCTGAAGGATGCAGCCATGGCGAGCGCCAGCGACGTCAGGGCCGCCGGGCGGTTAACGGTAAAGGTCATGATCAATTTTCTGTAAAACGACAACCAGCCGACGTCCCCGTGGGCCAGATTGAACAGAAGTGATGAACCGGGACGAGACGCCGTCAAGGAATCCGCAGCGCACCTCCCGTCCGCTCACTTCCACCTGATTTGGCCGGTATCCGGGCTGGCAAGTCGCACCGCCTGACCTTCCCATGCAGAGCACAGTGGTGTGAAGAAGCGGCTTGTCGCGTTATCGGCGACACTTGCTGACCGTTGCGGGGGCAGCACACGCTGGCCGTGTTGATATGGCTTCGTGTTTCCCGTTTAACTGCGGCTCCGAGCGGAGCTGCGAGCACCAAAACGCCGCCATTATACGGCCTTACGGTGTCAAATGTGCATTATCCGGATTGTGCCGTAGGGAATTTGGTGTGGTGTCTGCGCCGCGCGCAGGGCCGTCTCCTGTAGCGACAGGCCCTGCTGGCAGGCCGCCAGCAGGCGCATGGTGCCCGCGTGGCAGATGACGATGGTGTCGCGCTGCTGGCGCTGGGCCTCAGTGTGGAAGGCGGATACGCGGCTGGCAACGTCCAGCACATTCTCGCCGTCGCCGGGACGGTAGTGGACGATGTCTGCGGCCCAGGCGTCGATCTCGGCGCGGGGGATATCGGCCCAAGGGCGCATTTCCCAGCTGCCGAAGTCCATCTCGGCCAGGCGTTTGTCGAAGATGAGGCTCGCGTCCCGCTGCGCGGCCAATTGGGTCGCCAGTTCGGCGCAGCGGCGCAGTGGGCTGGCAATCAGCGCTGCATCGGCAGGCAGGGCCGCGAGCAGCTTGGACAGCGCTTGCGCCTGATGCTCAGGCTCTGCCTGGATGTCGCTGCTTCCGTAGCAAATGCCTTGCGCGATCAGTGGGCGCGGGTGGCGGACCAGGATCAGGCGCATGTCAGCCTTGTAGCGCGCCGTGGTGGAGGCTGGCCAGTATCGCGAGATAGAACAGGGCTTCGGTGACTTGCTGGACCGCGCCCAGGCAATCCCCGGTATAACCGCCAATGCGGCGCACAAATAGCGCGGCTAACCAGCTTGCGGCTGCAATGGCTGCGATCAGCCCACTGGCCAGAGCGGCCCACGATAGCCAGCCGTAGAAGCACAGCAGCAGCGCTGGCAGGGTGGCTGTCAGCGCGGCGATTAAAAACTCCGCCGTAGCCATTTTCTGCGCCAGCGGCTTTGCCTTGCCCTCGCTGCGCGCATAGTCCAGACGCCAGATCAATGCAGTCGCCATCAGCCGCGATAGTGGATGCGCGGCCAGCAGGGCGGCGATGGCTGTCAGCGGAGGCAGCATCGCCAGCGTAGTGCACTTCAACGCCAGCATGCACAGGATACCGATCGCGCCGTAAGCGCCGATGCGTGAATCCTTCATGATCTCCATTACGCGCTCGGCGGCCAGGCCTCCGCCGAAGCCATCGCACATGTCGGCAAAGCCGTCTTCATGGAAGGCGCCGGTGATGTAGATGCCGGCAGCGGTGGAGAGCACGGCCGCCACGGGAGCGGGCAGCAGCCATGCGGCCAGCGCGTAAACAGCCGCCGCGATTGCGCCCACTACCAGCCCGACCAACGGAAAATAACGCGAGGCGTGATTAAGCCAGTGCGGCTCGAATCCCACCCAGCGCGGAATCGGCAGCCGGGTAAAGAACTGCAAGGCGGTGAAGAACAGTCGCACTTGATGCATGGCTTACTCGGACTTTTCGCTGACCTGCGCCGATTCGAACGTCGCCATCTGATTCAGGAAGTTGACCGAAGCGTGCAGCAGCGGCAGCGCCAGCGCGCATCCAGTGCCTTCGCCAAGGCGCAGGCCCAGTTGCAGCAGCGGACGCGCGTTCAGGTGCGCCAGCATTTGTTTGTGGCCGTTCTCGTCGGAGCAGTGGGAGAACACGCAGTAATCGAGAATCGCAGGCTGGAGGCGCGCGGCGGCCAGCAGGGCGCTCGTCACGATGAAACCGTCGATCAGTAGAACCATGCGACGCTCGGCGGCCTTCAGCATGGCACCGGCCATCATCGCGATTTCCAGGCCTCCGAAGGTGGCGAGAATGTCCAGCGGCTCCTGCGCGGACGCATGTCGTTCAACGGCGGCCTCGATGACGCGCTGCTTATGAAGGATGCCGTCCGCAGACAGGCCGGTACCCGCGCCCACGCACTGCGCCACAGGGATGCCGGTCAGCTTGTGCATCAGCGCCGCGGCAGCGGTGGTGTTCCCGATGCCCATTTCGCCGAAGCCGATCACATTACCCTGCAGGTCGGCGGCCAGTGCCATGCCTGCCGCCAGCGCCGCTTCGCAGGTTTCGCGCGACATGGCCGGCTCCTGCGCGAAGTTGCTGGTGCCGTGGGCCACTTTGCGGTCGACCAATCCGGAACGAGGACCAAAGTCGTGATTCACTCCGGCGTCGATGACGTGCAAAGCGCAGTCGTTTTGTTTGGCGAAGACGTTGATGGCGGCGCCGCCTGCGAGGAAATTCTCCACCATTTGCCAGGTCACGTCCTGGGGATAGGCTGACACGCCCTCGGCCACCACGCCGTGGTCGCCGGCGAAGACCAGGATCGCTGGCTTATTCAGCGAGATATCGCGGGTTTGCTGGATCAGGCCAATCTGGTGGGCCAGCGATTCCAGGGCGCCCAGGCTGCCAAGCGGCTTGGTTTTGTTGTTAATGGCTTGTGCCAGCTGGGCTGCCAGGAGCTCGTTTGTGGTTGGGGTAATAGTAGGGATGAGCATGAGTATCTGTTAATGGGTTGAGGCTGCCAATAAGATATCACACAGATAAATTTGTAAAATCCCGCAGTCTTTGCTATAGTTCTGTCCCTCGCGAAACGATACATACAATATGCAGAGTTAAGCGGGGTTGACGAGATGAACGAAACACTGCATAATCTCGCTTCTGTGCTGCTGAACAAAACGCTTCAGCAAATAAG
>Ga0213872_10001039_pt1 | contig 19352 bp, 12 predicted proteins | sample VelepicomBERX_R2_FD_160071 | JGI IMG/M metagenome (GOLD analysis project Ga0213872, IMG submission 160071) | Rhizosphere microbial communities from Vellozia epidendroides in rupestrian grasslands, the National Park of Serra do Cipo, Brazil - RX_R2 | ecosystem: Host-associated > Plants > Roots >...
GATTCGCCGGTGTCCGGATCGCGGTATTCCTGGTCCTGGATCCAGAAGTCGGCAAAGGTGACGTAGCGGTCGAAGATGTTCTGGCCATACTCGGAATAGGATTCCAGGTAGGCGGTCTGGATTTCCTTGCCGATGAATTCCACGTAGCGCTGGGCCAGGTGCTCTTTAATATAAGAGAAGTACTTTTGCTCCAGCTCGGGCGGGAACTGTTCGCGTTCGACCTGCTGCTCCAGTACATATAAGAGGTGCACCGGATTGGCGGCCACTTCGGTATTGTCGAAGTTGAACACCTTGGACAGGATCTTGAAGGCAAAGCGCGTCGACAGCCCGCTCATGCCCTCGTCCACGCCCGCATAGTCGACGTATTCGTGGATGGACTTGGCTTTCGGATCGGTGTCCTTGAGGTTTTCGCCATCGTAGACCAGCATCTTGCTGAAGATACTGGAGTTTTCCGGTTCCTTCAGGCGCGACAGGATGGCAAACTGCGCCATCATTTTCAGCGTGCCCGGTGCGCAAGGCGCGGCCGCCAGCGAGGAGTTGGCCAGCAGCTTGTCGTAAATCTTGACCTCGTCGTTAACGCGCAGGCAGTACGGCACCTTCACAATATAGATACGGTCGAGGAATGCCTCGTTGTTGCGGTTGTTCTTGAAGGACTTCCATTCCGACTCGTTGGAGTGGGCCAGGATGATGCCTTCGAACGGAATCGCGCCAAAGCCTTCGGTGCCCTTGTAGTTGCCTTCCTGGGTGGCGGTCAGCAGCGGGTGCAGCACTTTGATGGGCGCCTTGAACATCTCGACGAATTCCATCAGGCCCTGATTGGCCAGGCACAGGCCGCCGGAGTAGCTGTAGGCGTCCGGATCGTCCTGCGAATAGTCTTCCAGCTTGCGGATGTCGACTTTACCGACCAGCGAGGAGATGTCCTGGTTGTTCTCGTCACCCGGCTCGGTCTTGGAGACGGCAACCTGCTTCAGCACCGAAGGGTAGCGCTTGACCACGCGGAACTGGTTGATGTCGCCATTGAATTCATGCAGGCGCTTGACCGCCCATGGGCTGGGGATGGTGCGCAAGTAGCGGCGCGGAATGCCGAAATCCTCTTCCAGGATGTCGCCGTCTTCGTCCTCGTTGAACAGACCCAGCGGCGATTCATTCACCGGCGAACCTTTCAGGCAGTAGAAGGGCACATGCTCCATCAGCTGCTTGAGTTTTTCTGCGATGGAGGACTTACCGCCGCCCACCGGGCCCAGCAGGTAGAGGATCTGCTTGCGTTCTTCCAGCCCTTGCGCCGCGTGGCGGAAGTAGGAGACCACTTGTTCGATCACGTCCTCCATGCCGTAGAACTCGCGGAATGCAGGGTAAATCTTGATGACCTTGTTCGCGAAGATGCGTGACAGCCGGGTGTCGTTGCGGGTATCGACCAGGGTGGGTTCGCCAATGGCGGCCAGCATGCGCTCAGGCGCACTGGCGTAAGTCAGATGGTCTTTTTTGCAGAGGGCGAGATATTCCGACATGGACATCTCTTCTTCCTTGGTCCGTTCGTAACGTGCGGCGTAGTTGTCAAAAATGGTCATTTGAATGTCCTTTATGTGAACCTACGAGTTACTTGTCATCGGCAGCCGGTCCGCTGGTCTCTGCGATGGCTTTTGAGCTGTTCTTACTCCTCTTGTTTTGTTTTTCTTGTAGCCGTCAGCTTCCCTGTGGCGGCACGGATTGCCCGGGCTCTGGAGCTGGCGTTTCTTGCCGTGCGGTGGATGTTTGCCGGCTTTTTTTGTGTGGTTCGTAACGCTTCTTACGTTGATGAAATTTATTATTGCTCTATTGGTTCAGGAAGTCAAAACATATCACGCCGTCTCGTTAATAGTTTCGTGCAGGCCCTTGATTCTAAAGGCGAAAGGCAAATATTCATGTGCGATTTTCACGCTTTAAACGCGCTGTTTTCCGGGTATTTATGCCACAGTATCACGCCTGCGCCCGACGTGCGCTAAGATGCGTCCACAACGCTCTCTTTCAGGAATAAGAACATGATGAATGACCAACTGCGCGCCGCCCTGTGCGGCATGCCGAAAGCCGAACTGCACATCCATATCGAAGGCTCGCTGGAACCGGAGCTGATCTTTGCGCTGGCCCAGCGCAACGGTGTGGCGCTGAACTACCCCAGCGTGGAAGCGCTGCGCGCCGCTTATGCCTTCACCGATCTGCAATCCTTCCTGGACATCTATTACGCCGGCGCCAGCGTGCTGCTGAAAGAGCAGGACTTTTATGACATGACGGCGGCCTACCTGGCAAAGGCCAAGGCCGACAATGTGCGCCATACGGAGATCTTCTTCGATCCGCAAACCCATACCGCACGCGGCGTGCCGATGCAGACGGTGATCGACGGGATCTACCGCGCCTGCCAGGACAGCGACGTCAGCGCCACCCTGATCCTGTGCTTCCTGCGCCATCTCCCGGAAGAAGATGCGCTGGCCACGCTGGAAGCGGCGCTGCCGTTCCGCGACAAGTTCATCGGCGTCGGCCTGGATTCGTCCGAAGTCGGCAATCCGCCGGAAAAATTCGCACGCGTGTTCGCGCGCGCCCGTGAGCTGGGCCTGCACCTGGTGGCGCATGCGGGCGAGGAAGGTCCGCCAGCCTATATCCAGGCGGCGCTGGACGTGCTGAAGGTGGAGCGGCTGGACCACGGCGTGCGCGTGCTGGAAGACCCGGCCTTGACCGAGCGCGTGGCGCGCGAGCAGATCGCGCTGACGGTGTGCCCGTTGTCGAACGTGAAGCTGTGCGTGTTCGACAAGATGGCCGACCACAATATGGTGCAGCTGCTGGATGCCGGCCTGCTGGCGACGGTGAATTCGGACGATCCGGCCTACTTCGGCGGCTATATGAACGATAACTTCCTCGCCACCTTCGAGGCGCTGCCACTGGGCCTGTCGCATGCGCAGCGCCTGGCGCGCAACAGCTTCCAGGCTGCCTTCCTGCCTGCCGCGCAAAAGCAGGCTTACCTTGACGAGGTAGACCGCTACTTCGCTGCCCTGTAAATAGCTATGCTGCTGCAAGCCCTGAGAATGACCCTGCGCGACTGGCGCGCAGGGCAGCTGCGCTTTCTGCTGATCGCGCTGATGGTGGCGGTGGCCGCCTTGTCGGCCACCGGCTTCTTTGTCGACCGCCTGCGCGCGGGACTGGAGCGCGACGCGCACCAGCTGCTGGGCGCGGACGTGGTGGTCAGCGCCGACCTGCCGGTGCCGCAGGCCTGGCGCGAGGAAGCGCCGCGGCGCGGACTGGTGCTGACCGATACCGTCGCCTTCCCCAGCATGGCGCAGGCAGGCGAGGGCGATGCGTCGCTGTCGCAGCTGGCGGCCCTGAAGGCGGTAGGGCAGGGCTATCCGCTGCGCGGGCAGCTCAAGCTGACCACCGATCCTGTGCTGGCCGAGCAAAGCACCGGCACGCCCGCGCAGGGCGTACCGGCGCCGGGCACGGTGTGGATCGACGCCGGGCTGCTGGTGGGGATCAATGCCAGAGTGGGCGGCCAGATCACCCTGGGCGATAAAAGCTTTACCGTGGCGCAGCTGATCGCTGCCGAGCCGGATCGCGGCGCCGCCTTCCTCAACTTTGCGCCGCGCGTGATGCTGTCGCTGGGCGACCTGGATGCGACGCACCTGATCCAGCCGGGGTCGCGCGTCACCTACCGTCTGCTGGCCGCCGCGCCTGTGCAGGACAAGGCGGGCGCGCAAGCCGCCGCTGGTTTTGAGCAGTGGCTGCAGGCGCGCATCAAGGAGGGCAATATCAAGGGCGTGCGGGTGGAATCGCTGGAAAACGGCCGTCCCGAAATGCGCACCACGCTGGACCGCGCCGAACATTTCCTGTCGCTGGTGGGCCTGCTGTCGGCCATGCTGGCGGCGGTGGCCGTGGCGATGGCGGCGCGCCGCTTCATGCTGCGCCATCTGGATGCCTGCGCCATGCTGCGCTGCCTGGGGCTGACGCAGAACCAGGTGACGTCCATGTACCTGATCGAATTCCTGCTGGTCGGCCTGGCGGGCAGCGTGCTGGGTGTGGCGGTGGGCTTTGCCGGCCACTTCGTGCTGCTGGATGTGCTGGGCAAGCTGGTGGGCGGCGAGCTGCCTGCGCCGAGCCTGATACCGGCGCTGCAGGGCATGGCCACCGGCTTGTTGCTGCTGGTGGGCTTTGCGCTGCCGCCGATTCTGCAGCTGCGCAACGTGCCGCATAACCGCGTGATCCGCCGCGAGCAGGACGCGCCGCAGCCGATGGCGCTGGCCACTTATGGCCTGGGCCTGGCCAGCTTCGTCGTGCTGCTGCTGTGGCAGGCGGGCGATGCCGAGCTGGCGCTGACCATGGCGGGCGGCTTCCTGGGCGCCTTCGTACTGTTTGCGCTGGTGGGCTGGCTGGGTTTGACCTCGCTGAAGTCGCTGCGCGGCGCCATCGATCACCAGAGCTGGCGCTTCGCCATCACGTCCTTGCAGCGCCGTCCCGGTGCGACCGTGGTGCAGATCGTCTCGCTGGCGCTGGGCCTGATGGCCCTGCTGGTGCTGACCGTGGTGCGCGGCGACCTGATGACGGCCTGGCGCAATGCCACGCCGGCGGATGCACCGAACCGCTTCATCATCAATATCCAGCCGGAGCAGCGCGACGATATCGCGGCGCGCCTGCGCGCCATGGGCGTGCAGTATGCGCCGCAATACCCCATGATCCGTGGCCGTTTGACGGCGGTGAACGGCGCGCCCGTCACGGCGCAGACCTATACCGAGGAACGCGCGCGCAGCCTGGCCGACCGCGAATTCAACCTGTCCACCATGGCGCAGATGCAGCCGGAGAACAAGCTGAAATCCGGCCGCTGGTTCGAGGACAAGCCGGGCCTGCCGGAAGCCTCGGTGGAGGAGGGCATCGCCAAGACCCTGCACTGGAAGCTGGGCGACAAGCTGCGCTTCGAGATCGCCGGTGCGCCGGTGGAGGCCACCATCACCAGCCTGCGCAAGCTGGACTGGGGTTCGATGCGGGTCAATTTCTTCGTGATCCTGAATCCGCAGGCGGTGACGGAGATGTCGCAAAGCTGGATCACCGCCTTCCACCTGCCGCCGCAGCAGGGCGCGGCGATGAACGCGATGAGCCGCGAATATCCCAATCTGACGGTGGTGGACGTGGGCGGCCTGCTGCGCCAGGTGCAGCAGGTGCTGGACCAGGTGGTGACGGCGGTCGAGTTCCTGTTCGTGTTCACGCTCGCTTCCGGGGTGCTGGTGCTGTATGCGGCGCTGATGGGATCGCAGGATGAGCGCAGCCGCGAATCCGGTCTGCTGCGCGCGCTGGGCGCCACGCGCCGCCAGCTGGCGCAGGCGCAGATGATCGAACTGGCGCTGGTGGGCGGTTTGTCCGGCCTGCTGGCGGCCAGCGGCGCGGCGGCCATGGGCTGGGCGCTGGCCACGTATCAGTTCAAGTTCGAATGGAGCTTCAGCCCGGTGGTGTGGCTGGCGGGCCTGGTCGCGGGCGCGCTGTGCGCCGTGGTGGGCGGCTGGCTGGGACTGCGCAATGTGCTGCGCCAGCCGCCGCTGCAGACTTTACGCGAGGCGGCAAACTAAGCCGCAATCCCTTCCGGTGCGCCGTGCTCCTGCAGGAAGCGTGAGTAGGGATACAGCGGGCCATCCAGGTAATGCGGCGGCATCTCGAACAAGGCCCAGTAATAACGCTCGCGGCCTTCGCAGACCTGGGCCGGCTGGCAGTAGCGGTGCCAGTTGTCGCCCACGGACGGCGAGTAGCTGCCGTCGCCATCCGAGAAGAAGGGCAGCACGCGGCGCTCCTGCAAGGCGTTCAGCAGCGAGGGCGGCGCTTCGCTGTCGCGCGCGATCTCGTATTGGGCACACATGCCGCTTTCCGTTTCGATCATCATCAGGTGGGCCTTGCCGCGCTGGTCGAAGAACAGGAGGCCGTTCGGGTTGGGGTACAGATAGTGCTCCACAAAGCCGTGCTGGCGGTACAGCTGATGCACCAGCGCCGCCAGCGCGGCGTCGTCCAGAAAGCGGTAGTCGTGCAGCGTGAGCAGCTGGCATAGCGTTTCCGAGTGGTCGGCAAAGTAGGTCTGCTGCAGGGCGGCGATTTCCAGTTCCAGAATATCCAGCGCGTTCGGATCGCTCTTTTTGATGTAGCGCTCGATCAGGCCGCGGTTAAAGGCCGTGACAGCGATTTTTTCATCGGCCGCGCCGGTGAACAGGATCTTCTTGCAGGGCAGCCGGCTGAGCTGCTGGCAGAATTCCAGCCCGTTCATTTGCGGCATGGAGTAATCCACCACCACCACGGCCGGCAGGGCAAAGCGCTGGCGCTGGCGGCTGATGCGGTGGATGCGGTCCAGGTCCAGCGCCACATTGCGCTGGTCGGCCTGCTGGTTGACCGTGTCAAAGTTGGCGTGCAGGGGCAGCTGGCCCGGCTGGGTGCTTTGCCTGAGCCACTGCAGCGCCACGCTGGTGTCGTGGAAAGTCCTGGAGGCCAGCATGGGATCCAGCTGGAACGACAGGCTTTTCAGGAAGCTTTCGCTGTCGTCGACCAGCACGGTCAGGGTCGGATGGTAGTAGACGGGCAGTTGCATGGTTCACCTGATGACGTTGGATGAAGTGGGAAACTCCAGGATGAAGATGGCATAGGCATGCTCGCGCGAGACGCAGCGGATGCTGGCGCCCCAGGCCTGCATGATCTCGCGGCACAATGCCAGGCCGATGCCCGTGCCCTGATGCGCCGGGAAGGAATAGAAGCGGCGGAAGATCTTGGGCAGGTGGCGCTGCGACACGCCGCAGGCGGTATCGATGAACAGCAGGCGTGGTGCGTCATGCGCGCCGTCCACCACCAGGCGCACGCGCCCTTTGCCGGCGCGGTGAATGGCCTTGAAGGCGTTGCGCAGGAGGTTCAGCAGAATCACCACCGACAGTTCCGATTGTCCGGCGAAGGCAAAGTCGCGCTTCACTTCGACGGTGATGGCGCGCTGCTGCGTGGCGCTGGTAAAGGGATAGCGCCGCAGCATGGAATCGATGGCGTCTTCCATCGAGACCATCTCGCGCGGGCCCATATTGCGGTTCACCGCCTTGGCGCTGAGCAGGAACATGTCGATCATGTGGTTCATGTGGCGGACTTCGAACTGGATGCGGGTCAGCGCCTCCGCACGGTACAGGCGTTCTTCCAGGCCGATGGCGGTGGTGCCGGACAGGGTGCGCAGCAGGCCGCGTACATTGGCGTCCACGCTGATGAGCGGTGTGCGCAGTTCATGCGAGACGCTGGCCAGGCCCGACTCCAGGCCGGACAGTTTTTCCTGTTCCAGCGCGTTGCGGCTGATTCTCACTGCGGACAGAACGAGAATGGCAAAGGCGTGGATCGGCAGCTGCTGCAGCACGCCGGAGGCGGTGAGCTGTTCGGCGCCGCCAAGCATAGCCACGCTGATGCAGGCGGCCGCGGTGCCGATCAGGTAAGCCGTCAGCGCCAGGGACATCTCGAAGTGGAACACCGCCACCAGGGTGACCAGCAGGGTCTCGGCCGATACCGGCGCGGCGTGATTCATCAGGAACATGAAGGTGAAGAAAAAGCTCAGCTGATAGCTGAGCAAAAGCAGCAGCATGATATTCAGCCAGCGCTGGCTGAAGCGTCCCGCAAACAGGCAGACGGCGGATTGCAGCATGGCCACCAGGCGCAGCGGAGCGGAGTCATACTCCTGCGGCCACAAGCGGTGCCAGAGCAGGAAGCACAGGGGATGCCCGATCAAGCCGATCAGGGACAGCATTTGCAGCCGCACGGGGGCATGTTCGCTGTGCCTGTGCGCGGCACGCAGCATGCGCCGCAGCGAGTAGCTCCAGCGCCGGTAGGCTTCCTTGAGTTCGCTATGCATGGTTTCGGAGTTGACAATTATCAAGGTTCCCATCATCTCCCCAAAACGCCAACAAGTTCATGCAAGGTGAACAAGTGTTGAGGCAAATCAAACTCCCGCAGGGTCTGACAGGTCATGTTCTTGCTGTCGCTCATAAAACTACTCAAAGGGGAACTCCGTATGTCGATAGCCACTTTCACTCATACCAAGCCACTTGCTGCGGAACATTGCCTGCCCGATTACGTCAACCAGCGCATGGACGAGCATCACATCGTGCGGATCGAACGCCTGCTGGGCGGGCATCATCCCTGCGCCTGGCAGCCGACGCCGGCCGGCGCCATTTTCCTGGCGGGGAACGACTACCTGTGCCTGGCGGGGGAGCCGTCCCTGGTCAAGGCGCAGATGGCGGCGATGGAAAACTGCCGGGGCGAGCTGCTGATGTCGGCCCTGTTCATGTCGGAAAAGAGCCCGCAGCACCAGCTGGAAAGCCGCCTGGCGCGCTTTATGGGATCGGAGGACGGCGTCCTCACGCAATCGGGGTGGGCGGCCAACGTCGGGCTGGTGCAAAGCCTGGCCGGGCCGGGCGTGCCGGTCTACCTGGATATGCAGGCCCACGCCTCGCTGTGGGAGGGCGTGCAGTCGGCTGGCGCGCATGCGGTGCCGTTCCTGCACAATGAGCTGGAGCACTTGCAGCGGCAGATGGACAAGTATGGGCGCGGCATCATCTGCGTCGATTCGCTGTACAGCACCAACGGCAGCGTGGCGCCGCTGCGGGAACTGGTGGAAATGGCGGAGCGCAGCGGCAGCGTGCTGGTGGTGGACGAGTCGCACTCGCTGGGCACGCACGGCCCGCAGGGCGCGGGGCTGGTAGTGGAGCTGGGACTGACGGAACGGGTGCATTTCCGCACCGCGTCGCTGGCCAAGGCCTTTGGCGGGCGGGCCGGATTCATCTCCTGCTCCAGCCGCTTCCGGGGCTACTTCATGATGGAGTCGCGTCCGGCCATCTTCAGTTCCTGCCTGCTGTCGCACGAGCTGGCGTGGTTCGGTGCGGCGATCGACTTTATCGCTGCCGCCGACGGCCGCCGCGCGGACCTGCACCGCAAGGCGGGCTTGCTGCGCAGCGGCTTGCGCGAGCTGGGATTCAATGTCGACGACGGCACGGAGCAGATCATCGCGCTGGAGGTGGGGGCGGAGCCGAAGACGCTGGCGGTGCGCATGGCGCTGGAGCGGCGCGGCGTGTACGGCGCCATGTTCTGCGCGCCCGCTACGGCCAAGAATCGGGCGCTGGTGCGCTTGACGCCCAACTCCGGCCTGAGCGAGGCGCAGATCGCGCAGGTGCTTTCGGCCTGCGCCGATCTGCGCGAAGAAACCGATCTGGAAGGCTGGTCTTCCACCCGGCGCATGCGCAAGCTGGCCCTGGTCTAGACTGTTATGATGTCGGTTATGACTGAACCGACCTCTCTTTACGACATCATCGGCGGCCAGGCTCGCATTCGCGAAATGGTCGACCGATTCTATGACCTGATGGACCTGGAACCGGACTTCGCGCTGCTGCGCGCGGCCCACGGTTCCTCGCTGGACAGCGCGCGCGACAAGCTGGCGTGGTTTCTCAACGGCTGGATGGGCGGACCGGACGACTACATCGACCGTTTCGGCCATCCACGCCTGCGCGCGCGTCATCTGCCGTTTGGCATCGGCACGCAGGAACGCGACCAGTGGCTGCGCTGCATGGCCTGGGCCATGGAGGACGTGGGCATTCCCGAAGAACTGCGCCTGCGCCTGATGGAGTCCTTCTATCAGACCGCCGACTGGATGCGGAACAAGGCGGACTGACATGGGGCAGATGGAGTTCCTGATTTTGCTGGTGCTGGGTGTGGCCATCCTGGCATTGCAGGTGCTGGCGCTGCTGCGTGGCCGCGCTGCGGGTGCTGCCGCGCCGGGCGCCGACCTGGCCGAGCGTATCGAACGCGTCGAGCGCGAAGTGCGCATGCAGCTGCAAACCACGGCGCAGGCCACACATGCGGCCACGGTGCAGCAGTTCGAAGTGCTGCGCCGCCAGCTGGAGCTGCAGGGCCAGAGCAACCGCGAGGAGCAGGCGCGCAGCCTGAAGCTCTTCGCGGAGCAGATGAATCAGCGCATGGTGGAAGTACGCGCCACGCTGGAAATCAAGATCAAGGATCTGCAGGCGGATAACGGTGCGCGTCTGGAAGAAATGCGCAAGACAGTGGATGAGAAGCTGCACGCCACGCTGGAGTCGCGCCTGAGCGCCTCGTTCCAGCAGGTGTCCGAGCGCCTGGAGCGCGTACACCAGGGGCTGGGCGAGATGCAGCAGCTGGCGCTGGGCGTAGGTGACCTGAAGCGCGTGCTGACCAATGTGAAGACGCGCGGCACCTGGGGCGAAGTGCAGCTGGAAATGCTGCTGGAGCAGATCCTGACGCCGGAGCAGTATGCCAAGAACGTGGAGACCATCGCGGGCAGCGGCGCGCGGGTGGAGTTCGCCTTGAAATTGCCGGGCAAGGAAGAGGGCGGCGTGCCGGTATGGATGCCGATCGACGCCAAGTTCCCCAAGGAGCAGTACGAGCGTCTGCTGGAAGCGGCTGACGGCGCGGACGCGGAAGGTGTGGCGCTGGCAGGACGCGAGCTGGAACGCGCTGTGCGCACGGAAGCCAGGACCATCGCCGAGAAGTACGTGTCGCCACCGCACACTACCGACTTTGCCATCCTGTTCCTGCCGACCGAAGGCCTGTATGCGGAAGTGATGCGCCGCCCGGGACTGGCCGATGAACTGCAGCGGCTCAACCGCATCAGCATCGCCGGGCCGTCCACGCTGACGGCGCTGCTCAACAGCCTGCAGATGGGCTTCCGCACGCTGGCGCTGGAAAAGCGTTCGTCGGAAGTGTGGCAGGTGCTGGGGGCGGTGAAGACGGAATTCTCCAAGTTTGGCGACGTGCTGGCGACCACCAAGATGACGCTGGAGAAGGCGGCCAAGAATATCGAAAACGCGGAGACGCGCAGCCGCCAGATGGCGCGCAAACTGAAATCCGTGGAAGCGCTGCCCAGCGAAGCGGCCCAGCTGCTGCTTGGGCCGACGCTGGACAGCGAGGACGAGACTACTTAACTTTCGCCAGCAGGGCAGACATCTCCGGCAGGAACTCGTCGCGCGCGCGGTAGCCGCTTGGCGTGTCCTGCGGCTGGTCGTCGTGAATCAGGCGGGCGAAGACGATGGTGCGGCCGTCCTTGCTGGCGCGGCCCACATACCAGCCATTGCCGCCCGCGCCGCCAATCTTGGCGTGCAGCTCCCAGCCATCCGGACGCCATTCCTGCAAGGTGATCTTGTCGGTCATGTCGTAGGCGTGCACCGAGACGGGCAGGCTGCGGTTGGCGATCTTGCGCTGGAAGGCGATCTGCTCCAGCGGTGAAACCTTCAGCGAGGAATTGATCCAGGATTTGGTCAGGCTATTGTTCTGGCCTGGATCACCGCTGATATCGCGGTTGCCGAAATCGAAAGCGTCGACGTAATGCTGCATGCGCTTGCGGCCCAGCGTCTGCGTGACCTGCTGCGAGAACCACACTACGGAGAGCGCCATCCAGCGCTGCGGGTCGGTGTTCTGCTTCCATTCTTCACGCCAGTCGACATAGCCTTCTTTCCACGGCAGGGAGGGCGTGTGTTCATCCTTGAGGAAGCCGGCGTCATAACCCATCAGGCTGATGGCCATCTTGAAAGTGGAGGCGGGCGTGACGCGGCTGCTGCAGTCGCCTTCGCTGAGCAGAATTTTTCCGGTGGCGGCGTCGGCGAGGGCGGTGCAGACGACGCGGGCATGGGCACTGACGGCAAATGCAGCCGCCGCCACGCCGATGGCAAGGCGTTTCAAATACATCGGGTCTCCTTTAGTTGTGCTGCAGGCGTTCCAGGCGCAAGCGATGGCGCTCGTCGGTGACGCTGCGCGCAGCAAGATAGACGGCCAGGGTGGCGGACATGCCGCTGCCGCCGGCCAGCAGGAACATCAGCAGAATCTGGTAGCGCACGGCGTCCATTGGGTCCATGCCTGCCAAGATCTGGCCCGTCATAATGCCGGGCAGGGTGATGATACCAGCCGCCGACATCTGGTTGATGATGGGGATGAGTCCTTTGCGGATGGAGTCGCGCATCAGCGGCATCAGGGCTTCCTGGCGGGTGGCGCCCAGTACCAGGCGCGCTTCGATGGCACTGCGGGCATTCATCACCCCGCTGTAGAAGGTGTCCAGTCCCAGGCTGGCGGAGTTCAGCACATTCCCCAGCACGATGCCGATCAGCGGGATCGCGTAGCGGGCCTCGTACCAGGGCGTCGGATGCAGCACCGTCAGCAGCGCGAGCAGCACGGTGGCGATGCTGGACAGGCCGATGCTGGCGCTGGCCAGCCACAGTCCCGCCCAGCCGCGCAGGCCGTGCGTGGGACGGGCCGCCACCTCGCGCGCGGCGGCGGCGATCATCAGCACCACCACGGCCAGCGTGGCAGCGGGCGAGCCGAGAGCGAACACCCAGCGCAGCACCAGGCCGATCAGCAGCAGCTGCACTACCATGCGGGCTGCGGCCCACAAGACCTGGCGGTGCAGGCGCAGGCCCAGTACTGTGGAGATGATGGCGTCGAACAGGATCAGCGACGCGGCAATGGTCAGGTCGAGAGCGCCGATATGGTTCATGCCGCTTTCCAGTCGTGCAGCTGGCGGTTTTCCATGCGCATGCGGCAGGTGCCCAGTAACTGCGCCTGCGCTTCCGAGTGGGTGACCAAAACCAGGGATAGCCCCGCTGCCATCAGCTCTTGCAGCAGCTGTTCGACGGCGGCGGTGGATTCGGGATCAAGTGCGGCGGTGGGTTCGTCCAGCAGCAGGACTTGCGGCTGGCAGGCCAGTGAGCGCAGCAGGGCCATGCGCTGGCGCTCGCCGGTGGAGAGCAGGCGCACTTCGGTATCCAGCTTGTCGGCGGAGAGGCCGAGGCGCGGCAGCAGGGTGCGTACGCGCTCCATCTGTTCGGGCTTGAAGTGGGTGGCAGGTGTGGGATCCCACCATCCGGCTTCGGCGGGCTGGTAGACCACCTTGCCGCGCCATGCGGGCGCGTTGATGCCGGTGCGTGGCGCGCCGTCCAGCGCGATGCTGCCGCTGCTGGGATCGAGGTCGCACAGCATGCGCAGCAGGAGGCTCTTGCCGGATCCGGATGGGCCGGATATGGCAAGGCACTCGCCCGCATTCAGGCTGAAGGTAAAGGGACCGGCCAGAGCCGAACGCAGTTGGTCGACCTGCAGGCGGGCCGCCATACTCAGATCAGGCCTTCGAAGGGGATTACATCGACCATCTCGCCTGCGGCGACGTTGCCTTGATCCTGCGGCAGCACGACGATGCAGTTGGCCTCGGACATGGAGCTGAGGATGCCGGAACCCTGCGCGCCGGTCAGGCGTACCTGCGGCTCTGCGCCTGCTTCACGCGTGATGACGCCGCGCTGGAATTCGGTGCGTCCCGCGCGCTTGCGGATTGGTGCCTGTGCGCGGGCGCGTAGCGTTGGCGGCGTTTGCTGATCGGGGTCCGCGCCCATCATGCGCAGCAGGGCGGGACGAGCGAAGAAGTAGAACGACACCATCACGGCGACGGGATTGCCGGGCAGGCCGAATAACCACGCGGGTTTGTCGTCCGAGCGGATCTGGCCGAATGCCAGTGGGCGGCCGGGACGCATGGCCAGCTTCCAGAAGGCGACGTCGCCCAGTTCGCGCATGATGTCGCGGGTATAGTCGGCCGCGCCTTCGGAGACGCCGCCGGAAGTGATGATGGCGTCGGCCTGGGCGCAGGCGGAGCGGAGAGCTGATTCCAGCGAGGCCGGATCGTCACGCACGATGCCCACGTCGATCGGTTCGCAGCCGAGGCGCTCCAGCATGCCGAACAGGGTGTAGCGGTTGCTGTCGTAGACGCAGCCGGTGTCGAGTTCCTGGCCCAGCGAGCGCAGTTCGTCGCCGGTGGAGAAGAAGGCGACGCGCAGGCGGCGCTTGACCTGGACTTCGCCAATGCCCAGCGAGGCAAGCAGTCCAAGGTCGGATGGGCGCAGGATGCGGCCTTTGTGCAGGGCGGGGCTGCCGGCCTTGAGGTCTTCGCCAGCAAAGCGGCGGTTGTCGCCCGCGCGAATCGCACTGTGGGCGATGGTGACAGTGCCCTCGCCGATGGCGGCGGCCAGTTCCTGCGGCAGCACGCTGTCGCAGCCGGGCGGCATGCAGGCGCCGGTCATGATGCGGATGCATTCGTTTTTGCCGATAGCGGTCTCGCAGGGGCGTCCGGCGTAGGCGATGCCGACGACCTTGAAGATGATGGCCGCGTCGTCGTCGGCAGGCAAATCGGCGCCGCGCAGGGCGTAGCCGTCCATCGCGGAGTTGTCGTAGGCGGGGACATTGATCGGCGAAATGACGTCGCGCGCCAGCACGCGGCCAAGGACGCTGCGCAGGAACAGGGTTTCGCCAGCATCGACGGGCTGGATGCAATCGTTAATCAGGCGCTGTGCTTCAGCGACGGGCAGTGCAGACTCGCCACCGGCGCCGCCAGGCGCAGCGGAAGTCGCCGAGGTCGCGGGCGCTTGGCCCGCGTTGCCGCTCGCGGCGCCAGATGCGTCGGCGGGAACCGCGCGCTCAAGCTCCTGCAGCTCGCTCAGCGTATTGATATTGCGGAAGGCGCTGGCGTCATCGAACAGGACTTCGGCCACGCGCAGGGTGCCGAGCCAGCTCTCCATGCGGCGCGCGCCGGTGGCAAGGTAGGCGTCGAGTTGCGTGCGCACGCTGGCCTTGAACAGGCTGAAGACGGGGTGCAGCTGGCGATACTGTTCTGTGCTGCCTTCTTCGCTCTCCATCGTCACCGCGACGGCGACGTCGGCATCTTCGGCTTGCATGGCGTCGTACAGGCGCTTGGCCAGGTCGGCTGGCAGCAAAGGCGAATCGCAGGGCGCCGTCAGCAGCAGCTCAGTGTTGCATTGCTGCAGGCCGGTTTGCAGACCGGCCAGCGGGCCTTCATAACCGGACAGCTGATCCGGCACGACGGCATTGCCGAAACCAGCGGCCAGGGTGATGGCCTGGTACTGCGGCAGGCTGCGGTTGGCGTTGATGGTGATGCTGGCCACCTGCGGCGCGAGGCGGCGCACGACGTGTTCGGCGAGCGTGGCGCCGCGAAACGGCTGCAACCCTTTGTCCACACGGCCCATGCGCGTGCCGCGTCCGCCCGCGAGTATCCACCCGCTGATCTTGCTCTGACAATCCAAGCTATCCCCCGATGTAAGACATTTCTACTTTTTTGCCGTCGACCGTGCGCGGCAGGGCCTCGGTCTGGCTGGCGCGCAGTTCCGAGTAGCGGTCGCCGCGCGCACGCCACAGGTGAGCCAAGGCGGTCGAGATTTCCTCGTCGCTGCGGCCCTCGCGCAGCAGGGCGCGCAGATCGTGGCCGCTGGTGGCGAACAGGCAGGTGTACAGTTTACCTTCCGTGGAAAGGCGCGCGCGGGTGCAGTCGCGGCAGAAGGCATGCGACACGCTGGAGATCAGGCCGATCTCGCCGCCGCCGTCGGCGTAGCGCCAGCGGGTGGCGGTTTCGCCACTGTAGTTGGCGTCCAGCGGCAGCAGCGGCATTTCGGCGCTGATGCGGCGCACCACTTCGGTGGACGGGATCACCTCGTCCAGCTTCCAGCCGTTGGAGGCGCCAACGTCCATGTACTCGATAAAGCGCAGGATGTAAGGCGTGTTGCGGAAGTGGCGCGCCATCGGCAGGATTTCCTGATCGTTCATGCCGCCTTTGACCACCATATTGATCTTGATCGGACCCAGGCCGACCTGGTGGGCGACGTCGATCCCGTTCAGCACATCGTCGACGGCGAAGTCGACGTCGTTCATTTTCTGGAATATGGCGTTGTCGAGCGCATCGAGCGAGACGGTCACGCGCTGCAGGCCGGCGTCCTTGAGCGACTGGGCTTTCTTGGCCAGCAGCGAGGCATTGGTGGTCAGGGTCAGGTCGAGCGGCTTGCCGTGGATGGTCTTAATCTCGGCCAGCATGCCGACCAGGCGTTCGATATTCTTGCGCAGCAGGGGTTCGCCGCCGGTCAGGCGGATCTTTTCCACGCCGTGCGCCACGAAGACCTTTGCCAGCCGGGTGATCTCTTCAAACGACAGCAGGGAACTGTGTGGCAGGTAGTTGTAGTCCTTATCGAACACTTCCTTCGGCATGCAGTAGACGCAGCGGAAGTTGCAGCGGTCGGTGACGGAGATGCGCAGGTCATGCAGTGGCCGGGCCAGGCGGTCGGTCAGACTGCCGGTGGGCGCTTCCAGAATCGCTGGAATCGCTGGCGTGGTCCGACGCTGGTCGGACATCATGATTATCTTTTCAGCCATGATTCAATAACAGGTAGGTACTTCATCCAGTAACGATAGCATGTTGCAGCTATTCTGGCTTTTTGGCGAAAAAAAATGGAGGCCAGTGGCCTCCATTTTCGAGGGGTACAGTTGCACCCCTTTAGCAGTACAGTACGCCGCTTATTTGCGGGTGCTTACCTGGACCAGCGGTTCTTCGACTTGCGGTGGCAGAGGCTTGCGCTCGCGAGGCACACGCACCGGCACGACGATCTGGGCGGCGGCTTCCTGAGCGGCACGCAGCTTTTCAGGATCGGTCGAGGCCAGGGTCAGGCCTGCGGCTTGCAGGTCGATCGGGGCCGAGGTCGATGGTGCGTAGGCTGCGGCGGAGGCCGTACCGGCGTGCGCAGCGGCAGGGGCGGCGACCGGTGCGGCTGGGGCGGCCACTGGCGCGGCTTCCACGGCGGCTGGCGCTACCGGGGCTGGAGCGGCAGGTGCAACTTCCACGGCGACCACAGGGGCTGCTTCAGCGATCACGACCGGTGCGGCGACTTCGACAGCGACCGGGGCAGGAGCAGCTTCCACGGCGGCGGCTGGCGCTTCTACCGGTGCGGCAGGAGCAGCTTCGGCGACGACTGGCGCGGCAACTTCGACGGCTGGAGCAACCGGGGCAACTTCAGCAGCTGCGACTGGCGCAGCCACTTCGGCGACTGGGGCTGCGGCGACTTCAACGGCGGCCGGTGCTGCGGCGTCGACTACAGCAGGGGCGGCGACCGGTGCAGCTGCTTCAACGGCTTGCTCCGCCTCGGTTGCTGCAGCAGCGGCCACGGCTGGGGCCAGGGCAGCGACAGCGGCTTCCGCGACGTCAGCAGCGACTGGAGTGTGCGCTTCGGCGACGATGGCGGTGTCAGCTGCATCAGCGGCGACGGCTACGCCTTCTTCGCCTTCTGCTGCGCCTTCCGCGCCTTCGACAGCATCGCGCTCACGGCGGTTACGGTTACGGCCGCCACGACGACGACGACGGCGTGGCTCTTCGCCATCCGCGCCGGTGGTTTCCGCTTCCTCGCCATCCGGACCCAGGTTCTGGGCGGTTTTCAGGATGCTGGTCGCTTCGGTGGCCGGGCCGGTGCTGCCGGTCAGGCTGGCGGCTGCGCCGGTGGCGGACAGTGCCAGTTCTTCCACTTTGGCTTCCGCTGCAACGGCTTTGTCACCGCGTGGTTCGCGAGGCTGACGCTGGCCGCGTTCGCCACGCTCGCCGCGTTCTGCGCGCTCACCACGTTCTGCACGTTCACCGCGCTCGGCACGTTCACCACGTTCAGCGCGGTCGGCGCGTTCTGCACGTTCCGGACGCTCGGCGCGTTCGCGCTGGGCTGGGGTATCGGCCTGGCCTTCACGCGGCTGGCGTGGCTGGCGGGCTGGACGTTCTGCCTTGGCGGCGCCTTCTTCTTTCTCCTCGCGCTCGCCGCGGCCTTTGCCACGGTTGCGGCCGCGTGGGCCACGGGCGTTGCGTTCATTGCGGTCACCCGACGGCGCCTTGACCACGATGGTCGGGGCCACAGGTACCGGCGCTGCCGGCGCGCCGAAGAACAGGCTCTTCAGCTTGGCGAAGAAGCCTTGCTCGGCGGCTGGGGCAGGGGCCGGCGCCGGGACGATGACGGTCTCGGCGGCAGCCTTGCGGTCCACCAGCGGCGCTGGTTGCTCAGGGGTAATGGTCTTGACCATGGCTTCCTGGCGTGGCTTGGCGTCTTCCTTCTGGCGCTTGCTGTAGGCCATGTCGGTCTCAGCTTGCTCAGCCAGGGTGTAGCTGGCTTGCGAGTCTTCCAGGCGCGGATCGTCGTGCTTGATGCGCTCCAGCTTGTAATGCGGGGTTTCCAGGTGCTTGTTCGGCACCAGGATCACGGTGATGCGGTGACGGGTCTCGATCTTCAGCACTTCGCCGCGCTTTTCGTTCAGCAGGAAGGCTGCCACGTCCACCGGCACTTGCACGTGGATGGTGGCCGAGTTTTCTTTCATCGCCTCTTCCTGGATGATGCGCAGGACTTGCAGAGCCGAGGATTCGGTATCGCGGATGTGGCCGGTGCCCGAGCAGCGCGGGCAGGTCACGTGGGAACCTTCCGACAGCGACGGACGCAGGCGCTGGCGCGACAGTTCCATCAGGCCGAAGCGGGAGATCTTGCCCATCTGGACGCGGGCGCGGTCATGGTGCAGGGCGTCTTTCAGGCGCTGTTCCACTTCGCGCTGGTTCTTGGCCACTTCCATGTCGATGAAGTCGATCACGATCAGGCCGCCCAGGTCGCGCAGGCGCAGCTGGCGGGCCACTTCTTCGGCCGCTTCCAGGTTGGTGTTGAAGGCGGTGGTTTCAATGTCGGAACCGCGGGTGGCGCGGGCCGAGTTGACGTCCACCGAGACCAGCGCTTCGGTGTGGTCGATCACGATGGCACCGCCCGATGGCAGCGGTACCGTGCGCGAGTAGGCGGTCTCAATCTGGTGTTCGATCTGGAAGCGCGAGAACAGCGGCACGTCGTCGCTGTAGCGCTTTACGCGGTGCACCATGTCGGGCATCACGTGGCTCATGAACTGGTGCGCCTGCTCGTAGATGTCGTCGGTGTCGATCAGGATTTCGCCGATGTCCGGCTGGAAGTAGTCGCGGATGGCGCGGATCACCAGCGAGGATTCCTGGTAGATCAGGAAGGCGCCCGAGGCCGACTTGCCGGCGCCTTCGATGGCGCGCCACAGTTGCATCAGGTAGTTCAAGTCCCACTGCAGTTCATCGACGCTGCGGCCGATGCCGGCGGTGCGGGCAATCACCGACATGCCTTGCGGCAGGTCCAGCTTGTCCATGGTTTCGCGCAGTTCCTGGCGCTCTTCGCCTTCGACACGGCGCGATACGCCGCCGCCGCGCGGGTTGTTCGGCATCAGCACCAGGTAGCGGCCAGCCAGCGAGATGAAGGAGGTCAGGGCGGCGCCCTTGTTACCGCGCTCTTCCTTTTCCACCTGCACCATGATTTCCTGGCCTTCGCGCAGGGCATCCTTGATGGTGGCGTTGCGCACATCGATGCCTTCGCGGAAGTAGGTACGGGCTACTTCCTTGAATGGCAGGAAACCGTGGCGGTCCTCGCCGTAGCTGACGAAGCAGGCTTCCAGCGACGGCTCGATGCGGGTGATCACGCCTT
>Ga0213872_10001040_pt1 | contig 19342 bp, 15 predicted proteins | sample VelepicomBERX_R2_FD_160071 | JGI IMG/M metagenome (GOLD analysis project Ga0213872, IMG submission 160071) | Rhizosphere microbial communities from Vellozia epidendroides in rupestrian grasslands, the National Park of Serra do Cipo, Brazil - RX_R2 | ecosystem: Host-associated > Plants > Roots >...
GCGTACTGAATCTGCAGCTCTCCGCTTCCTGTGTTCTGCGTGTCGTTCTCAAACAGTGTGTTGTTCACGATGGTGCAATGGTCGGTTCCGCCAACGCTCGCAGAATAGCCACCGATCGTGATCCCAACGGTAAGGTTTTGATACACGAGGTTGTCGCGCACGGTCACGTAGCTGCCCACATGTCCTGCGTGCTCGCTGGCTACTTCAATACCGATATCGGAGCCGTAGACGCGGTTGCGCTCGATCACGATCTGCGAGCCGCCGTCTACATAAATTGCGTCTGCGTCATTCTGGTTTCCTTCACCCGGATTGTTAATCGCCGAAATGTTGTATATCGTATTTCCGCTGATCTCCCCGTTACGTGCATAATCGTAAGCCGCATTGGGCGCTACGCCCTCGAAGCCGATAGCGTCAATTCCGATATTGTCGTTATCGTGAATAATGTTGTTAGAAATGGTGAAGTTAGTGACATTGCCGTCCACATTCACGGTTTCGCTGTTTCCGGTCTTCAGACTATACACCTGATTTCCACTGATCGTGATGCTGTCGATGGACGTAGGCGCTTCAGATCCGTACACCGCAATTCCGAAGGCATTTCCGTTAGCTTCGGATGTGGTCACGATGTTATGTACCACGTTGTTGAGAATCTGAACGTGGCTTCCCGATCCCGTAACCCAGATACCGGCCGGAGTGGAAGATGAGCTCGAAGTCTGAAAATTACGTATTTCAAATCCCTGGATAGTTACATAACTCTTATCCACGATATTGAATAACCCCTGCACGTCTGAACTTGTAGGCGTAAGTCCGGTGCCATCCACAACCGCGGTTTCCCCGGGGTAGTTTTGAAACGCAATCGGGCTGGCCGCTGTGCCGGATACAGCAATGTTCACCGATTCGTTGTATACGCCGGCCCGAACGTACACCGTATCGCCAGGCTGCACGGAATTCGCCGCATGCTGTATCGTTTTCCAGGGGAGAGAAATCGTTCCTGAATTACTGTCGCTTCCCGACGGCGAAACGTAAAACGCCGCGCCGGTGGGGGGCGGGGGAGTCGAAGAAGTTGCGGTGATAGTTACCTGCGCGGACGCCGATTGCCCCGGGCTGGCCTGCGATACTGCCGTTATCGTGACTGTCGCCGGTTTCGGAACTGCCGTCGGGGCAGTGTAGAGACCCGATGCGGAAATTGTGCCCACCGAGGCGCTGCCTGCACCCCCATTTACCTGCCAGGTGACTCTAGTATTGCTGGTGTTCTGCACGCTTGCGGTAAACTGCTGCGTATTTCCCACCTGGACCGTTGATGAGGTGGGGGAAACCGAGACACTCACCGGGTGCCTGCCTCGGGCTGCAAGCGCCGTGGAAGGCAGAGTTACAGAAACAAAACTAAGTAAGACAGCGGCTGCTAAGTTCCGCCGCAACTTGCAGGGATTTCCCTCACGCAGTTGATGTATTGCCATTTAATAAACTCCTGAGTCTTTTGCGGTCTTCTACTATCCGGTCGCTCCTCTTCCCACGCTCCTTTGCGCAAACACTTCCCCGCTATGGCGCAGAGGCGCCGCATCGGTGCGAAGGTCTTGAGGTTTGGAAGAGGAGACTTCTGTCTCGCGCTAATTAAACGCGAAGCGCTCGCCGCGCAGGCAATCAATACTGAGCCTGCCGATCATGCCCTCACGTTTTATAAGCCTGTGCCGAAACTGCCCGCCCGACGGCAGGAACGCTTGACTGATTGCTGCCAGTCGTCGGCATCAGTTCGTTTTCCCTGTTCATTACGATGTCTCTATAACGCGATAGCATACTACTATAAGGATAGTTTATCTAAAATCCCTAGCTATCGCAATAGACAGGCGTCATACACGTAATACTACACGGTCAGCCGACTCCAAGGCCAGTGGTTACAAAACTCTAACCTCTCGGAACATCGGCCCACAGGTAAGATTCTCTTTTGAGGATGAATACAGATTTGAATGCATCGCAGGTCGTGAGCGCAGGGGACGTGTCCGCTGCCGAGTTTCGCTCTATATGCGGCTCATTTCCTTCCGGTGTAACGGTAATCACTCGGAGGCTCGCAAATGGCCTCCCGTACGGAATGACGGTGAGCTCCTTCACGTCGGTCTCCTTGCATCCGCCGCTGATCCTGGTTTGCGTCGACAAAGACGCCGGCTTCCTGGAAGCCATGGAACCCGGCTTGCCTTTCATCGTGAACGTTTTGAGTGAGGATCAGCAGCACCTGGCGAAGCGATTCTCCGACCGCGGTGAAGAGGACCGGTTCGCCGGTGTGGATTGGACTCCCGGTTGGGCGAATGTACCTCTATTGGGAGGAACCGTCGCCAGCTTCGGCTGTTCGCTCGATCGGATCGTCGAGGCGGGTGATCATCTCGTCTTAATTGCCGCCGTTCGCGAACTGCAGCGCCACCAGGGTAGACCGCTCGTTTGGTGCGACCGCGCCTATCATTTGCTTCCGCGGCCTCGGTAAGCGATGTGTCGGACGAAGGCATGAGGCGGATCGTCATTTTGGGTTGCGACCGGTAGCGGCAAGTCGACCTTGGCAAAGCGCCTCGGCGAACGACTTGGTATCCCTGTTGTCCATCTGGATGCCATTAACTGGGAGCCTGGTTGGAAGGCGCTCACAATTGAGGCGTTCAGAGCACGCCTCAAGCACGCAATCTCAGGCGACGCCTGGATAACCGACGGCAACTATGCGGTCCATACCTTTGACTTATGCATGCCTCGTGCGGACTTGGTGATTTGGATGGAACGACCACTCCTGCATTGTTGCTGGCGAGTGTTCAAGCGAGCAATCAAGAGCCATTTCAGCGCGTCTGAGGATTTGGCCCTCGGGTGTAAGGAACACTTTGATCGACGATTCTTGCACCGGCTGCAATTCATAGCGAACTTCAACCGGGTGAACCGGCCGCGCATCCATGCGATGCGGGTGTCACACGGACCAAATGTTCCCGTGATCGTGCTACGCAGCGACAAAGAGATCTCCGAGTTTCTAGCATCAGTAGAATCCAGGTGACGAATAAACGCGAATCACCGATACATCGGATAGAGTGTTACGGATGATCAAGAAATCGATGGTAACCACCGCATTTGACCTTCCCGGGTTCAGAGTGAAGCGGAACTTCGGTATTGTGCGGGGAATCACTGTGCGGTCGCGGTCGATTCTCGGCACAATCGGCGGCTCGTTGCAGACGATCGTGGGAGGAAATATCACGGCGTTCACCAGTCTTTGCGAGAAGGCGCGGGAAGAAGCGTTCGAGCTTATGCTGAACCATGCAGCGGAAATGGGAGCGAACGCAGTTGTCGGCATGTGCTACGACGCGAATGAGGTCATGGACGGTGTGACCGAAGTACTTGCCTATGGAACGGCCGTATGGGTAGAAGCGGCCGGAGAGAGTGCGTAACGGTTCCGGCGAACTAGCGCCGGACTGACCAGGCAAGTCCGTCCGGTGCGGGACCGGCATTGATCCGGCCGGTGATCTCGAGAGTCTTCAGGTCGATGACAACCACGCTGTTGTCGCCGGTACAGGCCAGATAGGCATGCGAGCCGTCCGGCTGCATCTGGATACCCGCGGCGCCGTGTTTGGCATCGATCCGTTTCATCTCCTTATGGGTCTCGGCGTTCAGGATGGCAATGCCGGAACCGCTGAGTGAAGAGATAAACACAAGCTTGCCATCTGGAGTGAACTTCAGGCGGTTGGCGCCGGGAACGTTCGCCTGCAGCGTATCCGTCACCTTTTTGGTCGCCAGATCGATGATGGACACGGTGCCATCCTGAGCATTAGCCGCCCAGAGTTCCTTACCATTCGGAGCAACGTCGAATCCCTCGGCGCCCCTGCCGACAGCAACTACGGTTTCGTCCCAGTCCCCGCCAGGAGGCCTCATCGGAGGTCTGCTGCCGCGCGGTCCCGGTCCCGGAGGAGGGCCGCCGAATCCGGTCCGGCTGCTCTTCTCAATGATGCTGACCGTCCCGGAACTGACGTTAGTTGTGTAGATTCGCTTCATATCGTCGGAAACAAAGATCATGTGCGTTCTGTTCTGTCCCGTTCCCAGGATCCAATCGACGGTTTTCGTCGCAGGATCATAACGGCCAATCGCTTTAGCAGCTTCAGCCGTAAACCAGGTTTTTCCGCCTACAAATACCAGGCCGTGGGGCCCGCGCAAGGGACCGAGGTCGATCGACGTTACTCTCTTCTGGCCGATCAGGTCGATCAGGGTAAGGGTGTTGTAAGCCCCGCCCCCGTAGTTAGAGACATAAGCGAATTTCCCGTCGGCGGACGCGATGACTTCGTGAGGATCTTCGCCGACCGGCGCCTTCGCGATGACCTTCAGACTGGAGGGGGCCACGATGGCGAGCGTATGATCCCCCTTCGACAGCACTAATAGGGCCTCGCGAGGAGTGCTCTCAGACCATGCAATGCTCGCGGTAATAACACTCAGAAAGAGGAGAAGCCGAGCCGCTCTCATGTTTACGAATTTAAACACAGTCTCGTGAGTTGCGCGTCGACTTAGCCATTATTTTTCGGAATCGAGCTGCCCCGCTGCCTTCATCTACTGTGGCAGGGAGAAATATCATGGAAAACGCAAAGAATGTCGCACTCGTCACCGGAGCCAACCGCGGCCTCGGCCTGGAAACTGCTCGCCAACTCGCACAGAAGGGCGTCACCGTCGTGCTTGCCGCGCGTAAGCTCGCCTCCGCGGAAGAGGCTGCCGCGAAGCTGAAATCTGAAGGTCTGAATGATATTTACGCTATCCAACTCGACGTGACGAAAGGCTCAGAACGCAGCGCGGCGGCGCAGCAGATTGAGAAGCAGTTCGGCCGCCTCGACATTCTCGTCAACAACGCCGGTATTGCGCCAACCGAAGGCGGCGCCTTTGAGAAGCGCACCATTAATACTTCGGAAGCCGAACTACATGAGGTCTTCAACACGAATGTCTTCTCCACCATTCTGCTCACGCATGATCTTCTTCCGCTGCTCCTGAAGAGCGAAGGCGGCCGCATCGTGAACCTGTCGAGCATTCTCGGTTCGCTCACTCTGCACAGCCAGCCGAATGGCCCGATTGCCGCGGCCAAGCGCTTCTCCTACAATGCTTCGAAGACCGCGCTGAACGCCTTCACCGTGCATTTGGCGGACGAATTGAAAGATACCAGGATCAAGGTGAACTCCGTCCACCCTGGCTGGGTGAAGACCGAAATGGGTTCAGAGGCAGCGCCAATGGAAATTCCAGACGGCGCCAGAACCAGCGTCGAACTCGCGCTGATCGGCCCCGACGGTCCCACCGGACGCTTCATCCATCAAGGCCAGGAACTACCGTGGTAGTGCATCGATAGCAACTCTCCAAGAACCCTGGTTCACGTCCCCGTCGGCCGATCAGCCACGGGCGGGTTCATTTTCCGGCGGGGCAACTCATGGCGGGTGTTATGATCGCTGGGACAAACTGATCGAGGATGGCGACACGTAAGGAAAGATCAGATCACGATCCCATCCGCCAAGCGGAGGCTGATCCTGAAGCTGTACGAACTCCGTCGCGAGGCGGTGATGCGCGAAGCCCGCTCTTATGTTGGTGGGGCATTTATGCCCCAGTCAGCCGAAGAGCTTTTCGATATCGTGACGTATTTTCCAGTACGCGAAGATTCAACCATACTTGGCAGAGTTCCGCAAGAAGATGAACCTGCCTGAGTTTCTCATCAGCATCGAGCGCCTGATCGAAGAATCCGAAGCCGGTCGCCGTCGGCTGGATGTCATGCGGAAAAATCTCTCCGTGGTGGCGGAAGCACACGCCAGATCCTAAGCAGCAAAAGCCACCTGGGGTTCTGGTGGATTGCTAACCTCGCTGCCACCGGAGTATCATCGGGCCTGCCATGAGCCGGGTCGTTCATTGGGCCATCGGCAAACCTGCCCAAGATCGATACACCTCAATCCCGATCTCAATACACTGCCTCTGGTACTTGTCCCAGACGAAGTGTAGAAAACGTGCAAGGCGATCCGGTTGTTGGCTTCCCGGCACTAACGCATAGGAGGCGAACATGAACTTCAGGACACCCGCGTCCTTGGGTGGAACGGCCATCATGCGCACGATTGTCTGCTGCTTAAGTATTCTCTTATTTTCAGCACCAACTTTCGGGCGGGAGATCAATGTCCTTCTTATCCATGGAAGGCTGCACAACACGCACGAACGCTACGGTCATTTCACTCATGATCAGGCTGGCGCGTGGAATGGTCTGAAGCCACTAACTACCGGGACTGTCTGGTACGTGCAGTGGGACGCCTGGAACCATTATTTTGACGACCACTCATGGCCTGGAGGAGAGGCAGTGGTTCGTGACGCAATCGATGCCAAGTGCGACGCCAATAAGGGTCAGGAGTGCTGGATTCTTTGTCACAGCGCGGGCTGTGCCGCATTCGAAGACTATCTTTCAAACTCCGATTATGCCCATAACTCGATTCTCATTGAGCACGTCATGGCTGCCGACAGCGCGGCCGGCGGATCTGAATTAGCCGATAATGGCTTGCTTCGTTGGATAGGTGGACGGACCGGACAAAGCGGCCGGCTCGATAACTCTTTGAAAACCAGCTACGCCAGAGGTGCATATAACCATAACCACATGCAGGGCGTGGTGGTGAGAGGCGTCGGAGGCGCAACCGACAATTACCCGCTCCACTTCCTTATTGCCTGTAACTTCTTCCCTAGTCAGACCGGAGGCAGGCTTAATTCGGAGTGCACTCCCTGCATTGCAGGACGGTTCGGACCCATATATCGAGAGTGCTCAGACGGTACGGTCGCTCTGCACAGTAGTGGTGCTCACAATCGGAAGGCTTCGTTCCAGGACTGCAATAGTAGAATTCCTCCTCATGACGACACCAAAGGCACATACGCGTTCCATGGTTGGTGGATCAACGATCATGTGTGCAATGGCGATTTTAGCCAGGGCTGTAGTTGGAATGGTCCCTATTCCAATAACGGGAGGAGCCTATGGAACCCGCCCTTCAAAACGTATCACGTGGACCATTCCGATGGGAAAACAGTTGTAGTTGGCGAATACACTGAAGCTCCGTTTAGCCTCTGTCCGTAGCATAGCTGCTCTGGACAACAGCTCAATGAAAAGGAATGGAGGAAAGAGACCATGCTTCGAATAGAAAAGAATACCGTAAGTCTCTTACTTACAGGAATCGCGCTCGGTTGCGGGGTAACCGGCCCGGCGTTCGGCCAAGTACAAAACCTTGACGATGCATCCGCAAGGGGCAGTCTGGCCATCTTCGCGGACTTTGCGAAATATCCACCGGAATCCAGGCCATTGAATAGCTCGAACTGGGACCTGCTGCATCCCTGGCTGACAGAGGGCTCTTTGATGTCCCTCCTTCCCGTCGCTACAGTCCGTCAACTGGAATTGCTCCAGAACTCCGGCCTCTCGGACGACGAAATAGCGCAAAGGGTGACCATGCCGTCCTCTCTCCCCAGATATCAGTTCGACGTGAACAAAACAATCCTGGCAGGCACTCAGGATACGCTCCGGGCGAAACTGACGGTGACGCCGGCAGATGAGTTGAACACACCTGTTCGCATTCATGTCGTGAAGACGGAATTGATAGGAGATGACTACTTCGGTTCTCCATCTTTGGGCAGCGTGCCGTTCTCCTGCGACTCAGCCAACGCGACATGTACGTTCGAATGGACGGCGCCTTCCGCAGACAAGAAATATTGGGGAGGATTGCAGCTCAATGTCACCTTAACCGTGGAAGGCATCGAGGACGAGTATCTGGCGCAGCAATCCTTTTATTCGTCTCCCATGGTTGCTGGTAAGTTCACCGGAAGCTTCAATGAGCATCTCGAAAATGGGTCTCTGGTGATTGATGTGGGCGTTGATGTCCAGAAGCGAATGGCCTGCTTCGTAACCGGGAATCTTTATTCCGTGGACAAGGCTGTTCCTGCCGTCTTTGTCCAACGGCGCATGATCGTGGATCCGTCCATGAAGTTCATCTCGCTTACGTTTTTCGGCAAGATATTCCGGGATTACGGATATTCGGGTGCGTTTCGCCTGCAGGACCTGAAAGCCCAATGCGAAAATCTCCCGTACCCTCCTGAATGGTTCATGGATAGTCTCGCGCATCAAGCCGAACTGCAGGCATTTCAAAATAAGCAGCCGGCGACGATGGAGCCGCCGCGAATTTATTTCGAGTACAGCGAGTACTCTTATCTGACACACGGGTACTCAAATGCCAGCTTCTCGGACGAGGAATGGCAGTCTCCGACAAAGACACGTAAGCTCGAGATGCTGAAGAAGGCTGCGGCGGATTTGGATGATCCGGCATTGCAAGTGCGCAAACACCCATAAATGTCCGGTTTGGACAGATTAACCTCAATGATGGAGCCACTGGTTGTGGTTTCGCTGGAAATCGTGAATTCTTGCTGCGTCGTCGGCGAGAACCTGCCTGTCTTGCGGTCCCAGGCGCTCGTCATTCGCCGATTTGCGTAAAGAATCGATGACGTCATTGACCGTGCCGTTGTCCCAGACGCCCTGGTCCAGCTTCGCTTGAAGCCCAGTCAATTCTTCCTTTGTTCGTTGTATACGATTCTGCTCTTTTTCGCTGGCCGCCCCGGCGGTATAGATGTGATCAAGGTCGTCGTGCACCCGTGCAAAAACATGCGCATGCCAGTGTTCACCCCGGTAATATTCATCACGGTTGTGGTACCAATCCTGTCCCGCGACCCCGAACCCAACGGACGCTAGGAAAAGCAGCGAGACTTTCGCCAACTGTTTCAATCCCATAACTTAAACTTACTTATCGCTCCTCCAAATGATCGACGGCGCAAGAGCAGGAATTGTTACTAGCATCGAACGACGACGCCTTCAAAGCTGCACATTTCTTTGGGCTCTGTCTTGCGCCTGTGCTGTGTGAAACGAAAGGCTGCGAGGGTGCGTCTCTCGCCGCAATGAAATGGCCACTCCTCCTCTTATTAACCGCGGAAGCGTGGTCGCAAGAGCCGCGATTTCAGACGCGGGCCCACGAAGTTTTGGTTCCAGTCTCAGTGATGACCAAGGGTGGTAAGCCCGTGGAAAACTTAGTTGCAAACGATTTTCTCGTTCTGAATGACGGAAAACCGCAGACAGTACGGATGATCTCGCGCGACTCTGACAGTCTTCCTATTCACGCCGTAATCGTCCTCGAAACCAACGGATCGAGCGAAGCCGCTTTAGCCAAGATCAGGAAGACGGCATCCATCGTCAGCAGTTACATTACAAACGACATGGAGACAGGAGCGCCCAGCCTTGCAGCCGTTGTGACCGCTTCGGATGAAGTACGGATCAATCAGGATTTCACGGCCGATCCCAACATCCTGGGAGACGTATTCGCAAAGCTCTCAGCAACCGGCGACTCGGACCGCCTTCTTGATGGCGTGAGTCTTGCGTGTGACCTGCTCGCCGTGAGAAGAGAGCCGGCACGCCGCGTGATCGTGCTAATAAGTGAGTCGCGCGACCGCCAGAGCAAGGCTCATTTCGCGGATGTCATTGAAAAAGCGCAGAAGCACGATGTTGTCGTCTACACACTCTCCTACTCGGCTTACGCAACTGCGTTCACGCAAAAAGCCTCAGACTGCCAACCGCCGCCAGATCAACCGGGATTATACGATCCGAACAACCAGGGAGGCATGAATCTCTTGGCCCTCGGTCTGGAGCTGGCCCGGATGGCGAAGGTGAACATCGCCGAAGCTTTGGCGCAGGCGACTGGAGGCGCTCACGACAAATTCACAACTCTTCATGGCCTTGAGACACAGTTGACTGCAATCGGAACCGAAGTTCACAACCACTATACGCTGACGTTTGTCCCACCCGAACCGCAACCGGCAGGCTACCACCGATTGTCAGTTAGCGTTCGCAAGTCTGGAGCGCTTCGTGTTCATGCGCGCGCCGGCTATTGGGCAGCAGTCGAGTAAGACATCGAAGCCTCGGTGGTTCTAATTTCCCGGCAGCTCACTTCAGGTCCGCGAGGCGCGCACCCTTTCCGAATAGTCCGTAATGCTGGCGCTATCTAGAAACTACGTCCGGATTCCTAAACCCTTGCTGATACTCGCGTTTTGCGTGACCGAAGTTCTGTCCGGATCGCTGACGACACAGGGATTAGTCAACGGGAGCTCGCCAATTCGTTCGCGTCCTGCACTTATTGGTGTTGCGCCATTGTACTCGCGCGATCTGCAAAAATCTTAGCAACGGTATAGATAGTCTGCATCGGATTCGCCCCAACTGACGTTGGAAAGACGCTTCCATCAACCACGTAGAGGTTGCGCGTTCCCCAGACATGAAAGTCTCGGCCAACGACGCTATCTGACGGACTGGCTCCCATTTTGTCGGTAGCCTGCATGTGCGCCGATGTCAGTATCGTCTCGTTCGGAATGAACTGAAGGCCCTCCGCCGCAGTTTCCGCCTCGCGAATGTTGGTCACAACAACAGACTCGACGGCATCTGCTTGCGTAGACGGGACAACCTTCTCGAACGTCGGAAGATAAACTTCGCGCGCTCCCCCCTGAAACATGACGCGAACGGCCTCCTTGATCCCTTCGCGAAAACGGGCTTTGTCTGCCGAGCAAATCTGATAATTGACTACGGGTTCTCCATCAGCGTCGACAGTGAGGCGGTTGTCCGGATTGGGCGTATCGACCAGCATGACACCAAAGCCAGCGAGATGCCGAAAGGACTCAATCATGGACAGGGTATGTTCGGGCGTGCCGGGCGACATAATAGCTACATATTCCGGTTCGGCAGCCATGGATTCGAGGGCATACCCGCGCTGTACGAGGCGATCGCCAACGTACACAGATGCTTGAGTTCCGTCGAGCGCATCGATGACGTTATCGAATTTCCCGATGATCGGCATGGAAGGGTGCAGAACGACGCCACGACCAATGTTGTCATTAGCCACCCTTGATCGAAGAAGAATGGTCGGCGATCCCAGTGCGCCGGCACACAAGATGATCGTCCGCGCGTGAATGAGTACCGTGGTGTCTGCCGGAATGCCCAGATGATTCGGATCCGGCATTGCGCCCGGTGAGGCGAACGGACTGCGCGTGCGGACTTCGATGCCGATTGCCCTCGGTGTTTGCTCTTCAGCATCGAAAAGTACACGACGAACGTCAGCATCGGGCAGCAAGAGCAGAGGGTTCTTCGTGTCCTCGAGAGCATCGAGCAGCAATTGGCTCTCGGACGAGCGTTTGTCCGTGACAGGATATGGCGACTTGCCCGGCGGATAAGTGTTGAGATCGTACAACTGCGGGTGAAGCCCTTCGCGCACCGCACCGTCCCAAAGCACCCGGTTGTTACGGTTGATCTCAAGATCGGCGACGGACCGAGTTCCGATGGCGGACCGAACCCAACGATAGGCGGCCGCCATCTGCTCGTATGTAAAGTCAGCAGTGCCAATCCGGCCCGCATTCCGCCACATATCAATATGAGTCTGAACGGCGGGCAGCGTTGGTGCGAAGCAGAGGTCGACATTGACCTGAGTTCCTCCGCCCACTGCCATACCATTGTGAATAATAATTCCTCCATCCACGCTCCTACGCGAGTCGAGCAGATCGCCGATCATCCTTGTCTGCATTGAACCGGGGACTATCAGCGAACCGCGTTCCACCAGGAGCACCCGCTTACCGCCTCGACGCAGTTCGTGTGCGAGTACCGAGCCCGCGGGCCCGCTTCCGACAATCAGGTAATCAATTGGGCCACCAACCGAAGAGACTTCGTGTGCGGCAGGATCGAAACGCAGCCGCATTGTCGGCAGCGACGGTCGATGCGCATCGATCCAGTTCCGCGGCGCAGCAAGATTCAGATCAACCCCAGCAATTCCCTCCTGCAAAGGCTCATAAGTGTGGCCAATGTAGAAGTAGCGCAAAGTCATCGCCAGGATCCGGTGTTGATTCAGATCGCAGGTCGAGAGCATGAGTAGCACATGCTGCCGTTCCACGGGTGACAGTTCGGCGAAGGACACAGAACCGCTTTTATTGAGCGCCCTCGTCATCCCGCATGACTTGCCGAAGCTGCGCAGATCTAAGAGAGGGAGCAGAAGTCGACGAAACTCCACGGAATTCGAGGCGGAGGCCCAGATGCCATCTCGGACTGAAGTGAATCGAGCTTCCAGTTCCGGATCTATCCCAGGCTGATCGACAGGGATAAACGATTCGAAAAGGGCGTTATGAACGGCATGCAGCGCATCGTCCTCATGCGCCGTAGTCCGTGCCGAGGCACAAGCTGCCAGGAGAAGAATCGCCAGACATCGGAGCCGAAACATGCTGGAAGTTTACCGTTAGTCTGCTCGAAGAGTAGCGGCTTTTCGCCTCCGTTGTTCCCGGAATCGTGAGTGGATGACGGCAACACGGAAACTACATGCCGCAAGCCTGCGTCGATCCGCTCCTACCTGAATTACGGTGTTCGCTCACGGCGCTGCGTTTTCGAGGGGGCCGGCCCGCAAAGGTCCGGCAGGTGTGTAGGTGCTGATGAGGACGCCTGAGGACACAGCGTTCGTGCTGGCCAGTACGAGTCGGCCTGGCGGGGTTCCGTCTTCAAAGAAACGTTTCCCTTTGCCCAACAGGATGGGATAGACGAATAGCAAGACCTCATCCGCAAGCCCGTGTTGGAGCAGCTTTGATGTCAGCGTTGAACTGCCCCAGAGGATCAGGCCTGGCCCGTCCATCGCCTTGATGCGCCGAACGCCCTCGACGATGTCCGGTCCAAGGCCCTCGAACGGACCCCATTCAAGACTGTCCGGTCTGTGAGTCGCGACATATTTAGTGGCCGCATTCAGGCTGTCTGCGAGCGGACCGCCCGGGGCTTTCGGCCAGAAGCCCGACCAGATATCGTAGGTGCGCCGGCCAAGCAACAGATCGAAGGGCTCGTTATGCGCCGCAAGAACCGCTTTTCCGGCAGCGGGATCGCGATACGGCACTGTCCATCCGCCGTACGGGTAGTCGCCATCTTCATTCGGGCCGCCGGGAGCCTGAATCACGCCGTCCAACGAGATATGTTCGATGATTTTAAGCTTTCTCATTCTGAGCTTCCTTTCCTGGGCCTTGCAAAGAAGTTCGGCAATCGAGTCGTGGATGAGCCCGCAGCCAGAATCATCGATTCAGTTTAGAGCAGCGATTTCGACACAAGCGGAGCCCGCAGAGTGTGATTCCTGATGCTCCAACTTGATAGGCCCCATAACGCTAGTGCTTACGAATTCCAACACATAGGAAGAAAGATGAGTCGGCCCTTGGAGCAAAAACGCATCACCCAGCATGGACCTGATGGATTACTTCCACCAGTTTCCTCGGAGGCTCGCTTTTGAGCACGAAAGCTCTTGCCCCCGCTGCCAGGGCACGCTGCTTATCGTTGTCGGAATCAAAAGTAGTCAAAAGGATGATGCGTGCTTCTGGGAATTCTGTCCGGATTGCGATGATGGCGTCGATGCCGCTCATGTCCGGAAGTCTGAGGTCCATGAGGGTGACATCGGGCTTGTGTTCACGAAAACGTTCGATCCCCTCGCGACCGTTGGATGCTTGCGCCACCATCAGCATGTCCGGCTGGTAATTGATGATCAGCGCAAGCCCTTCGCGCATGCCAGGATGATCGTCGACGCTAAGAACCCGTATTCGGTCGTTCATAATTAGCCGAGGCAGCAGAGAGTCCTCGTTGGGCGGTTTATCCAAGGGCACGCCACCCAGCTAGCTTCAGAGCGGCCCGCTTCACCACAGGGTGCCCTCCTCGCTCTCAGGAAATCGATGGACTCGGAGCGGACGATTTGGCGTATGCGATCGAGGAAGGAATAGTTAGTTCGACCTCCGTACCCGAATCAAGTCTACTCCGGACAGTCAATTTCCCTCTCGCAAGATTGGCACGTTCGCGCATGCCGGGCAAACCATAATGCCCTTCACGCCCGCCGCCATCCAGAACCTTCGGGTCGATGCCTTTTCCATTGTCCTGGACGCGCACTTGAAGCTGTTTTTTGTCGTAGCAGATTTCGATCTCAATCCGCCCCGCGCCGGAGTGCCGGAAGGCATTGCATGTGGCCTCCCTGGCGATGCGGTACACTTCGTCCCTCAGGATCGGGTGCAAATCTCGCGACTCTCCTTCCACCACCACACGAAAGTCCACGGGGTTCTGGGCATTCTGCTCGCCCGCGAGTCTTTCTCCAACCGTGGCGAGGGCACAGGCGAGGTCGTTTTGGATGACCGTCGATGAGCGCATCCCCCGCACTGCATTCCGACCCTCCTCGATGGCCTCCTGGCCCTGCTCCAGCAGGCCCTGCAGCCTCTCGCGGGCTTCGGCTGGCCGATCCAGGGTGTAGGTTAACGTATGAAACTTCATCATCACACCCTGAAAGCTCTGCAGCATCGTGTCATGCAATTCCCGCGCGATGCGCGTTCGTTCCGCGACACGCTCTTCCAGGCGAATGTTGAATTGCCGCGCCTGCTGGTACATCCGCAATCGATGGAAAGCATAGAGCAATGCCAGTAATGCGGCCACGCATGACAAACGGAACCAGGCGGTCTGGTAGTACGCCGGGGCGACGGAGAAGGCCAGGGAAGCGCCAGCTTCGTTCCATACTCCGCTGTTATTGCAAGCCATCACGCGGAAGCGGTAGCGGCGGGGAGGAAGATTGCTGTAGAAAGCCTGCCGACGAGTGCCGGCATCCTGCCAATCGCGATCCCAGCCTTCGAGCTTGTAGCGAAAGAGTACCTTCTCCGGCGCCACGAGGCTGAGCGCCGTATAGTCGATCTGCACATCGCGTACCTGCGCGGGCAGGCGTGAATTTCCATTCGCATCGGAAGTCACGTCGGTGGTCTTGTGGTCGGCGGTGATCTGCTCGATGTGCACCGGAGGACGCAGTTTGTTGAACGGAAGATGTGGCGGATCGATGAAGCTGGCGCCATCCGGACCTGGAAACCATATCCTTCCGTTCGGGGACTTCGACACACGCGGGCCCCAGCCGCCAACCGCCGGTAAAAGAGTTACGCCGTCCGAGATGTCGTAAAGCGTGGTCTGGACAATATGTTTTGGATCACTTACCCATGCGTCCAATTCCGATCGCGCAATCCGCACCAGCCCGCAGGGCATGTAGAGCCACACGGAATGGGCATTATCTTCGACCGACCAGTGCACCGTGTCGCATGGCAATCCGTTCCTGCTGGTTAGTGTCGTGATGTGGCCGTCTCTGAGGCGGCTTAACCCTCCTTCGGTGGCCGCCCACAGCGTGCCCCGCGTTGCGAAACGAAGCTCTTTGACAAGGCCTTTGCCCAGCCCGTCTGATGAGGTGTAGGAGGCGAGGATCTGCCCGTCTTTGAAGTAGGCTACGCCGCCTCGCGGGAAGCCGAACCACAGGCCGCCCTGCACTGGATCAGCCGCCATCGCGAGGGCGTAGTCCGAATGCCCCAGGCTGGACCACGAAATCCGTTCAACTTGACCGTCGCGGGCCACGCGACACAGCCCATGGTCGCGGCTGCTTATCCAAACACTTTTTTGGAGGTCCTCTGCAATGGAATATACCTCTCCACCGGGGACACCGCTGAGAGGGACAAACCGGCTCCCATTCCAGCGGACAACGCCCTTGGACGTGGTGGCCCAGATTGTGCCGGCATCGTCCTCAAAGAGCGATTCCGGTCTGTCCGGCAATCCACTGTTGCTTACGATCCGCGCCCCGTTCTTCGCAGGGCCAGGAATCAGCTCCGCCGAACTTCGCTCCTCCGGATGCGGCCAACGATAGATCGTCACCTGCCTGTCCTTCAATCGGATCACTCCGACGGGGGAGCCGAGCCAGACACTTCCGTCCCGGGCGGCGAACACTGACCATGTGCCCGCATCCAGCCCCTGCTTGGAGGACACGGTCGGTACGGCATACTCACGAAAGCGATCAAGTCCGTCCATGGTGCTTACCCAGATGTTGCCTTCTCGGTCTTCAAATATGCTCGCTACGGGATTGCCGGATAGCCCATCGGTTTGAGCAAACCAATCGGCGCGGCCCTGGTGAACGTGGATCAGGCCGCGGTCCGCTGTTCCGATCCATAGGGCTCCGTCGCCGCTGCGAAAGAGACGTGTGGGAGTGAAGTGGAAATCGATGCCGGGCAGGGCATACTTCTCGGGTTTCCCGTTTACGAGCTGTGCGAGCCCCTCGTGATGAGCCAGAACGAGCGCTCCGTCGTCACCCTCGACCGCCAGGCCAACTCCGGTGGGAGGGTTGAAGACGTCATAGTGTTGCGGCGGCCCGGGCTTCCATCGCCATACCCCATCGGCGCCGCCAACCCAGAGATTGCTCCTGCTGTCCTCGTAGACCCACTCAATACCTTTGTGGAACGGGCCGTTCTCGCCATAACACTCGATACGGCTGGAGTGAATAGCACACAGTCTCGACTGGACAGGGGCAGTCGCGAATACCGCTGCCACTGTCCATACTGTGCCCTCGTGATCTTCACGGATTGAGAAGACGGTGTCTCCGGCAAGTTCCGAATATTGGGTGAGCCTGCCGTCCTTCCAACTGGCCAGCCCTTTCCGCGTGCCAATCCAAAGTGTGCCGTCGCGCGCCGCAAAGAGGGAATAAGTCCAATCGCTGGGGAGCTGCTGGCCGCCGGGCGGATGCCACGGCACAGCGCGGACGCCGTCGAAGCGAAGCAAACCGAACAACGTGCCCAGCCAGAGATAGCCATCGGACGTCTGCGCGATGGCCCAGATGGGGCCCTTCGTAAAGCCGTCGCGAATCTTCCAGGACGTGTGCGCATACTGGCTGACGTCGAGCGATGGATCCAGCGCAGAAGCACAAGGGCAGCACGCCAGCAGGGCACCAAGTGCCACTACAGAGCGCCACTTGTCGTGCGCCCTCTTCATAGTCAAACATTCTAGCGGGAAGAGTGGGCCGCTGCTTTGCTCTTCTGGGCGTTTTCGGTCTCGCGTCGCAGACGTCCCGATCGCGAGGTAAAATTCCGCCCATCAGAGAGCACCCCCGTTCGAACTCTTCAGGTCTCTTCCCAGACGTGGCTTATGCTCGGTCGGAGAGGGTTCCTCAGCACATTCGGGCTCGCATTGCTGTTCTCGCTGGCCGCCAACTTTACGGTGAGCGCGTGTGGCCAGATGGGAGATTGCCACTATCAGCGGCTCTGTCACCGATCCGAGTGGCGTCGGTTCCTCGTACATTGGACAACGGCGGACCGGAGCGGAGCCGACTTTGCTTGCGCGCTTCTGATGCCATTCGGAAATCGGAGAAGGCGAAGCGTCTTGCTTATTCCGGATTGCCGGAGAGCCACGCGGCTAGAGTGAGGCACACGAGGATGGCTACCGAAAAGATAACCGGAACGAGGAAAAAATAACGCCAACTCAGAAAAGCGACGAAGGCAAAGCAAAGAACGAATCCCCACGCGCTAATGCGCATATTTGCAAGCGTTGCCGCTGGGAGGCTGCCGAGTTGCCACGCGACTAAAGAAGCGAGCACCATAAGCGCCGTAACGAACAAGCCAAAGCCGACGAGGAAATCCCAATAGGTGCGCTCAGAGCCATTGGCATTGAAATGGACTGATCTCATTGACTGGACCAAAGAATCTATGCCCCAGTTAGGATCGACCTGACGAAAGCCGAGCGTGTGGCCAACAGCAAAGAGGATGAGAAGGATGGAGGCGATTCTGTAGAGCCAAGAGGGTTTCATTGTCCTTGCCAAAGTAGCCAACGGGGTGCTTCCGTTTCCCAAGTCCTGCATGGTCGCTAGCCGGACAGAATACCGCCGCGCACGTCCGGTAACGCCCGAGATCGGACTTTGAGTATATAACCCACCCAAAACACACAACAGAGTCACTACATCACGATTTTTAGCCGCAATCTTGTCGAGCGCGTTGGGCGTCGCCGAGGAATCTGTTTGTCCGTCCGATGTCCTTGACGACACCGCCACGGAGAGCGGCGCTGAATCCCTCTATCTCCCATTCCGTCGGCCGTGCTCGCCTGCACCTGCCTACACGCCAAAAGCCTGCTTCAAAGCCGCCCGTGCCGGTCCGGCCGCATGGACGCCGGGCTTCGAGCCGTCTTCTCTCTCCTCTTCCGCCAGCACCCAGCCGGACCAGTTCCTGGCTTGAAGCGCACCGGCAACCTGCGCCAGCGGGAAATCGCCTTGCCCTAACGGCACCTGGCGCCCTCCCTTGAAATCGCGCAGGTGAATTCCGGTCAGCCGGGCGGCATGATCGGCGAGGAACACCGGAAGGTCCACGCCCGCGCGGAAAGCGTGCCCCGCATCCAGCAAAAACCAGACGAGCCCGGGGTCCGTCTCGGCGAACAGCGTTTCGATTTCCGGCCGCGGCCCCAGGAACTCAGCGCCATGATTGTGGTACGCGAGCTGCACTTCCAACGGCCGGAGCTGCGCCGCTACGCCGTTGAGTGCCTCTGCCGTCGCCTGCACCCCGCTCAGGATCAGGCGTTCGGCGCCTAAATCCGCTCCGGCTTGCGCTACTTTCAACGCCAAATCGACCGGGGCGACTCCACTGTGAGAGTCATACTCCTGCAAAAAAATGTGCACGCCGAAAAACGTGAGACCACGCCTCTGGACATCGAGGCGGGCTCGCTGATCTGCCAGCTGCAAAACATTCCGAAACCCGGTTTCAAATCCCTCGAAGCCAAGCTCATCGATGTCTCGAAGGCTCGTAAACAGCGTTTCTGGTTTGCTTGGATCGATAGGCCAGGCATTCGTCTGGCATCCTACCTGGATTCTTGGAGAGGTCGGCAAGCTCCCAGCATAGCCGACAAGGGGTTGAAGTCTATCGACATGGTAGACTTCGTCCAGGAATGCCTCAACCCGCGGCCCGTCTGGAGCCGAATCAATCCGGAAGCCATCAAAACGGCCGCAGCGAGTTTCTGGCTGGGCGCTGGGCCGTTCTGGCGTTCCTGGTAAGCATTACCGTCATCAATTTCATCGATCGCCAGACTCTCTCTGTCCTCGCCCCCAAAATCCGCGAGATGCTTCACCTCTCGCACGAGGCTTACGGGCGCATTGTCGCCGCCTTTCAGTTCGGCATGATGACCGGCGAATTCCCGATGGGCTGGCTCATGGATCGCTGGGGCGTTCGCCTGGGCCTGGGGTTTGCCGTTCTATGGTGGTCGATCGCCACTGGCTTGCACGGCCTCGCGCGTTCAGGCTTGAGCCTCGGGTTACTGCGCTTTTGGATGGGGACCGGCGAATGCGGAAACTTTTCCGGCGGCGTCAAGACCGTAAATGAATGGTTCCCTCGAACCGAAAGGGCGTTTGCCATTGGAATCTTCAACAGCGGAACCATGATCGGATCTATCATCGCGCCGCCCCTTGTCGTGTTCCTCGCAAGGCATTACGGCTACCGATATGCATTC
>Ga0213872_10001041_pt1 | contig 19336 bp, 19 predicted proteins | sample VelepicomBERX_R2_FD_160071 | JGI IMG/M metagenome (GOLD analysis project Ga0213872, IMG submission 160071) | Rhizosphere microbial communities from Vellozia epidendroides in rupestrian grasslands, the National Park of Serra do Cipo, Brazil - RX_R2 | ecosystem: Host-associated > Plants > Roots >...
CTGGCCGGTGAGTTGCTCTCGCATTTCGCGGCCCAGGGGCGGATCGAGCAGGGCTACGGCCTGCTCTTCATGTTCTGCGGCTGCGCCTACTTGCTGGCCTGGGGCCTGATGCGCTTGCTGGTGCCGGCGCGATAAGTGGGGTTCCGGGCTGCGCTGTCGTGGCGTGGGCTGGAACTGTGAGCGCTCAATTTACCTGGTGCCGAGCGCTCGATTGAGGACGCCCGCCAGCCTTCTTGTCGCTACAGCCAGACGATTGACGATCAGCGGGTCCATGCGCGCTGCGTAGGCGTCATCCAAGACGTGGCCCGAGGGGTAGAAACCAAGTGTGTTCACGGCACGGCACGATTCCTCAGCCCACCGGGCTGGCACCGATGAGTCGTCTGGCGTCTCGACCTCCGCGTGCACTGCAGCCCGTAGCGCGTCGAGCCCGCCCGGCCATGCGCGGATCAGGCCCGAATCCCAAACCGAATGTAAGTTCGTGCCGCGGCCAGCGAATTGCACCTGATAGGTGTTGCCGCCCTTGTCGTCCGCATAGCCTGCATGCAGCGGCTGATGAACGTCGCCGACCAGGTGGACGACATATTTGAGCGCCATGAGCCTCTCGGCATCCGGTGCATTCGACGCCAATATAGCGGTCTGCCGTTCGATCGCCTCCACCACGCACGCGCCGTCCGGGCAGTCCCTGGGTGCCACGTAAGTACAACCGCTGTCGCGCGGTAGGTTCACGTAATGCCATGGGGCCGTGGCCGGCGTCCGCACCTCGTCTGGCCAAGTGGAGACAGACTCGAGCGTCGCGCCGGGCTCGAGCTTGAGCAGCCGGTCCACTTGGGCACGAGCGGCCGGCGTCAGCAGGGACTCGGCCTCCTTGGCCACCAACCGATGCCCATCGGCTCCCCAGGCCAAGGCGCTGGAGACTCCGGCAAACAACCCAGCCGCGACAGCGCCAGCCAGTAGGACACGGAGAGATTGCTTGCGGTGCGTGGCTTTCATGGGTATCGGATCGATCGTCAAAACGGCCTGCATGCCACCTTCTGGCGAGTCGCGCTGCGCTAACGCTGCAGGAATGTCCGCGGCAGCCGAAGCTTTCACTGCAAAGGCTGAATGCTGACACTTTGCCATTCTTCGCGCACATTCGGTGTCGCGCGTCCCCGACATCAAGGTCTCAGCCCGTCACTTGCTGAGCGAGCGTTCGCGCGCGGAATGCGTATCAACCTGAAATCATTGAAGCGGTGGATCGATAGCGCCTGACAGCGCGCCACCGCAAAGTTAAACGTCATAGGAGAAAGAAGATGTTCGTTGGACATTACGGGCCAGCGCTGGCGACCAGGGCTATGCGACGGCCCCCGTCACTGGCGGCAGCCTTCGTCGCGGTGCAGTGGATGGATTTCGTTTGGGCCGCACTGATACTGGCCGGCGTCGAGCACGGCCGTGTTGTCCCGCATGTCATGGCGATGTCGAACCTCGTGCTGTACGACATGCCTTACGACCATTCGCTGCCCGGCGCACTTGTGCTTTCCGCGATTGGCGCGTTGATCTACAGGACGCTTGACCGTCGGTCAGGATGGGCTTCGGCAATCGCGATAGCGGCGCTCGTCTTCTCCCACTGGGTGTTGGATTACTTGGTGCACGCCCCCGACCTGCTGCTCTACCCAGCCGGTATCAAGGTCGGCCTCGGCTGGTGGGATTCGCCCGCGCTCGCCATTGGCTCGGAACTAGGAGTCCTCGTTGTCGGCTTCGCGATTTACGTGTGGCGCACCGTGCCGCGAAACCAGGCGGGCCGAATCGCCCCGTGGGTGACCGCCGCCGTCATGCTCGGCGCTCTTGCATTCGACAAGCTCGGTCCGCCGCCGCCCGACATCAAGAGCGAGGCCGCAATGGCGCTGATCTCCTATGTGGCCTTCGCTGCACTGGGGCATTGGCTGGACACTGTCCGCGAAAAAGTGCCGCCAAGCGCGGCAGTCAGCGTTTCAGCCCAGGGCCTGTGAGCACAATCGAAGGCCGTCAGCGACAAGCACAAAGCTGATGAAGCCCACGCAAGCCGGCTGGGTCAGCTCCTAGCTGACGCCGGCGTCGACCAGCGCTGCGCGCGTGGCCTTCGAGGCCATCAGGGGATAGGGTTCGTTGGCGCCGGCCTTGGCGACGGGGATCATGCCGACACCGGCAACGATGATGTCTTGCTTCATGGGGGCTCCTTGGGTGTTCTTGGGATCTTCAGAGATGGCCGAAGCCGTCGCCGCGCCGATCATCGGGCACGCGGCCCGATGCTGAAGGTTACCGAGAGGTGGCAGGCGACTGTGGCGTGCCACCGCTCGTTGCTCATCTTCTGTACGGGTCAGCCATGCTGCAATTCTGGGGGCCAGGGAATGTGGCTCGTGGCCAATTCAGTCATGGTGGTGATCGTCGAGGTCTGGGATCCTTGCCTTCACTGCTGTGCTTCATAGTGACGCTCAACGACTTGATCGCCAGCGCTCTGTCAGGCTGGGGTGGTCGAAGGAGGCCGTCCCGGCAATGGCGCGCCCGGAAATCCTGCAAGAATTCCAGTGGCCCCTGTCGCTGTCGAGCTTGTGCTGACTCGCGATGGCCGTGCAGAGCGCTGGCGCTGCGGGCAGGGGCCTCAAATGTCCTATTGACCAACCGAACCTTCAGCGAGATGAGCAACGCGTCCTACCTTCGCCGCCCACTCATTGTCTGCATGGCCTTGCTTGCCGCGGCGGCACTGTCCTGCTGCGGGGCCCTGGGACCGATCGCTAGCGGCCATTTGGACATCGATGCGACCGAACTGCAGTCGCGCATCGAGCCGCGTTTTCCGGCGCGCCACTGCAAGACGTCGCTCCTGTGCGTGGAGCTTGCCAATCCCCTGGTCACGCTCAGCGAAGGCGATGACCGCATCGGCTTCACCGTGGACGTCAGAATTGTTTTCGGCACGCGCGATCGAACCGGTCGCATCAGCCTGGCCGGCCGGCCGCGGTACGTCCAGAGCCAGGGGCAGCTGTTCCTCGACGACGCCGAAATCACTCACTTTGAAATGGCCGGGGTGCCGGACGAGTATGCCGATTGGATCAGGACCGCAGCGACGCTGGCGGCTCGAAATGCGCTGCAGGCACAAGCTGTCTACACACTCGACGACGGCACGGCAAAGGGCGCGCTTGCGAAGCGAACCATCAAGAATGTCCGGGTGGCCGAAGGCAAGCTCAGGGTGACGTTCGCGGGCACGCCCCAGTAGGCGTCACGAGAGGCCGCGCTCGCGTGCCATTGCAGGCAACGGGACTTTTCGTCTCGATCCGAAACCTTTTGGTGTACCAAGCTCACGTCTCGTCGAATCGTCGATTCAGGCGCAGCCGCATTGTTCAGCAAGACCGGCCCGATTCGAGGATCGTCCAGCGTCGCGCCATGGTCAAGCATCATTCGCAGGCGATCGGGGAATGGATCAGAGCGGTGGTCTATCTCGATCGGGCAAATGTCAGGTGCCTTGCCATCGAGCTCCGCGTGAAGGTCGAAACCGGATCCACGATGGCCTTGATCCGCTCGACAGCATGGGTCTCAAAAGGCTGCGAGCACATCATCACCGACACTCATTGGCGCTATTTCTTCGGGTCGTCGCCGCCGGACCAGGCGATGAACAGCCACTTGCCACCTTCCTTCATGAGGACGTCCGTGTAGTGGCCGGTGACCGTCTCACGCTCCTTCTTGTAATTCTCTCGCGCCATCATGTAGTAATACTGGACGACGGCAACGTTGCCGGTGATGGTCGTCGAGACAGGCAGCAGCTCGTATTCGAGCATCGTGCCATTGGCGTTCTCGTAGCGCGCCCAGTGCTGCAGGGAAGCCCTGTCACGCGGCATCGGCGCGCCCGTCTCCCACATGCGCAGATTTGGATGGACCATCGTGTCGATCCAGCTGTTGTCCTTCGCGGCAGCGAGCTTCCATTGCTGCTGCTCGAGCCTCCAGACGTCCTGCTGGTCGTCGGCCAGTGCGTCGCGCGTGAAACCAGCCAAGGCCAGAGTGGCGGCGATCATCCAGTGAATGCGGTGCTTCATAAGTCTCCCTTGTCCGTGCTGGAGTGTTTCGGGAACTTGTGGGGCGCGGATGACCGGCCTGATAGCTCTGGCACATTACTGAGCTCAGCTTGATCCGCGCGGCGAGTATGTTCGCGTCATCCTCCCGCCGTCAAGCTGAGCTCGCGTCTGTGCAGGTCTGGCGAAGTACTGATCACTTCATTTGATAGCGCCTGGCGATTCGCGCCCGCATGCCGTCGGCGTTGATGCTGTCCAGCGCGAGCTGCAAGGCCGCAATGGTCGGCTTGGGTACGGAGGGTCCACAGGCCAGGTAGTTGTAGACCTCATTGAACGTCAACACGGGCTTGACGCCCGGGAATCCGGCGGACTCGGCCGTTCGCGCGCCGTTGTCGAGATTGCTGATCCACAAATCGATGCGTCCGGTGGCCAGCTTCTTCGGGTTGATCTTGTCGTCGGGTGCGATGTCGACCTTGAAGCCGAGCTCGCGCACCAGGTATTCCGTGCGTGCATCGCGGTTGTAGCCGCCGATCCGGAAAGGACGCACGTCTTCGAGATTGCGCACGCTGGCATCGAAATCCGCACGCGCAAAGAGAGTCCACTTGACCATGCCCAGCGGGCCGACCCACTGAAACTTGGGCAGCCGCTCAGGTGTTTTCGTGACGGAGAACAGGCAGGCATCTGCTTGAACGGGATCTGCGACCATGGTTTGGGCTCGCCCCCACGGGACGCTCGTGGTGACGGTCGCCGGAACCCCCGCGCGGCTTGCCATCTCGTTGATCAGGTCGAACGAGAAGCCGGTCAAGGTCTGTTGTCCCGGTCGATAGAAAGTCTGGGGTTCGCTGATCTCGGTGTAGAAGGTGATCGCTTCAGAAGGATGGGCCAGGCAAGCTCCGAACACGGCAACTACTCCCATCAGCAGCCGTGTGAGCCAGGCACCGAGCCCGAGCGTCGCCGCCCTGGATGCCCAGAAGCTCGCAAGCAATTTGACTCTGAGTGTCCAGCTCGTTTCTTCAGGGGAAGGTGGGGCGCGTGTGGGCATCAGCGGTACTCCTCGCCAGGGGGCACCTTGCCGCGGAACATCCAATGGCCCCATGCCAAGTACACGAGGATCACGGGATTGATGAGCAAGGCACCGAAGAGCGCAAATCCAAGGCTTTGCGGCGGCCCCGCGGCTTTCCAGATGGTTGTGAATGGAGGAATGACATGGGGCCAGAGGCTGATGTCCGGGCCGCTGCAGCCGAGAAACACCAGGGTCAGGGTCAGGGTCAGCACGAAGGACCGAGCACGGTGGGCACGGCGCTGCAAGGATTGGCAGAGAGCTGTGGTGGCCTTATCGAACATGCAGCACCTGCAAAGGCGTGACGGGGTTGGCCGAGTTTCCCCATGACTGGCGGATGAAGGTGCTGACGGCGGCGATCTCGTCATCGTCAAGGACCTGGCCGAGGGGCGGCATGCCGAAGGGCCTCGGGTTGCCGGCGGTCGTCGGTGCAAATCCGCCGTGCCGGATGATCTGCACGAGGTTGTTCGGCCTCGCCAGCGTGACTGCGCGGTTGCCGGCCAAGGCGGGGTAGATGCCGTCGATGCCTTTGCCTTGCTTGCCGTGGCAGGCGGCGCAGTGGGTCGAATAGACGTTTCCGCCACGCAGCATTACATCGCTGCTCGCTCGCTGGTTTTCGTCATGGCGTTCCGTATCGCGGGCCGGAATCCACGCGAGGTAGGAGGCGATGGCTTCCAGGTCCGCGTCGTCAAGGTGTTGCGTGCTCGCGTAGACGACCTCGGCCATGGGGCCAGACGCCGTTGCGCCATCGGCCGCGCCAACCTTGAGCAAGCGGGCCACCCGGTTCCGGGGCCAAGCCTGCACACCTGCCTCGCCGGGCGAGGACAAGGACGGTGCGTACCACTTCGAGTCGGGCATGAGGCCACCGGCAAATTCAGCCTCTGCGTGGATGCCGCCGAGCGCGTCGCGCTCAGAATGGCAGGCCGAGCAGTGCCCCAGGCCCAGCACCAGATACCGGCCGCGGTTCCATTCCGTGCTTTGCCCGGGCTGCGGCCGAAGCTCGCCCGGCCGGAAGTACAGCGCGCGCCACAACGCCAGGGCGGCCTGGGTGTTGAAGGGGAAGCGCAAGGCGCTGGGATCGTTGGGCCGCTCGACGGCGGGGACCGAACGCAGATAGGCGTAGAGCGCGTCGGAGTCCTCGCGCGTCACGTAGGTGAAGCTCGGGTAGGGGAACGCGGGGTTGAGCAGGCGGCCGTTCTTGCCTCGCCCGTGGTGTAGAGCACGCCAGAAATCGGCTGCAGACCAAGGGCCGATGCCGGTTCGCAGGTCGGGGGTGATATTGGGTGCGACCACTGCGCCGAAGGGCGTGTCGATGCGGACACCACCGGCGAATGCGGCCCCGCCGGCAACGGTGTGGCAGGCCCTGCAGTTCCCTGCCCGTGCCAGGTAGGCCCCGCGCTCGATGGCAGCCGCCGACGCGGCTTGCGCGGTGAGGCCTGGATCGATCGGCGCCGCGTCGCCGAGGGTCAGCCAGGTGACCAGCGCGATGAGCGCCACCGCAGTGCCGACAAGGCGCATCAGGCCGGCCATGGCAAAAACACGCTTGCGGGGTGCGAGTGAGTGCCTCATCGCCCGGCACTCCCGCAGGCCAGGGGAAGCAGCTGCGTCGAGGCGCGTTCCGGCTGCGTTCCCGCGGGCAATGACTGCGAGGACAGCCAGTGGGCGAGCGCATCGATCTCCTCGGGCTCCAGGCGCTTGGCGATGTCGGCCATGCAGTCCGGTGCCTTCGCCTTGCGGGTGTTCGTCCGCCATGCGCCCAGTTGCCCGCTCAGATAGAAGGCCGGCAGGCTCAGCAGCCCTGGCGTTGCTGGCAGTCGGCCTGCGAGCTGGCTGCCGTGGCAGGTCACGCAGGCTGGAATCTTGCGCTCGGGCGCGCCGTGGAGAGCGAGTGACTGCGCAAGACCTTGCTGGGCAGCGTCAAGGCCGCTCGATGCGGCCGGCGGGTAAGGCAGATCGAGTGCTGCGAAGTAGTCGGCAATCTCGTGAAGATAGTCGTCCGACATCGTGAGCAGGAACTGATTCATCGTCTGATTGCTCCGGCGACCTTCCTGGAAGTTCTTCAGCTGGTTGAACAAATAGCCGGCAGGCTTGCCCGCGATGCGCGGGAAGTAACCGGCCCGCGTGGCCCGACCTTCCTTGCCATGGCACAGGGCGCAGGCCTGCATCCGCTGCGCCATGGTGTCCATTGCGGTCTGCGCCGTGGCGTCCTGGGGCGCAAAGGCGTGGACAGCTGCGGGCGACGCGAGCGTCAGCAGCGTGGCAAGCGCGATCGAGCAAGACTTGCCCCCAGCCAGTTCTGCGCCGACCGCTCCGCCGTACCGGTGGCCAAAGAAGCTTGCAAGAACTGTTCGCACGCAGCGCAGCGGACCCATACAGCAGCACCTCCATTTCCGGAACAGACTGTGCCTAAAGGTGCAGCCGAGTTCCAGATTCAGTTTTCAGAACTTTTTGCAGATCAGATGTGGCCGCAAGTGGATATTCACCATAGTGCTTCTGTGTTCAGTACAGTCGAAGAGAATGAACAAATTTGCATATCAGATGCCTTTCGCGCAGGATGCATCTGCCACGGTATGAAGCGATACGAAATCCTTGCGCAGGAGGTGGCGCAGTCCATCGCAGCGGGACAGCTGCGCCCTGGGGACCGCGTGCCATCGGTGCGCGAGACGAGTCGCAATCGCGGCGTCAGCCCCTCCACCGTTTTCGAAGCCTTCTATCTGCTGGAAGCACAAGGCCTCATCGAGGCGCGGCCCCGCTCGGGCTATTTCGTGCGCCAGGGCACATCGAAACCCGCGGAGCCGGCCGCCTCATCGCCAGCAGCGGAGGTGCGCGAGGTCGAGGTGTCCGAGCTGGTCTTTCAGGTGCTGGGCTACTCGCGCAATCGCGCCATGGTGCCGCTGGGATCCGCATTTCCGAGTCCCGATCTCTTTCCGCTGCCCAAGCTCGCCCTCGCGCTGGGCAAGGCGGTGCGGCGCCTGGACCCCTGGAAAACTGTCGAGGACCTTTCGCCGGGCAGCGCAGAGCTGCGTCGCCAGATCGCGCTGCGCTACCTCGGTGCCGGCTGCCCCATCGATACCGACGAGCTCGTGATCACCAATGGCGCGATGGAGGCGCTCAACCTCTGTCTTGAATCGGTGACACGGCCCGGAGACCTGGTGGCAGTCGAATCGCCGACCTTCTACGGGGCGCTGCAGGCGCTGGAACGGCACAGCCTGAAGGCCGTGGAGGTGGCGACGCATCCGCGCACGGGCGTCGACATTGCCGCGCTGGCCGCTGTGCTCGAGCGCCATCCGGTCAAGGCCTGCTGGCTGATGCCCAATTTCCAGAACCCCCTCGGCAGCTTGATGCCTGACGCCGCGAAGCAGCAGCTCGTTGCTTTGCTCGCCCACCATCAGGTGCCGCTGATCGAGGATGACGTGTATGGCGAGCTCTACTTCGGCACTCACAAGCCAAAGCCCGCCAAGTCCTGGGACTACACCGGTCTGGTGATGCACTGCAGCTCGTTCTCGAAGACCCTGGCGCCGGGCTTTCGAGTAGGGTGGGTCGCTGCAGGGCGCTTTGCCACAACTGTTGGGCGGCGCAAGCTCATGAGCTCGCTGGCGGCGCCCGTGCCGTCCCAGGAGGGACTGAGCGAGTACCTGCAGCACGGTGGCTATGACAGGCATTTGCGCCAGCTGCGACAGGCGCTGCTGCGCCATCGCCAGATCGTGCTGCGCGGCGTGGCGAAGTGGTTCCCGAGCGGCACCCGGGTCACGCAGCCTGAAGGCGGCTACTTCGTCTGGATCGAATTACCGCAGAGCGTCGACGCGCTGGAACTGCATCGACTGGCGCTGTCCCAGGAGATCAGCCTGGCACCCGGCCATCTGTTCTCGACCGATCGCCGCTACCGGAATCATGTGCGAATCAATTTCGGACACCCGGACGACGTCCGCACCGAGACCGCGCTGAAGACCATCGGCCAAATGGCGAAGGCACTCGGATAGCTGTCGCGATCCGGACAATGCTTGTCGCGCAGCGCACATCTGTTGAGCACCACGGCCGATACGCTGCGAGACTCGTCCTCAGGACGGGACGCCCATCATGAGATCACTGTTCACTTTCCGCACCAAGCTTGTCGCGTTGGTCGTGCTGGCCCTGCTGGCGCTGTCGGCAGCGACCTTCATTGCTTTCAGGGGCCTCGCCTCGGATGCCACGGAGCTGGCCGAGATCGGACGCAACCGGTTGCCGTCCGTGCGGGCGCTGCTGCAGATGAAGCAGGCGCATACCGCCATCCGCCTCAACACGCGAGCGGTCGAGCTGCTGCAATACCGCCCCGGATCATTCAAAGACTTGCCGGACCTGATTCGGCGACGTCGACAGGAATTCGCCCAATTTGAGTCGGCGTGGGCTTTGTACGAGCCCCTGCCGCAGGCGAGCGAAGAGGTGACGGCCTGGCAGCGCTGCGTTCAAGACGCCAAGGAATGGCGCGAGACCTCCGACAAGGTCAGCGAGGACATCGAGGCGCTCGCGCGCAGCGAGACATTCGACCGCCGCAAGATGTTGTTCAAAGACATGCAGCAGCGGGTGGCTGCGTACAGTCGAGGAAAGTTCGATGTGCTGGGCAATGACCTCGACCGGCTGATCGAGCTCAACGCCCGGTACGGCGAGCTGGCGGTGGCGCATGCGGAAGCATCCAGCCAGCAAGCGAGGCGATGGATGCACCTGACGGCATGGGTCGCCTTTGGTTTGCTACTGCTCTCGGCGGCATTGATCCTGCGCAGCGTTCTGCGCCAAGTTGGCGGCGACCCGGCCGATGTGGCGCGCGTTGTCAAAGTGGTGGCGGCTGGAGACCTGACGGTGGCCATTGCGCTGCGCCAGGGTGACGACAGCAGCCTGCTGCATGCGATCAAGGCCATGGTTGAGAAACTCTCGCACGTCGTGGCAGAGGTGGCGCTGGGTGCCGATGGACTGAGTGACGCATCCGTGCAGGTGAGCGGCGCCGCCCAGGCGCTTTCTCAAGCCAGCGGAGAACAAGCAGCAAGCATCGAAGAAACGAGTGCGTCGCTCGGGCAAATGACATCTTCGATCAGGCAGAACGCCGAAAGCGCGCGTGTCACCGATTCCCTGGCTGAGCAGGCCGCGCAGGAAGCCGAGGCCGGTGGTGAAGCCGTGCGCGCCACGGTGGCAGCGATGCGGGAAATCGCTGCGAGGGTCGGCGTCATCGACGACATCGCGTACCGGACCAACCTGCTTGCACTCAATGCGGCCATCGAGGCTGCACGCGCAGGCGAGCACGGCAAGGGCTTTGCGGTGGTGGCGGCGGAGGTGAGAAGGCTTGCCGAGCGCAGCCAGCTTGCGGCGCGGGAGATCGGCGAGGTGGCCTCGTCGAGCGTCGTACTGGCGGAGAGGGCAGGCACGCAGCTCGGCGCGATGGTGCCCAGCATCAGGAAGACCTCGGCACTCGTGCAGCAGGTCACGGCCGCCAGCGAGGAGCAGTCAAGCGGCGTGGCGCAGATCAATGCAGCCATCGCACAGCTGAGCCAGGCAACGCAGCAAAACGCGGCAGGCTCGGAGCAGCTGGCAGCGACGGCTGAGGAACTCAGCGGTCAGGCCGAGGAACTGCAGGAACTCATAGGCTTCTTCAAGATCCCGCAGTTCTCGCAGAGCGCCCCTAGCCGAGTTTCTGCTTGAGAAAGCTGATCACGTAGGGTGTGGCCGCGGCGGCCAGTGAGGACGCGGTGGCGGGGTCGATCCCTGCGCGCGCCGCCATGGCCTCTGCGATGCGCCCCGTCATGACACCTTCGCCGCCATCGACGAGCGACTTGAAGAAGCCGTCCCCGTGCACGAGACCCGCGGCGAAGGCTGCAAAGAAGCTCTTGCCGGGATGCTCGCCCATGACGCCGGCATTCTGGGCCTCGACGTGGTCGTAGGCGGCACTCGCTGCGTGGCCGAGCAGTTGCTGGGCGTCATCGGCGCTGACACCCTGGTCGGCGAGCGCTTGCGTGGCCTGAGCACCGTGCTCGGACGCGAGGAACTCGGACACCAGTTGCTGTACATCCATGAAGATCTCCTGTGACGGTTTGACAAGTAAATGCCAGCAGTATCGGCAATTGGTTTGGCTGCCATGCCTGCACGGCACCAGAAGATGTAACAGATGGCGATGCAGGTGCGGATTGCCTTCAGGCTTCGGCGGGATTCCACCAGTACTCAGTCCGGTTCAACGGCGTTCCCCCAGGCAGCAGTGGATTCCTCAGCGTGATGATCTTCCGGTCCGCCAGGCAGAGTGCGTCAATTTCGTCCTGAAAACTCCGGCGGAAACGCTGCCGCAGGGTCCCGTTGGTCACCAGGGCATCGAGCGCCTTTGCAAGGGGTGCGACCCAGTGCTCGTGGTGCGGGCTGAGGAACGCGTAGCTTGCGGCCGGATAGTGCAGCGCGAAGCCCGGGGCGATCGTGAGCTGATCCTGTCCCAAGCGATTCAGGTCGTCTCGCGCCTCGAGAACCGAGCGCGGGAAGTAGTCGATCCGGCCGGCAATGAGCATCTCGCACAGGGCCCGGTTGTCCGCGGCGGCTTCCACGCGAAGGTCATTCGCCCGCATGATCTCGATGTCGGGCCAGTGCAGTCCCTGCCCTGCGTGGCGACGTGCAAGCTCCTCACGATTCGGCGCGGTCTTCCATCTCGGCAGGTCTGACTTGCGGATCAGCGCGACTCGCCAGCCCAGCAGCCCTCTGTCCAGGGGAATTCGAATCGGGCAGAGGGACTGCTCGCGCGATTGGCTGGTCATGGCCCACATGATGTCCAGCGAAGCACGCTCTTGGCGGAGCTCCAGCTCCATGCGCCCTTGGGTCATCGGTATGTAGCGAACGCCTTCCAACGCGCAAGGCAAGGCCGCACGCTGAATCGCCGCACCGAGCAGGCCTATCGCGAAGCTGTTGAAAGCGTCGTGCCCTGGCGCTTCCAGATAGCGCAGCGCCGTTTTCCCGGTCCAACTCGTGACGCCGGCGGGCCAGGCAGCAGCGGCAAGCAAGCAACTGCGACGGTTCAACATTACGCCTCTACGACCTCACAGTTCAGGAAAGACCCTCCGACTGCGATCGTAAGGCCTTCGGCTCGAAGTCAAATCCCCGATCGAAGGGGAAGGTGGGGTGGCACTAGCGCGGGCGTGGCAGCTGCTCGACGCCCTGGTCGAGCACGCCCGGAGACAAGTCCATGAAGGCGGAGCGCGCGATCGCGGCAGGCTCGGGCGATAGCGAGCCGGACTTCACGACGACGAGGCGGGCCTGCCTCGGGTTCAGCCGGACTTCGGCGAATTCCGACTACGTGTGGCGGCATGCCAACATGCTGTCCTGCAAGATGATGGGCGGTGCCGTGCAATGCACCCGGGCGATCAACGATGGGCGGCCGGCGTCCTAAGCCATCGGGTTTTCGACGCAGGTCCGACGCGCCATGCCCGCTCCTTCAGGGCAGCCGGAAATTCCCAACGACACCGGAGAGCCGCAGCGCCTGATCGCGCAGGCTGTCGGCCGCTGCGGACGACTCCTCGACCAGGGCCGCGTTTTGCTGGGTCATCTGATCCAGATGAACGACGGCCGTGTTGACCTCGCCGATGCCCTGACTCTGCTCTCCGCTGGCCAAGGCGATCTCAGCAATGATGTCCGACACACGGCGCACGCTGGACACGATATTTCCCATGGACGCACCGGCCTGCTCGACAAGTTGCACGCCGAGCTCGACCTTGTCCACCGAACTGCCGATCAAGGTCTTGATTTCGCGCGCGGCATCTGCGGAGCGCTTGGCCAGGGTGCGTACCTCAGAGGCGACGACTGCGAAGCCGCGCCCCTGCTCACCCGCCCGGGCGGCCTCCACGGCCGCATTCAGGGCAAGGATATTGGTCTGGAACGCGATCGCATCGATAACGCCAATGATGTCGCTGATCTTGCGCGACCTGGCGCTGATATCGCCCATTGTGGCGACCACCTGCCGCATGACCTCACCGCCTTCGGCGGCAGCGCCGGCGGCAGAGCTCGCCAGTTGTCCGGCCGTGCGGGCCGAATCCGCCGTGTGGCGAACCGTGCCGGTGAGCTGTTCCATCGCGCCTGCGGTCTGCTGCAGGTTCGATGCGGCGTGCTCGGTGCGCGCCGACAGGTCGGCGTTGCCGGTGGCGATCTGCGTGCTGGCGGTGGAGACGCCATCGGCCACTTCGCGCACCTGGCCGAGAGCCTGCTGCAGTGCGGCGCGCATCGTGTCCAGCGACTCAAGCAGTCTGCCGGTCTCGTCGCGGTGGTAGCTGGGCTGGGCGCGGCCGGTGAGGTCCATGGCAGCGATGGCGCCGGCCATGGCCTGGGCGCTGTGCAGCGGCCGCGTGATCGAACGCGTCAGGTACAGGGCCAGAAGCACGCTCAGTCCGAGGGCCGAAATCCCGCTCACCGCCAGTGTCAGGCTCGTCTGTGTGCGCAGGGCGTCGACGCGCGCGGCGCTGTCGTTGAGACGCTGGCGCTCCAGCGTCATCAACTGCTCGATCGCATCCACATAGGACTTGGAGCGAGGTTCGAAAGCATCTTGGAACATCTGCCTTGCAGCATCCACCTCGTTCTTGTTCTTCAGATCTATGACCCTGTCGCGTGTGGCGATGTAGGCCTTGCGTTCGTCGCTGATGCGTGCGAACAGGGTCTGCTCCTCCGGCGAGTTCATCAGGGCTTCGAGCTTCTTCTGGATCTCGTTGGTCTGCCGCATGATCTCCGCGTTGATGGGCGCGAAATACTCGTTCAGGCTCATGTCGCTGCTCTTGACGATGGCGGTCGAGCGTTGGATGCTGCCGGAGGTGTTGAGCAGCCAATCGGAGGCCAGCCTCTCAGTCTGCAGATCTTCGGTGACCATGGACTGGACTTCGGCGCTCATGCGGCGCAGCTGCGTGATCGCGATCACGCTGCTTGCAAGGCACAGCGCGAGGATGAGGCCGAGCACCAGGGCCAGGCGTTTGCCGATGGAGAGGTGTTTGAGGTTCATGCTGTGCAACTCGTCGTCAAAGAGGTTTGGCCAGTGATGAATGCAAGAGGTGGCGCTGCGGAGCACAGAACGGCGGCCCTACGCGCGGTACAGGTACAGACGGGCTCATGAAATCGGTGCCCCCGTTGCGTCGCTGATGCCCACTGAGACCCGGTTCTTTCCCAGCCGCTTGGCCGTGTAGCAGGCGGCATCCGCGGCGGCCATGGCGGCGGCAGCGTTGCGGAACTTTGGGCTTAAGTGGATGGCGCCGATGCTCGTGCCCACTCGCAGCTGCAGCCCGTGCCAGTCGCGCCGGTGCAGGTCGATCGAATCGCGGATCTGCTCGGCCAGCCGCAAGGCCTGCTGCAGCTCGCAGCCGCGCAGCAGCACGGCGAACTCGTCGCCGCCCAGGCGGGCCACGGTGTCGCTGTCGCGCACGTTTTGCGTGAGCAGGTGCGCCACGTCCTGCAGCATGGCGTCGCCGGCCGCGTGTCCGGCGCTGTCGTTGACGAGCTTGAAGCCGTCCAGGTCGATCATCAGTAGGCAGTTCGACTCGCCGCGCCGCTTGGGCGCGCAGGCTTGCTCGAGCCGGCGGTCGAACTCCTGGCGGTTCACGAGCTGCGTCAGTCCGTCGTGCGAGGCCGACCAGGACAGCCGTTCACGCTGGGCTCGCAGCTCGCTGATGTCAGAGACGATCCAGATCGTGCCCGCCTGAGGGTCGCCGGGCGTCAGCGCCGCGCCCTGCAGCCAGGCCCAAAAAGTGTGGCCCGCGCGATGGCGGAACTCATGCTCGCCCCGGTAGCTCTGGTCGCGCGTGAATGCGTACTGGGCTGCGTCGGTGAGCGTCTGCTGCTGTGCCTCGCTCGGCAGCATGCGAGCGAAAGGCTGGCCGACGAGCTCCTCGGAGCCTTGGTAGCCCAGCGCTTCGCTGAGCCGCTGGCTGACGAGCTCGAAGCGCCCGTCGCGCACGAAGCAGATGCCCACCGGCGCGTGCCGCACGATGGCACGCATCAGCGTGAGCACTTCATTGCTGCGCTGCTGGCTGGCGGCGCGCAGGGCCAGCACATGCTGGAAGACCTCAGACAAGTGTCCGATCTCGCCCGCGGCTTGCGGCCATTGCGAGTCCGGTGGAATGCCGTCGTCCAGCAGCAGCAGCGCGCGGCGCTCCAGCTGGGCCATCGGACGGAGCAGCCAGTGGCACAGCGCCAGAATCAGTCCCGCGCCGATCAGGGCGACGGCGCCACTGAGCCAGAACGTTTCCTTGCGGGCCGTGCCAGGCCCGCCCAGCAGCAGGTCGGCCGAGGCGGTGCGAAACACCATCCACTCGGCCGAAGGCACGGCGGCCATGGCCACGAATTGAGATCCGACGCGCCAGGTCCAGGCGGCCGGCTCCATGGGGGCGCCCTCGCGGCGCCACCGTGCCACCGCGTCGTGTAGACGAGGGTCATCGCCAGCGTCGCGCTCCAGCCATTGCGGATCGCCGTGCGAGATGATGCGGCCAGAGGCGTCGGTGATCACGGTGCCGATCGGGTCGTCGGGACCCGCATGGTGATCGGTGGAATCGGTCAGCATGCTGTCCTTGCGCGAATGCACGACGCCGCACAGCAGCGCGGGCGCCGCGTTCCTGGCCGCGCCGGGCATCGGCACCGCGACGACGATCTCGGTATCGCTCCATCCGCCCGCTCCGCGCTCGGCTGTGATGGCACGGCCGCCCGCCGCCAGCGCGCGCCGGTAGAACTGCTGGTCGCGCAGGCTGTGCCGATCCGTACTCACGTGCGGGCCGTCGGCCTCGGCGAGCAGCTCGCCCTGCGCATCGACGATCAGCAGCTGCGAGAACAGCGCGCCGAGCACGGCCTGGCGGCGCAGGAACGCCGCAGCATCCGCACGCATGTCCTCGCCGCTGGGTGCCCACTGCGCCGCGGCGCGGCTCAGTGCGAGCTCACGGTTGAGCAAGCGCGAGTCGATCGTCTTGCTGACAGTGTCGACGCCGAGCGTGGAGTCGATGATGGAGCGTTCCGCGCGCGCACCGACGTCGCGCACCACGAGCAGGGCCGTCACGCCCACGCACAGGAAGATCACCGAAACCGAAGCCAGGGCAAGACGCAATTTCAAGCTTCCCAGGCGCGACTTCAAGGATCTTGACAGCGCATGCAGATTGCCGTTCATTGCGGGCTCCATCGGAGAGGGTGAGGTGATGGTGGGGCCGGCCCGCTACGCGCGGGTTTCGGGGCGCGTCATTAGGGTTTCACCTGAAACCGAGGCGATGCTGGCCAGCCGCGCAAGCCGTAGGAACGCGGCTTCGGTCTCGCCGGTCCAGGCATAGCTGAAGTTCAGGCGCAGGCAATGGCGGTGCTCGTCGCCACTGCCGAAGATGTAGCCGGGAGCCACCGCGATGCCCAGGTCCAGCGCCTCGCGGTGCAGTCGCAGCGTGTCCACGCTGGCGGGCAGCTCGACCCAGAGCTGGTAGCCGCCACGGGGCTCGCTGGTGCGCGTGCCCTCGGGGAAGAAACGCCGCAGCATCGAGAGCATGATGTCGCGGCGTTGCTGCAGCGTGCGGCGCACGGCACGCAGCTGGCGGTCCCAGCCGTCTTGGCGAAGGAACTTGGCGACGGCCATCTGCTGCAGGCCGGGGGCGAACGCCTTGTTGATGAATTTCTGCGTCTCGACCTGCCGTGTGTAGCGGCCCGGCAGGATCCAGCCCATGCGTAGGCCGGCGGCCAGGCACTTGGAGAACGAGCCGCAATGCAGGACGAGGCCCTCGGTATCGAAGGTCTTCAGCGTGGAGGGCGGGGCATCGAAATAGAGCTCGTTGTAGACGCCGTTCTCGATGATGGGCAACTGGTGGCGGCTGGCCAGCGCCACCAGGGCGCGCTTGCGCTCGTCGCTCATGACGAAGCCGAGCGGGTTCTGGAAGTTCGGCATGAACAGGCAGGCGTCGACGCGCTGCTCGCCGAGGATGCGCTCCAGCGCGTCGACGTGGATGCCCTGAGTTGCGCAGGCCGGTACCTCGATCGCGCGCAAGCCCAGGCGCTTGATCGTTTGCAATGTGCCGTAATGGCAGGGCGACTCCACCGCGATGGCACCGCCGGGCCGGCTCAGGGCCTGCAGGCACAGCTCCAGCGCCTCAGTGGCGCCGGCCGTGACGAGGATCTCTTCTTTGGCCACATCGAGCCCGTTGTGTAGATGGCGTCGCGCAATCTCGCGGACCAGCTCGGGCTGGCCGGGCGGGATGTCGTGCAGCGGGTCCCAGACATTGATGCGCCTCGCTACCTCGTTCATGCGTCGCTGCAGGCGGCCCCAGGGGAAGAGCGAGGGGTCGGGGTAGGGCGAACCGAAGGGCACGACCTCGCGCGTGCCGATCGCCTGCAGAGTCGCCTGCACCAAGCGCCTGACGTCAGGCTCGGGGGCGTCCTCTCCGGCACTCAGGGGCGGTCGGGTCGGCGGCGCCGCGGGGCGCTTGAGCGGCAGGCGCAGACGCACGTAGTAGCCCGACTGCGGCCGGCTCTCCACAAGGCCGAGGCTCTCCATCAGGCCGTAAGCACGCTTGACCGTGGTGATGGAAAGCCGGCGCGACAGGCTGCTTTCGCGGATGGAGGGTAGCCGGTCGCCGGGGCGCAGAACGCCCGTGTCGATCGAGGCGCGGATGTCCGCTGCGAGCTGTTCGAAACGCGGCATCCGGTCTGTGTGCACCTGGTGCGCGGCGCTCTGTGCTCTTTTGTCGACGGTGTTCGTCCTCATGATGGCGCGAATGTGTTCTTCATCCACCTGCCCATCAATGTCCGCGCTGTTGACGGAAGAAAACCTGTGGTTCGAGGCCGAGGACCCCGTCACGAGCGTGGCCGCGCTGCGTCACCTCCAAGAGCGCCTGGCGCGTCTGCCCGGCCAGCCGACCGCGGCTCAGGAACTGCCGCTGACTGCGGCGGGCGGCCGAGTGCTGGCTCGTGACATACGCGTCAAGACTGCCGGCGAGGACCGCGTCCTGGCAGCAGGCACCCAGCTCGACTGGCGCCTCCTGCCCCTGCTCCATGGCAGCGGCTATGGTTCTGTGCCCGTGCATGCGCCGGCGCGCGTCGGCCTGCTGTCGATGAGCGAGGGCGAGGAGAAGCCGCCGGCGCAAGAGCGGGAGCGCGCCACGGTCCTGATACAGGCTGCGCTGCAGAAGATGGGCGCCGTGGTGTTCCGGGGTCGATCTGATGATCGGCCGGAGCAGCAAATGCAGGCACTGCGCGTGTTCGCCAGGTCCTGCGAACTTGTGCTTGTGCAGATTGACGGGGAAGCGCGCCCGGGTTACGCGCCACGTGTGTTCGAAGTGGAAGGGTGCGCATGCATGCTCCTTCCGACGTGCCCGCGAGCCGCCCTGAGTCAACTGGTCGCCTTCGTTGTGCCGCTGATACGGCATCTGCAGGGTCGGCGCGCGGCACTGCCGCCCATCCGCAGGGCGGTGGACGCCGGCTGGCCGGCGATCGGCCGCGAGATGAGCTGGGTGCGCGCCGCAGGCTGCGGCGATGCCTCGCAGCTGCACGCCGCCGACCCGGCTCCCGGCCACGCTGAGCTCGACCTGTGCGCGGTGGACGGCATCGCGTGGAAGGCCGAGGACCTCGCCGCGACGGACCCGCGCGCCGTGGCCTATCTGGCCTTCGAGGACTGGCTGGACTGAATGAATGGGACGGTACATGCCCGCAATGCTGGGCTTGGCTCGAGCCGCATTCGTGCTGATACCGTTTCATATCGAACCGGCGGCGTTGCGTTTGTAATCAGTCCAGGGCTTCGACTGCGACGTTGAAGATGTAGCCCGCACCGCGTTCAGTGCAGATGTAGCGCGGCTCCGAGGGGTTCTCCTCGATCTTGCGGCGCAGGCGCAGGATCTGCACGTCGATGGAGCGGTCGTAGACCTCGGCGCCGTGTAAGCGTGACAAGTCGAGCAGCTGGTCGCGCGAGAGCACCCGCAACGGCGCCGCGCACAAGGCCTGCAGCAGGTTGAACTCGCCGTTGGACAACTCGACCTTGCGTCCGCAGGGTGCGGTGAGCCGACGGCTGCGCAGGTTCAGCTCCCAGCCGTCGAAGCGGTAGGCACGGCGGCTTTCATCGCGGGCTGGCTGCAACTCTCGGATCGTCTGGTAGCGGCGCAGCACGGCGCGGATGCGCGCCAGCAGCTCGCGCGAGCTGAAGGGTTTATTTATGTAGTCGTCGGCCGCCAGTTCCAGTCCCATGACCCGGTCGGCTTCCTCCTGCTTGCCGGTCACGATGATGAGCGGGATCTGGCTCGTTTCGCGCAGCGCGCGGGCCAGCTGCATGCCGTCTTCG